>Ga0185299_10001750_pt1 | contig 38516 bp, 37 predicted proteins | sample PaiPotPPA55metaG_FD_128002 | JGI IMG/M metagenome (GOLD analysis project Ga0185299, IMG submission 128002) | Iron sulfur acid spring bacterial and archeal communities from Banff, Canada, to study Microbial Dark Matter (Phase II) - Paint Pots PPA... ...
TGGATTACGATCTTGGTTATATCGATCTGGAGGAGAAAACTCTGCAGCCCCTCAACAATCCCTTTGGGCCAAAAGTGTTACCTATGTCTTAGGTACATTCTGTTACCCATGTCTCCGGGCCGGACAATGTGGCTTTGGGGCGGCATGAGGGATTCGAACCCTCGACATCCGGAACCACAATCCGGCGCTCTACCAAGCTGAGCTAATGCCGCCGTGTTTACATTCAGTTTAGCATTGAGCTACTTTAGCCCAGGAGCTATTTCAGCAGAAGCAGCTTCAACCTAGCCCGGCTTTCTTCCACAGCTGATCCACTCGCTGCTTCACATCCGAGGACATGCGTATGACGCCGGGCCAGGGGCGATTGAAACCTTCCTCTATCCACTTCCGCGTCGCGTCGATCCCCATCTTGGAGCCGTAATTCGGCAAACGGCTGGAATGGTCGAGCGAATCCACCGGTCCTAGGACGAACTGGATGTCACGTTCCGGATCGATGTTATTCAGCGCCTTCCACGCCACCTCGCGCGCGTTTTGCACATCCACATCCTCATCTACTACCACGATGCACTTGCTGAACATCGCCTGCCCAAGGCCCCAAATGGCATGCATCACCTTGCGCGCGTGCAGCGGATAAGACTTACGGATCGAGACCAGGATCAGGTTGTGGAAAATGCCTTCGGCGGGCATGGAGATATCGCGGATCTCGGGTAGTTGCAGGCGCATCAACGGAAGGAAGATCCGTTCAATCGCCTTACCCATGTAGAAATCTTCCATGGGCGGAGGCCCAACGATGGTCGTCGCATAGATGGGATGCTTGCGCTGTGTGATGCACGTGATGTGGAAGACCGGATAGTCGTCTTCGAGCGAATAGAAGCCGGTGTGATCTCCGAACGGTCCTTCGCGCCGCATCTCGCCCAGCTCGACGTAACCTTCCAGCACGATTTCGGAGTTGGCAGGCACCTCCAGGTCCGAAGTCTCGCACTTCACCATCTCGACCGGCTTGCCGCGCAGAAAACCAGCGATCATCATTTCATCCAGATCCGGCGGAAGCGGCAGGATCGCGGAATACATGGTGGCCGGATCAGAGCCGAGGGCTACGGCGACATCCATACGAGACTGTTTGCCTTCCTTGACCAGGCGCCGGTAATGCTCGGCGCCGTGCTTGTGCGTCTGCCAGTGCATTCCGGTGGTCTGCTCATCGTAGACCTGCAACCGGTAACAGCCACAGTTGCGCTTGCCGGTATCCGGATTCTTCGAAAATACCATCGGGAGGGTAATAAACCGGCCTGCGTCCTCGGGCCAGCAATGCAGGATGGGATATTCGGCCAACGAAAAATTATCGCGGCGGATCACGTCCTTGCAAGGACCATTCGAAACCAGCTTGGGAAAAAAAGAGCCCATCTCGGCCAGCTTGGGCAGCATCTTCAACTTTCCAATCAGGCCCTCGGGCATCCGCATTTCGAGGTACTCGGAAATCCGGCCTGCCACTTCTTCCACAGAATCCACCTGCAGGGCGATTTCCATTTTGCGCGCGCTCGCGAAGCTGTTGATCAGAACTGGAATGCGGCTGCCTTTAGGCTTTTCAAACAGGAGCGCAGGTCCGCCTTGCTTGACGGCGCGATCGGCGAACTCGGTGATCTCTAAATACGGATCGACCTCGAACGGAATTTTCCGTAGTTCTTTATTTTTGTCGAGCGCGGCGATGAACTCGCGCAGGTCGCTATATGCCATAAGGAAAGTAGGGAGCCCAGGTTTTACTATGATGGAAACTCAGGTCTGATGACAAATCGTATAGCATTAGTCACTGGCGCAAGCCGCGGCATTGGACGCGCGTGCGCGCTGGCGCTAGCGGAATCCGGAGCTCGCGTAGCAGTGGCCGCGCGCAACGTCGAGCAGCTGGAATCGCTGGCTGAAGAGATCCGCGCCCACGGCCGCGAGGCTTCGGTGGTGCCCATGGATCTGGCCGATGCCGAATCGATCAAGGAAGCAATCGCGAAAACCGCCAAAGATTTCGGACCGATCGCCATTCTGGTGAACAACGCCGGCATCACCAAAGACGGCTTGGCGATGCGCATGAAGAAGCCGGATTGGGATCTTGTAATAGCCACCAACCTGACCGGCGCATTCATCGCGATCCAGCAAGTGCTTCCGGGTATGATGCGCGAGCGCTGGGGCCGGATCATCAATATTTCTTCGCTGGTGGGCGAGATGGGAAACGCCGGACAAGCGAACTACGCGGCGTCTAAAGCCGGACTCATCGGACTGACGAAGTCGATTGCGCAAGAAATGGGCAGCCGAAATATCACCGTGAACTCGGTCGCCCCCGGTTACGTCGAGACTGACATGACCCAAGGTCTATCCGAAGAACTGAAGCAGACCATACTCAACAACATTCCGTTGAAGCGGCTCGGCCGCGCGGACGACGTGGCCGCGGCGGTGCGGTTCCTGGCGAGTGAAGAGGCCGGCTACATCACCGGCCATGTGCTGGACGTCAACGGCGGGCTATACATGTGAGCGGCCAAAATAAAAGGGTGAGCACCGACAAGTTCCGGGTGGGTTTAGTGCAGATGAGCTGCGCCATCGACCCCAACGAGAATCTGGAGAAAGCGCTGTGGCGGATTCGCGAGTCGGCGGCGCGCGGTGCGCAAATCGTGTGTCTGCAGGAGTTGTTCCGCTCGCAATATTTTTGCCGCGAGGAAAATTCCGAGCTTTTTGCGTTGGCCGAGTCGATTCCCGGGTCCACCACTGAAACTTTGGGACGCTTGGCCCGCGAGCTCGGCGTCGTCATCATCGCCTCGCTGTTCGAGCGTCGAACCGCCGGTCTCTATCACAACACGGCGGTAGTCATCGGCGCCGATGGGGAGATCGTGGGTCTCTATCGCAAGATGCATATCCCCGACGATCCACTGTATTTTGAAAAGTTTTATTTCACTCCGGGCGATTTGGGCTTCGTCAATTTCGATACCAGCTTCGGCCGCCTCGGTGTACTGGTTTGCTGGGACCAATGGTATCCGGAAGCAGCGCGCCTCACCAGCATCGGCGGCGCTAATATCCTTTTTTATCCCACCGCCATCGGCTGGCATCCTGCTGAGAAGGCGCAGTATGGGGCCGCGCAGTTGGATGCTTGGCGCACCATCCAGCGCGCTCATGCCATCGCAAACGGAATTTATGTCGCGGCCGTCAACCGCGTGGGCTTTGAAGGACCGGCGGAACGCGGCCTGGAGTTCTGGGGCTCCTCCTTCATCGCCGATCCATTCGGACAGGTGATGGCCGAAGCGTCCTCAAGCGCTGAAGAGATTTTGGTGGCAGAATGCGATCCGCATCGCATGGAGGAAGTGCGTCGCAACTGGCCCTTCCTGCGCGACCGCCGCGTGGACGCCTATGCACCCATTCTGAAGCGATGGCTGGACTGAAGCCGTCGCGATCCGGATTCCGGATGCCCGCCGAGTGGGAGCCGCACGAGGCCACCTGGCTGGCTTGGCCGCATGAGCGCACCGACTGGCCGGGAAAATTCGCGCCGATTCCTTGGATCTATGGCGACATCGTGCGCCGGCTGGCCCGAGTCGAGAAGGTGCGCATTCTGGTGGAGGACGCAGCGCTGGAAAAACATGCTCGCCGAGTTCTCACAAAATGCGAGGTCGACCTCGACGCCGTCGAGTTCTTTCGCCATCCAACCAACCGAAGCTGGACCCGCGACTACTGTCCCATCTTCGTGCGCAATGCTGGCGGCGAGGTCGCCATCACCAACTGGATCTTCAACGGCTGGGGTAAGTATGACAACTGGAAGGATGACAATAAAATCCCGTCGTTAGTTGCGAGGAAACTGGGGCTTCGTCAGTTTGACCCGGGCATTGTGCTGGAAGGCGGTAGTATCGATGTCAACGGCGCGGGCCTGCTGCTCACGACCGAGGAGTGCCTGTTAAGCGAGACGATCCAAGTTCGAAATCCCGGGCTCGGGCGCGCGAAACTGGAACAATTCTTCGCGGATTACCTGGGGATCAGCCGCACTATTTGGCTCAAGAACGGAATCGCCGGCGACGACACTCACGGCCACATCGACGATCTGGCACGTTTCACGGATGAGAACACGGTGGTCACGGTAATCGAGGAAAATCGGGACGAGGCCAATTACGAGCCTCTGCAACAGAACCTCTCCCTAATCGAGCGCACCGGCCTCCGCGTGGTGACGCTGCCCATGCCCAAACCCGTCTATTTCGACGGACAAAGCCTTCCGGCCAGCTACGCGAACTTCTATATCGCTAACCAACTGGTACTGGTCCCGACCTTTAACGATCCCATGGATCGCGTAGCGCTCAATGTGCTGGCCGCGCTTTTTCCAGATCGCGAGGTTACTGGTATTTACTGCGGAGACTTGGTACTGGGCCTGGGAACGCTGCACTGTATGACTATGCAGCAACCGACGTGGCGAGAGTCCCCGACCCGCGAATGAGGCTCGCTACCTCACCCGGAACGTGAGAATCGTCTCAACCGGAATACGAATATCCTTCTTCCCGGTCGCCGCCGCACCCGCCGTCCCCACACCCGCTCCAGCTCCCGCGCCAATGGCCGCGCCCTTGCCGCCTCCTGCCAACGCGCCGATAATTGCACCGGCCGCCGCCGTGCCCCCGATCGCCCCCGCATCACGACCTTTGTGAGAGCCGCCCTTCCGGCTCACGGTGCTAGTGGTCACCGGCGCTCCATTGATCGATGTCAGTTGCAGCGCGAGCAGCGCCGTACCCGAGAGCCGTCCCGAGGCTTTAGCGTCGATCACTCTGCCCCGCACCGGATCGCCGCGCCGGGCCACCATGCGTCCATCCACGACGACATCCTGCCTGAGCGTTCCCGCCCAAGTGTCGCCGGAGCGCGCTTTATCGGATGAAATGGTCTGCCCCAGCCGCACGCTTACGCTCGTGCCGGATGGTATCGTCTGCGCCTGCGCAACCAACGCCTGAGTAACCAGGGCCAACAAACAAAGACTTAGTTTTCGCATCGTGATCACCCCCATGTGACCAATGTACAATACGCGAGGCTAACGGGCAGGTGATTTCTAGAGTGATCTCGCCTAAAGATTACCCTAGAACGCGGCGGTGATTCTACTCACTGCTTTGGCCCCGAAGGTGACATCATGAAGACATGGTGCGTACTCAGATTCAACTGACGGAAAACCAAATTGATTCGCTTAGGCGGCTTTCCGCCACCTCCGGTCGGTCAATTGCCGACTTAATTCGGGAGGCGGTTGAGCGCCTTTGCAAGCAAGATGCGACAGATTTGGAGCAAAGGACCAAGAGAGCACTGGGCGTGGCTGGCAGGTTCTCATCCGGCGCTAGTGATGTCAGTGCGCATCACGACGATTACTTAGCCGATGTTTTCAATAACTGCGGCACTGGATCGCGATGATTCCAGTCACCGCGCCGCTCGAGACATCTGGACACGATTGGTGACTGAGGACGCTACACTTATAACCACGAATTATGTCGTGGTGGAAACTAGCGCGCTTTTCCAACGCCGCCTTGGGCTACCCGCTTTGAGGGCCTTTCATGAAGACGTCGTACCATTGCTCAACGTCGAATGGATTGCCGAGCAAGTGCATGCCGCCGGAGTGGCGGCCGTTCTCGCAGCGGCACGCAAGAAACTGAGCTCGGTGGACTGCGTGAGCTTTCAAATCATGCGGCAGAAGGCCGTGCGCGCGGCATTTTGCTTCGATAGCCATTTCGGCGAGCAAGGCTTTGATGTGCTGCGGTAGTTCACCGCGATACTGAAGTTCACGTCCCGCTCCCCGTGCTATCATCCGCTTTCTCGTGCGCTTTCTCGATCTGGCCACCATCGCCGCTTATCTGATCGCGATCACCTGGTTCGGAGCGCGTTTCCGCAAGAACCAGCGCAGCCTCAAGGATTATTTCCTGGGCGGACATACCGCTCCTTGGTGGGCCATCTCTTTATCGATTGTTTCGGCCGAGACCAGCACGCTAACCGTGATCGGCACTCCCGCGCTCTCCTTTGGAGGGAACTTCGAGTTTCTACAGTTAGTCCTCGGGTATCTGCTAGCCAGGATCGTTATCTCAGTCCTGTTCCTTCCGCATTATTTCCGTGGCGAAATGTATACCGCCTATGAATTAATGCGGCGGCGCTTTGGGGAACGAATCCGCAGGCTTACGGCCGGCGCTTTTTTGCTGCTACGCGCTTTGGCCGAAGGAGTCAGGGTATTTGCAATCTCCATCGTGATTTCGATAATTCTGGGCACCGGCGAAGTTGTCTCCATCGCCGTAATCGTATGCCTGACGCTCTTCTACACCTTCGAGGGCGGAATGACCGCTGTGATCTGGACTGACGTAGTGCAGATGTCCCTGTATGTGGCCGGCGCCGTATTGAGTTTCTTCGTAATCCTGCATCAGATCCCGGGTGGCTGGCCCCACGTCGCCCAAGTAGCCGAGGCGGCGCATAAATTCCAGGTCTTCGATTTCCGGTTTACCCTCTCGGCCGAATTCTTCGCTCGCAACTACAGCTTCTGGGCGGGCTTGATCGGCGGCTGCTTCCTCACCACCGCCAGTCATGGGACCGAACAGCTGTTGGTGCAACGGCTGCTCGCAGCCAAGAACGAAAGGCAAAGCCGCGCCGCGCTCTTCTCCAGTTGGGTTGTGATCTTCTTCCAGTTCTCACTATTCTTGTTTATCGGGCTGCTCCTGTACGTTCACTATTCCGATGCGCATCTCGCCGCACCTAAACCGCTGGAGTCGATCTATCCGGCTTTTATCTGGCAAAATTTGCCTGCTGGTGTGGCGGGGCTAGTGATCGCAGCCATTCTGGCAGCGGGCATGTCGAACCTGAGCGCGGCTTTGAACGCGCTGGCCTCCACCACCGTCATGGACTTTTACAAGCCTCTATTGGCTGCGAGAAATGCCCACCGGCCTGAGTCGTATTTCCTTGGAATCGCTCGCTGGGCGACGGTCCTCTGGGGCGTCATCCTTTTCCTGATAGGATTGGTGGCGCGAAACTGGGGATCGGTGCTCGAAGCCGGCTTGACGATCGCCTCCATTCTGTATGGATCGCTGCTGGGCGTCTTCCTGCTCGGTCTACTCACGCGGCGGGTTCAGGAGAATTCGGCCATGATTGCCATGATCGCCGGGCTGGTGGTTATGATCTATGTCAAACAATGGACGCACATCGCCTTCACCTGGTACGTCCTGATCGGGACGTCGGCCACGTTCCTCACCGGTTTAATTGCATCGTTAGTGTTGAAGGAAAGGTCCAATGACCGAAAAATCGCTTGAGGGCGGGGGACGATTTGATCTAAAACGCGACTTGGGTGTCTGGAGCGCGGCTGCGATTGTCGTAGGGACCGTCATCGGCAGCGCGATCTTCATCGTGCCTCGCGACATGATAAACAACGTTGGGTCTCCGTTCATGGTCTTCGCGGTCTGGATCTTCGGGGGAATGCTATCACTGTTCGGCGCCTTAAGCTACGCCGAATTGGCCGCCGCGCTTCCCGAAGCCGGTGGCGAGTATGTCTATCTTCGCGAAGCTTACGGTCCGCTATGGGGTTTCATTTATGGATGGACCCAAATGTGGGTAGCAAAAAGCGGCTCGATTGCTACCTTGGCTACTGGGTTTTTCATTTATTTGGCCAATTTTCATCCGGAACTCGAACGCGTCTGGATGGTAGTGCCACTGCCACTGGGAGAAGCAGGCCAGCCACTCCAAATCCGATATGGCCAATTGCTGGCAATGGTCGTGATTGCGGTGCTGGCTACCATCAATTATTTCGGCGTCAAGGTGGGTGGCAACGTTCAGGTCACCGTTACCCTCGTCAAAGTGGGGCTTATCGTTGCCATTATCGTTATAGGTCTCGGAACGGGACACGGAAACGTAGCCAATTACAGCACTTCCATACCAGCAGCAGGCGGAATTACCGGCTTTTTTGCGGCTTTGGTGGCGGCGCTATGGGCTTACGATGGCTGGAACAATGTCAGCATGGTGGCCTCAGAGGTTCAAAAGCCGCAGCGCAATCTTCCCTTGGCTTTGATTGCCGGGACGCTGACGGTAATCGCCCTGTATCTGCTGGCAAACCTAGCGTATTTTTACATATTACCCGCCACTGCCGTCGGTTCCACGAATCGCGTAGCGGGCGAAGCCATGCGGCGGGTGCTGGATGCGCCAGGCGCCAATGCCGTGAGCATCGCCGCCATGATCTCCATTTTCGCAGCACTGAACGGCTCCATCCTATCAGGCTCGCGCGTCCCCTTTGCCATGGCTCGCGACCGCCTGTTCTTTCGCCGAGTCAGCTATGTCCACCCCAAGCACCGTACCCCCAGCGTGTCTATTCTGGCGTTAAGCGCTTGGGCCGCGGTATTAGTCCTCAGCGGACGGTACGATCAGCTTTATACTTACGTCATCTTCGCCAGCGTCATCCTCTATGGGATGGCCACCGCAGCCGTAATTGTCTTAAGGTATAAACGGCCGAATCTGCCGCGGCCCTATCGGACCTTGGGCTATCCCGTCGTTCCGCTAGTTTTTGTCCTTGGCATAACTTGCCTTGTCATCTCGACGCTCTGGAAGTCCCCCCGCGAGTCGTTCATGGGACTCGGATTGGTCGCGCTCGGCTTACCATTCTATTTCTATTGGAAGCGGCGCCCCTGAATAGCCCTTTCGAGCTACTCCCTAGGGGTTAAACGACCGGTACCAAAAACGATCTGTTCTGTTTTCCGAACAAACCGCTTGAAAAACTAAACAAAATGGAGTACAACCTTTATTACAAGATATGTTTCTTATTAGTATCTTGTTCGCTTTCCCGAACGAAAGCGGTTTAACATCACAAAAATTCTCTGGGGAGATCGACACAGATGGACATCAACAAAATGTTGGCCGAATTGAGAAATGAGCGGGAACAGATCGAAGAAGCAATTATGACATTGGAGCGATTAGCCAGGGGTCGCGGGCGCCGCCGTGGGCGTCCACCAGCCTGGATGTCGATGATCAAGCGCCGGGGGCGTCCACCGGGCAGTAAGAATCGGCCCAAAAACGAACCCAAAGGCTCTACCGCCAGGGCGACGGCCGCCTAGTTTAAGCAGTATCCCGCGAACTGCCGTCTTATTTGTAGAGCAGGAACTTCTCTCGTCTGCTGAGAAAAGAGGCGAGAGAATCTTCCATTTTCTGGGCCGTCGCGCGAGGGTCCAGGGCCGCTTTTCCAGCCGCGATTACCTCGTGATTTCCGATCAAAAAACGATTCAGATCCCAAGGGATTTTACCAGGGTATAGTTTCTCCAGTGCATAACCCAGCTCTAAACCAAGTCTGGTGCTATCGAACGAATTACGGTCGGTAATAACGAACCGGACGCCCTCGATCGTCTTTCCGGCGAAATTAGAAGACGTTGGCCGAAAGCGGGTCGGGTAAGCTCGAACGCCGGGAATATATCGGCTATTCAAAAACGAAGCCAACTCGGAACCTCGGATCCAATCCGCTCCGACCTGCTCAAATGGGGCATCGCTGCCGCGCCCAACCGAGTAGTTCGTCGACGCCTCCAGCATTGCAATGCCCGGATAAAGCGTGGCGGCATTCAGGCTTCTCATGTTGGGGGATGGATCTACCCAAGAAAGACCGGTGGAGTCAAACCAATCGCCCCGATTCCAGCCTTCGACCGGAATAATGTGCAGATCGACTCCCAAATTCCGCTCGCCGTTGGCCATTTTTGCCAGTTCGCCGAATGTCATGCCGTGACGCAGAGGTATTCCCAGACATCCGACAATTGATTCGAGGTCCGGGTCCATCATAGGCCCTTCGACATGCACTCCGGTAATCGGATTCGGCCGGTCAAGAACGAAAAATGGCAGATGTTTTTTCGCGGCTTCTTGCATGCTGTACAGCAGAGTGCAGGAATAGGTCCAGAATCGAGCGCCGACATCTTGAATATCGTAGACCAGCACATCGATGCCGTTTAGCATTTCCGGAGTGAGGTGATGCCGGGACTCCTTATACAGGCTTAGAATCGGGAGGCCGCTGGCCAGGTCTTTGCTGCTCGAAACATTGGGCTGATCCTCGGTGCCTTGCAAACCATGTTCGGGCGCAAAAAGCGTCACCACCTTAACTCCGGCCGCGAGCATCAGGTCGATATTGCGCTTCCCATCGCGGCTCAGGCCGGTGTGGTTGGTAATCAGCCCGACGCGTTTCCCACGCAGCGGAGAGAAATTGCCTCGTACCAGGACATCTAAGCCAGTGAGCACGGCGTCTTTGGGTGCGACCATGCGGTGCAGTCCCGGACCGACGATGGTTTCGTTATATCCGGTGAGCGCGACTGCGGGAGCGGCGATTCCGAACGAGGCTGCGGCGATGGTCGCGACCCGGCTGCGCAGCGAACTGAGCGATTTTCCACGATGCGGATGCACTACGTTGGTGAGCAGGATGACGTAGCTGCGGCTGATGGGATCCATCCACATCGAAGTGCCGGTGAATCCGGTGTGGCCGAAGGAGCCGATCGGAAACAGGTCGCCGCGGTTACTGGAGTAAGGTGAGTCGATGTCCCAGCCGAAACCACGCAGAATCGGCTGATCGGCAGGAGATTCGGGCGTAGTGAATTTTTCGACAGTGAGAGGGCTGAACAGGCGCGCGCCATTTGCCTGGCCGCGATCGAGTAGCATTTGCGCGAATTTCGCGAGGTCGTCGGCGGTGGTAAACAGGCCCGCGTGTCCTGCAACGCCGCCCATGTAACGCGAAGTGTCGTCATGCACAACGCCCCACAGCGGTCGTCCGGTGGTGGGGTCGATCTCCGTTGGCGCGATGCGCGGGCGAAGCGAAGCCGGAGGCTGGAACGTCGAGTCTTTCATGCCTAGCGGCTCGAAAATATTCGCACGGGCAAAGTCAGAAAGCATCTGGCCGCTCAGCCGGCGTACGATCTCGCCCATAAGAATGAAATTGATGTCGCTGTAAACGAAGCGAACACCCGGCGGACCGGCGGGCTTGTCGATGAGCGCCCGGTGGATTCCGGTCTCATAGCCGCTCCAGGCAGGCTTCAGATCGACATCGGGCCGCAGTCCGGAAAAATGCGTCATCAGATTGCGAATAGTGATGGAACTGTGGCCTTCCTGAAATTCTGGAAGGTATTTCGTCACTGGATCGTCAAGCCGGATCTTGCCCTGTTCGACGAGTTTCATGACCGACGACGTTGTAGCGACTACTTTCGTGAGAGAAGCGGCATCGAAAATGGTGTCGACCGTCATGGGCTCGCGCGTGGGGATCAATGACCGTTCGCCGTAAGCTTTGCGATACACCACTTGACCGTCGTGGCCGATGAGCAATACAGCTCCGGGGATGAGCCCTTCCTGGACCGCTTGATTAATCTGTTCATCTACTGCGGCGGCGCCGGGAAAGGCCGGCTGCGCCCAGAGGCCGGCCGTGCACGCGAGCAGAAGCAGGATTTTCATTGCAGCTTTTTCGCGGTTTCGTCCAGAAGCTTGGCCAGATCGGCGTCCTTTTGCGTGATGCCCTGGGCGTCGTGAGTGGTGAGGTCGACGGTCACGCGGTTGTAGACGTTGAACCATTCCGGATGATGGCCCATTTTCTCAATGGCGAGCGCGGCAGTCGCCATGAAGCCGAAGGCGTGGATGAAGTCCGCGAATTTGTATTCCTTGTGCAGCTTGGCATTGACGACGCTCCATCCAGAGAGAGAGTCAAGCGCGTCTTTAAGCTCAGGGCCGGAAAATTTCCGCATAACATCATTATGTATCGGGATTTCCGGTAGATTGGATTGGTGGACGGGGTTCTGGTCGTTGACAAGCCGGAGCGTATTACTTCTCACGATGTCGTGAATCGGGTGCGCAGGTTGGCGGGCACGCGGCGGGTGGGTCATTTGGGCACGCTCGACCCCATGGCCACGGGCGTTCTGCCTCTCCTGATTGGCCGGGCTACGCGGCTGGCGCAATTCTTTTCCACCGGCGAAAAGAAGTACGACGCGCGCATCCGTTTCGGATGGGCCACTGATACCTATGATCGCGACGGCAAGCCAACCTCAGAGCCGGTGACGCCGCAGTTTACTCGGGAAGAACTCCAAGCCGCCCTGGGGCCTTTCCGTGGAATCTTTCTGCAGACGCCGCCCTCCTTCTCAGCGAAGAAAATTGCGGGAACGCCGGCCTACCGGCTGGCGCGCAAGAATATCGCGGTAGAGCTGCGGCCCGTAGAAGTACACGTGTTTGCGCTGGACTTATTGGAGTTTGAGGGCGCGACAGCGCGGGTGCGCGTGCATTGCTCGTCTGGGACGTACCTACGCAGCATCGCCCATGAAGTAGGACAAAGGCTGGGCTGTGGAGCGCATCTGGAAGCCTTGCGTCGGACCAGTTCGGGCGACTTCACCGAAGATCAGGCGCGCACGCTCGATCAATTGGGCAGCCTCGCGTCGGATGGGAGGTTCGATCAGGCGATTGTTCCGGCGTCTCAACTGCTGCCGCACTTTCCAAACGCCACCGTGGATGCCCTGACAGTGGCGCAGATCCGGCAAGGCAAAGATTTCCGGCTATCGCCATTTGTTGATCGCGCGGGCGCGAAGCACGTCAAGGCGGTTAGCCAAGAAGGAGATTTGATCGCCATCGGAGAAGCGCGGCTGCCGCATTTGTATCATCCGATCCTGGTTTTGTAGCAACGCCGCGCATATATCGCGCCATCAAACTGCACATGTCAGCAATGTTATGTCAAAGGGCATCGCGAAGAGGATCAGCGGACCGAAGCCGACTTGGGAGTAATCCCGCGGCCTTCGGAACGGCGTTTGAAGAGAACTTCCGACTATCCTGCCACCCCGCGGTATCGGGCCTGCCGACACCGCGCGAGAGCTAAACCCCTCACTGCCGAGCAAGGTCGACGAGCACAATGTCAGAACGCTCCTGCATCCGTTCCAAGACAACTTCACGGCCGTCTGGGGAAATGTCGAAGTCCCTAATGTCGAAATCGCCTGGCATGTTGGTCAACTGCCGCTCAGCGCCGGTCTCCGGGTTCATTAGCCAGAGATCTTTGTGTTCAATCTCTCCCCGCAGGAAAGCGATTCCACGCCCTCCCGAAAGAAATTTCAGGTGTCGAGCGCCCCGCGTCAGAGTAGTCAGTCGCGGAAGGGAGTACGCCAGGCCGCCAGGCGCCGCGGCTTTCACTGAAAACGTTGTGCCGATGTCGGGTCCCGAGTAGACAACGAAGCGACCAGAGGGCTGCCATGCCGGATCTAACGAATAGTCGCGGAGAAGGACGGCCGGCGTACCGCCATCGATCGGCACCTGGAATAGGTGCGGCACCCCGTGATCGTTTGCAGCCGATGTGATCGATCGACCATCCGGCGTCCATGCCGGAGAGCCTCGCAACTCGAGTGAGTCGGCCACCACTCGCGCGTTGGTCCCATCCGCCAGCATCAAATACAACAGGGTCTGCGAGCGTTGACGGACCGAAAATGCGATACGTCCGCCATCGGCGGAGACAGCGGGGCTGCCAATGATTTGCGCTCCATCACCACTCCACAGTTCCATGTCCGATCCGTTCGCCCGCTTCCAAATGCTCTGGGTTGTACCGGCCGAAGAGACGTACACAAGATAATCCGGCCCTAGTCGCGGGGAGAACGCAGTAGCGGGCGTCAGGGCGATTCGAGCTGGTGGCAAAAGCTCGGCGCTTGCATCGCCGATCCGCATTCGCCAGAGGGTGCTCTTCGGACTAGCGCTTGTGACAACCAGGCGCTTGCCGTCAGCAGTGGCGGCCAGTGACGTGTACCGGTCCGGGCCCACGGTGAGCCGGTGAGGAATGCGGCGGTCGACGTCTATGCTGTACAGCCATGGTCCTGAGCCGTCCGGATCGCTGGCAAGGTACATCAATGTATGCCGATTCAGAAACACTGGATGACTCACGCGCCCATTGTGTGACGTGATCCGTTCCGGCATTCCGCCCTCTGGCTGAATGCGCCAGATGTCCAGTTTGTCTGGAAGCGCACCGTAGACGACGTAGATGAACCGATTGTCGGGCGGCCACAAAGGAAAGTGAGAATGAAGGCCCGCAGGCGCAGTAAAGATTGGTCCGTGCGGATGCGTCCTGCCGTCCGAAACGAAAAGCGGATCTCCTGAAGCAGGCGTATGGTAGGCGAGCCGTGAACCGTCGTGCGACCAATCGAACTCCGCCGCGCCTTCCAGATAAGGCCTGGACTGACCGCCCAGCGTCGGTACCGCCCATATGCCGATCTGCCCGCCTTGGCCGGGTGGCTGACGAACCCAAAACGTGACCAAGGAGCCATCGGGCGAGAATCCCAGATCCCGGACCGAGGGATTGACGAGTTCCAAAGCGCTTCCGCTAGTAAGGTTACGGAACTGTTCCGAACCTGTTTGGGTGACCCAAACGTCAGGATGTCCATCTCGACTCGACAAGAATGCCACGAACTTGCCGTCGCGTGACACGGCCGCGGCCTGCTCGGTTCCATCGAAGTCGGTCAGAGTCTGAAATCGCGCATCGGCAATGGGGTTTCGCCAGAATCGTTCAGTATCTTGAACCCAGCGCATTGCGGCGATCGCCAGCGCGATGGCTACCCCCGCAATGACCAGCCATGCGCGCCGCCCCGTCTTCTTGTCAGGTAGCGTTGGTGGAGACGCCGAGTCCCGCAATCGAAAGGCCGGTGTGTATCCGCCCTTCGGCAGCTCGATGACTATTGCGTCGTCTTTTCCTTCGCCGACGTAATACTCAGCCAACCGGCCACGCAGCCGGCCCGCCTCGGTCCGCACGATCGAATCCTGCACAGGATTATGGTCCGGCTTGCGGCCAAAGACCTCGACGGCGATTACGGATTCTTTGAGCTGGTCGCCGTGGCCTTCGAGATGCCGCTCGGCGAGGAAGCGGAGGAATCGGCTCATCCGCTCATTGTGAAGAAAACCAGGGCTCGAGAGGACGCGTTCCAACTGCCGACGCGTAGCCTCAGGATCTGTACGCGCCGTAGGCACGTTTCGAGAATACCTTTGTTTTCATCGGCGTGCAAATGTATGAAACATGCTTCAAGCCTGTTCGAACTTGCTCTTTGGTTCCACTGGGCGCATTGTGGTGCCGGACTTAGTTCACAAACACATTCAATATAGGAGGAACCAGAGGAACAATGAGAAGAGCAAAATCCATTGCGGGAATTTGCGGGATTGCGATCGCACTGTGCGGGGTCGCGGTGGTGGGAACCCAAGCTCAAGATCTCAGGATTGTGCACTTTAGCGGCGTGTTCAACGACTATTCGCCGTCGACGGTATCTGGTGGCCCGTATGAAATGCACGGCAAGTGGTCGCTGGAGGTGCAAAAAGGCGGCACCGCCAGTTTTTCAGCGGACATGACGATGGAGACGTCGGACTACGGGATCACCGGCGCCACGCAAGTGGATCCGCTGAATCCGTTGACCCGGAGTCCCCACACGCACCATATCAGCGTGACGAACGCCACGGTCAGCTATGACACCAGCGTCTGTCCCGCCAACAGCCCTCCCACCACGGGCACTGGTCTTGTGGTAACCGGTCCGGCCACGACGTCGGGGAATGGAAGCCCAGCGTCCTTTGAGTCTAAGGGCTCATCCACGATACAGGTCTGCATCAGCGGAGGGTCGGCGGTCGATTATTCCAACATGACTCTGGTGTACTCTGGGCCCGCAACCGGGCATTTCGGACCACAACCAATCCACGGCGTCGTCAGAAAGGTGTCAACAAAGTAAGCTTTGACCCGCTCGATTTTGGCCCAGCGTAAGACTGTGACGGTGTTCGTTGTTCTCGAGCGGCGCGGGCGAACCCAGCTCCTGACAAGCTTCGCCGAGGAGGGCAGGTTCGACCAGGCGATTATTCCGGCGTCGCGTTTGCTGCCGCATTTTCCAAACGCCACCGTGGATGCCCTGACCGTGGCGCAGATCCGGCAAGGCAAGGATTTCCGGCTATCGCCATTTGTTGATCGCGCGGGCGCGAAGCACGTCAAGGCGGTTAGTCAAGAAGGAGATTTGATCGCCATCGGGGAAGCGCGGCTGCCGCATTTGTAGCATCCGATTCTGGTGCTGTAAACAGCCACCGCCACGACCATGGTCTTCCGTCGCCTCGAAGTCTAGCGCTGAACCGGCCCCAGATACTTGTCGAGCCAGTCGAGGCACTCGCGAACGGCATCGGGACGAGGAAACGCGCCGTGACCGCCTTCGTAAATCACGAACTTTTTGTCCTTGCCCGGCGTACCGAGGAACTGGAAGAGCGGACGCTGCGACGATTCTAGCGGGAAAGTGGCATCGTACCGACCGTTCAACACGAGTACTGGAATCGTCACGTGCGTGACGAAGTTGAGCGGGTCCGCCTCAGGCAGGTAATGGAATGCAACCTGAAGACCTGCCGACAACAGGATTGCTGTCTTAATCCGCTTCTCTACCGCAGGGATGTGGGCTCCTTCAGTTCCACCCAAGCTAATACCCATGTAGGCAATCTTCGTCGCGTCAATGTCTTTTATTGCCTCGAGGTAATCGAGCGATCGGCCCAAATCTTTCGCCCACGCGATCTCGTGGTCTCTCCTGAAAGCCATCTGGTTCTCGTCGCCCGCCCGTAAACCATCCCGCCGCTGATACATGCCCTTGTAAATTGGGACCATTATCGCCCTCCCGCTTTTCAAAACGAAGTCATAGTTATCCTCAACGCGTGAAGGATCGAGTTTGTCGTCTTCAAAGGAACCCGCACCGGGCATATACACAACCACCTGGAACCGCCCAGACACGTTCTTCGGCAGAAATAGATAGGCAGGTATACGCTCATTGCCGTATGCGGCATCGAAGCTCACCCGCGCTCGGGACCAGGCCTCCATTGTTGCCGTTTCTTCTACCTGCGCGTTCAGTTCCTGTTTGTCATAAGCGTATAGGGTGGTATACGCTTTGAAAACTTCGTCTGAGACCGGCTTCTCTGTCGAGTAGTCACGGGCTGTGACCCTTATCTGCGCAGCTGCCACAGGCGTAGGTGGCCCATCGAGTTTGACGCAGCGAAACCCGAAGTTCACCCGTCGTTCCCATGGTGATTGCGCGTCGGTGTGGTTGAACATATACTCCGGTTCGCCGAAGCCTCCGCCGAGAATGAATCTCTTGCCGTCCGGGGCCTCGTTCAAGCACCATTCCTTCACGTTGCCGGCCATATCCGTTGTGCCGAATCCACTCAGAGTCCCCTCGCGCCCAACAGGCTGGGTTCCGTCGGTTCGAAAGTTGCTCCCGGGGGCGATCAGGGGTGTAAAGGCCGCCGATTGAGACGCACGTGTCCAGTGGTATGCCGTCGGAAGGGTCTTGCCCGCAAACTCCGCGTAGGCCGCTGCCTCGTACCAACTGACCCCCGCGACCGGATAATCCCCGTGCCCTTTCGGATAATCCCCGGCTTTCCAGGTCGCGGGACCGGGATGTCCCGTCCCATCGTGAAAAAGGGCCACCGCGTCCTCCCAGGGAACGGTGCGCCCGTCTTTTACGAAAGGCTGCCTCCAGAACTCGCGTTTCTGATATCCCCCTGCGTCCACGAACCTCTTGTACTCTTCATTGCTGACCTCGTGCCGATCGATAAGAAAGTCGTCGACCTGGGCAGAACGGCCGTATGCGAGAGGGTACGCTAAGCCGATCCACCCACCCGCAACCACAACCATCCCGGGTGGAACGCTCACCCTTGGATGAAGTTTCCACCTCCAATCGAAGGTGCGATGGAAACCAGGTGGAAGAGGGCCGGACGGCGTGTCTATGAAAAATGCTTCGGCGAATCCGGGCTTGACTAGGCGCCAGACGTAAGATTCACGAGGTACCCGAACCCTCTGGAGGGGAGTCCTTCCGAGAATCTCCCAGGCATTCGGATCTCCCCGATAAGGTCGAACCGAAACGTCCGCTCCGGAAGGCACACTGGCGATCGAGACTTCTCCCGTCGCACGCACCCAGAGCTTCTCGAGCGTCGGATCGTTCGGAAGCACTGCGCGTGCCTGCTGCGTCAGCGCGGCGGCCTTGACGTATTCCCCCGAGTCGACCAGTCGTGTAATCTCGGGCGCCGCCGTCTCCAGCGCCCACCGCTCGCGTGACGACCCGCGCCATAGCCAGCCCGCTAGGACGGCGATCAGAACAACCCCTGCCCCGACGGCGATCCAGGCATTCCTCGAAAGCCTCACCGGCCTCACTGGCGCTAGCGAGGTTTCCAATGCTTTGAGCTCTTGTTGGACCTGATCGGCATTTTCAAAGCGATTCGCTGGATCCTTCTCGAGTAGCCTTAAGATAATGGCTTTGAGTTTTCCAGGCGCCAGGTTGTTGCCGAAGTCGCGCGGTGGAGCATGCAGGATCGCATCGCAAACGGCCATTGCCGAACTTCCCATGAACGGACGTTGTCCCGTCACCATCTCATAGAGAACCACCACGAACGAGAAGAGATCCGTCCTGTGATTGACCGGGAGTCCTTGCACCTGCTCGGGCGACATGTAGCCAACTGTGCCGGAGATCTCGCTCTCCCCACTGAGGGCGCCGGTTCCGGACTCGGCCAGCGGCACCCTCCACGCCAAACCGAAATCCAGCAGCTTGATGTGGTCTTCGCTGGTCAACATGATGTTGGCTGGCTTGAGGTCGCGATGAATGACCCCCGCGGCGTGCGCCTTCGCGAGAGCAGCCGAAATCTCGATGGCATAGCCGAGTGCGCGCGCCAAGGGTAACCCTTCGGCCGGAATCGCCTGGGCAAGCGACCGGCCCTTCACATACTCCATCGCGATGAAATCGACACCACCTCCAGGTCCGATTTCATACACCGTCACGATATTCGGGTGGTTCAGCGCCGACGCGGCGCGCGCTTCTCGCATCAGCCGCTGCCGATGGTCCGGATCGGCGAGGTGCTCGGGCGGCAGCACCTTCAGCGCCACCTCTCGATGCAGCCGCGTATCGTAGGACTGGTAGACCACACCCATGCCGCCTTCGCCCAACTTGGCATCGATGCGGTAGTGTGCCACTGTGTCGCCGGGGCTGAGTTCGGCGGCAAGCTGGAACATGGTTGCCGCTGGACTTTGCCAACTTGGCTCCTGGTTCCCCACCAGCAACCGCTCTACTTCTGCACGCAGGTCCGCATCCCCTGCACACGCCGACTCCAGAAATCGGTGCCGCTCCGATTCTGAAGTCTCCAGCGCTGCTCCGAACACTTCTCGGATACGGGACCAGCGTTGAGGCGTCACACCCGGGCTCCCGCGCTCAACTGTGACTTCATCCACCCTTTAGCCATGGCCCAGTCAAGCTTGACGGTGCGCGCCGCGATGCCCATGGCTTCCGCTGTCTCTTCTACTGTCAAGCCGCCGAAATAGCGCAATTCTACGACGCGGGCCTGTCGTGGATCCAATTCGGCTAGACGCGCCAGAACCTCGTTCACCGCCAAGATTTGATCGGTCTGATCGGCGCCGGGACCCGATTGATAGATCTCTTCATCGAACGTGATCGGAATGCCGCGTTTGGCGGCGCGGCGGCGCCGGGCGTGATCCACCAGCAAGCGGCGCATCAGTTGGGCAGCCACCCCCAAGAATTGCGCACGGTTCTTCCAGTTGTCGCGGTTCTGGTCCACCAGGCGGAGGAAGGCTTCGTGTACGAGGGCCGTAGGCTGAAGAGTATGGCCCGGGCGCTCGCCTCGCATTTGATGGCTGGCTATGCGGCGCAGTTCCCGGTAAACCAGCGGCATCAGCCGGTCGAGGGCATCGCTTCGGCCAAGCCTGATCTCGGCCAGCAGCCTGGTAACTTCTCCGCGAGTGTCCGCCATAAGCCGAGCACTATTCTACCCACTTCGATCGGTACGTTTGATTATGCCGGATTTTTGCCCCTAATTGCAGGTTTTTGCGCGTTCAGCTCAGGATTCACGCGATAAGAAGTCGGCAATGACACCCGTGAGACCAAATAAACTTCTTAGGAGAGAAAAACCATGTTCAACAAACGTTCGTGTGCCCCGGCGGCGCTAATTCTTATCAGCTTCTTCGGCATGTCCGCCGCAAATGCTGACAACCCACCATGCTACAACCTCGCAAGCCTTCAGGGCCAGTACGCGCTTATTGGGACCTATGGCGCTAACGTGGCAATAGCATTCTCGATGCGGTACTTTGACGGGAACGGCAATCTGACGGCAACCTTCATAGTGAACGAGCCCACGGCCGGTTCAACGACCGGGGCTAGGACGATCGTAACTGGTACGCAGACGGGAACTTACACCGTGAATTGTGACGGTACGGGCGTCATCACCACCATGCTCACGACCTCGACTGGCGTCACAGCGACTCAGATGTATGACTTCATCATTACCGGAGCATTCGTGCAAGACGGCTTCGGCGGTGCGCTTATCGCTACTGCCTTGGTAGATGCCTAGCGAACTCCGAGCGCGATTGTCCCGGGCGGAATTTTTCTCAGCCGTACCTATACCCGGCTGCCAGACCGGCCAGGACCTCGATCGCAACAGTAAATTGCTCCGGCGCGGCGGTCGGCGGGATTCCCGTTTGCCTGTCGACCGCGCGCACACCAGACACGGCTCTTATAGCCAACGATAGGTGTATACTGATCCAGAAGCACAGAAGGAGCGCTGCAATGAAATTATTTATCGCAAGTTTCTGCCTGATATTTGGGGCGACCGTAAGCGTTGCTCAGACGCCCAAGCCGAAGCGAATCAATCGCGCGATCGAGTTGCTGCAGCAGGGCCAGCCCATCTACTACTCTGGTTCGCACTCCGGGACGGCCGGCACTTTTGAGCAGGGCAAACTGGACGCTCAGACATTTGCCGATTACATTAGCTATGACATGGAAGCCGCGCCGTATGATATCGCGGGCCTAGCTGCATACATGCAAGGTCTGGTGGCCGGCGGCCCCACGCGTACGGGCCATCGGACGCCAGCGGTCATCGTGAATGTGCCCGTCCGTGGCACCGATGAAGCTTCAGTACGAGCGAATGCCTGGATGTTCGAGCAGGTGCTCGGAACCGGCGTCCATGGCATTCTTCTTGTGCATGCCGATACGCCTGGGGCGGTGCGGGCTTTGGTCGAAGCAGTGCGCTATCCCAACCGCGAACAGGGGGTCGGGCAGGCAGGACTCAAGGAAGGCACGCGTGGCGCTCACGGAGCGGCCATGGCGGCTAAGATCTGGGGCGTGTCGACGGAAGAGTACATGCAGAAAGCCGACCCGTGGCCACTCAACCCGAACGGTGAGCTGCTGATAGGCGTCAAGATCGAAGACAAGGTTGCGCTTTCGAACGTCGAGGAGACTTTGAAAGTGCCGGGCATCGGGTTCGGCGAAGGCGGCCCGGGCGATATGGCGCTATCGCTGGGAGTGAAGGGTGGCGATCCAAGACTGCTGGCGGCCGAAGCGCGGATCTTTGCCGCTGCGCAGTCTCATAAACTGGCGTGGATCGGGATCACGCCGAACCACACAGCCGAAGACATCAAGGCGGGCTTCATGATCGGATCCGGTGAGAAGACGGCGGAGGCGGGCCGAAAGGTCACCAACCGCGCGATGCCCTATTAGGGCTACTTCGAGCCGAGACCGCGAACTCGATGGGCGCCTGCAGCGTCGTCCGCGCAGACTGAATGAAGCAAGTTTAATCCATATTCAACAACTAAATCATTGGGTTGTTCTATCATTCAAGTGTGCGGCGTCTGGCCATCATCCTGATGCTTGGCGCGAGCCTTTTCACTGGGTTCGTGTGCGCGCAGGAGTCCGACCCATCGAAGAAGGACGCGCCCAAGAGCGAGCCTAGCTACGATGACACATTCTCTGGTCCGGTAGTGGAATTGTCCGCCACTAAAATCACAGTTTCACGAAGTATCCTAGGCAAAGCCGCCGAGAAGCACACATTCTTGATCAAATCCGATACGCGCATCGAAGGACGGCTGCGCGTGCACACCAAGGTTACGGTCGGGTTCGTGACCAACGACGACGGCGATATCGCGCGCTTGATCGTCGTCCGCGCGGGCGCACAGAAACCGCCGCAAGATAAGAAATAGTCACTTCTTCTTTTTTCTCTTGGCGGCCCAGCCTTGCTTGACCACCTGGCGCGCTCTTCCCAACGCCAGAGCGTCCTTGGGGACCGCATCGGTGATTACCGAGCCGGCTCCGATGTAGCTTTCATCCCCGATCTCGATGGGCGCGACCAAGGTGGAATTGCTGCCAACGAAAGCTTCCTTGCCGATCTTGGTGCGATGCTTTTGTACGCCGTCATAGTTGCAGGTGATGGTGCCGGCCCCGATGTTCGTTTTATCGCCGATTTCGGCGTCGCCAAGGTAAGCCAGATGATTGGCCTTCGCTCCGGCGCCGAATTGCGTGTTCTTCAGCTCGACGAAGTTCCCGATGTGCGCGCCTGCTCCAACATGCGCGCCGCCCCGCAAGCGCGCGAACGGTCCGATTTGCGCATCCGTTTCCACTTGCGAATCCGCGATGGATGTGAAGGGGGCCACGTTTACCCGGTCCGCCAGTTTCGAATTCTCGATGATCGAACAGGAGCCAATGCGGCAGTCTTCACCAATCTCGGTCTTTCCCAGAATCTGCGCAAAAGGTCCTACGATCGAATCCGCGCCGATTCGCACCGCGCAGTCTATCGTAACCGTCTCCGGCTTCTCGATCGTGACGCCCTCCAGCATCAGCTCCCGCACTTTTCGCTCGCGGAAAATCTTGTCGACCGCGGCCAGCTCGGCGCGTGTGTTGATTCCCAACAGTTCTTCGGAGTCGGGGACTTCCAGCGCGGCCACCTGGTGTCCAGCGCGATTGAGAATCTCGACGATGTCCGTCAGATAATACTCGTGCGCGGGATTGTTGGTCCCGATTTCGGCGATGTGTTTCCACAGAAGGTCCGCGTCGAAACAGTAAATCCCGGAATTGATGAGCGGGATCGAGAGCTGCTGTGGCGTAGCAGCTTTCTGCTCGACGATAGCCCGGACGTCGCCTTCCTTGCCAAGGATGATGCGCCCGTAGCCGGTGGGGTCGGCTAGACGGGTGGTGATGAGTGTCGCGGCTTGATCGCCGCCGCGTTGGCGGTCCACTAATTCCTGCAGAGTAGCGCGCGAAAGCAATGGGCCGTCGCCGTAGGTGACCACCACCAACCCGCCCTGGGAAGCCAAAGAGTCGCGGCACATCATGAGCGCGTGCCCAGTGCCCTTCTGCTCCTTTTGCTCCACGAATCGTACGCCAGAATGGGCCAGCACTGCCTTCACTTGTTCGGCCTGAGATCCAATTACGACAGTGATGTTCTCGGGCGGAGTGATAGCCTTAGCCGCATTCACGACATGCTCGACCAAGGTTAGGCCTCCGGTGCGATGCAGAACTTTGGCGCGTTTCGATTTCATGCGTGTGCCCAGGCCGGCGGCCAGGATCACGACGTTGATCGGTGATTTCATTCGACTTTTCTTCGACGGTGGCAGTTTATTTTTGTCCAAGGATACGGATCTTCCGGCGGCGGGCGCGGCCTCTACGAGCCAGCTCCATGGCGACGTCGGCTGTAGCGCGGGGATCGTGTCGGACCACATCGCCTTCACCCAGCAGGTCGGCCTCGACCACGTGCAATCCCATGTCGACCATCCGATCAACGTCGTTGACCACCGACTGCGCCTGCTCGGCGGCGTATTTTCTCCGTTGGCGAACGTTGATGCAGCGCGTGTTCACCACTACGACATCGAACAGGTTGAATCCGGCATGCTGGTTGATAGCGGCTACGTGGTCCGAGGCGCGAAATCCGATGGTCTCGCCGGGTTGCCACATGAGATTCACGAAATAGGCTCGCAAAGCATGGCTGCGGCGAATGGCTTCCGGGATTCCTTTGACCAGCACGTTGGGAATTACGCTGGTGAAGAGCGACCCCGGACCGAAGGTAATGACGTCGGCCAGCTCGATGGCTTCCAGCGTCTCGGGCAAGGGCCTGCAAACTCGGGGCCGCGTTCGAATCCGTTTGATGCGCGACCGACTCTTGCTGATCCTAGTCTCGCCGGCGATGACGCGTCCATTTTCCAGTTCCGCCTCCAGCCTCACATTGGCGCCGGTGGAAGGATAGATGCGGCCCAGGCTGGCCAGCACTTCCGACGACAGCTTCACGGCGCGGGCGAAATCGCCGGTGAGATTCGTGAGGGCCGTCAGAAACAGGTTGCCAAAGCTATGGCCCTTCAGGCCGCGGCCATCGGTGAAACGGTATTGAAAAAGTTTCGAGAGCAGGGCTTCGTCCTCAGAAAGCGCCACCATGCAGTTGCGGATGTCGCCGGGCGGGAGAACGTCGAATTCACGCCGCAGGCGGCCGGAACTTCCGCCGTCGTCAGTGACAGTGACGACCGCGGTGATATCAATGTCGCGCTGCGGATGAGCGTAGCGCTTGAGCCCGTGCAGGAGTGTCGATAGCCCGGTTCCTCCACCGATGGCGACAATACGAAGCGGATCCATTAACTATAGAATCGCAGGTTCTTGGTGTTTAGGCGGATTCGGACCTGGAGTAGCTTCTCGGCTCCGTGATCTTTCTCGGCACAGCGGTCTTCCGGTGGCGGGTCGCACTTCTCGGGCGGTGGCGGTCACTCTTCCGGCGGGGGACATTCCGGCGGCGGGCATCACCGGTAGAACCTCATACCGCCCAACGCTTTGCATTTCTACTAAATCGACGTTAGCAACCTCGCTCTCGCCTATCGCATCTATGAGATAGAGGAATAAAGAAGTTATGATGCGGTCAAGGTTGAAGGCAATTGAAGGCTTCTTCCTGGCTGCGCTGTTATCCAGCCCCGCCTGGGGCTCTATACCCCCGCAACCCGGAACAGTCAATTACATCGAAGGGCAAGCAGCACTCGGCTCGCAGCCCCTGGGTGAGCAATCCGTAGGGTCCGCGAAACTGGCGGCAGGTCAGTCGCTGTCGACCGATAACGGGAGAGCCGAGATCCTGCTAACGCCAGGAATTTTCTTACGGCTCGATCAGTACAGTTCTGTGGGCATGATCTCACCCGGCTTGGCGGATACCGCCTTGACTCTGCAAAAGGGCAGGGCCATGGTCGAGGTGGCGGACATCCATCCGGAGAACAACATTCGAATTCGGTACAACGGCGCAAGCACGCAGTTGCTAAAGGCGGGTTTGTATGACTTCGATGTCGACCACGGTGTGATCCGCGTGTTCGACGGGAAGGCTGTGGTTCAGGCAGCCGGTCAAAGCATTGAGGTGAAGAGTGGTCACGAACTCGCTCTCAACGCTGGCGGAAAATTAAAGGCCCGAAAGTTCGATAAAAAAGCGCAAACAGACGATTTCTACAGGTGGACTAGCCTGCGATCTTCGTATTTGGCGGAGGCGAATGTGGACGCGGCCCGGAGATATGCGGCCGCGCCGGGATGGTCGGCCGGCGGCTGGTATGCCAACGGCTGGTACGGGAACGGGTGGTATTGGGATCCCTGGTTCGACGCCTATACATTCATCCCCGGCGACGGAATATTCTACGACCCCTTCGGCTGGGGCTTCTATTCGCCCTGGCTAGCTTTTGGAGCGCCCTATTTTGGGTACGGCTTCGGATATGGCAGGGGCTACTATCATCACTTCGGACCTGGCTACCATCCCGTCAACAACGCCGGTAACCATTCTGTGGGATCCGTGGGGCACGCGTACAACGTTCGGAGTAGCGGTGGCTTTAGCGCTGGTGGCCGAAGCAGCGGCTTTACCGCGGGCGGCTTCCGGGGCGCCGGCGGCGGTGGCTTCCACAGCGGCGGATTTGGTGGGGGGAGTGGTTTCCACGGTGGCGGCGGGGGAGGGCACAGCCGCTAGGCTTCCTCCACTGTAGGATAGGCGAACATCTTTTGCCTATCAGCCGCATCTATTTCTTGCAACGCGGGTTACATGTAAAGCAGACATCACGTCTCAATGTACTGGTGTGTTAAATCTAAAGGGAAGGACCAGGTAAACCTAACCGAATGAAAATCTGTGTTTTGGGCGGTGATGGCTACTGTGGCTGGGCCACAGCGCTCTATTTATCCGCAAAAGGGCACGCGGTGGCTGTGGTTGACAACTTTGTCCGGCGCCAATGGGACTTCGAATTGGGCGCACAAAGTCTAACGCCTATCCAACCCCTGAGCGACCGGCTGCGTGTCTGGCAGGAACTCACAGGTAAGTCCATCGAATTATTCACGGGGGACGTTAATGATTATGAGTTTCTGGCGGGCGTAATCGAAGGTTTCGAGCCGGACGCAGTGGTTCACTTTGCTGAGCAGCGGTCGGCTCCCTATTCGATGATCGACCGCAAACATGCCGTGTTTACCCAAGTCAACAACGTCGTCGGAACGCTGAACCTCCTATTTGCGCTGCAGGAGCTGCGTCCCGATTGCCACTTGGTCAAGCTCGGCACGATGGGCGAGTACGGCACACCGAATATCGATATCGAAGAAGGCTACATCCGGATCGAGCACAATGGCCGGTCGGACGTGCTGCCCTTTCCGAAACAGCCTGGTTCGTTCTATCACCTCTCCAAGGTGCATGACAGCCATAACCTCATGTTTGCCTGTAAGATATGGAAGCTGCGCGCTACCGATCTCAATCAGGGCGTAGTGTACGGAACCGTCACTGACGAGGTTGTCTTGGACGAGGCGCTAATCAACCGCTTCGATTATGATGACGTTTTTGGCACTGTGTTGAACCGGTTTTGCGTACAGGCCGCGGCGGGGCATCCTCTGACGGTGTACGGAAGAGGCGGGCAGACGCGCGGGTTCCTGGACATACGCGATACGGTTCGCTGCGTCGAGATTGCCTGCCTAAATCCGGCAAAACCGGGAGAGTGCCGCGTTTTCAACCAGTTTACTGAACAGTTTTCTGTTCTCGAGCTCGCAGAAATGGTCCGGACGGCAGCGAGGAAGCTGGGGATGCGCGTCGATATCGAGCACTTGCCGGCGCCGCGCGTCGAATCCGAAGAGCATTATTACAACGCCAAACACTCCAAGCTGATCGACCTTGGGTTACAGCCACACTATTTGTCTGATTCGCTGCTCGATTCACTGATGAACATCGCAATCCGGTACCAGGATCGCATCGATACGTCGCTATTTCTGCCCCAAGTCCAATGGCGGAGTCCTCGGAACGAGCGTGCGCGGGCGTCGAAGGTTAGCGCCCGGTCGGCGTCAGAAGTGGCATACTGATTGGGAGGAAACTCCTGAATTGTGTGGCATAGCGGGCTTTACCCACGGACATCGCGCTGCTCCGAATGGGCGAATCCAGAGCGCGGTCGCGACCATCCTCCATCGCGGTCCGAACCAGCAAGGCGTCTTTGAGTCCGAAGCTGTCTCTCTAGGCGCGGCTCGCCTCAAGATCATCGACATTGAGGGCGGAGATCAACCCATCGTATCCGAAGATGGCGACACCGTCATTGTCTTTAACGGTGAAATCTACAATCACGGGGAGTTGCGCCGCGAACTGGAACAGCGTGGATATCGTTTTCGCTCGCGCAGCGACACAGAAACAGTTCTGAATGCGTTCCTGGAGTGGGACACGGAGTGTTTCTCCCGGCTGCGCGGCATGTTCGCGGTAGCGCTGTGGCGCGAATCTGACCGGCGCCTGGTGCTGGCCCGCGATCGGATGGGGATCAAGCCTCTGTACATCGCGCGCCGGGGCGAGGACCTGTACTTCGGCTCGGAACTGAAGGCGATCCTGGTTCATCCCGAGATCGAGCGCCGGTTAAGCCCGGATGGTCTTGATTGCTATCTGTCGCTGAACTATGTACCTGCGCCTTGGACCTTGGTGGAGGGGATCGAGAAACTACTTCCAGGTCAGTGGCTGGAGTGGCGGCGCGGCGCGATCCGAACTGAGAACTACTGGCGCCTGCCCGAGGGCAAGGAAGAGCGCTGGACCCCTCAGACCGCCGAGGCGGAACTGGATCGTTTGTTGAAGGAGTCCGTTCGAGAGCATCTGGTAGCGGACGTGCCGTTGGGCGTCTGGCTCAGCGGTGGCTTGGATTCATCCAGTCTTGTGCATTACGCCGCCGAGGCCTCGAGCTCGCGTCTCAAGACGTTTTCCATTACCTTTCACGGCCGCAGCTTCGACGAGACACGCTATGCGCAACAGGTGGCAGCGTCGTACGGAACCGAACACATCGAGCTGGATCTCAATCCCGAACAAGATCTCCCGGGCGCAATCTACGAACTGGCTTATTACTGCGATGAGCCGAACGCAGATTCGGGCGCCCTTCCAGTGTGGTTTCTCTCACGGCTCACCAAAGCTAACGCGACGGTGGCGCTCAGTGGAGAAGGCGCTGACGAATTATTCGGCGGATACCTGATGCAGCGCGCTAGCTTGCTGGCTGGCCAGGCCCGTAGATTGCCGCCAGCGGTGCTTCAGATGCTGCTGGCGGCTGCGCAACGATGGCCGGTATCGAACGATAAGATCGGTTTCGAGTACAAACTGAAAAGATTCCTGGAAGGCTGCGCGATGCCGCCGGCACGGGCTCATGCCTATTGGAGCGGAACCTTCGACGACCAGCAGAGACGCTCTCTCGTTCAGCCCACGCTTCCGCCGGCGCTGGATAGGGTATTAAAGGACCTGGCGGCTGCGGGCGACCATTTGCCGTCCTATCTATGGTTCGATCAGAAATACTTTCTTCCGGACAATATCCTGACGAAAGTGGATCACACCAGCATGGCTCATGCCGTGGAAGTGAGGCCGCCGTTTCTGGATCATCGGATCGTAGAATTTGCAAGTTCGCTTCCCCCGAGCCTCAAGATCCGGGGCTCCCGGCAAAAAGTGATCTTGAAGAACCTGATGCGCGGTAAACTTGCTCCGGCTATTCTGAACCGGAAAAAAATCGGCTTCGACATTCCCACGCACGACTGGTTCCGCGGACCGCTCCGGCCGTTGTTGGAAGAAGCCGTGGCATTTGCCTCAGCTGAACATGGCGAGTTCTTTGATATCCCGCGTATCGAAGCTCATATGCGAGCGCATCTCGAACGGCGCGCCAACTTGGGCTATCATCTGTGGGGATTGATGATACTGTTCTTTTGGATGAAAAAATGGGGAATCCAGACCAGGGTGCCGGCCGGACAGGCGCGCCCGACGATGGAAAGCCTTTTCACTTTTACCTCATAGTGCTGCTGGTGGCTGCCGCCGTTTACGCGGGCTGCATGATTTCGCCTCCATCGCTGATGGACGACGTGGACGCGGTGCAGGCGCAGATCGCACGCAATATGCTGGCGTCCGGCGACTTTGTGACCGCCCGGCTGGATGGAATTCCCTACCTCGAAAAGGCACCTCTTATTTACTGGTTGATCGCGGGGGCATTCAAAATCTTCGGAGCGACCGACTGGTCCGCCCGCATCCCCATGGTGGTTGGGGCTATCGCACTGGCGTGGCTGACTACCGCGTTTGGGATCTGGGCTTTCGGCCGGAGAGCAGGATTCTATGCGGGCCTGTGCATATCGACCTGCTTCGGCCTTTTCCTTTTCACGCGCATACTGATCCCGGACGTGATGCTGACGGCAAGCATCGCGCTTTCCATGTGGGCCTTTCTTCGCGCCATCGACGAAATGGAGGCGCATCCACGCTGGTGGGCATTCGTGATGGCAGCGAGCTTGGGGACCAGTTTGTTGTTCAAGAGCCTAGTGGGCGTGGTGTTCCCGGTGGCGGCGGCGCTAATTTATCTAGGCTGGACTGGGCAAATATTTCGCCGCAAAGTTTGGAAATCCCTGCATCCTTGGAGCGGTCTGCTGGTGGTGCTGCTGATTGCGGCGCCCTGGCATGTTCTTGCCACGCTACGAAATCCTCCCTACTTCGATCTGACAATGCGCAGCGCCGCCGGCGAATACCATGGGTTCCTGTGGTTTTACTTCATCAATGAGCAGCTGTTTCGTTTCCTGAACATGCGCTACCCGCGCGATTACGACACTGTCCCGCGCGTCTACTTCTGGCTGTTCCATCTGCTGTGGCTTTTTCCGTGGAGCGTATATTTTCCAGCGGTTGCGAAGCTAAGTTTCAAACCGGTTGACCGCGCCGGCAAGACCCGCTTGCTGGCGCTGTGCTGGACCGGCTTCATCCTGGTGTTCTTCACCTTTTCCACTACACAGGAGTACTACTCGATGCCCTGCTATCCGGCTCTGGCGCTACTACTGGGGTCGGGTATGGCCGCGGGGGGCGACTTAATTCGATACGGAACACGCGTCCTGTGCGGGATATTCATTGCTACCGCGGCGGCGGTGCTGACGTTGTACTTCTTAGCCTGGAATCTCCCGGCGCCTGGCGACATTTCCTCCGCGCTCAGCTCGAATCCGGGCGCCTACAAGCTCTCGCTCGGACATATGGAGGACCTCACAATCGCGTCGTTCGCCTACCTCAGACTTCCGCTTCTGGTAGCCGCGTTCGCGTTTCTGGTGGGAGCTGCCGGGACTTTTCGAGCCAAAGGGCAGCGCGCTTTCCTGGCCGTGGCTTTGATGGCTATCCTGTTCTTTCAAGCGGCGCGTATCGCGATGGCGGCATTCGATCCGTTTCTCTCGTCGCGGCCGTTGGCGGAGACTCTGCGCCGTGCGCCACCGGGACAGCTCATCGTGGATCATCACTATTACACGTTTTCATCGATCTTTTTTTATACAAACCGCACCGCGCTCCTGCTGAATGGCCGTTTTAACAACCTGGTATACGGGTCCTACGCGCCCGGCGCTCCGAACGTGTTTATCGATGACGGGCAATGGAAAATGTTGTGGCTTCAGCCGGAGCGGTGCTATCTGGTAATTACGCGGGAAGCTGTTGAACGGCTGAAGAAACTGGTGGAACCCAAGCTGCTCACCGTCGTCGCCGAAAGCGGGGGTAAACTGCTTCTGACGAACCATGCACTTCTGACGAACCATGCGGGGGTCGAGTAGGCTGGAAACATGACGACTGCGAGCGAGGTATTTCTTGCGATCGCGGCCATTCCGTTTATTTATTACTTGATCGCTATATATAGCTCCTGGCGCTATTTCCAACAACCAGCCAGCGCGCCAGATGAATCTTTCACTCCGCCGGTCAGCATCCTGAAACCTATCCGAGGTCTCGATCCTGACGCGGCCGAAAATCTGGCCAGTTTCTGCCGCTTGGATTATCCCGAGTTCGAGATCGTTTTCTGCGTTGATGCCGATGACGAAGCGGTGATGTCGGTTGTGGCGAGGCTCACCACCGATTTTCCTGACTGTCGCATCCGTGTCCTCTACGGGTCGGGACGTGTAGCGACTAATGACAAAGTCGCCAAGCTGGCACGCCTGGTGAGCGACGCCGCGCACGAGGTAGTCGTCATCAGCGATAGCGATGTACGCGTGCGTCCTGACTATCTCCGGCAGATCACAGCTCCGCTGCGCGATCCGAAGGTTGGCGCCGTAACGTGTTTCTATGTTCCAACCGAGCTCGGCAGCTTGACCGATCACCTGCAGAGCGCTGGAATGATGTCTGATTTCTACGCCGGCGTCTTAGTGGCTTGGCAGTTGGATGGAATAAAGTTCGCTCTGGGCCCCACCATCGCTACCACTCGCGGGCGCCTGGCTGGGTTTGGCGGTTATCCGGAGCTCGAGAATCGCCCGGCCGATGACTTACTGGTGGGCCGCCTCATTGCCGAACAAGGCTACGAAGTTGTGCTGCTCAAGTACGCTATCGAGACTGTTTGTGACTACGCGTCGCTCGGCGCTCTGCTGCACAAACGCCTGAGGTGGATAGTGGTGATGCGGCACATGCGTCCGTGGGGACATCTCGGCCTGCTTCTGACGCAAGGGTTGCCGTGGTCGCTCGCGGCGGTGGCAATTCATCCCTCGGCGCTGGTCGCCTGGGGCTATTTGGGCGGATATCTCGGATTACGGATGGCGATGACTTGGATCATCGGTATCCACGGCTTGCGTCAGCCGGGCTTGTGGAAAGATATGCTGCTGATTCCGGTTTGGGATGGAATAGCGTTCGCCATCTGGCTGACCAGTTTCGGCCGCAACAGCATCCGCTGGCGCGGCGCGGATTATTACATCCGCGACGGGAGGTTGGTTCCAGTGGCACCGGCCCGGGCCGGAGATTAGGTTAAGTTCAGGGGTAGCATCGGCCAACTTTCGAGATCGCCGTATCTGGACCGCGGCCGGACAAAGTCCGATATGGTGACTTTGACGTCCAAGCGTTTGATGGGACCGTACACCGGCTGTGCAGCGTTCTCGCTTGTCATGGACCTTGTGTTATAAACCATCGCAAGAAGATACTTCAGATTAGGATTCTATGAACACGTCAGAGGTTGAGGCGCTCTTTGGGCAGACGCTCCTTGGTGATTACGAAGGGGAAGCTGCGTGGTCGGCAGTCTCCACATTGCGCCAGGATGGCAGCCGAGAGATCTTCGAACATGCCGCGGCGTGGTGCGTGTCTGACGATTCGCTTAGGAGAGCGCGAGCAGTAGCTATCTTGTGCCAGCTCCGGCGCGCGCCTATCGCGAGCGCCGCAGGGGAAACCCTGAAATGGGACAAACCAGAATGGATGTTCCGTGATGAGTCTTACGCGCTTTACGAAGATGCTGGAATACGAGCAAGATGTCTTGGTCCTTGACTCCCTCATTTGCGCTCTCGGTCATCTAGATAATGCCAGAGCCGTTCCTGTGATCCTCAGCTATCAAGATTATCCCAATGAAAGAGTCCGGTTTGCTGTAACATTCGCTCTCGGGTGTTTCCCGAATAACCCGCAGTCGGTTTCTGCCTTACTGAAACTCACGTCAGATACGGACGCGGATGTTCGCGATTGGGCCGTCTTTGGTCTCGGAGTGCAAGGGGATGCGGACTCGCCTGAAATCCGCGAAGCTCTCCTTCGATGTCTGGACGACTCGAATGAAGATGTCAGCGAGGAAGCTGCAGTAGGCCTAGGAAAACGTCAAGATCAACGCCTTATTCCTAAGCTTCGGACGATGCTCGATAGACCCAAACTCAATGTTCGAGCGGCTGAAGCTGCGGCGGCGCTTCTGGGGTTGGATCAAGATCCGCCGGAGTGGACTGCGGCGGACTACCAGGCCGCACTAGTAAGCAAATTCCAGATCTCGGACTGAAACGGGAACCCTCAACTCAACGCTGGCCAGCACCGCCAGGGCGCCCGCGGCTCTTCGTACGCCGATCCACTCGTGTTAAACGACTTGGCGAACTCGCGTTCTCGATCTGGCTGACCAGTTTCGGCCGCAACAGCATCCGCTGGCGCGGCGCGGATTATTACATCCGGGACGGCTGGCTGGTTCCGGTGGCCCCGCGCGGGGATTGAGGACGCTCATCACGCGAGAGCGAGAAAACGGCGGCGGCCGCAACGAGAGAATTTGCGACCACCACCGGCCAGGCCCTTGACGCCAAACCATACGTAATCCACAAGCACGCGGCCACGGCTTGGATTCGGCGTAGGACCACGGATCGCTGAAAGAAATATGACGCGGAAAAGACTACGGTAGCGGCCCATCCGATGGCTTCGGCCACTACGCTACCTCACTGACCGACGGCTGGAGACTTGCCGGCACAGGGCATATCGTCAACGAATCCGTTTGAACCTTCTCCCACTGCCGGAGCGCGAATCCGCGTTCCTCAAAGAACTCCCGGATGCGGCTGGAACTCCATCCCATAAGGTTCTCCAGAACCGGCACCAGCACGCTCAAAGCGTCGTCGCTGAGGACTGTTCTCCGTGCGATTTGAGTGATGTACTTACTTTCGGACACTGCGATGGTCAGCCCGCCGAGACGGTTGACATGTAGCATGACGTGGACGTCCGAACTGCCATCGCCGATGTAGGTGATACGGTTATGGCTGATCGGCAAAGCTGCCCGCAACTCATCCACGACCGCGACCTTGCCGTAGCCGGCGGGTACCCGCGTGATGGATTGGATTTCGCCGGTGGCGGAATCGTAGCGAAATTGCGTGCCGATGATGTGATCCTCGGGAACGATCCCTTCGAGGGCAGATTGGATGACCTCCTGCGGCGCGGCGGAGACCACATAGAACGAGAAGTGATGGCCGTCTAGGTCTTCGAGCAATCGCAACAGAAGGGGGATGTTGCGCTTGAGACGAACGCGGCGGCCCACCTCGCGCAGATGCTCCCGGCGAACGCAGCGGTACTCGGGATCGTGCAGCAACAGGTACGCCAACTCGCCTCCTTGCTGCACGAGATGGATATCCGCGAGGCCTCGGATTCTCTCCACAAAGCCGTTCACTCCGATCAGTTCGCTCAGGACGAATCCTGAGTCGTTAAAACTCAAGGTTTGATCAAAATCGCTGACGAACAGATGTTCCTTGGACCTGAATTCCGGTGCTGCCTGCATAGACACTCTCCTTTTCTCACTTGCTTGTTGGATGGGGCAACCTGCATGCAAGTTGCTATAGCGACGTCGAAAGCTGTAATATCAGGAGGCCAGTAGAATGATCCGACGCAAATTTACGAGCGAGCCTCATATCCCGAAATATCAGCAGGTTTTCGAAAATCTCTCGCGGGACATTCTGTCGGGGAAATACACGCCGGGCCAGAAATTTCCAAGCGAAGCTACGCTGGTTCAGCAGTTCCGGACTTCACGGATCACGGTGGGCCGTGCGTTGCGGGAGTTGAGTCAACGCGGCTTGGTTAAGCGAGTCGCCGGGTCCGGCACCTACGTGGGGCGTGTCCACGTTGCCGAAGGCAGTCTTTTGTTCGGACTCCTGATACCCGACCTGGGGAGAACTGAGATATTCGAGCCCATTTGCCAGGGGATCGCCAGCGCTCCGAAAGCGGCGCAGCACGCGTTGTTGTGGGGGCATGCCGCTACTCCAGAAGCGCCGCCCGAGGAGCAGGCGCTAGGACTGTGCGATCAGTTCATCAGACGAGAAGTAGCCGGCGTTTTCTTCGCGCCCATCGAAGGCGGGGCAAAGGCCGGGGAAGCGAATCTGACCGTGGTGGCGGGACTCGAACAAGCTCGCATTCCGATTGTATTGCTGGACCGTTGCATCAGGCCGTATCCAGACCGCTGCTGGCACGATCTGGTTGGAATCGATAACCGGAGGGCGGCGTATCTTGCCACGGACCATCTTTTGCGCCACGGTAGCAAGCGCGTTTCGTTCCTTGCGTACTCGCGTGGAGCGCCGACCGTGGAAGCGCGCATCGCCGGGTTTCGTGAGGCACTGCTCTCGCAAGGAATCCCGTTAGAGGGCGGCCCCGTTCATCGGGTTGATGAGATTACAGAGACGAGCATCCGTCCCCTGCTGAAGAATCACAGGCAGAGCGATGGTTTTGTCTGTGCGAACGATCGAACAGCGGGTGAACTGATGAAGGTTCTGCTGGCGTCCGGGTATCGCATCCCGCCGGACGCGCGAATTGTGGGGATCGATGACGTAGAATACGCGAGTTTGTTGCCGGTACCGCTGACCACCGTGCACCAACCAGGCCGCGAGATTGGAGAAGCAGCGATGGAGGCCATGCTGAGCCGCATCGAACGGCCGGCTCGGCTGGCCCGCGATATCCTGCTGGAATGCCGGCTGGTGGTGCGGGAATCGTGCGGGGCGAGAAAGTCAGGAGGGTAGATTGGTAGACGTAGAGATTACTAACGGAATATTGGAGCTGCGAGTGCGTGGGTTGCACAAGCTCTGGGCTTTCCGAGATTCTATCCAGATTCCTCTGGCATCGATCGAAGTTGTTCGCATTGATGCCGCGCGAGCGCGGGCCGGACCGGAGGGAGCCCGCAACCCCGGAACGAGCATTCCCGGCGTTCTCACGGCTGGAACATTCAATGCAGGTGTCAATCGAACATTTTGGGATGTACACAATCCGGACCACGCGATCAGCATCAAACTCACAAATCCTCAGGACCTTTTCGCTGGAATTGAGGACCGGTATGACGAATTTATCGTAGAAGTAGCAAATCCGGCTGAGACCGTGAAGCGGATTAACGACGCGCTGCTAAAAGCGAAATAGTATGGCAGCGACGTATTGCGCGGTGAACTGAAGTGCAATCCTATGCACCAACCAGCACCACGCCGGCCAGCACCGCCAAAACGCCGGCGGCTCGGCGCGCGCCGATGCGCTCATGTAGAACGAATTTGGCCAGCACCGTTTCCAGGACGAAACTCGCCGAGGAGGCGGGCACGGCGAAACTAAGCGGCTCGGTTTGTACCAGGGCCATGAAAGCGAAAAATGAGACGGCGTTGCAGGCCACGCCCAAAATCAACAAGCGCCGGCGGGAGATGGTGTGCAGCAATCGCGCCAACCCGCGCGCGCTCACGGATTGCTCACCGGCGCGCTTCATTTCGTGGCTCTGCAAGAGATCGCTCAGGACCGTCGCGAAAACCATGGCGATCACCAGGACCCACTTCACTTCATATCCTCTATGAGTGGAGTGGTCGCAGGCCGCGTGCTAGTAGTATTGCGTGAGGTGGATCCAACCAATACGGCGCCCCCAAAGATCAGCAGCGTTCCGAGCCAACGTTGGCGCGTGACCGTTTCGTGCAAGAATGCCTTCCCGATGAATACCGCGATCACATACCCGATGGCGGTAACGGGAAGCACAAAACTCAGGTCCGCCAGGCTGAGGAGCGCCATTCGAGTCAATAGGGCCAGGATCAGGGCGGCGATTCCCATGGCAACGAACGGGTTCAGCATAGCGCGCAGATAGAGCGCCGGATTCATCGACATTCTCTCGGGGACCTGTTTCATTCCCCAGGCCATCCAGGAATTTCCGGCGGCCTTGAGGGCCAGGAAAAATAGCAAAACGAAGTAGGTCTTGAGAGCCGCCCCGGAGGAGTGTTTTGGGGCATCCACTGCTCCGCCGGATCGCGCATTGAGATTCGTCATGCGCCTGCGCGCCGTAGAAGTTTCTCAGCTTCCTGCCGGGGAGGGTCGTCCGGAGTCAGGGTGGCGCGCAGATATCCTTCCAGGAGCCTTCGTGCCCGCTCCAGGTTGCGGCCGTTTTCGATATCCACTCGGGCTTCCGCAAACGCCACGCGAGGTTGACTGGGCGCCAGTTTTCTAGCTTGCTCGAATAGCGCATCCGATTCCTGGAGACGCCCGCGTTTGGCGACATAGCGCGCCAGATCCACGATCCGGCCGGCTTCAGTGGGGGCCAGTTCCATGGCACGGCGGAGATGGGCTTCGGCGGCGGCGTAATCTTTGCGCCGGTCGGCGAGTTGAGCTTCTTCAAACTCATATTCGGCCGGCCGCTCGGTAGCGATAGTCTGGGCGCTGGCCGCGGCTTTTTCCAGTCCGCCACCAAGGAAACCTGGCGCATTGAGGTAGAAATCGAACAGATCGTTCCTAGCCTCACGATTGTGTGGATCCAAGGCCACTGCTCTTTCAAGATGCTGGCGGGCCTTCAATGCATGGACGCCGGCCATCATCCAGCCACCGGTTTCAGCCCTTCTTCCCCAGGCACGGCCCAGCCACAGTTCGTATTCAGAACTGTTGGGAGAAATTGCTAGAGCCTTTTCGAGGACCTCGATGGCCTTTTTATAGTCGCCCAGCATGAAGTAATTCTTGCCGCTCAGAAGATAGTTGGCTACATCGGGCGCAGGATCGTCCGCCAAAAGATGCAGCGAGGCTTCGTAGTCAGTGCTCTGGTAGAGTGCGCTGGCCCGGCGCACAACTTCCGGAGAACCTGAAGTAATGGCAACCAGTAGCAAAAGCCCGCTCAATATGCGCATAGATAGCATGATTCGTCAGTGGGTAATTCCAGTGTATCGTGCGACGGGAGACCGGAACCCAAGGGTGTCTGAAGTGTTATAAAATTTGAGACAACGCTTCTGTACGAGGTCAGTTTAATCAGTCAGTTCAAATGAGGTGAATTGAAACATGCGAACCACGTGGTTTGTCGCAATACTTCTGCTTGCCGGCCTAACGCTCTCTGGGCAGACTGTAGGTGAGATTACAGGATAGGTGGGGGACCCGAGTGGAACTGGGGTACCGACATTCTCATTTTGCTGCGACATACCCAATTTACCCCCTGGCGCTCGTGATTGAAATGGTATATACTCCTCAGCAAGCTTTTTGTGTGAGAGTCAGTTCCAAGTGAGGGGTGAATTGGGTATGCGAACCAAGTGGTTTGTCGCGCTAGTTCTTTTTTGTGGGGTGTCACTGTTAGGCCAGACACTCGGGGAAATTTCAGGAACCGTGGTAGATCCGAGCGGCGCGGGAGTGCCAAACTCCACCGTCACCCTGACTAACACAGCAACCAACGCTAGCCGGACCGAGCAGACTAACGAGCAGGGGCTCTATACGTTCCCGTCGGTGCCGCCCGGCACCTACAACGTGAAAGTTGAGCATCCGGGCTTCAAGACGACCACCAGCAACGTGGAGGTTCTGGTGCAGCAATCCGTGCGCTTGGACTTGACACTCCAGGTCGGCCAGGTTTCGGAATCGGTCGAGGTGTCGGCCACCGCCGCTCTGTTGCAGGCCGAAAACGCGACGGTCGGCACCGTGGTCGAGACCAAAAGCATCGTTGAACTGCCTCTCAACGGACGCGAGTACTTGAATCTGGTGACGCTGGCTCCGAATGTCAGCAACCTTGCGCCGCCATCCGGTCAGGCTCAATCGCGCCAGGGCGCCGACCGTGCCAACCAGTCGATCTCGGCCGGCGGGAACCGCATCGTGTATGACTATTACACGCTCGACGGTGTAGTCAA
>Ga0185299_10001752_pt1 | contig 38401 bp, 43 predicted proteins | sample PaiPotPPA55metaG_FD_128002 | JGI IMG/M metagenome (GOLD analysis project Ga0185299, IMG submission 128002) | Iron sulfur acid spring bacterial and archeal communities from Banff, Canada, to study Microbial Dark Matter (Phase II) - Paint Pots PPA... ...
AATACCTGCTATTCCGCGCTTCCTTATTGAACGACCGACGCGCGTACGCCTTGTTGTGGGTACGGACGTCCGCCGCGTCGAAGTCATAGGCCACCTTGACGCGTACCGGCTCGGCCGCCTTGTGGCGCATCGCCTCCATCTTCTTGGTGTGATCGCTGTCGATATATTTTTGCGTCTTATTATATTGCAATTTTTCCTTCATTTTAGCCATCGGCTCGTCGCTAATGACCGGCATATTCTGGTCTTGATCGTAGTGTATGTTAGGGTGAGTTATGAACTCGTCCGGCTGGCGCTTACCGAACGTCATCGTCGACCTGGCGAAATTATCGTATTTAGGATCATGTGGGAACGGGGTGCTGGACGGCGTGTTTGATGTCCCTATAACGTGCGATTGATCAGTCTTTTTTGATGGCGTTGTGCTTAGCCAACCCTCCAGAGGATCACGCGGCGTCGTTTCCGCGGTCGCCTTCCCGGCTCTCTTAACAAAGGCATCGAAATCGTCGAGCCTCCCGGCAATCTGATGGAATGCGGTTCGCCTCGCAACCTCGGAGCGCTTCTTCGCCGACATTTGACGCATGCGTTCGGCAAGGTCTACGGGTTGGGTTGCAACACGAGGCGCCGGCGCCGACGGCGCAGCCGGCATGGCAGGGGCTCGCGGGGCCGCATCCGCTGTTTCTGTATGCGGAACTGGGATGGTCGTATTTGGGTCACTTTGAATATGCCAGTTTTCATATGGCATCGGAAATCTTAGGCCATACTCGGCCGCGTGTTTATGAAACCACGCGAGGTCCCCTTTGATATCGGCCGCGTCTCCCTTGCCGTGATGTGAATGGCCAGGCCGCGCAACCATGTGCCCGCTGCGGTCGGACTTCGCAAACAATTGCGCCTGAAGCTCCGGTGAGCGGTAACCGCTAAAGACGCTTGAGCCTTTCGGAGCCGCCTCCATCATTGCAGCAAGCCGCGCCCTAAATTCAGGCTCCATTCCGGAAATTGAATCCGGGCGGGTCGCCGCGCCGCCGCTTACCGGTATCTCGCCGCGCCCGGTGCCGCCGCCGCTCCCTGGCTCGCCTTCTTTGCCGCCGCCAGCGACGCCGGAAGTGCCGCCGCCGTCGATTCCCTCACGGTTGCCGATGCCGGCTCGCCTGGCGCCATACCACTCGCCCCAGCCGTGTTTCTTGGCGTATTTAAGCTGCCACCTGAGCACGGCTTCTTTTTGCGCTGGGTCTTTAGCGTTGATCCCTTCGCGGGCCATGGCGTCGCCTTGGCCTTTTGACATCATTCCTGGTGCTATGCCGCCAAAGTGAGCTTGTAGTGGACCGAACGATGACCCTTTGTCACCGCCTGCCCATGAATGGCCAAGCCCTTCGCTTTTCGCGACAGCGACCGCGGTGTCCGGGTCGATGCCTTCCTCCTTGGCAATCTTCCTGATCAATGCCGCGTCGGCGCTTGTATCCGCCTTGCTGGCCGCGATAGCGCCCTTGCCGCCAGCCGTAGTGGGAGCCCCGGGGTGCCCAAATGACTTACGGCGCGCGCTTGGGCCGCCGGTCTTGCCGCTGCCGCTACCCTTACCGCCACCCTCGCCTTCTGGCGTGCCACCGCCCGCCGCTGCCCCGCTGGACCCGCCAACGCCGGCGCCGGTAAGTCCGCCGAAGAGCGCCGACCGCTCAAGCCGGCGCAAGACCTCAAGCTGCTCGCGCGCGGTCCGCTCGGTCGTCGAGCCAGGCTGGCTTGGGATAAGAGGCTGGGCGCCTTGCATGCCGGACGTCATCCATCCGATGTCGCTGGCGTTGCCTGAAATATCACCGAACTTACCGGTCTTCTTTGGCGGCGCGGGAGGCGCGAGATCAGGGCGCTTCTCGCCCTCCGTTGATTGGTTTTGTCTTTTGCGAAGCCATTCCCACCAAGACGGTGGCGCGGGGGACGCAAGAGGAGGCGCCGGCGCCGTCGGCGCAGTTGTGGGGGCCTTGCCCTCCAAACGCTCGATCCCAAGCCGCATATGGTCGACAAAACTTCCAACCGCCTCGCCTGCCTCAATCAACTCGTTTGAAAAGCTTTGTATGGTCCCTGACATACCTTCTGTCATGACCTTCGCGGCGTCAGCCATCGCGCCGCCGGACTTGGCTATCCTTTCCTGAACTTGTGCGGTGACGTCCCTGTGAGCGTAAAGCTGGATCAGGGCGTCGCGCATAGGCAAATTTCTTTTGGTCAGCTCGGCGTAAGCTTCTTCAATGGAGATGCCTGGGTGCCGTCGCTGAATTATCAGCGCCGCCCGATGAGCCTGCTCGACCATGACGTCGAGCGCGGACATGCCAGCCTTCGCACCCTTTTCTAGCTCATGCTTCATGTTGATGCCGGCCGACAGGAAGGCGGCGTTTAGCCTCTTTGTGTTGACCGCATCGATAATCGCTTGAACTCCGGTGACAGCCCGCCCGGCGTCTGTTGTGTAGTTTCCAACGGTCTCCATCGCAGCTTCGACCTGGTGGAGCGCCTTTGGACCGGTCATGCCGATGTCGGCGAGGTCTGTCGATACGTCAGAAATTCCCTTCTCTAGTTCTGCCGCCTGAACACGACCGCCTTTTGCCGCGCCAATAAGGGAATCGAACGCGGCGGGGATATCTTTCTTGGCGATCTTAAGCGTGTTGACAAGCTGGGTATTGAATAGTGCGGTTTCCTCCGCAGTCGTGTGCATGCCCGCCGCTGCTTGCGCGACTCCAGGAAGCATTTCTTTCGCGCCTTCAACACCACCAAACGCGCGCGCGAGGGTATCAAAAGCGTTTCGTAGTTCCTCGACTGGGACTCTTGCCGCCGCTGCGGTGGCATCTACTCGTTCGTAGGCCGCATTAATTTTCTCAAGCGATTCCCCCGTCGAAACATGGAGCGCCCGCGCACGCTGGTCAACATTAGCGAAAAGCGTAACTGATTTTTTAACCGCTTCGACAGCCGCCGCGGCGCCGAAGCCGACACCAAACGTCCCAGCGAGTCTGCCAAGTGTCGTATAACCGGCCCCGGCCATCTCGGTCATGCTCTGGACGGCAGTTTTGTGGGAGTCGACCAAAACGCGTTGTGACTTCGTGACTCTTTGAGTCATCTGTTCAACTTGCTGAGCAACGTCGCGGAAGGCTACCGCCGACGTATTTACAGCCGAAATTTTCAGACGAGTTTCTAAATCCATCCGGTCCATCCTGCGGCTTTACGCGCTGCCCAAATAGAGCGCATAGATGCAGAAACCTTCTCTCGTTCACCTGGAATCGCAAAACGTAACTGTGATGCCCTGGAGGTTTTTGCGCGAGATTCCGGTGTTCTTCTTATTAGCCGGACACTTTCTGATTGCTTTTCCCTTGCGCAAGGCGTTGCCCATCGGCGCCGCATTACGTCCGACTTGACCGCCTTCGCCTCCGGCGCATGCTTCGAGCCACGCTTAGATGCGGATATTTTGGCGCGCGTTTCTGGAAGGTGCTTCTTGCCTAATTGCGCGGCTGACAATTTCGCGCGCGTCGCAGGGGAAAGATCAGGAACCCCTTGGCCGCCACTGGTCTTGTTTAAGAGACACCCAGTTTCAAGATCGCGACGACCGTAATGTGCGATCAAAGCGCGCTCGACGTCCTTGGCTTCATAAACGGTCATGTTCCAAAGAAGCTTACGATGAACCGCAATAACACCTAGTCTTGCCATGCGCCGCGTCGAAAGAGTCGCCCGCACTCCTTTGCCAAGCCCGATGTAACAAGGAAGGTTATGGCCGCCTTGGTAAAGGCCGTAGACGTAATGGTTGCGCGCTTGTTCACTTTCCAAACCCAAACCCGCAATCTTGATAGGCTGGCTCGTCTCCATATGCGTCCTGAGTCACGCAAGCCCAAGGCCCGGAACGCTCCATAAGGTGCGTCATTGCGGTGAAGCGGTCCCCGTCGTGAGACCAGCCCAAATGCCGCCCCCATGCCGAGTCCGCCATCGCAGGCCCAGCAACCGCAGCCATCACCGCAACAAGGATCAAAGTTTGTCTCATTTTCATACCATGTGATATAAGCCAATTGGCCTATAACGCAATAGATGAAAAATATTTATTTAGGCCACCTTAAACATCTCGCTGTCGACTTCCGACGTTTCCAATTCAGGCGGAAGCGGCGGTCCTGGCTCTTGCGCTGGCGCCTCGGCCGGCGGCGCGGGCACGATTGCCGTCTGCCCGAGCGATCCGCGGATCGCCGCCGGGACATGCAGCGCGAATTCCTGCATGACAATATCGGCGTCCGGGTAAGTCAGCTGCCCGAGGATGTCGGCCCCGAGCCCTGACAACTCCGCAAGTAAAGCAAGCGGGTCGTTGATCAGCCCGGCCTGCCATCGCAGGACGTGGTCGAGCGTGCATGCCTTTATCTCGACCACGTCGATAATTCGGCCGCAGCCAACATCGCACGGAACAAGAAGCTCAATACGCCGCGTGCCATTGCGCTTGCGCTCGATCATGTGCTCCGCTCCACGTCAAGCGTACAGCGCCTTTTAGCGTCCTGCGTCAAGTGCCGCGCCTCTTATCGGAACAAATGAAAAAGCGCGAGGACAGTTGGCACAGCATACCACGCCGCCCCGAAATATATGGCAAAACGGAGCGGCATATAAGGATCAAGCTGATTCATTTATTAACGTCCGACCTGCCCGGTTACTGGGCTTGTGATCTCTCGCTGCGCGCCAGAGCTTCCGGACACGCCGAGCGCCGCATTCTGGTCAGCTTCGATGTCGACGCCGCCGACGAACATCTCGTTGGTCCCCATATCCCAATAATAAATCTGGTTCTTATCGATCAAAAGCTCGTAATGGGTGACGCCCTTGATCGCATACTCGATTGCATTGAGAGTCCCGCGGTCGAAGTTATCAGGGGCCGCCTTTGATAGCTGGCCAAACACATAGGCCTCGACGCGCTGGGTTGCGCCGGTCAGCCTATCGCGCAGCATTCCATAGAGCGAGAATTGCTGGGAAGCACGCGCCCAAATGCCGACTTGCGACAAGACCTGCGGCGTATAGCCGGCGAGTGAGAAAGTCACCTCGAACTTGTTGAAGTGTGTGTCGACCTCGACGCCAACCATCGCCCCGCCTGCCGTGAAATCCACATAGGCTTTCTCGACGGTCGGGAACTTCACGTTTTTCAGGATAAGGTGGTTGGACGCGGTCGGGTCGTCGCCAACGAAGATGTTCGCGGCTTCGAGGACCAATAGGGAGTTCTGAGCCATGGTAGGATTCTCCTATTTTGGGCAACAAAAAGCCGCCCGTTGGGGCGGCCTGTAGTTGCCTATTTCAGCCAATTGGCCTATGATGGTGGAATGAATTACCAACGGCACTACGACCGCCTGATCGAGCGCGCGCGAGTTAGAGAATTGTGCGGATATTCCGAGCGGCACCACGTTTTGCCTCGGTGCTTGGGTGGAGCAAATGAAGTGTGCAACCTCGTTCGGCTAACTCCGGAGGAACACTACGTCGCTCACCAACTGTTGGTGAAAATACACCCTGATAACGGGAGCCTTCTGTGGGCCGCTAAACAAATGTCCCGCAACCGACCAGGCAGGCAGAACAAGCTTTATGGCTGGCTACGGCGTAAATTCTCTGTAATGAACAGCCGCCACATGAAGGGCCTTTGGAAAGACCAAGGCTATTTAGGAAAGATGGCGACGCGTTCAGAGCTTGCGCGTGGAAATCTTGGATGGCAACCAAACAAAACAGAGCGAAGACAATGCGCTGATAAACAGTCCGCACGATGGCTCAATGGTGAATATAGAGATGGGATTATAGCTGCGCGCAAGAGTGCCGCATATGCTGATGCTCAACGTACTAAGGGCAAAAATTCGTTGGTAGCACACGCGAAAACATCGATGCCGGCCATTGAATACAAGGCGTGGCTAGCAAAGAGGGGAGATGCTGTAAGGCGCGGAAGAGCGGCGGCCAAGATACGCAGGGCCGCCGCCGAATAAAAGTCTACGCAGTAACCACCAGCTGCGCGGCCAGTTGCGCGATCAGGGCGTCGACGGCCGGGCGGTAGCGCGAACCAGAAGCCGTAATTTTCCGCAAAACGGTGGGTTCTTCTGCAAGGAAGCTGATCGTGATGTTCCCCTTCCTGATCTCATCGGCTGAGTTAAGATTCCCCGAAAACGCGACCTTGTACCCAAGCAGATTATCGCGCGACTTGAGGTACGCGAGGACCTGAACCATCGAGTTCGTCACGACCTGAATCGTTTGCGCCGTGATGTTGAATCGGCCGAGGTAGTAACGAAGGTTGCGGATGAGCGTCAGATTGATAAAGTCACGCCCGCGGGTTACATTGTAGAACATCCAAAGCGGGTCCTCGCCGGCATTGTCCGTGGCGACCAGGATATAGCCGCCCTGCGCAAGGGCGAAGTCGTTGCCAAGCTCGCCGCGCACAATGATGCCAATGTTTTCCGCGAGCAGTTGCTGCCCTTCGTTGGCGCCGTCGGTTATGTTGAAGGCGATCGAGCGCGCGGGCCCGACGATGCCGTTGACGGCCTGGTTCGCCGCGCTGTTGAACGGCGCGCCGGTCTGGAAATCTCGGCGGATCATGCACCCGATAACACGCGAGGCACACGGCATAACAACCGTGTTCCCGCTTATTGGATCGACCACCTTGGCGCCGCCGGACATCGGGATAAACCGGTCGCTGTCCAGCGTCCCCCGCCATGCCTCGTCATTGGCGCGGCTTGTTCCGGCGGACTCGATAACCGCATGCGCAACCAATTGTGAAAGCACGTCAGGCATTGCCGAGCAAACAGGGTCGGCATTGATGGCTATCGTCGCCGTGTAAAGGGCGGTCGTCCCGCTGCCCGGCGCGGCGATGGTCGCTGTCGGAGCGGTCGCATAGAACGCGCCAAAGCTGTCGATGATCGGATTCGCGAGGGTCCCGTCCGGGTTGGCGACGGCGTGCGCCGTCGCCTGGACCGCATTTGGGCCGCCGCCGACAAAGGTGATCGGGTACGATTGCCCTGGTACATAGCCGCTGCCAGGCGTCGTCATAAGAAGGGTATCAAGCCCGTTCACGAGCTGGCCGGTATAGCCCGGCGCCATGATCAGCCGGGGGATCGCGTGAACCAGCGAACCGCATTGAAGGAATGCGCTCATGCCGGTGCCGAGCGCCGACGAGCCCATGATATTCGCCAACGTGTGCTGCAAAGCGACAGCCGGATCGCTATCGACGCCGAGCGCCGTGCGCACGACGATCACCTGCGCCGCATGTTCGAAGTCGGCGAGCTGGTCATTGACGCCGCGAATTGCGTCCGTGATGAACCCGCTAGCACCGAGCTTCGCGATGGTTACGTAGTCGTCCGAATTAAATTTGACCGGCGTATTGAGCGGGAAGGCAAGCACGTCCGCGTTCGGCGCTGGCCCGATGATCCCGACCGTATCTAGGTCGGCATAGATCGCCGGCGAGCTTTCATTGTCGACGCGCGGGGTTGTGACGCCAAAAATCGGATCGGTCATTTACGTTCTCCTTAGGACAACAAAAAACCGCCCAATGGGCGGCCCGTTAGTCGTTTTGATTTGCGGTGGGGGCTAGAGCCGGGTTTCAGCGCCGGGCGGAAGTTTCACGGCTGAGGTGACCGCATCCTTGAACAGGGGCCACATGTCGCCTTTGATGATGACGCGATGCCCTGGGGAATGGTGTGTCGCGCCGACCACAACGACCTTCGAGAGCTGGACATCGTAATAAGAGTTTGGGTCGAGGGTGGTCGAGGGTGCTGGCTCTGCCATTGGTGCGCTCCTTAGATACAGACGTCGATGATGCGGGTGATGATGTATGGCGTGACGACGTTGTCGGTAGTTCCGGTAACTTTCAGTTTGAACGGAATGCCCGCCGAGATAGTGAAGGTATAAATGAACTTGCGGTAGGCAACACCTTCTTGCAACGAAGCTTTTACAACCACGGTGCTCGCCGTTATTGGCGTGGCGAACCCAACGTCCGTTAGGAGTATAGCAAGGATGGTATGATGGGTATCGCGCCATGCGGCCGCAAGAATATTGACTGTGATGTTGGTGGCACCGCTAACCGTCCTGGCCAGCCCGATATAAGTGAAGTCGGCTCGCGACCGGTTTGTCCTCGCGTTTGAGTTCGTGTTCACACCAAGTAGCGGCATAAGCTGAGACGAGCCGACGAACACGGCCTTGAATGGGAGAATCGCCGGCTGTCCGACAACCGTGAAAGTTTTGCTAAGGGTATTCCAGACGCCGGCTTGCTGGACCTGGAAGGAGAGCTGCGTCCCGCCCGGGACCGCGGCGTCCGCATTGAGGTCGATGCCGACGATACCGCCACCGAGCTGAAGAGGTTGCAGAAGGATCTCAACGCGAGGCGAGTTGAACTGCGCGAACTTGAGATCGAAAGCGATGTCGGTGGTCAAGTCGCCAGCGAACCACGCGCCGTCAGTACTGGTAAAGCAAATTCCGTCCGTATATTTGTTGTTCTTTGTCATCCATAGATAGTGATTGCCGGACGTTATGAAGACGATCGCATACCGCTCACCCGCCTCAAGAAGGACCGGCGCAAAGTGCGCTGCGGACCGAAACGGGGTTGGCTGAATATCGGCAACCAAGACAGTCGACATTGCGATGACTTGGGTAAGGTCCGGCGCGCCGCCACCATGCCGGAGCTTGCAGATCAAAACATTGATATCGCCGGTGTTGGCCGCGCGGCTGACCATAAAGCCGACGTCGGTCAGATATCCGGCCTGCGCATTTAGAAAAGTCTCGGCGACGACCGAGCCGTTGAGGCTCCCCGTGCTGACTACCTCATCCCAATAACCACCCTCCAGTTCGTCGTACCAATAACCCTGCGTGCGAACGAATAGCGGGCCAGGCGGTTCTCCTTTTACGTCGGCGGGGAGAGGCGAAAAGACTTCCGGGAACCGTGGGAAGACCTGCCCATAGTCGTAATGTTCATTGAACCACAACGCTTCGTTGCCAATGATGTAGCTGTCCCCTGAACGGAGTCTGAAGCGCGAATAATTCAAGAGCGTGTAGGCTATCGTTTGGTGCGGGTAGTTTGAAATATTAAGTTCCAGGTCTGACCCAAGCTGCGAAATGCGGGTGTTCTTTGTGTAGGCAGGGAGAATGAAATTTCCGGAAGATATAGCGTTCGGGTCAAGCGGGTTGAGAAGAGTGATATTAGCGTCCGCGACAGCCGCGTCCGCGAAGCGCATTCCTTCCTCGATCTTCGCAAGATAGTCGACGTTGCCGATGTCGCTCTTTGAAGAATCAAAGAAGCTGTTTGACAGCGAGGCAAAAGACTCTTGCTGTCCTAGAGGGACGTCCGCCTCCTCGTTCAACTTCGCAATTTGGGCGGCGAGTGAGCGCACGATATCTAGGTTCGCGAGATTGCCTATCCTGTTCGCGAGGCCGGTAAGGTCGGCGCGGAGAGTCGCGAGGATTGACCCGGCGCTAGCGCGCCACAAATCGAAATCGTTCAGCCGGGTGTCCGCCAAGGTGATCGACGGGACCATATGCGCGGTCGCCATTTCAATGCTAAGAATTCCGGTCGGGTTAAGGGTGACCCATGCGACCTCAAGCACATTGCTCGCCACGGCCGGCTTTATCGGGTCGGGGCCTTCGAGCCCATTAACGATGGACAAGTTTGCCCAGCGCCATTGCTCGGTCGACTTCGCGCGGGCCACGCTCGCGCGCGACACCGGGTCGGTTAGGAACGTCCGTGGCTGGGTGTTAGCCGGAACCGACGTCCCCCAAACGACAATTGCAACGATCTTCTCAGTGACAAGCGGAAGGCTCGAAAGAAGGTCGATCGCAAAACCGCCGTTGGTGTCGTTGAAATAGACTAGACCGTTTTGATAGAAGCGGCCATTGCCAATCGTCACGACGGTAGGTGCCGTCGTGACGACCGGAAATCCATAGAACCCCTGGCCCGTTATGCCGATGTCGTGAACAATGTCGTCGAGGCTCTGCTCGGGGAACAAGGAGATATTTTGCATATCTCCATCTGTAACTTTTTGCCACTGGTCTATGAGACATCTTTTCTCCACTTGCTATTCTCCTTTATTGCTTGCGTGTTGCATCGTGCCGTCAAGTAACCATATTGGCGGCATGGAAAACAGACGCGATCGGTATGTGTACGGGCCGCGAAAAGATGTACGCCAAACGCTGCGCCGAGGTCACATAATCGTTCCTGGCTTGGGGCCTAGAGAATCAGCAAACGTGCACAGTCCCAGAACTATTCCAAAGTGTCCCCGCGGGTTTCCCCGTGCAGCTTGTTGGCATCGCCGGAAGAGCTAATGTTGGGAATTGAAACAGATAAGGCGACGCGCCCACCGACCCGACCGCTTGAATTTCAATCTGATCGCTCCATGCAGGAGTCCCGGCAACATTGCATGTTGTGGAGAAGCAAAACGCAGTGATGCGTGCTTTCCCATTCCCGAGGTCATGCGTGAAATCAGCGATGTTCGTCATATTGCCGAACACTTGGCTGTCGATGACGTAGCTTCCGGCGTTGCCTGTTCCGTCTCCAATCACGATTCCTGTGTGCACTACATCAAACGGACCAGCGATTATTGTGCCCTTGAACACTATCGGCTGATTGATAATCACATCCGGGCCAGTCAGTGTATTAAAGAACAAAACTGTATCAGCATATTGTGATGACGGTCCATTAAGATAACCTGGAATGTCACAACCCTCAAAGTGACTGTTTTCAAATTGCGAACCAGCCCCGCTGTCGTTGAGACAATACTTCATCAAATTTGTTGCTGAGATATGGTACACATGAACGCCTGACCACCTGGCACCACTCCCGACAATATGCAGGCCAGCATAAGTATGGCTTGTCGCCGTGCCGGCGTCGGCAATTACAAGGTCATGAATGTTGCTATCGCTTGGCCCGTTGAAGCTGTGCCCATCCCAACCCGTAGTTTGGATGAAAACATCACTGACTTCAGCGTCCGGCGCCACTGTACCAACACTAGACCACTCTGAGCGCCATCCATAATTTGCGCAGTTCTGTATCTTTATGTTGGTAAGTCTGTACTTATACGCATAGACAGCAAGGCAGCTTCCTGACGTATTGTTGGCCATGTTGCCGTCAAGTGTTAAGTCCGATATCTCCCAATTCGTTGTCCCACCAGTACTGTTTGTCCCCCACAGAGCATTGGAGCCAAGACCGAGAACAAGGTCGGTGTTCGCCCCGTTTATTAATTTGATAACTGTCGAATCGCGCGCAAAGCCTTTAAGGTGTACCTTGGATAATTTACTAATTTGGCCGGACTTAATTACGCCAACGGGAAGGAAAACTTCGCCGCCACCGGCCGCATAGGCATCTGCTTCTGCTGCATTTATGAAAGCTGCATTGTCTGCATTCGTTGAGGACACGCCGTAAGTCGACCCGAAAAACAACCCGCCACCGATTGTCGGCGGCGCCGCGAAAAGATTGTTGACGGCGCCCCCATGAATGGCTCCAGCATTGGCACCAGTGACGTTCAGCCCCTCGCTTTGCGGCTCATGCGGGTACGACTGCGCGAAGGCGCTCCATGGAACCAAGAAAAGAAGGACGGCCAAAACAAATCTTTTCATCGTCAGGTCCCTGACACACGCCCGGCGTTGTTCCAGAATTGGCCGCTCGCGCCAGGAAGTGTCGACGGGAGCGGAATCGAAGGATCGGTAAAGTCTGAAATATCAAGGAACCCGCTATTGTTCCACAACGCCGGGAATGACGGCGGAGAAGTAGGGAGCAGTATCAATGAACTAGCCCACCCTGAGATTGCAACCTCACCACCATCCAGCCACAACGCCCCAACGGCGAGCGGGTCACTGGTAGGCAAAGGAGCAATCAGACTTGCGTAAGTGATCGTGACGGGTACTGTGCCGTCCCAGGCCAAAGCATCGCTTGTTTCAGTAGCCAAGAGCGCCATAACACCCCCGGTGCCACCGGGGAAGAATGCCAGATCTCCAGTGTCACTTGCCACAAGTGTGGCGGACCAGAACGCCGTGCAATTAGCTGAAACAGCATCCTGTTCCTCAACCATGGGAGCGAGCGCGTACTGCCCACTTTCTTCCGAAGTACTAGATTTGAAACCCTCGCTATCAACAAATGGCTCGAAGCACACAAGGATAGTATCGCGAAGAGCCTTTGCTGCCACAACAGCGCGGCAAGCGCGATCGAAGTCGGTTAGGTCCTCGGGCGCCGCGTACCCATCATCCATCCAAGAATCATTCAGGATGAAAGTATTCTCAGGAAGCAGTGTATGAGTGTCGATCGCCAGCTCTGCGTAGTCGGACGGAATCCCGATGCGCGCGTCGTCGACAAACGAAATCCCCTCGTTCATCGCGGCTGAAACAGACGGGTCTAGAAGATACATTTGATGCGCGAGAAGCAGGCCGCCGTCGTCTGGCGTCAAGTACTCTACGTCGAGCGTCCAATCATTAGCGAAGGCGCTCGGGATTAGGTCATATTCGACATCGCTGTTGATCTCATAGCGCGGTGAGAGAGGTTCCAGGCCTGGCACGAGCGGCGTCATCGCGAACTCGGACGTCGAGACGTTCACGACCTCCGGAACAATAAACGAGTATATTCGCCCCTCGCCGTCGTCGTGCGATACATAGTTGCCATCGTCTTCGAGAAAATCTTCGCCTAAGAAGAACGCTGTCGGCAAGAATGCCGGCACGGAAAGCTGTTCGAAAACTTGTTCGTTCACATTCTTTGAGGTATCGACGCGATCCCACATTTCGAGCGGGACCTCATGGCCGTCACCATACCGGAGGACCGCGATGTTGCCGTAGAGGGCGCGGCCATCGTCGATCCCTAGGAATGCGTCAAACCAAAACGAGACGTCAGCCCCCGGTATTTCGGGGATTGGCCCGTTAGGCCCAACCGTTGCTAAGGCACCTCCATCCGGCGAGGCAAACATTTCCAAATCAACGCCAGTCTTCGACGCAAACTTGATCCGGATTTGCGGCATCCGGCGAAGCCAGTCGTTTGTCTCCTCGACGGTCAGGTCACGCGAAACAAAGAATCCGCCAGGAGGTGTGATGTAATCGGTGATGTCGTATTCACTCGCGTCAAGCGCCATGCGATAGGCCGGCAGCGAGCCAACCCCCTGCTTAAACAGCCATTGATTAGCGACCCATTCCCGGCGTGTCGTGTCCGACCATGCCGGCTCCCAAAGAGTAACCCCCATACCGTAAGCAAGAAAGACAAGGTTTCGCGACTCGACCTCCCATGGATCGAGGTTCTCGGTGATAAGCCTCGCCGGCGTCGCCATCATATGCGCGACTTCAACGTCCGCGAGCGCACGCTCTAGCGGGCTCGACGCGGTATAAAGAAGCTTCCCGCCAACCCCCTGATATTCGAGATTCCCGATAGGCCCGGCGGCAACCTGGATCGCCGCCGCGTCAAAGTCTTCGACCGCTACAACATCAATGGCGTTGCGCGGCCAGACAGCCCCGGTCATCACTGCGACCGACGCTTGATCAGGAGCCTCAACGACGACCAGCGGGCCGAAGGAGGGAAGAAGCGCCACGCCGCCGAAGTTGTCTGGCGCCTCAAGGACGACTAGCGCAACATCAAGTGCTGCGGTGCCAAGACAAAAAGCCGTGTCGATGTTTTCGACGACGGCAAAGGAGACCGCCGTTACGGCAAGCCCGGCAAAAGCCGCGCTGTCCGCATCCTCGATTGCAGCGATTGCCCCGGCGCCGAAGATGCCGCCCGTAAGCGCCGCGCTGTCAGCCCCCTCGCCGACGGATAGCGGCCCGAAGGCGGCAACAAGCCCGGCAAGCGCCGCGCTGTCCGGGTCCTCAACGGCTATGAGAGCCCACGGGTTGAACCGCGACACGGAAAACGATGCCGTGTCCGGGTCTTCGATTGCGGCGAGCGAGCTGAAATCAATCTCAACGGCATAAAAAAGTGCCGCATCTGGCCCGTCAGCGGCGGCAATTGTAACAAGCCATTTGGTGCTGCCAACGGCCGAAGCCGCATCAGCGCCATCGGTCGCGGCAAGCGTAGCCCGCCATGTGACAAAGCAGGACGCGATCGCGCTATCGCCGCCATCGGTTGCTGCCAGCGATGCGGACCATGCGACGAGGACGGACGAGGTAGCAACGTCGACGCCCTCGGCCGCCGCGAGCGGCCCGTAAGCCGACAGTAACCCAACCCATGCCGCCGAGTCGGACGCCTCAACGACAGCGATTGTTGCCGGCGAAGCAACGACACCAGAAAGCGCGGCTACATCGGCGCTTTCGGCCGACGCAAGAGACGCATCCCACTCGACAGAGCCGGCGAGCGCCGCTGTATCCGCGCCCTCCGTCGCGGCGAGCGTGTTGCCGAGAGAAAAGTCCGAGGTTGTGATGGATGAGTTAGCGCCGACCCGAACCCACACGTCGCAAAAGTCTGACGTGCCTACAACGTCGATAACCCATTCTTGCTGAAAAAATAGGTATTCATTGTTGAGCGAGAAGGCCGGGGCCGACCATTGCGTCTGGGCGTCATACCCTGTGTTGATGGCGGTGATTGCCGGATATTCGTTACCGGCGACAACCCCGCTTGTAATCTCCCGGGCGCTTGACCCGTTAGCGTTTACGGAAGCCCACACCCGCGTCTGAAAATGACCGCGCTGGCCAGTCGCGGTGGATTCAGCGCGAACCCGCGTAATGATGAACCAGTCCCCTGCGGCGAAATTGCCAGTTATAGGCGCAACCGTACGCCAGGCATCCCAGCGAAGGGTTGATGGCTGCGCTGTAAGCTGCGACGATGTCGTGAAAGAGCCGGTGCTCCGCTGTGAGAGCGCCGACATGTACGAATAACGTGCGGACGCGGCTTGGCCAACTTGCCAGCCTGACGGATCAGCCGCCGTTGGCGAGCTTCCCCCATCTTGGAGCCCGCCCCAGAAATTTATCCCGTCAGCTGCGGTAGCTAAAAACCAGAAAGTTTTTACCGTCACGGCCGCCTCGCTTAATTAAAGCCGAAAGCGGTGTCCCCATTCTCGACCGCTGCAAAGACGATAAAACTTTCCGTCAAATTGAAAACGAAAATGCCAGCAACGTCGGACGCCTCCGTGGAATCAGCCATCCCGGCGACGACGATCCGGTTTTGCGGGAAGGCAAGCTCGTCGCGCGCGTCGATGGTCACAGAATTCACGAGAACAACTTGCGTTTCGTCGGCCATGACGTCACCGCCGGGCTCGTCGATGATCGTGTTTGAAACGCCATACTGCTCGCAAGCCGCATAGACGGCGGCGAGTGTGTTCGAGAACCCGAGATATTTCTGGTTGTCGATCATCTTGGCAATCGCGGCATTGATCGCGGCCAGCGATGCCGCTCGATCAGCACCAAGATAGAACCAGACACGAACACGGTAGTCGACCGAAATGACCTGGGCCGCGACCACACTGACAACGTCGGTCAGCGGGCCAATGCTCTTGTCGGTACAGCGTGCCCGGACGGCGAGGATTTGGTCGGTCGACGGAATCGGATCAGGCCCTTCGAGCAAGCAAGTGATGATCACCTGCGGCTCGTGTTCAAACGAATCGCGCCGACAAATTGCGGTCGCGTCGCGAAGTTCAGGAACCGCCGTGAGTGCCTGGAACACATAGGCGAGGGCAGAGCCCGCCGTCGAGAAGGCGTTCGAGGAGAGCCAAATCCGGTAGCGATAGCGGTCATCGGACTCGGGGTTGCCAAGCGCGTCGATCAGGCGCGGGACGCCATTCGGGTAGCGCGACGCCAGCGCATCAAGATCACCGCCAACGGCAAACGCCAGGGTAGTTGCTTTGCCCATGGCATTTACGAACGAGAGCGCATTTAGTTCCGACGAGGCGCCCGCCTCGTGTACTATCTTTATGGGGTCAAACTCTAAATTCTCGACATCATAAAGCGCACCCATAGGTGGGTCATAAAATTCCCACCTCTTTTTTGTTTCTAGCATCCGCGTTTTAATTAACACTTCTACATCAGGAATCTCCACTAACGAAATCATAGGCAGTGTGTTTGGGTCGACCGGCGAAAATCTATTGAAACTCATAACGCACCCCTTCGCGCAGCCTTTGTGATGCGTGTAGCCGCGACTCTTTTCGCAATCGTTTGGGGTGACGCCCCTTCCTTTTGGCGCGCCTTTCCTCATCAGTCATGGGGAAGATACTGACCACTCTCCTCCTCTTCCTGTAATTGCGCTGGCACGGAGAGTCTCTGGGGTTTTATCAGAAAGATGGCCCCTTGGCATGTAAACTCCTTGCTGAGCGAATGAAATCTCACCGCGCCGGATTCCGTCCGAAGACGTCGGGTTAACGACGCGTGGCCCCTGCAAGAATATCTGCTTGACGGAATAGTTCGGCTCCCAAAGATCAATCGCCGAAATTATGGCCCACCAAAACCTCGTAACCGTTGGCTCCGTAATGTTCTGGCCAAGAAGATGCGGGACGAATGAACCAACCCACTCCCGCAGAATGCGCTCATGGTATCGCGTCATGAACAGCATCTCCAGGCTTTGCATGACATGGGTCCAGCCGACGATTATTTTCCCGGTCCGCCGGTCCATGCCAACGCGAACGGGAGCCTGCATTTTGTGTTGGTCGGCGACGGGCCAAATGCGACTCCATTGCTCAAACTCTGCAAGAGATGGAACATGGTCAACCATGGCCCACCGCATACCTTGCACGAACAGCCGCAGCAACCTTAGCGCGGCTTTCGTCAGTCCAAATTCTATTCCGGTTAGCCTCGGCGATTATTGCAGCGCATTCCGGTTGCTTGTGCGATGCAGACATCTTCGCGCGAGTCGCGGCTGAATGTTTCTTGCCAAGCATAGGACGGCGCCCCTTACTCGCCTCTGACCGCTTCTTGAGACTCTCGGCAGTCCACACCCGCCGTCTATTGGCCTCTGATTTCCTGGCGCTAAGCTCAGGCGTCCACGACGCCCTGATAGCTACCGACATCTTCGCGAGAGTTTCCGCGCTGTATTCCTTCGCGCCTGCCCCGCCAGAGTTCCTGTTCAACAGCGGACCGGCCCCGAGATCGCGACGCCCATAATGAGCGATCAAAGCAATCTCGACGGCATACGCTTCATCGAGCGTCGCGTTTTCAACAATCTTACGCCAACGCGCGCCGCCGCGCTGCCTTGCGCTCTGATGAACACGACGCCCTTTGCCGACACCTATCCAACAAGGAACGTTTTCATCACTTCCATAGAGCGCGTAGACGTAGCGATCTCGATCAGGCATGTGGCTCCGGCGCCCTCGGAGGACTGGCGCTATATACCGGGGCCAGGCCACCGTTCGAAAGGAAGAACTGCGCCTCAACCTCGGTCAGATAGATCGTCTTTTGCCCTTCGGCAATAACTTGGCCGGCAATCTCGCGGCAATTCGGATCACGTATCGTATACTCGACCTTCGGCGCCGGCGGGTTAGCTTTTGTCATGATTGGCATTGTCGCTCTCCTATCGTGTGCGAATTTTTATCACGTTGTCGGTTCGATATAGTTGGCCGATCCTAAGTCCGGCCTTCTTCGCCGCCTTGTCATCGGCGCAGTGCTCAAGAACCATCGTCACCCGGCCGGAATGGTCGACCCTAAAGCCAGGCGCATCTGCGCTGATGCCGATCCCGCCAACGCTCACCCCCTGACCGGCATTGATGAACTTCGAGACGTCGAGGCCGCCGAGCATCGACGTGTTGCCGTTGTGGACTATGTTCTTGGCAACGTCGGAAATAGTATCCTTCGCCGTCTTGGTGATCGAGCCTTTCGTCGAGTGGGTGATGCCTTTACTGTCAATCTTGATGAAATGGTCATCCTTGTCGACACTATGCGAAATGCCTTTATCGGGATGAATCGTTATCTTGTGCTTGCCATTGTTGACACTGTGCGTGTGGCCGCTTTCTTGCTGAATCTCGGCAGCGTGCATGGTGTCGTCCTTGCCGACGGTATCGAGTATCTGCTTTTCCTTGCGCGAGATTTTGCGCGTAAGCTTCTCCCCCACAACGGTATGATAATTATCATAGCTTCGTTGGTGAGTTACGTCTTCCTTATCGTCATCCTTAGCAGGCTCTTGCGTGGTCCCTGGTTTCTTGCGAATGCGGTAAGTATGAACAGTCAGGCTTTTCGCGCTATCGGCCGGGTTTGCATCGGACTCGCTGTGCGGATGAGCGACGGCGGTTATGCCTTCAGGGTCCATGCCTTTCGACATGACCGTCTGACCGATCGCAAAAGGCGTATGTTCAACAGTAAAACCGTGGTGAGAGCTCTGCTTGATCCACGGTGAAAGCATTGGCTTTCCGTCAGAGCCGGGCCCCCAATCTACGCGGTAGCCTTTCTTGACGTCGGCGTGGGTGATGGTCCCCGATCGCTTCTCAAGCGACGCCCGTCGCTCCAATTTAGCGACGCGCGCGAGGAGCGCCTCGAATTCTGACGACACGTTTTCAGTTAAATCCGTGTCGGCTTGCAAACTCCGAGAAGCCAGCACAAGCCGCCATCAAAAGGAATGCCGCAAACAGAACGGCTGCCACAAAGAGTTTTCTCATGATGTTCCTCCAGTATCATGGCCCTCGACAACGTCAATGAACGCCCAACTAAATCCCATCGGCCACGGCGGCTCATCAAAGTTCACCTCGTTAAGCGGGACAACAGGCTCTTCGGTGACGACATCAGCGTCGTATCCTTCGACCGGCGCTATCCCGATGCCGCGAATGACGTCCGCCGTCACGCCGAGATATTTTTCAGCCATACGCCAGACCGGAAGGTTGCCGCTCGGATAGGTAAAATGCGCTTTCATTAACTGACCAATTCCAGCAAGCTCTTGATTTGCAAGCGCCATTTCGATGAAATTAAGCCAGAAGGCCTCCAGTACAGTGCCGCGCGGTGGCGTGGCTAGAACGCCGGTATGGTAAATTTGAATCCTTGAAGCATACCGTTGCGGTTGCTTTTGCTGCACGTCCGTCTGCGGGCCACCGCGAACGCACTCGAACTTTCGAAGCTGGCCTCCGGTCAATTCACGCCACAACCCAGCCCACGGATTGTGGGTACTCATGAGCGCGTCTCTAACCTGCTCGGCCAGGAACCCGATTGTCATTTCGAGCGCCGCGTCCGTATCGTTAAGCGACGTAACGGTTACCGGCGGCTCGGGCGCACCGGCGTCCGTCGCCGGCTGAAAGGTTATCGCGCTTGCAACACCCGCCTCGATTATGAGCCGGGTATTCAGCGGACATGTTGCTGTCGGCTGGTCGATCCCCTCGGAATCAGCCTCGTCGACAAAGACAGCAATGAACGGCTGGCGCTCAGCCTCAATCCTCAAATCGGCAACCGTGGCCGGGCTATCGAAAACCCGGTCCCCCGCCCACGTCGCGCCCTTGAGCGCTTGCACGGTTATTAACCGGAGTGCGTCCAGGGAAAGCATTTAGGAATTCCTCGCCGGCCCGGTCTTTGTTGCTCGCGAAGCCACCGGCGCGCTCAGCTCTAAGCGGCCTCTTGCATATTATATCACTTACCGGCCATAAGACGCTTTCGATCCGGCCATGGAATAACCTCTGACACCAACTTTTTCCTCAGAACAAATTCTAGACCAAGCGCCTGCGCCCATTAGCATATATATCGCAAGTCAGGGCTTGTCTTCCCAAGTTCCCACCCGAGCAATTGATTTATGTGGTAACCGGATTTCTTTGAAAGCGCTTTGCGGGACATCTTGTGTGCCTCCCGCTCAGCTCGCAATTGGCGAACGAGCGGATGAATGTGCCGCTTGTTCGTTCTCGTGCCGAGCGTTTGTCTCTTGACGCCTAGAGCGCTTGCCTTCTTCGCAATATTAACAAAGGCCCTCCCTGGGAGCGCGGCTTCCACATCTGCAACATCGCTGGCCGGATAGAGCCGCCATAAAGCCGATATTTCCGCGCCGGTCCATGGCGCTCTCTTGCTTACCTCTCGCGCTAGACCACACGCGCGCGCCTTTTGATTAATAACCGACCTATTGCGATCAGGGAGCGCTGTAAAGATAAGCTTCCATGACGCGCTAGGAAAGATGCCCCGAAGGATTGAAATCTCGGCGTCTGTCCATTTCATGACGCCTCCGAAGCGCCCACGGCCATACCATACATAATGACCCGCTTGCTCCCGTCGTTGGCAACGCGCTTTACCTCGACCCACCGATTTTCATCATACGCATCCCCAACCGCCAACTCGAAAATATCGCCTGGTTTAGGCAGGTTGACGGTTCCTTGGTTCAGCGGATCAAGATCCTCAACGGCAATGTCGATCGAAACGTCAAATGACGAGATGCCGCCGCGGTTGCCGCCCGGCAATCCGTCCGTCACTCCAGCCGATTCGGTCAACGGCTTCCAAACCACAATAGCGATCAGCCCCGCGACAGCCGACCTGTCCGGGTCCGGCTGCGCATTTCCGCCGGTGTAACGGCTCGACGACTTTGCGACCATCGGGTGCCAAGTCACGAGCGACCCGAACTCGGCGCCAACGATCGACGCGACATGAGCATCGAGCGTATCAAAGGAGGTCACCTGATCACCGCGATAACCATCTTGCCAATCGATGAAAGAGCAAGCATTGGGAAATGCACAAAAACCCACCACCGAAACAAATGCGTAACGGTCCTCACGTGTTCATACGCCAAGATCAGAAAGTCTTCCCCAAAATCAATAAGGACGCTCATGATGCTCATGCCCGTTCCTCGTAAGCCCAGAATGGGGTGTACATTGGCGCGATACGTTTGGCCGCCGCCTTGAATAAATCTTGGCTCTCGTCGGCTAATAGAATTGTGATAGACCCAATGCCTCCGGAAAACGCGGCGTCGTCATACGCTTCTGTCGCCGCGAACGCCGCACGCCAGACCTCAACTCCTGATATTGAAGCCTGGTCGCTATCTTCCGTCGCGGCAAGAGCCGCGCCCCAGACGACAGCCACAGCCAAAGCCGCAAGGTCGCCGCCCTCAATGGCCGCAAGCGCCGCGCGCCAAGCCCCCACGCCGGCCAGCGCCGCGCCGTCCGCCGCTTCGATAGCGGCAAAGGAAGCGCGCCATTCGACCGCGCCGGCAAGAACGAAACTATCGCCGCCATCAACAGCGGCGAGCGCGGCCGGAGATATAACGGTCCCCGCAATAGCGGCATTATCGGCCACCTCGACGGCGGCAATCTTACTCCTATCAACAATTGTTCCAGCGAGGGCCGCGATGTCCGCCTGCTCGGTGACGGAAAGTCTAATATCCCATTCTTCGCCGCCGGCCTCCGCCGCCGTGTCCGGGGCTTCAATGGCGACGATGGTTGCCAGCCAAGCAACAAGGACGTGAACGCCAGCGCTGTCGCCGTCCTCAACCGCGACCAGCGTGGCGGGCGAGGTAACAGACCCGGTGAGGACGGCGCTATCCCCGGCCTCCGTCGCCAGAAGCGCGGCGACAAGCCCGGTGCCAACAGCAAATAAAACCGCGTCCTGGCCTTCTGTCGCGGCAAGCGATGCGGACCCGAATATCCCGCCCGAGAAAGCAGCCTGATCGGAGTCCTCGGTCGCGGCGAGCGCGGCTGAATCGCCAAGCAGCCCGGCAATGACCGCGTCGTCAGCAAGTTCAGTAGCGGCAAGGGTCGTCAGCCATGCGATGCTGCCCGTCGCGGCCGTGGCATCCGCCACTTCCGTAGCCGCGATGGAAACACCCCATCCCACGGCCCCCGCAAGGGCCGCGGCGTCGGGACTATCAACGGCGGCGAGCCTTAAATCCCATTCCTCACCGCCTGCTTCGGAAGCAGTATCGGTGGACTCGATCGCGGCGAGCGTTGCCGCCCATGCGACCGAGCCGGCGAGCGAAGCAGAGTCTGCGTCCTCGGTAGTAGCAAGCGTGCCGGCAATCTGGCCGGCGCCAACGAACATGGCGCTGTCCGCGCCATCAATCGCGGCGAGGGTTGCCTGCCACGAAACGGACCCGGCAAGCACGTCGACGTCCGAGCCCTCGGTTGCGGCGAGGGGCCCGAAAGCCGAAAGAGAACCGGCCCAGGATGCTGCGTCTCCGTCCTCGGCGGCAGCAAGTATCGCGACCCAGGAAATCGAGCCAGCGAGCGAGCCGGCATCAGATCCATCGATTGCAACAAGCGGGCCGAAGGCCGATAAGGACCCAACGAACGCCGCGGCGTCGAAATCCTCGGTTGCGGCAAGAACGCCAGTCCACGCGACCGAACCTGACGAGTCCGCAGTGTCTGCGCTCTCGACGGAAGCGAGTGGACCAAAGACTGATAGTGAACCAACGAACGACGCGACGTCAGCGCCCTCTATCACCGCGAGCGTTGCCGCCCATGCGACCGAGCCGGCGATCGCTACAGCGTCCGAAGCCTCCGTTGAAGCGAATGTGCCGGCCCATGCAATGGTGCCGGTGAGTGCCGCCGCGTCAGCGTCCTCAGTCGCAACGAGAGGGCCGAAAGCAGAGCCAGACCCGCCGAGCGCCGCGGTGTCCGCAATCTCAGCCGCGGCGAGTGTGGCATCCCATGCAACGGCGCCGGCGAGCGCTGCAGTATCGGCGTCTTCAACGGCGGCTAGAGGGCCGAAGGCGGAGACTAACGCAACGAGCGAAGCGGTGTCGGCCGCCTCGGTTGACGCAATTGTCGCGGTCCATGCAACGGAGCCGCCGAGCGCCGCGGTATCTGCGCCATCCGTCGCGGCGAACGTGGCGTTCCATGCAACGGACCCCGAAAGAGCCGCAGCGTCCGCTACCTCGCCAACAGCGAGTGTTACCGCCCACGCTACGGAGCCAGCGAGCGCTGGAACGTCCGCCCCTTCGATGGCAGCCAAGGGGCCGAAAGCCGATAGAAGGCCTGACCACGCAGCGGCGTCAAAATCTTCGCCCGCGGCAAGGGTCGTCTGCCACGCAACTGATCCTGCGGCGGTGGGGTTATCCGCCGCCTCTGTCGAGGCGAGCGTGGCCAGCCACGAAACTGACCCGGTAATTGCGGCGCTGTCGGCCTCTTCTGTCGAGGTGAAAACCTCGTCGCCGTCGGCAAAATTGCGAAGGACGGCATCGCCAAGGCCGGATACGGGGAAATCAAGCGATGGCCCTGCATTGATAGTGTAATAAAGCTTATCGACGTAAACGCCGTATCCTGGCGTGCCTAAATATTGTGAACCGATGGAAACGGGAACGTTTTCTAGGAAAACATACCCGTACATCGCCGATGTCGCCGCCATCGTAAATGAAATAGACAGCGTATACCAGCCGCCTCCAAGGCTGGTTATAGAAGGTGTGCAGCTATTCGGTGTATTAGCAGTCCCGGCGACAAGGTCGAACCCGCAACCAGGGTAACTTACGCCATCGTACCCTTGAATATAAACGTAGTTCCGCTCGCCTGCCTTTATCGCAACACTGAGAACGACCGCCGCCGCGGATGCGATCGATGAGAATGTGTATCCGGCATAATGATAGGAGGCCGCCGCATCTTCATAGAGTTTTAGCGGGCCATAAAGACCAGCAAACGCCGCCGCATCAGCATCCTCGACGGAAGCGAGCGTTGCGTTCCACGCAACGGAGCCGGAAAACGCTGTGCTGTCGGCATTCTCGGCGGCGGAGAGGGGGCCGGAAATCGGCGATGATGGGGACGGCGGCGGGTTGGTGAGAAATGTAAATGGACAGAGAGCCCTCGGCCCTGGCGCGAAGGGCATGGGCTAAACGTCCTCTAGTTGAGTGACTGCAATAAAACCATATGCGGCGTTATCGACCCGGCTATCGAAAAATTGAAGCTCATTTGAAGGCCGCATACGTTTGCAACAGGATCAACGCTCGCCTGGGTGCCGCCAAATGTTTGATGCCACGCGGCTCCTGCCGTTCCAACTATCCCCGTCGCCGAGAATTTGCCAAATCCGATAATGGTCGCCGTAACCCCAGGAAGCCCGACGGTGCGGCACATGCACCAAAACTCAAGCAACCAGGGCACCGCGGATAGGAAAGTCGGCGTCTGTTGGGCCCCGGACGCGCCCAATGACGGGCTCCCGATCAGCGTTCCGAAACGCGGCGTTATGGTGCAAGACCCCGCCGCGTTAGTCGTCAGCACGCCCCCGGCCGTAAGCTTCCATACCTTGCCAGGGCGCACATCAAGAGCCGGAATAGTTATCTGCCCGGCCTGGAAAATGATCGTGTCGGTGGTGACGGGAAGCGTGACGAGAGTGTTCGCAACGAGCTGCGGCTCTATTATAAGGTCGGAAAAATACTGGCGCGACATGTGCTATTCCTCTTCGGCCTCTGGGCCTATCGTCGCGCGGCTCAGCTCACCCCTCCACCACTTGATGTAATTCGCGGCGTCAACAAGACGTGCTTGCGCGCGCTTGAGCCTAAGTGACAAGACGACCACCCAGCATACGAGGAAAAGTCCGCCCGCCGTAAGAAGCGCAAGAATTCCGATCAACGTACTCGCTCCCAATGAGGCCCCCTTGGCGGGTAGGCTATCGGACGACCGCTCCACTGCCGCTCAGGATAGGCCGGCGGCCGCATGCTCAAAGCGAAAAGAAAGATATCCGCAACAACGAAAAAGCAAATGATCGCGATCGCGATCCGAACGGCAAGCCAGTAGCCAGGGCTAGGAACATAGGTCGGCATCATTGTCCTTATTGACTACCGCGGCCTCCTCATATTCTTTACGAGCGGCGACGGCAGCGGCTAGTGCGTCACTATCGGTGGGGTTGCCCTGCGCGGCGCGCTCGGCAAGTATCATAATTGTATAGAGGAACTTAGTGCGCTGGCCGTTGATAAGCCGATGCGTGGTGTGCGCAATCTCATTCGTGTCCCGCCCAACGGCTCCCACGTCGTCGATATTACGATTCGTTTGCCGCGCTTCCGCAATTAGGCGACGGTTGCTATCAGTCACCGCACGCTTTGCGGTTTCAAGCGCTTCAGCAGCCTTCGACGTAGAGACTTGCGCCTTAACCGCGTCCTCTTGCGCGCGCCGCGCGTTCCGCGCCGAGAGCGCCGCGCCTATTACAACGGCAATCGTGTTTCCGATCAAACCGATAAACCCGAGAATTATAAGATCGGCTTCGCTCTCAATCGCCATCGCCTGTGCTCATTTTATCGGTTCGATTTTTTCGAGCGGCCTCCCTGGGTCGGGCGTCTTCTCATGGACGTTGATCGTCTTCTGAATCGTCTTGTTGATTACAATAGTCCTATGCACAACGACGGCACGATGGTTGGCGTGGCGATGATGCCGATGCCGAACGTGGTAGTGGCGAACATGATCCGGCGAGCAAAAAAACAGAAAGCAACCAGCATTGGCCGGCGGCGAAGTCAATGCGATCACGGCAACGACCAAAAGAACGCGGGTCATTTTCGATAGTGCCTTATGTCGGCGAGGCGCGCGTCCATATTTTGCCTGAACGCATCAAGCCGCGCATTAAGCTCCGTCTTGATTCTGGCACGCTCGTCGCTGCTTTGTTTCTCGACGGCGTCAATGCGATCCGTCAGCCTGTAAACGCCAGCTTGAAGAGGGACGATCGCAAAGAAACCAACCACAGCGAGCGCGACGACCATGACCGAGAACGCGGCAAGCACAATAACCGCGTATTTCAGGTCATGATCCATCATCGGTTCTTCCCGAATAGCAACTTGCGAAGACGCGCTGCAATGCTGGAGATGTCGCCGAACGCTATGGCGACGCAGACGGAGCCCCATACAACGCCGGCAAGAAACCCCGCGTTGAAATTGGAAACCGGCCCCAACGCATTCGCGACTTCATGTGACATGCTCAATGCGCGCGCACCCAGCCCCAGGCCCCGGCGATCTGCATGCATACGACCGATTCGTAAATCCGAACCGGCGACTGGGCCGCCGGGTTGATATGCGGGCCGACGTAGCCCTTGTGGCCAGCTAGTTCAGGTGTGCACGCGGGGAACGTGCCAAGCTCGGCGCCGGAATTGCTGCCCTGGAACCATGCCGGGCCGGGTGGCGGGACTTGCGCAAGAGCCGGGATAGCCAGAAACATCAAACCGGCAAAGGGAATGATCGAAATGTACTTTTTCATCGTTCTATTCTCCTTGGTATTGTGAGGTGCATAACCTGGAACGTTCTTAGAACGCCGCAGGCTACGCCGAGTGCGTGATCGTCGCGCTCACGATCGAGACGGTCTGGCCGGCCGTGATCGAAAGCGAATTGAGTTGCAGATCGCCGGACCCGACGCCGCAGGTAAGGCCCTGAATCCAGACGGTGCCCGCGCTGTCCTTAAGGCGCGCGAGAGCCGCGGTGCCGGTATTGGCTGCCGAGGAGTCGGACTTCGGCGCGCCATCCATGGTGAGCACGCCGGACGACTCGGTGAATGACGGCTTCGCCAGCGAGATGGTCGAGAGCACGCTGGCATAAGCCGCTGTTGTGATTTCGACCTTCGCGACGCCGGATTGCGCGTCCAGGCGCGTAATAACACTGACCATGCGGTCAGTTTTTAGGGCTGTGGCGTAATTCACGGCTTTTAGACTTACGCCCTTAAGTACAAACGAAGCAAAGTCAGATAGAATGTCGAACCAGTTAAACATTGTCATGCTCCTATATTGTCCATGCCAGAGGCATGATGCCTGTTTCCCTCGCGTATTCTCGCGGGTCTGAGTCGTGCTTCGCTCTATTGCATGGCGCACATAGCCATTGAAGGTTAGAAGGCCAATTCAAACCACCTAATACAATTGGCATAATGTGGTCTAACTGGCCGCGGCCTTTGAGATCGCGGCGGCATTGGCCGCAGTAATCGTTTTGAAGTTCGCGAATTCTGATTAGGTCGGCTTTGTCGTGACGGCCGTCGGCGCCGCGCCTTTTTGCTTGCTGATTTGTGTTCGCTTGAGGGTTTCGCCGTCGCCAATCCATGACGGTCGCATTCGCCTTCACACGATCAGCATTCCTGGCCTTCATGCGCACGGCCATGCACTCGACGCATTGCCGTGTACTTACGAAGCGCTTGCCGCCATGACCTTTCGTACATGGCTCCCCTTGATAGTGCCGATCGCCGCGCGCGATCGCTTCTTTGCGTGCGAGCATCGAAAGGTGCTTCGGCGAATAGTTCTCGGCGGCCTTCGCGCGCGCCGCGGCAAGCGTTTCGTCGCGATGCGCAAGGTAGTATTCCCGATGATAATTCGGGTGCGCCGCGTACCACTCTGGCCGATCTTTTTTGCTCAAGACTCGGCCTCCATGGCAACAAAAAAGCCGCCAATGGCGGCCGCTGGTGGAATTGGTTTAGAATTGGTTGAATTACGAAGCGAGGCGCGAGCCGGTCAGAAGCAAGCGCGGACGAGTGCACGCATGGAGAGCGTTCGTCTGGAACTCCATGTTGATGCCCTTGTCATTCGGCATCGGGTACTGCTTGACGTACATGCGCTGGCCGTTCGTGTTCACGGTCTCGATGTAATCGGCCGGCGCGTACCAAGTCCTAAACAGGCCCGGCACGCCTTCGGGGATGATGTAGCAAAGGTCGGTCGGAACCAGCGGGGAGCCGTCCGGCCCAAAGCCGCGGTAGTTCTCCCACGCGATGCCGCCGAACTCATACGAACCATAGACCTTCTGGTTCTGCGACCCGTATTGACCACGCAGTTCCGCGGCGGCCTGCCAGTTCAGGTAGGTCGTGCGGATATCCGGGGCTTGAATCAAATCGTCGAAGAACTGATTTCCGCAGAAAGCCCGGATGCCGGTGAATGGAAGGCCGGCCAGCTCGTCGGCGAGCAGACGCCAGATGCCTTGCACAGTGCGCCGCAATGTCCCGGACGCTGTCGGGGTGCCAGGTAGCAGATTAAGAAACTGCGTCGGGTACGCCGAGACATTGAACAGCGTCCGAAGGTCGAGCGTCGTCCCGTCGGCGTAGGTGATGAGACCCTTGATCGCGCCAAGGCGCGCGAGTTCGTGGGTCGCCTCGAATGACTGCGTGAAGATCTGGCCGCGCTCGGCGACCTTTTCCATCAGCATTTCGACCGCGGTTTCATTGCCCCATGCGCGGACGCCCTGAACTTCTTCCGCCATCATGGTATCGTCGATTTGGAAATGAGGGACCGACACGACGCGCAAAGTTCTCTTGAGCTTGTCGACCGTCATGCCAGGGCCGCCACGCGGGCTTGGCGGCACGAAGACGAGGATGCCGCCGCGCTCTTCGATTGCGGCCGTCGTCGTCGGGATTCCGGTCTCTTGGAAAAGACCGAGCTCACCGATCCGGCCAGGCACATATTTCAGCGATTGGATTGCGTCAGTCAGCGGGACGACTCTAAACGGGTCGGTGTTGAAGATATCGAGAAAGGACATTTCGGGGACTCCTGTTTTTGGCGTGCCCGAAACCGGGCGCTGTTTCAGTCCTTTGGTTAGCGAACGACGATGCCGACCTCATTAAGGTCAGCGGCGATTTTTGCCTTTGCGCCCGCATCGTTGATAGTCGGGTCATATTGAAGCAAATGGACGTTAACTTGCGCGGCCCGCACTAAAGCCGCGGTAGGCACATCGACGCTCGTCGCGTCGACGCCATGGATCAGCACAGCGACGCCGATCTGCGAGCCGTCCATCGCGGACAATACGGCCGGGACATACTTGCCGGCGCCGGCGACGCCCACCACCGGGAAGTCGAACTCGTCGCCGGCTACGAAAGGCGTCGAACCAGCGGTAAGCATGAACTTGATCTCGTCGCTGAACGCCGTGCCGGCCACGCCAGTCCCGACCGTTTCACCGCCGGGATTGGTGACGGTGAAGTGGGTCGCGTCGGTCATGATGATCTTGTAGGTGCCGGGCTGCGATCCGGTCTGGATCGGGGTGGTCGCGTCCTTGACGCAGGTCCCGTTACCGGTCATGCCCGCCTTTGCGGTTACGCTGCCCGCGGTATCGGTTTGCGTGATCTGCGCCAGGACGGTGCCGGGCTTCAAGATACCGGCGCCGCTCTTGATCACAATGTTGTCGCGCGAATAGTGGAAGTCCTCCTCCCACAGTATGAAGGCGGCGTCGTGGTATTGCTCAGTGAAGCTTGTCGGCATCTTAGTTCTCCATATGCTGCAAAACGCGCTCGAAATATTCCTAAAATTATTCTTGAGCGCCTACGTATTAGGCCGCGCGACCTGCCGGGCTGCTGGAATTAACCTTACTTACGACCTTGCCCCAGCTTTCGGACGACGTCTGTTGCGGAGCCGCGCCCGGCTTAATCGCATTTACACCGGTAGCGGCGACCTTCTCGGCGAGCGAGGCGCTCTGCGTTTCCGGGATATCGGCGCAAATCTCGCAAACCTCGTCCTCGCTAAGGTGCGGGTACTTCACGGCATACTTCAAAGCAAATAGATCACGGCCTTTGACCCTCGGGTCGGCCAGAATCGTACTGATGCGGACGTGCGCCTTCTTGATACCTTCCGCGTGGCCTTCATTAAAGCCGTCTTTGTGTGCAGCTAGCGCCGCCTCGCGGATCGCGGTTTCAGTCTCTGTCTCTACTGCTTCATTTGCCATAATCTTCACTCCTGAATTTGCGCGCGTCTGCGCGACCTTGCGCGTGGAAGCCCGCACGACTTTTGCTGAAAGCTCGCTGAGCGCCTCCTCGAACGTGCCAACGGTATCAGCGAGCCCCGCAGCCACCGCCTCGGCGCCAATGAAAGTCCGCGCCTCCGTCTCGCGCGCGGCCTTCGCGGACAGCCGCCGTCCTCGACCTTGCGCGACCGTCGAGAGAAACGATTTGTAAAAGGTGTCGACGTCAGCCTGAAGTTCGGCCGCCGCCGCATCGGTAAGCGGCTCAACCGGGTTTCCCGTCGTCTTGTGCGCGCCCGCAAAAATCAGGGTTGGCGCGATCCCGGCTTTGTCGAGTGCCTGACTGTAATCCATGTGAAGGAGAACAACGCCGATACTCCCTAGGACCGACGACGGCGCCGCGAATATCCTTGTCGCACCGGCAGCCGCCGCATAGGCCGCGGACGCCGCCATGCCGTTCGCCACCGCATAAACCGGCTTGTTCTCCGCAGCCGCGCGAATGGCACCGGCCATCTCCTCGGCACCTATCGCCTCGCCACCTGGCGACGAGAAATCAAGCAAAACTGCGCGTGTTTTTTGATCACGGACTGCCCGGCTTAATTGAAACTTTATTCCTTCGTATGAAACAAGCCCGCTATCGGCCCCAATCCAAGAGCCCCTATTTACAAGCTCCCCATCAATAGTAATTATTGCTACCCCGTCCGATGTGCGGAGGTATGGCTCAACAGCCGGAAACTTCCCATCTTCACCTTTGACGCGATCGCCAACAAACCTGCTTGCCTTTACGCGGCCATCTATCGCCTGCACATCAAAGTCAGGAAGTTCAGCCGGCGCATATCCGCACCTCCCCGCGAGCACATTGTAAATCGTCGCCGCTGCGCGTGGGTGGATCATAAGAGGCACATTGATGATTTTGGTCATCAAATGAGCGAATTTGGGCTGGCTCATTCGGCCATTTCCTCTATGCTTCGAAACATGGCTATGTCACCCGAAGAAAGAGAAATCAGACAGCGAGAGGCCAATGCTCGATACAGGAAGACGCACTCAGTAGTGCGGGCAGCAACATGCAAGGCATGGCGAGCGGCCAACCCTCTTAAACGGAACGAGTATCGCAAAGCCAACGCCGCAAAGATCAAAAAAGACAACGCCGCTTATCGCGCATCGCATGTCAATGAACGAAAAGCTTACAACGCAGACTTTCACATAGCCAACCGCAACAAAATCAACACGAGCCACAAAGCCAGGCGCGAAGCCAATATCGTAGCTGCAAAATGCCGCGAGGCCGCCTACAGAGCCGCAAATAAGGATAAGATAAAAATCTCTGTAATGGTCTGGCAGAAAGCAAACCCTGACAAATGCCGCGCCTTCGCCAGAAACCGCCGAGCAAGAATCCTATGCGCCGAAGGAGCGCACAGCGCCGCCGACACGAACCGCATCAGGCTCGCACAAAGGAACCGCTGCGCCTATTGCCGAGAATCGCTCGGACGGCGCGGGCACCTCGATCACATCAAGCCATTGGCTCGCGGCGGCTCGAATTGGCCATCTAATCTTCAATGGCTCTGTGTCGCTTGCAATCTTAGCAAGAGCGCGAAAGACCCGATCGACTTCGCACACACTATCGAATTGCTGGTCTAAGCTCATAGCCGCCACCACCACCCTCGCCGCCGTGACCCTGAGTCGATCGCAAACCGCCTCGCCGTGCGCGGCGCACCGTTCAAAATCGCGCACTGATCCTCAGACGCCAACATCTCCCGCTTCAAGGCGGCAATGTTGGAAAATGAAAACTTGACGGTCCTCGACACACCGTTCGCCATGTAGGAGACCTCGGCCGCGTTGCCGCCGCTGATTATCGTGTAATAGGCGTCAGACAGCGCCTTGAACTTCGCGCACGGATCAGACCAGTCCACCACCTGGGTCATGTCGCGCCGCCCTCGCCGTCTTCACCGCCTTTCGCTGCATCCCCGGGCTGCCCGCCGCCTCCGATATTCGGGGGAGGATCGAGCCCGAGCCTTTCATCGTCGGATTTTTCAACCGCACGCTGGCGATTAACCTCAAGCCAATCGTTGCCATATTCCGCACAGAGCTGGTCACGTGAAACCCAACCCTCGGACCGCAAGATTTGTTGTGCCTTGGCAGCTTTCAGGTCGTCGGCAAGCGGCTTCGGCGGCCCGCGCCAGTCCGCATTGCATGCCGCCGCCCGGTTAGCACGGAAAGCGTCGACGCCGCCTGGGAACTGCAACAAACCTGTTTCAATTGTTTCTTCGAGAAAGCTCTCCCAAACCATTTGCATCATGCGCGCCGGATAAAACGCGCGACGCTTTATGGTAAGCGCCCAAAGGTCCGCTGACGCCTGCCGCACGCTTGAATAGGTCGCGTGGGAATAGTCGTTTGAGACAGACTCGTACGAAACGCAAAGGCACCGCGAGATTTCGCGCAAGAGCGACTTGTTGAAGACGTCATAATTCGAATTCGGGTGCATCGACGAGTTGAACTTCAGCGACTCGCCAGGGAACATGTGGGCGATCTTGCCAAAGTTCCCGAGGTCCACCTTGGTCTGCCGATACCACTCGAACCGTTGCTTCATAAGATTGTCAAAGTCACCCGGCTGGCCGCCTTCGAGGTCCTGCTCGTCGTCTGATTGCAACGCGCGCATGACGTCGGCTGTCGGCGCGTCGGATTCGACGGTCGCCGCGAATATCGTCTGCAACAGGCTTGCGGTAAGCGTGGCGTCGGCGAGCTGGTCGATTTGGCGAACGACCTTGAGGACCGGGGCGAGTGGCGTGATGCCGCGCACCGCGCCGGGATCGCCGGTGAAAAGATGGACAACCACAGGGCGCCCATCCACCGTTCTCGCCTGGACGATGTCCTGCTCAAAAATGCCCCATACAAGAGCGGCGTTCAAGAACGCGTAGGCAATCGGCTCGTGGTCTGGCCCGAGGATAACCCCCTGAACCTGATTGTACGGGCCACCCATGATCGATGCCTGCACCAGCCGCATGCTGGGCATGACGTTGACCTTCAGGGCTGGTCCGTCGCCCCTTTTTTTCATCGGGAGTGTGGCAACGATCTCCCCGGTAGCGAAATATTGCCTCACCGCTTGATCCTGAAGCTGCCCAAGCGTGAACCGCGCGCCGAGATCGCAATCCCACGGGTTAGCGCCCCATTGCGCAAACTTGCTCTCGGCTATTTGCGCCCAGGCCTCGGCGCTCGCCTCATTGCCGCCAAACAGTGCCGGATCGGGCTTTGCGTTCAGCATGAGCCCGGAGCCGATCATTTGGCCGCAGGCGGTTTCCACAGCACCGGACATGAAACCTGAATTTTGCAGGCTGTCGATCGCGCGCGAGGCCGCCCCAACCCAACCCTCGCGAACGTCGAAGATCGGCTCGCGGAGCGCTGGATTCCAGCCAAAGAGAAATGACGAACCACCGCCGGCGCGCGTATGCACGTTCGTCCCACCGCCATACCGCGAGGCCGGAGCTGGACGGCTTATTGCGCTCGCGATCTCCTGGCGTTTCTTGGTCTTTTTGCCCATCTTACGGACCTAACTGAACACAACCGCCGGCGTGATTGCTCCATTCCTCCTGGAATTCGTAAAAGATGCCATTCCACTGCTGATTTGCGTTGCCAGCGTCGTATGTGTTGGCCCCGAAAATGTATGCGCACAGATCACCATTTTCATAAGCGCCGGTATACCATCCATCAAATAGCGGATCGGTGATCATCTCGCTGATCTCGTGGCTTGCCGCATTCGCCACGGAATCCGCCGCGGCATCGCCGTTCGGGTTCGGTTGACCGTGATTATTACAAATTGGCTGGTCGCCGTAAGGCATATTGGCGTAAACAACCGGTTGCGATGTGCTGATGAAACTATGGTAGGCACACCAATCCACATAAGAGCAGCTTCCGCCAGGCCCCATGCAGGACCCTTCGCCGCTGGACGTGTAGACCACGAAAAGCTTGTTTGTTCCACCGACCCATCCATTCAACGCAATCACCCGTTGAAGCTCGGTCTCCATCTGCGCTTTCGTGATGCAATTTCCAGGTGTCACGGAGTCGGCACACCCCGAGGCGGGATAAGGCGCATTATCAACATAAACGCCAGCAAGACCGTCCAGCAGACCAACGCCAGGAAGATTCGAAACGTATGTCGTGACACCGCCGACAATCTGAAAATATTGGGTATTGGTATTGCCGATCCCATGCCCCGGATAGTTCCGAAGGAGTCCCGTCTGCAAATTCTGATATAAAGTCGGCATACTCGTCGGCGCGCCAGTTTGAAGCGTCGGCGGAATCCAAAAAACAGCATAGAATTTTGACCTCACCGAGATTGACCCACCATGATAGGTGAGCGGCCCCGATAGTGCCCCTAACGGGAGCGGCCTTGTCGGCATGACGTGGGTGTGCGGCGCCGGATTGAGATTCGGCGACGCAGCGCTGATATCAACAATCGAAAACGCAGCCAGCATTGCGATTAGAGCAAGGATTTTGTTCATCTCAGTGTCCTATTAAAAAGATCGTGACGATGAGTGGGGCGGCGGCCGCCGCAAGCAAAGCGAGCGCGAGCACAGCGGATATCGCGTTGATCATTTTTCCCTCTTGCTATTCAAGCCAATTGGCCTATATCAAGTTTACCGACCGAGGGAAGCGGCGGACTCAAACAGGCCGGCTTCACAACCGGCTCAAAGGTGAAAACCAAATGACACAGCTAACAAAAGCGTCGCGCGATGAAAGCCGTCCTCTTCCTCGAAGAGGACCGCATAATTGAAACTGTCTGGGATGCGACAACGGCCGCTACGGCCTACGCGCGCGGAATCACCTGGCAGGACGCCCGAGTTGATATCGAACGCAAGGCCGGCGAACTGCTAAAGGAAGCCGCGTGAAACACGTCGCTTTTGTCCTCGCGCTTTTATACCTCTCCCCCGCCATCGCGGGTGAGAAGCACGGCGGCCGCAGCGAGGCGAGCCCAAACTGGCGCACCGAAATACCGTTCCCGCGGCATGACTGGCGCTCACCGGATGGATACTACGACAGCCGTGGCCATTATCGGCTCGACGACTGCCGCACGTGCGGAGATGAAGAGGAATATGGCGAGCCGTGACCAAGCGTTTTATGTCGGGCCGCGACTTCAAAGCCGCGCGCAAGCTCTTCGAGGAGCGCGGAATCGGAATGTACGCGCTCGCCGAGCTATTGCAGTGCAGCCCACACCAGGGGCAGCGTTGGCAGGAAATCGGCGCGCCTAGATCGGTTGCGCTGGCGATCACGGCCATCCTAGAAGACCGCCCGCCATGGAAGCCAGGGTTGAAAACTCGCAGGTCTAGGAGGAGAAATGCGTGACCACTACGTCTATGGACTCTACGAGCCAGACGAGCCATTGCCGCGCTATATTGGCCTTGACAAAAATTACCGGATTCTTGCATCGGCGCGCCGCCTAAACAAACCCGGCTGGATGGCCGTCCTACCTCGCAAACTACTCTGAAACACGACACTCGATGAAGCGTGCGCTGTAGAACGGGCGCTTATTTTGCATTATGGTCGCGACGACATTGGAACTGGTTGTCTCTTAAATTGCAACAGCGGCGGAAGCGGCGGCATCTAGCTCCATCAACCCGCGCGAAAATGTCAGAATTGAAACGGGGGAATAAGTACATGGTCGGCCGTACGCTATCGGCTGAGACACGAGAGAAGATTTCAAAGAGCAACAAGGGGCGCATGCGTCCATTGGATGCGATCGAAAGAGCTGCGTCCGCCAATCGCGGACAGAAGCGATCGCCTAAGACGCGATCTCGACTCTCAGAAAGCAACCGGCGACGCCGCGGTTTTAAATCTCGCTGTAAGAAAACTTTATGGCTGCTATGAAATCACAAAGCTGCAAATTTCTCAGCCCACCCGCCAGCATTTTGTTTAGGCGGCTGCTCGCCTATGACCTGGCGTCTTGCCGCCCTTTCACGAAGATCGATTGAACGAACCGACGGGGACTGTCTAACAGCCAACGCGTAGACAATACAGTCGAGGGCCTCAGTCGGCGCGCCGGCTCTTTTCGGCTGAAATTCAATTATTGGCCTGTTCTTTACGAAGCGAATCCGCCTTGTCTCATTACAGCTTTGCTCCAGAAACTCATCGGTAAGCTGATCGCTCAGCCGGAAGGCTTGCGGGTTCTCGCTGCCGTCCTCGTTGAACGGCTCGCGGGCTAAACGATCGAGGACTTCCGTCTTAAGCACGTCGACAGCGACGCCAAACGCGCGCATGTCGCCCTTGACGCTCGTCAGCTTCGTCCAAATCTTGCGCGGGCCCGGTAGCCCCTTGATGGCAAAAATATAGCGGCTCATGCGCGGATACGCGAAGTCATAAACTCGCTGCGTGCGCCCCCCGCGCCCACCAGAGTCGATCGCGGTCCCGTCTATCCCAATCGCCCACCCGTTCGGATGCCGCCACTTGGTCTTGAGAAACCCGTCGAGCGTCTTCCAGACGCCGTCCTCAAGCGTGTTGCCGGGAAACACGACATGGCCAAGGATGCACGGCGCGCCGAAGACAGAGAAGCCGATCAACGTGCACTCGACGCGGTCGTCCTGCATGTCGACGCCGGCTGTGATAAGCACGACGTCGTCCGGCACTATCATGCCGTGCCCCACTGTCGGAAGGCCCCACGGCTCGGCGCGGTCCGCGAGCATCGAGGCGTCAACGCGGTTGATCGTGGTCCGCCACGGCTTCGCAAGCACGGTGTTATAAAACACCTGCATCATATGAGGCCCGCCGCGCTTCGCATCTAAATATTCTCTCGCGAGCTGGCCCCATGACGCGTTTGGGAGCATGCTGACAAGAGCGTTGATGCGAAAGCCGCGGTGCCCCACGACGTCCGGTTTGAGCGCGCGCCACCGGCCGTTGTCAACCATGCCCGGCTTGCGGCGCTCGTCGATCATCCCCTTGCAGTGCGGGCACATGTACTGAGCGGTTTCAGGCTCGCCGGAATTCCACTCGATGTTTGACCAGCTTATTTCGTTGAAGACTCCGCACTCTGGGCAGGGGACTTCGAAAACTTCTTGGGTCGATTCATCGAACCGACGGGCAACGACGCTTGTGTCCTCGCTCGTCGGCGTGCTTCCGCACACGATCTTGCGGTCAGGATGAGCAACGGTTCGCTTTTCGGCGAGCAATATCGGATCGCCCTCGACAGTGACCTCCATCGCGTCGGCTTCGTCGATCAGCAACACCTTCGCGTCGTGCATGCGCAAGTTGCGCGGTGCGCGCGCAGCCAGGATTTTCAGCGAGCCGCCGGCATTGAAGGCTTTCATGACGAGCGTATTGCGCCCGTCGAGGCGCCCGCGCTGAATCAAATCATGTAGCGCCGGGCTCTCTTCGAACGACGGCTCGACCTCGTCAACCGCATAGCGCCGCGCATCGTCGTCGGTCGGCACGAGCAAAATCACCGAGCACGGATCGTTGCAGGCATACGAACCGATCGTCGCGATCAAGCATTTCGAGAAGCCGAGCCGCGCCGCCTTCATCAAGGTCACGCGCGGGACAAGCGGGTCGCCAATCGCCTCAAGCCATCCGCGCTGATATTTCCAAAGATTGAACCGGCCGGGCTGCGCGCTCGATCGCTCCGGCAGCCGAAACTCGGCCTCGACCCAATCCGGCAAGGATAAGCGCGGCGGGGGCTTAAGAAGTCTGAGCGTGCCCGTTGCCAGGCGGTCGGCCGGGGTCATGTACTATCCGCATTGCACTGTGCGCGTCTTCTATGGGCGGCGGCTCATCCGTCAGCGCGGCGGCGGTAAGCTGGTCGCGAATTATCTCGTTAATCACTTCCGCGTCGCGCGGCGTCAAATGCTGCAATCGGAAACGCGCCTTGCCGGGCACGGCCAGCATCGCGGAGCGGATCGCGCGGACGACGCGCGCCCAGGCCGGCGCGATCGCCTCATAGGGGATTGCGGAGCCTTCGAGGATCGAATTTTTCAGATCGTAGTTCCGCCGTTGGGCGATTTTGAGCCGCGCGTTCTCATCGATTGCGTTCAGCTCGTTGCCTTGGCGGCCGGCGGCGATTTCCCGCAAGTGTCGGACATAGTTGCGGACTGACGGGGCCAGAAGAAAGCGTCCGCGCACTCCCGAGCCGACCACGATCCCTGCGTGCGAGAGCTTTGTGATCGATTTCATGTCGAGATCAAGCAGACCGGCAAGGCTTTGTCCGGTTACGCCTTCGGCCATAGCTCCCGCTCGTATTTATTTTTCGTCTGGGCTCGCAGTTTTTTAGTCTCTCATTACTCTGGCAGACCGCCCGCCTCGTCGACGAGGACCGGAATAGTCCAGCCGAACTCTTCTATCGAGGCCGCAAGCTGCGTGACTTGCTCGTCGCTGTGGGTGCGCGCGTTCCGCGCGTTGGGGACAAGCTTGGCGACCGGCCAGCGCTCAACCTTGTCGGCGGGCCATGACGACAAAGGCAACGCCATTTTTTCAGATTCCAAACCAAATGACGACCAGGGCGACAAAGAAAACGAGGCCGCGCACCAAATTCAGAGCCGCGCGCGCGTCGATATTCGGCCCGGGGTCGATCAGGCTGACGCCAAGAAACAGCGTCGCAATGGCAAGCCCGCGCATTTGGTGGCCTCAACCGTTTAGCACCGGCGCCTTGGCGCTATCGGCCACCTTAAGGGCCGCGTCCGCAATCCGCTCGGTCCCCGAGCGCCCGCAAGACGTCCAGCGCCGCGGCCCGGTGGATAAACTGGCGGCACTCGTCGCCGGAAGCCGGGCCGAACAGCCGCGCATTTTCCCGCACGTCAATAACCATGTGCGACTTCCAATCAAGCGCCGGTGTTATGACGCGGCGCTCGCACGCGGCAAGCCACACGTCCGCCATAAGCGCGGTGACCTCTTTGATAATCTGATCGTTGGTTTTCATCCTACCCCGTTGATCCACGCCTGAACCTCTTTCGCGGCGGAAATATATGCGGCGGTCGGCGTCTTGGTTATTTCCTGCCCAGGCACGTAAGTTCGCCAGATTGCGTCACGAAGCCGCTTCGGAAGACGAAACCAATG
>Ga0185299_10001753_pt1 | contig 38374 bp, 50 predicted proteins | sample PaiPotPPA55metaG_FD_128002 | JGI IMG/M metagenome (GOLD analysis project Ga0185299, IMG submission 128002) | Iron sulfur acid spring bacterial and archeal communities from Banff, Canada, to study Microbial Dark Matter (Phase II) - Paint Pots PPA... ...
CAGCACGGACTTGATCATGTCGCGGATCATTGACGTCACCATGTCGGCGTCGTAGGACTTCTTCAGGTCATTGGTGAAGATGAATCCCATGTTGGCGCCGACAATGTCCTGCATGTATTTGCACACGCTGTCGTTGTTCGGGTGGCCGATCTGGTTCATCGAGGCCATGATCAAATAGACTTGCTGGGAGAACTCGTAGGGATCGTGCCACGCCGGCTCGCCGGAAAATTGGAATTGGTCACCGAACAACGGATATCCCGGGTCTTCGTTCGCGGTGGGGGTCCACAGCAGCGATTTCGGCGGCAGAAAGGTAAATGTCGCATTGGTGGAAGCGGTGTCCACCACTTGGCTCAGGATGACTGACTTTTTATCGCTGGCGATTTCCAGGATCACGGCATCCCCCTGGTGGAGACCCCTCTCGGTCATGGCGTCGTCCAGACCTGGGCCCTTGACCGCCATTCCCTCGACCAACTCGTGGTGCGCTTCGTTGAAAGTCAGCGTCGCCGTCCTCGCGTCGATGGATCCGAGGATCGCCTTCGGGTCCGTGGGAGCGCTCGGCGTCTTGTCCTTCCAATGCGTGAGGTAGTATTGCGCCCAGGAATACCAGAGTCTGATCATGGCTTCGGAGGCGTAGTCATGGACAGGCCGGGTGAACTGGAACGCGCAGTTTTCGCTCGTGGCGATCAACGGTTCGCTCAAGGTGACCGTCCCTGCCGTTTTATCCACGCCCGTGACGGTGGTGCCATCCTGGATGGGATTGGGTTGCGGGGGCTTCTCCGGCGGGCGGCCCTGGACGAGGTACTTATTATGCAGGAAGGCGATCTTTTCGGGCTCGGCGAGGTTCAGGTGGAGGATGGTGCTTCCCGCTGGATCCGGAGTGCCCCCCGCCCACCCGATGGTCGCCGAGATCGGCGCGGTGCCGCCGCTCGAGAGCATGTATTTGTCGTTCTGCCAGTGTCCATTGCCATAGCTGGAAGGGACCCCCTTGATCGGGCTCTGCGCAAAGATGTTGGCGCCGGACGGGATCTTGATGGGCGCGTGCGGGTCGTTGGTGGGGTTGGGGATGTTGTAAAAGGGCCAGGCTTTTTTGCCGAAATACTCTCCCAGGAGCTGGTTGTTCCCGTCGGTGAATTCCCGGATTCTGGTCTGCAAAAAATTGATCGTGTTGACGGCTCCGGTCCAGCCGTAAACATCGGGATCCGACCCGGGGCTCCAGTCAGTCCGGTTGGGAGTCGGTCCAGTCCCGGATCTTTGGGGCACCACCCAGACGTCATTCGCCGCCATCGCCAGCGGCAGATAGATGTTGTCGACATTGGAGACATCGTAATTGATCAGGGTGACCAATTGGTTGTCCGGAATTTCATTGTTGGTTCTCGCCGTGATCTGCGGATTGACCAGGTAGCCGTGGTCGCGAATCGTCCACTCCGCGAGCTGGTCTTCGGTATCGTCATTGGGAGCCTGGGGGATCTCGGCTCGATACCACATCACGACGCCGTTCGGGATCGTGTCGCCACTGGTCTCCGCTCTGGCGATGGAGTACTGCCCGTTGGCATCCCATCGCAGGGGATTGGGGAGTCCGCTCGGCGTCAGGTATTCGCCATCGGTTCCAATGCCGATGCGGGCGCCATTCCAGAACACCAGCGGAATGCTCACGAGAATGCTTTGGCCGGGTTTCAGGCCGAAGTAGTATTTTCCACCCTCCTCGTAGCCGATGTAGCCGCGGTATTCCTTGTTAGCCGGATCGTAAGGATCATACAAGCCGACCGTAGTGCTCCCCTCGATCGTATTCGAGTTGGGATCCCGCATGATCGGATAGACGGTCTGCGCGGTGTTGTTCGAGATCCGCAGGGTCTTCAGGGGGATGTGGTTGCCGTCCGAGTCGACACCATACGTCATAAACTGCCGGGTTAGCGAACCGGGAGCAGCGGGATGTGGATCAAAGGGCTGGACGCCATTGGCCCCGGTGGGCATCAAGAAATCTGTCGCCCGGGCAAAGGGGGCGAGAAAGGAAGCGGCAGTGAGAACGGCGGCCGCCAGAACAATCGATGGCTTGATAAGAAGATTGGATTTGAGGAGAGGTGTTTTCATAAAGGAGGAAGAAGGAAGAATCATTTTACGGTGATAGATTCGATCCTGCGGGGGGAGCTCCGCCCTCTTCGCGTTCCTGACGCACCGGAAGAACTCCTTGGGCGGTTGGGGCTTAGCGTACGCTTTGGTTCCAATGATAGTGGGACCCCTCATAAGAAAGTGCCTCAAGATCCAATGTTAAATGAATCTGCTGCAGGGCTTGCATTAGAGCCCGGACGCTGAAGAGGTCTAACGAGTTCACAGGAGAGAGCCACCCTCCTTGATTGTTTATGCGCCGGTCTACGATCGTTCTCGGAGTACGAAGACGCCTGGATATTAAACGAACTGTTGCGAAATGCACGCGATAAAGCGCAGCGACAAGCCGAAAATCCTACCGCTGTCAACTATTGTAGGGGCCCAAGGCGGATGGCCCAGGATCGACGTTTCTGAGTGACCCACTATCCTGGCCCGGCCTTTTTGCGCCTCGAGAGCTGTTTAGGTAGTTCTCCTCGTTCTTCCATCAACCCGAAAACGCAGCAGAAAAGCGATTTCGTGAACGCGAACCGGAGATCTGTTCGTGATGATGATCGTGGAATATGTTAGTAACCGGCGTTTTTTAGATCGTGATCCGCTCGATTTCAACAGTGCGGCGGTCGTAGAGTATGATTGTCCGCGGCGATTCATGGTTAGCGATCTGCTGGGCCACTTCGAGTGTGCCGCTGTTCTTCAGGTGCGCCGCGGTCCCGGTCGCGCGAAAGGTATGATTGCCAATCCGCGTTTCGATCCCGGCCGCTTCGATATAATCGTGCAGACATTGGTCGAGGCGATGTCGCTTTCAGAATTATTTGGCATAACCGCTGGGGGCGGCTCCGTTTCGGTACAGGGTTGATCGAGACGCCAAACCGCGTAGCTACTTCTTCGAAGGTTGAAGAACTAGGCCATTATTTGGACGTTGAAGGGTTCGTTTGAGAAGTTTTGTGAAAAAGGGTCCTTGCCAAACTTAGCGCCTGAGACCGTAGAACGGATTGAAGCGACACTATAAGGAACCGGAGTCATTGAAGACCCTGAGAGCGCTGGCAACGGGTTACAACGGAATAGACGCATCTCTCCAATAACATCGGCGACGTGCAGTTTCCTCCTTAAATCCTGGGGGTGGCGGCCAGAAAACATAAAACGTTTGTACCGAGATCCTTTTCCATCTTTGAATCATGACTGCCACCTCTCATCGGATTTTCAATCTGAGCGCAGCGATCGCTTTAAGTTTCCACTGGTGGGTATGGCTGCTCTTTCTGCTGGCCGCATCTCTACCTGACCAACTGGAACCAGCTACACGAAGGCAATCACGCTTTCGATCTCACCGAGGATTGTTTCACACCTATTCAGTTTGGATCGTATTGGGACTGACAATCTTTTGGCTGCCGACAGCACGTTTCAGGATTAGTGGCCTTCCAGTAGTCTTCGATGCCGGTGTCAAAATGCTCATCTGGATCTATCTAGCCGGAGTGCTGTTCCACCTGTTGGCTGACACCGGCAGTCGTCAAGGGTGCTCTATCTTACTGCCGTGTCACTGCGGCCAGTTGGGCCACTGCCGCTGTCACTGGTATACCCGTCGCCTATCGCTCAAATGGTATCGTACTGGAGAATTCTCTGAGGCGGTCTGTCTCTTGTTGTTCTGTGGTCTCTGCGTTGCGATCGCGGCCTGGCGGTGGAAGAACCATTTGGATTTTGCTTAAATGGCTGGGAGCAGGGAACAGTTATTTGCTCCCCAACAAATACTGCCGATCAATTCGATCCAGATACTGTCCGGCATAGCCTTGGCGTAGGAGGAATAGCAAATTCCGAAATCGAAATTTGGGCTGAATCTCATACGACTGCTCGGCGGTTCTTTCTGGTTGCGTCACAACGCAAAATAATTTTAGCTAATTGGCTTAAATCTTGCGACCCCAGTCGGGTCCGATGCAGGTGTGCCAATCCGCTCCGAAACCAAGCGTTAAGCAACACGATGATCGAAACGAGATCGTTGGAGGAATCGGGTAATCGACCTGCTTTCCAGCGCAGGGTTGGCATCATTGGAGGCGGCGCTGGTGCTCTAGTCGCGGCAAGATACCTCAAGCATCACGGGTTCGAGCCCGTGCTATTTGAGCAAGACGATCAGATGGGCGGCCAATGGAACTTTCGCTCTCCTCATAGCGGCGTCTGGCCTTCGATGGTGACGAACACGAGCCGGTTGCTAACCTGCTTCAGCGATCTTGCTCCGGAATCGGGCAGCCCAGTATTCCCAGCTAACCAGGAGATCCTTGCCTATTTGAAGCGGTATGCACAGAGTTTCGACATCGATTCGCACATCCGCTATGGTACGCGCGTCGAGTTAATCGAACGCAATCCCAATGGCGGCGGGTGGGTAATTCGCTCCAACGCCGCACAGGAAAGGAGTGAACTTTTTCAGTACGTTGTCGTTGCCTCAGGTCGTTTCAACAAACCCCTGATCCCGTCGCTACCTGGGCTTGATTCGTTTTCCGGTGAGGGTGGCGTGCTTCATAGCTTTCGATACAAAGATCCTGGGGGCTTTCGTGGCAAGCGCGTCCTTGTAGTTGGTTGCGCCATTAGCGCGCTCGAAATTGCGAGTGACCTCGCGATGCTCGGCGCCTCGCGCGTAGTATCAACCTTCCGCCGCCAACGATACGTCATGCAAAAGCTTGTGGCGGGGGTGCCAAGCGACGCACTAACGCTTACCCGCTTCGCGGCGCTTAACGCTGAGGTGACTCCACGGGAGCTCCTTTGCGAAAAAGTTCAGGACTGGATCCTACGGGCGTTTGGCAGTCCGGAGCAGTTTGGCGCGCTCAGACCGGCCGGTAATTTCTTAACCGTTGGACGGGCATTGAGCCAACATTTCCTGCCGCTGGTTGCTGAGGGCCGGATTGCCGTTAAGCCGTGGATCAAGGAAGTCCAGGGCCGGCGAGTCCGTTTCGATGACGAAAGCTGGGAAGAGTTTGACGCGATCATCCTTGGTACTGGCTTTGAATTAAGCATCCCATTTTTGGATCCCACCATCGCAAAAATCCTGGATCTGGACACTCAACATGCCGACCTTTACAAATTCACGTTTCATCCAGATTTAGCCGGGCTTGCTTTCCTGGGCCTTTGGGAACAAACCGGACCTTATTTTACACCGTTGGAGCTACAGGCTCGGTGGATCACCTATGTCTGGAAAGGAATTAGGCCGCCGCCAACCCGAGATCAAATGGAGGCTGGAATTGCTGCCTATCGAGAGGTGCGTGGAACATCGCAACTGCAAGCGATGCATCTCATGGCACTATTGTTTGCGCGCGAAGCGAATGTTGAACCTGATCTAAAGGCGTGGCCACAATTGGCTCGGGCGCTATTGTTTGGTCCGCTTTCAGCCATTTCATTTCGCTTAAGCGGCCCTGACTGCCTCCCTAACGCCGGAGAGAGAATTGCAGCCGAAGCGCGAGCGCTTGGGACGGTTGTTAGTTCCACATTTTCTAGTGAACAGGTCGCGCAACTCCATGCCCTCGCCGCCGCTTGCAAAGATTCTAACTTTGCCGAATTTGTGGACCGGATCGCGAATTTTTAGGTGAACCGTTTACGGCAGGTTCGATTAGAGTCAGTTCGGACTCCATGGAGGCGTCTTGAAATGACGCCTCCCTCTTTGAAACTGAAATAGCTGCTGCGGCCGGGAGCCGGCATACCGATCCGATTCAATAGCGCTTGGATACGACAGTTTAGTCACTCCAAACCTCGGAAAGGATCAGCTCTAGATCCCTCGCGCTGACCAGACTATTGGTAACAGACGGTCAATTGCGCGGAAAAATGACTCCAGACGAATACAGTGACATAAAACAACTTTATAAGTTCGCAATTGCTTACGACGCGTTCACTGAAGTCTCCAAGGCTTGTGAGGACATAATAGCTCGGGAACTCAAATCCGACGATCCCCTCTATCACGTAATGACGATTGGCATCTGCCCGGTTTGTTTCTTGTTTGATACCAAACTCGTAGCCAGCTAGCTCTCGCAGGTGTGGCTGAGCTTGAGCTCGTTAGGCCACGCAGAACTTCATTGTTCAACTTTGCCAGCACAAAAACAGCCATGAAACGTGTCACGGGTATCGGCGGAATCTTCTTCAAGTCCACAGACCCAAAGGCGCTCGGCGCATGGTACAAAGAGCATCTCGGAATTGATGTACAAGCATGGGGGTGGCGCCGCGTTCGACTGGAAAGGGCCAGATAATCCGGAAGGCGTGGGAACAACCGCCTGGAGCCTCTTCGCAGCAGACACGGACCACTTTGCTCCCAGTTCGGCGCCGGAGCTTTCTATCCCTGGCGCGGGGTGCGCTCCGGAGCTTGGCGCGATTCGTTTTCCAGATGAGTCACTTGCTCAACGATAAAGTCGGCTAGCTTTCGCACTTCATGGTAGTGGCGGACTGAGTGAGATGCAGCCGCTTCGAGGCTTGGGTGAAGCCATCGCTTTCCACCACCGTGACGAAGCAACGCACGAGGTCGAGGTCGATGTCGGGTACGCGCATACGTATCAAGAATACTGATAGGCCCGATTAAAACACTGAATTTCTCAAATCGCCAAGCCGGCGGTTTGCTTGGGTCGTGAAAGCAATCGTATCCGCCAGCAACGCCGACACCAGCGCGGAGACAGACGCATTCCCGGAAAAACGACAACCCCGAATAAGAAAGAAACGCCCTTATGAATACAACCGAACAACCCGTCACCGGAGCCTCGAGTGTATTTCCGGCCAACTTCCGTACTCAGGAGATTCAGGCCGACGGCGCGACAATTCATGTCCGAGTTGGCGGACAAGGCCCGGCAGTCGTGCTGCTTCACGGATTCGGAAACACAGGCGATATGTGGGCACCTATGGCTGCCGAGTTCGCACACGACCATAGAGTGGTCGTACCAGACCTTCGCGGCATGGGGCTTTCCTCACATCCCGCCGGTGGCTATGATAAGAAAACACAAGCTGCCGATATCCGGTCCGTTCTTACTCAACTCGCTATCGATTGTGCTGCGGTCGTTGGGCATGACATTGGCGCAACGGTTGCCTATGCCTATGCCGCCCGTTACCCCGATAAAACCGACCGACTGGTGGTGATGGATGCGCCGGTGCCGGGCATTCCACCTTGGGACGAAATCGTGCGTATGCCTGCGCTCTGGCATTTCTCTTTCGGCGGTCCCGATGTTGAACGGTTGGTGGCTGGCCGCGAACGCATTTATCTTGATCGTTTTTGGAACGAATTTGCGGGTGATCCGTCGAAAATCGACGAAGCAACCAGAGTCCATTACGCTGCGTTTTATGCGCAACCGGGTGCCATGCAATCCGCTTTTGCCCAGTTCCTCTCAATTCCCAAGGATGCTGAAGATAACAAAGTTTCAATGACGACCAAGCTAACTATGCCGGTGCTCGCGATTGGCGCCGCAAAATCGTTTGGTGCAAACGTGGCCATCGTCATGCGAAACGCGGCCGATAATGTGACCGAAGTCATGATTGAAAATTCGGGCCACTGGCTGATGGAGGAACAACCCACCGCTACCATTGCTGCCGTCCATAATTTCCTTGGCCGGAAAACCACCGCTCAATCCCATTAACTTCCTTGCAGGGTGCCGACGCTGGGTGCACTTCTGTCAAAGATGGTCCGGGCCTGAGGTTCGAAGATCTGCTGCAAGCCAACCCGCTCCCAACGGGAATCCTGACCCCTATTACGTGTCCCTTGATTTGCTGACTGCGCGGCATCCGCAGACGCTTTTTGCGACTCACCATAATGGACAACCATTGACTGTCGAACCCGGGAACCTCCTCTTGCCGCAACTACAACGGTTGCAAATCGGGCGCGGGTTGATCGACCTGGTGCGATATCAGTCCGGTGGTCAGAAAATTCATTCCATCAACACCTTCAACCTAAAGGATTAAGGCTTTTATGACACATGCATTCGTCCAATCACCGCTTTCATCGCACCAGCGCTACAGGGGTCTCCTCTACGGTGCCCTGGTGGCTGATGCTCTCGCCCTCGGCGCACACTGGCTCTACGACCAGAACGAGATCGCCAGGCGCTTCGGACGCGTTGCGGAATTTCTGCCTCCGGCTCGAGACGACTATCACCCCGGCAAGCTGCGCGGTGCTCAGACACATTATGGCGACCAGACCCTCGTCCTGTTCGAATCGCTCGATGCCTGCGACGGTAATTTCGTCATGGAGGATTTTGCGCAGCGATGGAGTTGGTTCTGGCGTGAGTCGAAGGCCTATCGCGACCATGCCACGAAAATCACGCTCGCCCACCTGGAGGAGAGCTTTGACCCGCCCCGAGCCGGCTCCGATTCGACCGATCTTGGCGGTGCCGTGCGTATCGCTCCGCTGCTGCCGGCCCTGCGCAACGAGAACCAGCCGACGAACATTGCCGCCGCTTGCGAGCAGACGATGCTGACCCACGCGGCCCCGGTGACGATGGACGCAGCAGAGTTCCTTACCCGCATGGTTTTCGTGCTCATGCGCGGCGAGTCAGTTGCCAGTGCTCTACAGACGACGGCCGCCTTGCCCAGCGAAGCATTGCCGGTAGAGGCAATGCTGCGGCAGGCCGAGTCCACTCATGACCTGCCGACGATCGAGGCCGTGGCGCATCTGGGACTCTCCTGTCCGCTGGAAAAATCGTTTCCCGCCGTCTTCGCCATCCTCCTGCGCCATGGGGATAACATCGAGACGGCGCTCGTCGAGAATGTCATGGCTGGTGGCGACTCCGCCGCGCGTGGAATGGCGCTGGGCATCATCCTTGGCGCCGCTCATGGCTACCGCGCCATTCCGGAGCGCTGGATTGAGGGACTTCTTGCCAGGTCACGGGTGGAGAGCTTTCTAAAGACGATCGGGTTGGGGAGAGAGTAGTCCGCAACCATCAACTAGACTATAGACAACAACCCAGACACTAACCCTCTACCTGCTTAGTCTTCCATTGGATAGCCCCGGCCCACGAGGGTCGGGGTGCATCCTTCCCCGACAATGAAATCGCCCTCGTTAATTTTATCCGGAGCTATCCTCATTATGAGCCTCGCCAACGCCATTGCCGACACGTCAGTTTCCTATCACACCATTCGCGTCGACGATCTAGACATCTTTTATCGTGAAGCTGGCCCCAAAGATGCGCCCACGATCCTTTTACTGCACGGTTTGCCGTCTTCGTCACGGATGTATCAACCGCTCTTGGAATCGAGTCTGAGTGAAAAGTATCACCTGGTCGCGCCGGACTATCCGGGGTTTGGTAATACCTCCTGGCCGGATCACAAGAAGTTTGCGTACACCTTTGATCATCTTGCTAAGGTAATGCAGGACTTCACCGACCAGATGCATTTGGATCACTACACACTCTTCATGCAGGACTACGGCGGCCCCGTGGGATTCCGCATGGCTCTGGCTCATCCAGAAAAAGTCCAGGCGATGATCATCCAGAATGCGTGCGCTTACGAGGAAGGTTTGTCGCCCCTGTGGGTCGTGCGGCGTGCGTTCTGGCAGGACAGGGAGGCGCATGAAGTCGAAGTCCGAGCCAATCTCCTATCACTCGAAGCCACCAAAAAACGTCACATCGGATCCTCTCCCGATGCTTCGCTCTACGATCCAGATCTGTGGGTCGACGAGTATTATTTCCTCAACCAACCAGGCCAGGCGGACATTCAACTGGACCTTTTTTACGACTACCAGAACAACATTAAATCCTATCCAAAGTGGCAGCAGTGGCTTCAGGATAACAAGCCTCCGCTCCTTGTGGTCTGGGGACGTTACGATCCGTCTTTTACCGTTGCAGGCGCAGAAGCATACAAAAGAGACGATCCCCGGGCCGAAGTTCACATCCTCGACGCAGGGCACTTTGCCATGGATTTGAAGCCGAGAGAAGTCATCGGACTTGTGCAGGAATTTATGCAGAAGCAAGCAGTTCCATGATTGAGCAGATGACTCACCCCCTCTTCCACCGTTTACCTTAGAGACCGTGAAACAAAAAGTCCGTCTGGCGGAAGACGGATGGAACAGTCGCGATCCCGAGAAGGTTGCGCACGCAATGGCTAGATGAATCTGTAGGTGGAGCGGGTAAGCTTGTTAAGCGGAACTGCGGTGATATTAGACATTGATAGGTTTACTTTCTGAATTAGTTCTGGGGGTGCCGGTAACATCCCCGGTTCCATTTAGTGGGTGGGGGGTTGGGCTGTAATCGGCGATTTAAATGGCAGGTGCCGCGCAAGGTTAACGAGACGGGGAGGGGAGCCGTTTAAGCCGCAGACGGTACTCTTGCGCTGGAGAGGCCTCCGCGGGGACGGAAGCAAATCGTCGATCCAGTCTGGATCGCCCGCTGACAGGGATTAGGTGATCGAGAAGCGCGTCTCTAATCACCTTCATCTCAAAGTTGGTAAATGTCAGTTTCGTTGCAACTCCGTTGTCGCTCACATTTTGTCATTTCGTTTTCTTTTCACGTTTCCGGGGGTGATCGATGCGCTGAGGTAATCCCGTTTGCCAGAAGCTCCTAATGTGGAGGCCATGGTGGCGTGCTGTGTTTTGGTTCTTCTCCGCACGTCCTCACTGTGACGGTTCCGGCTTTTTGGCTTCCTCGCCATCCACGACCTGGGCCCAACGATCGAGAACAAGAGCTAAAGTCCTTTTGGCCTGTGCATCATCCGAAACAGCCGCCGCCTCTTTTCCTTTTAGCTTGTTAGCGGCAGAGACAAGACAAAGACTTTTGTCCACGTAAAAGACGAATACACCCTCGTCCGTTACCACTCCGAAGAGAAAACCATCTACTTTGCTAGGTTGGAAAAAATAATTTTGGTAGTCAGAGGGCACCGGCTGTGTCCGGCTGTTTGCAGTCTACTCCAAAACCACTTCTTTCGCCTTTTTATCGTCTCTCCAGCCTAAGAACGTGGTCTGGCGTAGCTGGTCGTCAGCGGTTAGTTCAGCGTACTCCACTTCGCAAACCAGTTTAGGCCGAACCCACTGGATCTTTTCCTTGATGTTAGGCGGATTGACGAACGGACACTTCTCCGTGAATAAGGGCTTCATTTTTTCTACGGCGTCCTTCAAACCTTTCTCGCTAAAGCCGGAACCCGCGTAGCCATAGTGGTGGAGTTCACCATTCGTATAAGCACCGAGTACGACAGCACCCAAATGCTTCCGGCTTCCCTTGGGGGCAGTGAATCCGCCAACGACAAACTCCTGTTGCAACCTCGCTTTAATCTTTAGCCAGTCTGAGGTTCGTTTTCCTGGCCGGTAAATACTGTCTTTGCGTTTGGCGATGATGCCTTCCATGCCTTTTTCTTTCCTAAGGTTGAAGAGGGCCTTGCCCTCGTCTTCCACATAGCTCCCAAGCTGGACGCCTTCGCGGGGCTTCAATACGCGTTCGAGCACGCTCCTACGTTCAAGTATCGGGTTAGCCGTAAGGTCGTCTCCGTTATACCAAAGAACGTCAAAGACATAGTAAAGAGTCGGCGCCGTTGGCTGCTTTTGGAACCTTTGCAGAAGCTGAAAACGCGGTATCCCATTTTCATCAGCGGTGACAACTTCACCATCGAGGATGGTCGAGCGCAGCTTCAGCTTAGAGACCGCGGTCGCAACGGCCGGGAATTTCAGTTCCAGCGGCAGGTCGTTTCGCGACCAAAGGTGCGGCTTGCCGGCAGAATCGAAGACCGTAATCGCCCGGTAACCATCGAGCTTGATTTCGAAGATCCAATCTGGAGAGTCAAACGGAGCTTTCGCGCTCTCCGCCATCATTGCAGGAACAAAGGCTGGGAAGGTTTTCTTCGGCATAGGGAAGGGGAGTCAGCGGAAAGCAATGTTGTTGGCAGTCAACATTTCGAAACTCGTCCGGCATCCAGCGGTCGAACAGTTCGTAGAAGAGCGAAAAAACAATTTTCATTGTACGCTTCAGGATTTCGTTGTAAAAAGTGGCCCAGGCGATGTTTTGGAGAATTGTAGTCTGGGTAGCGGCCGTAGAAGTTCTTGTGTGCCTGGTGCCATTTGAGCTGACGGGAATTGTCTCCTTGCTGCACCTTTGGCATGTTGTCGGCTAAAGGCGAACGGTACGAGCAATTTCAGTATTTGAGGCCGCCTTAAACCGCCGGATGCTAGAATGTCCTGGCGCGATGTAATGACGGGCGTAGCCTTGACAGCGGTTCTTTTCGTGGCCAGCAAATTCGTTCTTGGCCTTTACTTGGGGAGCGGCGCTGCCGGTTCGGCCTACGGAGCCGCGAGTTCACTGGTAACGCTGCTGTTGTGGATCTTCTATTCCGCGCAAATTTTCCTCTTCGGCGCGGAATTCACGAAGGTGTATGCCGAGACCTATGGTTCCCAGGTTCGCCCACACCTTGGGATGTCTATTAGAAAGACGTCACTTCCCGCTCGGCCAAAGCATTCCGATAGCGGCTAGCCCCATTATAAGTGTCGCTACCCAACCAAAAATTCTTAGATAAGTGGGTAGAGCGAATTTGCCCATAACCTTACGGCTACTGGCCATTAGCATCATAAAACACATGACCGGCGCGGCGGTGACGCCGTTAATAATCGCTGACCAAACCAGGGCCCGAATCGGATTAACTCCGATAAAATTTAGGAGGAGGCCGATTAAGGTGGACAGTGCGATGACTGCATAGAATGCTTTCGCTTTGCTCGCTTTGCGCTCGAGCCCGACCGGCCAGCGCAGAGCTTCGCCGATCGCATATGCACCGGATCCAGCGAGAACCGGAAGGGCTAACAGTCCAGTACCAATAATCCCGAGGCTGAAAAGAAGGGAAGCAAATGGCCCGGCAATCGGCCGAAGCGCTTCAGCAGCCTGTTCGGCGGAATCGATATTCGTTTGCCCATGGGCGTTTAGCGTCACAGCAACGGTTAGGATGATGAAGTAGGCGACTAAGTTTGAAAATGCCATCCCCAAATAGGTATCAAGCTTAATCCGCTCTAGGTGCTTGGGTCCCTGGCTGGGCGCCTGCTTCAGTGCTTTGTCTTTCGGGACACTCTCCAAGTCCTCTACCTCTTCGGAGGACTGCCAAAAGAATAGATAGGGACTGATGGTGGTCCCACATACGGCGACCAGCGCTTGTAGATAGTCAGAGGTTAGCGAAATCTTCGGCACAAAGGTGCCTTGAAGTGCCTTCATCCAGTCGACTTTCACGACAAAGACAGTAGCCACGTAGGCAAAAAGGCTTAAGCTCAGCCATTTTAGAGCGGCTGCGTATCTTTGGTAGGGAACCCAGACCTGAAGAAGCAACGAAAAAACGGTCAACAGGACGCAGTAGACCGGCACGGGGCCGCCGATCAGCAGATTGACGGAGGCTCCCATTGCCCCGATGTCGGCTCCAAGATTAATGATGTTAGCAAAGAGCAACAAGCCGACGATGGTACAAAGGAGCCACCGAGGATAACAGCGTCGCATGTTAGCAGCGATTCCGCGACCGGTGACACGACCGATGCGTGCGCTAATTTCCTGAATCGCTGCCATGAAGGGATAGATGAACGGCATCGTCCATAGCATTCCGTAGCCGAACTGGGCCCCTACGCTGGAGTATGTCGCGATTCCGCTCGGGTCGTCATCTGCGGCTCCAGTGATAAGACCGGGACCTAGGATCTTAAGAAACTTTGGAATCGGTGAGCTTGGTTTGTAGGTCGAGACGCTTCTTTTCCCTGTAGTGGTCGAGCGGCGGCGCCGTTGCTTTGCGTCGGCTAAGGCGTCGGAGTCTTTAGGAACGCTCATCTTGCCAGGTTTCTGTTCGCACAACACCTCTTCTGTGGATGCCTGATTGTGAAAAGGGATGGAACATTAGGCGTTGGGGAGAAACAACTTACAGGCCCTTTTCTTCGTGAACTTCTCAGTTTAGCGCGTTTGACGAGTGATTCGCGCCGTTTAGGACCTTCACGATGAGGTTTATTAACTTTTCTGCCGTGAACGGTTTAGGCAAGCATGCCTGGAATCCAGCGTTGGTTATGCGGGCGCTGTCTAGGTCCGTTGCCACGGCAGTCAAAGCGATAACCGGTACACCGCCGCCGGCATCAGTCCCGAGTCCTCGAATGTCACGTAACAAATCGAACCCATCACGTTCGGGCATTGAAATATCAGACAACACTATGTCCGGGTGAAAGGTTTTGACGAGTTCGAAAGCGTCAAAGGCGTTCCTCGCCACCAGAATTCTTGCGCCCAAACGGGCCAAAAAGAGACCTAGGTAAGTCCGGGTATCGTCATGATCTTCGACGAGTAGAATCGTGAGATCCTTAAAAATGTCGGTCGACATAAGGCTCACACGAGAATGCCATGCGCTCCTGGTTCGCACGAGTTGCGCTCGTCGGTCTTCCGGTAACGCCGGAATGCTACAACCGGTCCCTTCCGCACAGGAAGCTAAGCTGCGCGGCGAGGCGAGAAAGATTCTCGAGTTGTCTATTCCGGTAAGTCTGGAATCAGTGGTTAAGTTGAAGCCGGTGAACCCGGGGGATTCCTTGAGAACTTTAGGACAAAATATGTTCCTCGTCCGACCTCAGATGAAACCCGGATTTCGCCTTTCAGGAGAAGGACCAACCTTTTGGTGATCGCCAGCCCGAGTCCTGTACCTTGAATTTTCTCGCTGGGAGGACCTCGTTGAAATTCCTCAAACACTCTTTGCAGGTCTTCCTCCGGAATACCAACGCCGTTGTCTGCTATGGTTAATTGCCAAAGATCGTTGTCAGCGAGCTCAAAATCGAGGCTGACAAATGCGTCCGACTTATCTGGCTGGCGATACTTGATCGCGTTTGAAACCAGGTTCAGGACTATCTGCCTGAGTTTTCGGGGGTCAGTCCACGCCGTACCGTTCCCAATCTGGTTGTTCACCGCCAATGCCAGGTTATTGGCCGTAGCCATCGGAGACAACGATTCCTTAATTTCGTCGCACAAAGAAGAAAAGGAAACCTGGGCAAACTCCGCTTTCACGTCTCCAGCCAGCAAAACCGAATAAGCGGTCAGCTCGCGGACCAGGGAACCCATGTCATCCAGATTTCGCTTCGCAACCCCTAGCATTCTGCTCCGTTCGGCCTCATCCGATTCGATACTGAAAGTCTCCAGCACCCAGGACAAACTGTTTAGGAAATTACCCAGATCGTGCGAAATCGTTCGGATCAGGGACAATCTTGCCACATCGGTCCTAAGCAGCCGATGGTTAGCGTCGGCTAGTAGCTGGCTGGTTTGACTTAGTTGGGCACCATACTTATGAACGTACGCCTCAACCGAGCCGCTGGTGGCATCGTGGAAAAACTGATTGATCAGATCTCTGGCGTCGTTACCGTCGGCAGCCAATTCTGGATGCTGCTCGAAAAATGGATCCAAACCGTACCTAAACAGTAGTCGGTGCGCCGTCCCGAGTTCTCGTAGCAGCTCAATCAATTGATAGCGCTGATTCCAACGCTGATCGCCGTGCCTTCGAGCTTCTTGCCTCACCCGCTGCCGGGCGGATTCCGTAGCCGAAACTTGGAAGTAATTGATGAGATCGTTAAAGAGTGCTGGAAAATGATCCGCCAATTCAGTAGGCGCAAGTCTTTGGGCGCTGGCTATTTCAGGGTCGCTCCTTACTACTTGGAGCCAGGCTTCGGTTATCGTTGCCCGATGAATTCGCAGATGAGTGACAAGCTGAGATACGGCGGCGGGGTTCATCGAGAAGGCGCGCTGCATCATAGTGCAGGTTCTCTCAGGACAAATAATTTTTTTTCGGTGCCCCGCAGCCATCTCACCTTCGCAGCCCATTCTCCGTTCTGCGCGGCAATCGGACACTCGCGGGGGTCTGCCAGCAAAGCATTGTTTTCGGGAGCGATTTGCGGGATTAGACGCCACCAACAATAACTGGTCCCGACGGTTACAGGTCGAAAGACCTCTGTGTAGTGCTCGTCCCGGAGTCACAGGACCGGACAACATACAAATAATAAGTTGTGAGAGCGACGGCAGTACCACCGAAAACCAGCCCCCAACGGCGGACGCGGCTCATTGGGCTCTGGGCTATTCGGCGGCAATGGTTCGGGCGGAGTTGGAACCGGTGCAGGCTTGGTAGGAATCGGTGCGGGCAACGGTTCCGTGGGAGTAGGTAAGGGGGGTTCTGTTGGCGTGACCGGCGCTTCTGGAGGCACGTCAGGTTTTGACGCCCTCGGATGCAACCACTTCGAGGCGGGCAGATGGATACTATTTATAACGTCATCCCATGCCCTCAATATTAAATAAACCATACGAATTGATTAACTTGGCTCGGTGGCTTTTGAGCAGTTCCGCGATCTCCCGACGCTTGTTACCTAATTTTGCCGAGACGGCGATCACCGTGTCACCGTTGCGGAGCGCCCCGGTAGAGCTTTCACCAGTTGCTGTTCCGCGCTGTGAAGGTCCTTCAGTTCGCGGATATAGAGGTCTTTGAGAGTTTTAAGTTCCACAAAATCAGTGTTCGCATTCGGCGCATGCAATGGATTTGTGATAGGTGCGCGGTTAGAATCTAAAATTATACGCCTCGCAAACAATCAGTCGGCTGTCTGGGGAGCATCTAACCCTTGCTGTTCGCGACCTGAAATGGTACGACCGCGTTGATTTTTCGGAACGAAGTAAGGTTATATGCTGATACGGATTGGCTATGACATCGTTCTTACTCTTCCTGATCCAAGCCCAATAATTTTCTTGCTTCACGTGCATTCGTCGCGCGAACCAAGGCTTGTCGCGGCGGAGAGTTTTCGAATTGAACCTGAGCTGGAAGTAGAGGACTATCTAGACGTCTTCGGCAATCGCTGTGGCCGTGTCAGTGCACCTGCAGGCGCGATCCGGTTTCTGAGTCATGCAATCGTTCGCGACAGCGGTGAACCAGACGCCTACGCTCCCGCAGCTCGAGAAGCCGCTCTGCGCGAGATTCCCACGAAGAATCTATGTTTTATTTTGCCGAGCCGCTATTGCGAGGTCGATAGCGAGCTGCTCGAATTTGCTTGGAACAGATTTGGCGCAACTAGTCCTGGTTGGGCCAGGGTGCAGGCTATTTGCGATTTCGTACATGGGCATATTCGTTTTGACTATCAGATGGCTCGAGCAAATCGAACCGCACGGGACGCTTTCAAGGAACGGGTCGGCGTTTGCCGAGATTTTACTCATCTCGCAATCACTCTCTGCCGCTGTCTCAATATTCCTGCCCGGTATGTTACCGGCTATCTTGGAGATATCGGTGTTCCGCCTGTTCCCGATCCTATGGATTTCAGCGCGTGGTTTGAAGTCTGGTTGGGCGGCCGCTGGTACAGTTTCGACGCACGGCATAACCAACGCCGAATCGGCCGCATTGCTATCGCCAAAGGCCGCGACGCTGTGGATGTGCCCATCACCATGGTCTTCGGCTGTCACCGGCTCGAAAGGTTCACCGTGGTAACCGAAGAACTGAAGCCGAATGAAAAGGTCGATCCAAGAATGAGCCCTTCACATCTTCGGGAACCGATAATGGAAACTAAATAGCGGCCTTCGCTGCAAAGATAGTTTCAGGTCTTCAGGTCGGAATCTTTGCTGTTTAAAGTTCTCCCCGATCGACCGAAGCGGCTCGCTGAGGTGGGTTTTGCGCAGGCGCATCAGGCGTGAGATTCCCTGCGCCGGGAGAACCAAAGGGCTTCAACTCGAGATTAGAGTACGCCGCCACGAGTTAACTTTAGAAAACCAAGGGCCATGAGATTCGTATTCGCCCCTTGATGATTTTCGACCTCTGAAACGTGATTTTGGCGGCAATACTTATTTCTACGGGCTGACCCGCTCCAGGGCTTCGCAACCGCACTCTTCCGAACGCAAAGACCAAGTGATGATGCGTAATACAGCCCGTCAGGTCTCCGGAAATTACGTTCAAGCTATCCCGCAAATAAAGCGCTAATTCTTGAAAGCCCTGCTTGCCTGAAAACTTGATGGCATTTGGAGGGGATTCCTTGCCCGACGTTTGGGGATCAGTGGCCGAGAGAATCCACTCAACTCTCTGGGATAGGAACGGCGATAACGGCTCCGTATCGTTGGGCTCAAGGAGAGCGGAGTAAAAGAGTTCGACGATTTCCGGGCGCTCCATTGTCTATGTGTCTACATCAACTTCGCCATCGATCGGCCACGTGGTTTTCCATGTAACCTTTCGCGCTGATTCCTACTTTGGACGCTCTGAGTCTGAGTTAACATCAAAGCACGCTGCGTTAATAGGCGTTGTGCTCTCTCGCGGACCACCTACGTTCAGCATCGGCCAAGACTCCGACTGGGCCGTAACTCACCGCAACGGCCTTCGCCTCGCGATCGCCTTTTCGGAAGGCTTTGAGCGCGGTCGAGGACACGCAGTAGGACTTCGGAGGTTTTTCTCCGCCGAAGTGTGGACTGCGCTACTCAATGCAAAGAAGGGATTATTCCCGGAATGGAGCCACGCGGTCCGTATTTGTTTCAATTGGGGAAAACCGATTCTTCATCCGCTGTCGAAACATGAACGAAATCTGGCGGCGGGGTCGCAAACGTCCCGGTGCCGCACTCGTAACTTAAGAAGAAACCAGAAATTGAAATGCTAAGGTACCTTTGGCATATCGTTCCTTGACCGCTAATATGGCTGCTTTTTACGAATTCGAAAAAGGACAAATGTTGGGGCGAGAGCAGGAGCGGGAACGACTATCAGTATATTTTCACTGCCAATTGGCTCCTGATCTCCTGACTTTGGCTTTTTCGATTGAATCAGTGCGTGCTGAGTTGGAGGCGGAAAATCACCATGCCGCACTGAAGCTTAAAGAGGTCCTTGAGAGGCTCACTGAAATGATCGAGCCGATGCGAGAAGAGATTCTAAAGTTAACTGCGTCGGATCAAAATTAGACGAGGTTTTGGCTTTGTCGAAACCGCTTCACGGCTACTAACGTCGGCGCCTCTTCCCCTCATTTTGGGCCTAACCCTCGATCTATTCATTGTCGCCCGCCTGATTCTTAACAACGTGAGTCTTAGTGCCGGAATCGGTAGCGTACCGTTTGGTCCTTCGTTTCTAAGCCGTGCTTAACCGACTGGCCGGCGGTCAAGGATTGGAGCTTTGCGTAGGAATAAGAGATCCTAACAGCAGCCCCAAAATCTGCGGGTATTTGGGCGGCGCAGCCGGACCGCCTCTGAACAACCGCTTGCTATGTTGGGCTGGCTCGTTCCGGTTTTTTTCGCGGCAGCTCAATTTCCTTTCTCTCCACTTTCACGGCGTGCGCCTCTGGCTGAACATGCGAGGCAGAGGCATTGGCATAGACTTGGGTAAATTCTGCGCCGAAGAGCAGGATCTGGGCGGAATAGAAGATCCAGAGCAACAATGTTACGAGCGAGCCTGCGGCGCCATAGGCCGAACCAGCTGCCCCGCTGCCCAAGTACAGACCAAGCAAAAATTTGCCTAAAACGAAAAGGATCGCCGTCACAGCGGCTCCCGTCCACACATCGCGCCAAGCGATCTTTGCGTCCGGCAAATAGCGGAATATCATCGCGAAGAGCAATACGATTATTGCCAGGTCGAATATATAAAAGATCGCCAGTCCCAGATAGTGGCCGCCGGGAAATATGCTTTGAAGGTAATTGTGCAGTCCTTTGAGTAAGTTTTCGACTGTTAAAGAAACGAGAAGTAAGAAGCATACTCCGCCTACCATCGCAAAGGAGAGAAAGCGTGCCCGAATAAAGCCCCAAATCCCTTGGGCCGGCTTCGGCTTTACATTCCAGACCGTATTTAAAGCCTCCTGCAGCTGGCCAAAGATGCCGCTCGCACCGAATATGGCGATTAGAATTCCAATGGCGGCCGCCACAATGCCGGCTTTGGGATGCGCAGCGTTATCGGCGATGTCCTGGATTACCTTTAGTCCACTTGGATCGATGAGATAGCGTAATTGGTCGAGAATCTTTTCCCGGGCCTGCTCATTACCGCCGTAGATTAGACCGAAAACAGCCAGAAGCACTAGCACCAGCGGAGCCAAGGAAAAGACCGTGTAGTATGCCAACGCCGCACCTAATTGCGGGCATTTGTCTTGGCTCCATTCCTGCGCCGTACGTTTCAAGAGGTTTAATATCCGCACCGCGAAGGGTGTAGTGTTCTGCGACTTTCCTCGTTCTTCTTGTCTTACATTAAGCGGCTCATTGGTGCTCTCGGATTTGTATTCACTGGAAACTCCGACCGCGGAATCCTCGCGGGAAATTCTAATCTGTTCTTTCAAAGAGGCGGTCCACGATTTTGTATAGCGTCTCAGCAGATCAAAAGCGATGCCGGTAAGAAGTTCTAGGCCCCAGAAAAGGAATTTCTGCCTGCGGTTCCGTCGTTGGTCGACGAATTCGTAGTTCTTTTCTCCTCGACCGCTTTTGATAGACATAAGGGGTCCCGTAAGGACGTGGCAGGGTATTTAGATTCCAAAAATAACGATTTGATTGAAAGTCGATCGCAATCGTCAGGGCATCGTGACAATGGGAATTCGAAAGGAATGCCCTGCAGCTTTGGTGCCTGTGATCGACAACGGCATTTTTATCCCGGCTGCGGTCGACGGCATTCCCGCCTGGACCGCTCCACCCGGCTGTAAAGTTCCCGACCAATGTACGCAGTGATAATCGGTTTCACGAAACTCCAAATCTTGTTCGTAGCGCGCCACCTATTCTTTTTGCCCGGAGGCGCTGGGTATGCCTGATTTGAATGTGTTCGCTGACGAGGATCTGCCGACGAGTAAATTACTTTTCTACATTCTGGCAGGCGAGACAACAAATAACCTGTCAACAAGGACCCGGCGAGCCAAGGCCAGGGGTACCCCTGGATGGACGCCCTGAGTCGATTGGAAACGTTATAATCTTGCTTTAGCTCTCTCACTTGAATCACCATCTTTCGGCGATCCTCTTCCAACCGCTCTCTCAGGGAGTTTGTGTCTTCGATTGGGTCAGCCATTCTTTGTCCTTTTCAAGATCTTTTAAGCTCATCTGAAACAGTGATTTGCGGAGCCGCATTCGGAGCAAAAAACAAGCAAATACGCTAAACACAGTTAGGATCGCGCCGCAAATTAGGGCGCTCCAGCCCCACGCCAGATGAAAGAGGAGTGCGACTAAGTAGAGAAAAAATGCGCCATATAGCAGAACACTACAAAGCACCAGAACCAGCATCGCTACAAGCAAAGTTAGTAGCCCGATAAAATGACCCGCTGCCTCTCTGGATTCGACAGCCAATAGTCGTGTCTTAAGGCTAAAATAATCGAGGAAAGTGGAAAGCCATGTCGCGACTGGGGGTGCTTCCTTCGGTTCTTGACCGCTGGATTTGTCTCCATCCATTGGGGCCTCATCTTCGGTTCGGATATTGATTGACCGGTGGTTGTTTCCATTTTGAGTTTTACAAAATGACGCGTTCTGGGAGTCTTCGACTCGCACCTTTTAGTTCATGTAACCCTCTATAGGCTGGTTGAAGGGTGCGGCCACGAGCCTGCGACGCGAGGACGTTGACGTCGATAAAAGCCGTGAACTTAAACCACGGACCCAACCTCGATAACCCCGGGTCCAGATGGTCGATTCCAAGCCGCTCGTCAGGCGCGGAGACAGCTGAGTTCTCGAGCACCGGACGGTAAAAAAAGCTCTGGGTTCGACCCGAATGCGAAGCTCACCTCACGACTCTGGCGCGAACTGTCATCGGCGCTTCCAGGTAGAAACCGAAAGCTATTATAGAGATTGAGGAACGTCACTAACCAGAACCGAAGATGTATGGACGAAACAGCCGCTTCACAGGAAGCTTCAGAAAACGCACGAGAGCAAAATGCTGAACTAGGAACGACCGCGAGTGCGGCGGGCAATCAGGTTCGACAGACCATTCAAACCGCTTGGCAGGACGCTAAAAACAAAATCAGCGAGCTTGAAATCTATGTCAGAGAACAGCCGACCCGAGCGGTCATGGTTGCGTTTGGACTTGGTGTCGTCCTTGGTTTGTACGTGCGGAAATGAGGTGTTTTGTGATACGGAAGTGTCCGTGAAAGGGCCTGGTTTCCATTGCGGCAAGCGGGCAACTGTTAGGTTCGTTTGCGGGGCCGGGTAGGCGAGGCGGTAGACCACCTTGCCTGACCGTTTCATGGATTCCACCGCTCGGCGGTATCTCCATCGTCGCGATCAGGCAAACCGAACGAGCGAAACCCGGTGCCCTGGGAAAATGGCAACACCATGACCCGGTCGCGGCGAAGGCGAGACCGGCGGGCGAGAGAGCTTAGAACATTAAATCCTGCCGAGCAGAACAAGGACTAACACGATGATCACGACTAAGCCCAAGCCTCCGGTGGGATAATAGCCCCAACCGCTGCTGTAAGGCCAAGTGGGGAGTGCCCCGATTAGGAGGAGAATTACTATAATCAAAAGAATGGTGCCCATAGTAATCTTGCTGCTGTTGGTTAGGGTTTCTTCTTCCGTCTTTTACTCTTAGTCGAAAGAGCTTTCTTGGTTTCGCCTGCCTTGGCTCGCTGTTTATTCACGATTCTGGCGGCAACCTCCTTCTCCCGTCCCTTATACCGTCCTTCCTTCTCGATTTCCTTTTCGATCTTTTTATACTCTCGTTCTCTTTTGGGACTGACACCTCGCGGCATACGGGGAAGTTCGCAGCTCGCGGTCGAACTGGATGGGTAGGAGAGCCCTTGCCAAAGTGAGGAGACGAACAAGCATCCGTTCAACGTTATCAATGGCGGTAAAATGGCTGGTTCCCGGTCGTTGTTCCCCGGCGAATTTCTTCAGACCGGACATGACTTCGTCTCCGTCAGCGGCTTCGCAATTCTGCCGATCTTAAGAAAGCCGCCAGGGGTGCGACACTGCAGTTACCATGCGCCGTTTGAGGGTTGGTAGGGTCGTTAAACTTCCCATTTCCGCTCCCATCCCGGCCGGCTGGAAACGATGACAGTGCTCAGTTCGCATCCGATCCCTCGTTTGAGCGCGAACCCTCGAGAAAGGTAATCTATTAACTAAGAGAACGTAAACCTATGGCACAACAACTAAATGGAAAACGTGTGGCAATCGTCGTTACCGATGGATTCGAACAAGACGAATTGGAAAAGCCAAGGCGGGCCCTGGAAGAAGCCGGCGCGAAGACCGAAGTCATTTCACCTAAAGCCGGCAAGGTGAGGGGGTGGAAGCACACAGATTGGGGAACGGAGATTGTCGTCGATCGGGTGGTCACGCAGGCAGATCCGAATGAGTATGACGCCCTGCTGCTTCCAGGTGGCCAAATGAATCCCGATAACCTTCGCATGGACAAAGGAGCAGTTGCATTTATCGAGTCTTTCGTGCGGTCCGGGAAGCCGATCGCCGCGATCTGCCACGGCCCGCTGACATTAATTGAAGCGGACGGAGTGAGAGGGCGCCGGATGACGTCTTATCCCTCGATCAAGACTGATCTCCGGAACGCTGGAGCTGACTGGGTCGATGAGGAAGTGGTGACCGACCAAGGCCTAGTCACTAGCCGCAAACCTGACGATATTCCCGCCTTCAATCATAAGATGATTGAAGAATTTGCTGAGGGACGTCACCTGATCGAACGGAAATTTGGAGCTGGCAGCTCAGGGAAAGTAACGGCTGAAATTCGAGAAGGAACTTTCGCAGGCTCAAAGCTTACGCCGGTTGATATTGAGAACGGTAAGGTTGTTCCAGGAGATACTGGAGACCAGGGAGGAGGACAGAACTAAGGACGAACACTCCGTCGGCGACGACAGCCTATCCTCGAAACCAAGGCGGTTCATTCCTTCACCGGCGAGACCCGAATCCGCCGGATGCTCGCCGTCTGCGCGGCGGGGCGCATTCTTAATCCCAAGTCAGCGCGCAGCCAGGTGATTGGCGCGATGACGATGGGCGTGGGTGCCGCACTGTCGGAGGAACTCGTCGTCGATAAGCGCGGGCTTCTTCGTCAACCATGACCTTGCAAGCTATGAGGTGGCGGTTCATGCCGACATCCCGCACCAGGAAGTAATCTTCCTGGACGAGGTCGATCCGATCTCCTCGCCGATGAAGGCCAAGGGCATAGGTGAACTCGGCCTGTGCGGAGTGGGGGGCGGCGATTGCCAATGCGACCTACAACGCTACCGGTGTCCGCGTGCGCGATTATCCGATCACTCCCGCCAAGCTTATCGACGGGCTCCCGGAAACGGTTTGATTCACTGCATCCTCTGGAGGCAAGTGCGACTGACGTGGGCCCCTTCGATATAATCCTGCGGACATTGATCGAGACAATGACCTCCAGTCCGTCCAGGATCCAGGTAACCCCGAGCGCGACCACGACGAACCAATGCCACCGCGACCAAGGCAATGGATCCAGACGAGCGGGGATAGTCGTTTCGACTATTTCTTCTGGCCGCGTGCTGGTCGATCATTAGCCATTTAAAATCGTCGCGGACCTAACAAATCAGCTCCTACGAGCGTTCGCGTCCGATGCTAGAAGCGGATGCGACTCAATAAATCCGGACCGTAGCACCTTGAGTTATCAAATTAAGCACTCGAGTGGCATCCCAGTTCGCCAAACGAATGCAGCCGTGGCTGGCGGAATGTCCGATCGTTTCGGGCGTATTTGTGCCATGAATGCCAATGCCTTTTTTGTTAAGACCGATCCATACCACTCCAACTTCGTTTCTGGGCCCAGGTGGAATTCGACGGTAATCCCCGCTTCGGCGGCCATGAAGTAACATGGCTTTGTCCCAGCGGAACCAAGGTAAAGTCGTCATCTTGGTGACCTTCCAGGTGCCAACTGGCGCTGGAAGCTGCTTGGAACCGGGTGTAATAGGAAAGGCCGCCAGTAGGTTGTCGCCTTCCCTGATTTCCAGAACTTTCTTCTTCGTGTCGACATTGATAACGCGAGAATTCAGATCCAGCTTCGGCGGAATGTCGTCGGCCGGTTTAAGTGCCTCGATTTCTAGCGGTGCCACGTTTGGCACTTGGACCGCGTCTCCCGGAGCTAATCTGTCCAGATTCTTGCCTCGATTCAGATCGCTAAGAAAAGCTACGCTGGTGTGAAAGCGTTCCGCAACAAACACTGCTATCGACGGATACGGCATTGCTTTGAGTTTAGCCTGACGCGCCGGCGTCGACGGCGACTTCCCGACCCATTGGAAATCACCCGGTTTGATCTGGTAAGTCGTGTACAGAGGGCCTAATCGATTGAGCTGTTCTTCTAGTTCGCCATCCACTCGCCCAGTGGCGTTGGTACCGGTTGCTGACTGGTAGAGGCGAAGCGCATTAGCGCACAGGTCATTCCAACGATTATCAATTTCTCCGGGTCCGTACGAATGCTGATCAAGAAAAACTTTAAGACGCACAACGGTATCGCGGGCAGGAACAGGTGGGTTGTTTGGCACCCCCGGCGACACCGCAGGACTTGGGGTCACCGGCGGAGTTGGCGCCGGCTGCTCAGAAGGACTCACCTGCGGGATAGTAGAGTGAACCGTGGGCGAAAACGAGGGTTGAGGAGAGCTAGTCTGGGCCTCCGCCGAGTGCAACATCCAGAGAAATGTGACGCCAGGCAAAAGGAGTGTCCGAAGTAACTTCCCACGATCCATTTTCCTTTCGGATTTCGGCTCCACCTAGACGTTTGGTCGTACCCTGTGCCGGTTTTGACGTCACTCCCGGCGCCCCGACAAGTCAACCGTGGCCCGCCGCACGATGACCTCTTCCCTGATAGAGGTCATCAGTTTGGGCAATTTGAAATGGGCCCGTCAATATACTGCGGCGGCTGAAACTCCGTTGTCACGGGCCTAACTAACTTCCCTTTCAGATCAGCCTGGCGCCGTCTGTATCAGGTCACCGACGGTTGAAATACCTCGAAAAAAAGGACTCCGAAATAATCGAAAGGGTTCAAAGAACGTGAAAACTTTTTCGCACGCCGGGACCCACCAATTGGACGATCGCTATTGCCTCAAAGACTGTCCTCTTTCTTACGAAATCGTCGAGAACCTTGTGGAGCCTTTCTTCCGAGGTTCCTTCTTTGACGTTTACTTTAACGTAGGAGATCTCTGGGCTTCCCTGCGGCTCTGGAGGCTCAGGAATGTCTATTCCCAAACTCCCGAGATGCCGGAGAAAATGCGGCAGGACCTCTTCTTTGACGTGGAAACAGGCGACCGACTCATGAGTGGCTGGCAGAAGGATGATCTCTTCAGGTTGCATACAAAATTAAGGTTCCATCATCGATCGAGGGCCAATCTCAGACCGGACGTGTGCCCTGGGGACTCGAGAGCAATTAACTGGCTGACGGTCACCAGATGGTAAACCTCTTTTGCAATCAGTCGATCTAACGCAGTCGTCAGCAAAAGCGCCATCACGCGCATATCGGCGCAACCAACGCGAGGGGAACAGGTCCGTTCAATATGCGGCTTCAGTACATCGCCTCGACAGGATAAACGGTGACATCTATTTGAGCGGAATACAGCACGCAGTCCGGCGCTCCCGGCGGAGGTCGTAAACCATCCAGCTCAAACAGGGATTTATCGAACTTCGATACAACCGCTTTTTTCAATTTATACGGGGCGTGATAGACGCGTCCCGTTACCAATTGAGCACGCCGAACGGCGAAGAGCCGAAACCGAATAGCTGGAAAAAGGCCATACCCGCATTGCTGGCCCTTATTCATCCGAGAGTCTCCATTAGCCCCTGGTCGAATGTCGGCTTTTCCCCCCAATGATACGTCCACGACAGCTCATCGTTACGAATCTATATGGGAGAAACAGATGGATCGTGCTGGCGCGTTGAGTCCGCAGACCGCGTCCGCAAACTCATCTGGCTTGCGGTCGTATGAAACGTGTCGAAGCTAAAATCTTAGAGAACGAACCGGAAGATCCTAGGACGGAACCAGATCAAGAGCCTAACACCTGGCTCATTCAAGGGAAGTTGAGCGAAGATGTTCTCGATTGGGAAAATGTGCGGCTCGACTTTGTGTCTTCTGAAATCGAGGCTGAAATCATTGAAAGCAGTCTTTCTGACCCCAGTCGTTTTACTATCCGAACATCGGGCAGATCACCTTTGAAAAAAGGGGATCTAGTGCGCGTCGATATTCGGTAGCAGAAGATCTTACGTTTGTAATTCCCGTTGTCGCCGCCTCCAAAACTGGGGTCTATCACCGTGACAACCAAAGCGTTGCCGCTTTGGTGGCCGAAGGGTTAAACGTACAAATCGATCAATTTTAGCGGATAGCGACTCGCCTGAGCCTAGCTCCAGGTAACCACACGCGGCCGCGTACCCCTGTGCGAGCGAACGCAATGGGAAACCCATCATCCCAGAAAGATAACAGTGAAAACGCAAGATCCTCGCAAACTCTATCCAGAGCCGCCGTACTCGGAGCGCCAGCAATCTCCTCCGGGAAGTGAGGAGGAAATAAGCCCAAAAGTTGACCATGGAGAGTCGACCTACAAGGGCACGGGCCAGCTTCAGGGTCTCCATACGCTGATCACCGGAGCTGATAGCGGCATAGGCCGGGCGGTAGCCCTGGCTTTCGCTAGAGAGGGAGCGGATGTTGCAATCTCTTACCTTTCAGAACACCAAGATGCCAAGGAGACGGAACGTCTGGTTATCGAGGCTGGCCGCAAAGCGGTTCTTATTGCGGGCAATATCGGCGAACGATCGGTAACCAAAGAGGTCGCCCAAAAAGCGATCGATGCTTTCGGTAGCATCGATATCCTCGTGAACAACGCTGCCTTTCAACGGAGTTACGACGAGTTCGAAGACATTTCCGATGAGGAGTTCGAAGAAACCTATCGAATAAACGTGTTCGCGATGTTCCGTCTTTGCAAAGCCATCCTCCCGCAAATGAAACCGGGGGGCTCCGTGATTAATACCGGTTCCATCCAATCCTTCGATCCCAGTTCGAGTCTGATCGCCTATGCGTCGACCAAGGCGGCGATTGTTAGTTTCACGCGATCGCTCGCCAGTCTCGCCATCAAACAGGGCGTCCGAGTTAATGCCGTTGCACCAGGTCCTGTCTGGACTCCTCTTATCCCTTCTACATTACCCAAGAATAAGGTGAGAGAATTCGGCTCAGATACGGTCTTTGGGCGAGCCGCCCAACCCGCCGAGATTGCTCCTATTTTTGTTTTCCTAGCGAGCGGTCACAGTAGCTATGTCACCGGAGAGACCTACGGCGTGACTGGGGGTCAAATGCCGATGTGATTTTATCCGCCGGGTGGGTAAACTAACGAGGCTTTTTCGTTGCGGGCGTCCATTTCGGATTGTCGATCTTTAGAATTCTTGCCAGCAAAAACGGATCCAAAATAGGCGAGCATACGAATCAGTTATGCATGGTCGGCTCTAGCTAGATGAAACGTTCCTATCTCAAATCAACGGGGAAGGTAACGGAAGTTTGCAACTTCTCGCTCCTTGAGGATCAGATAACAATCGAGGTCGAAATTCCTTCAAATCAGGGAGAATCCACGGAGACTCGCCACCTCGACTGGGCGGTGCCTGCCGGTACCGTAAAAGTCGGCATGACGGTCAAGTTGGCCTTCGTTGAATGAATATGCCGGCTGTATTTGATGGTAACGAACGGTAAAGAAATTAGTTACTCTGATACGGCTTGATGATGGACCAGCGCCATTTCAGTGCCCCGCGTTCCAGAAAAACCTTGCAGACGGAGTTGCCGGGGTTGGCAGACGATCGAAGAAGCCGAGGTCGGCGATCTCCTGAGCAGGAAAATGCGGTCGAGCAGAGTCGCGTCGAACTGAGACGCGGAAAAGAACCGTAATCGTACCGCGCTTGGGGCGGTCGTACATTTGCTGATAGCGAACTATCGTTACAGCTAATCCGGTTTCCTCTCGGACCTCGCGTTTAAGAGCGGATTCAAGAGATTCGTTTCGCCTTACCTTACCGCCTGGCAACGTCCAGAGTTTTCGGCCTAGCGCTTGGCGGACGAACAAGACCGCTCCCTGGTCATTCTCGATCCAGGCCATGACGGAGACTTCTTTCTTTGGGTTGAAGGGGCGCGTTACCCGTTTTGCCATTCTATTCGGCGGCACTCAAAGCTGATTAAGAACGGTTTTGCAAGATGTTTCGACCATAATTTAAGGCAGCCCCGCCTTCAGTGCACGTACTGACTAATACTTGCCATCTCGCCTATTTTTTCAGGCCGCGCCAAAATTACTTTCTAGGGTAAATCGCCAGTGAAACGACTAATCGTGCTGGGCGCTAAACCACGCTCTAATACCGTTGTCCTCGTAGTCGCATTCTCGCTCATTCATTAAGGGAAGACGTTCCGACATGAATTTGCTCGAGTGGATTTCGCGTTCCATGAGAGGACCATGAGTTAAAGTGACAAACTTCTGAGCCGCAGCAATTGCAACTACTTGCGCTAAATCAATCGCGATTTCTTCATCGGAACTACGTCGACCTGGTCTTTCGAGCTTCCAGTCTGTGACGTGTTTAGAGGGTAGTTCTATTGCGATCGTCCCATTGCCGCAACCACGGGAAAGACTTCCCTTAGGCGTTACATTAAATTGGAGATAAACAAATTGGGCGCTCATATTTTCGGTTTTGCGCTCGGGAGGAGCGCTGGTTGCTTTTGGTCCGGTTGTTCCGACATAACGAGGCTATTTGTTAAATGAAGGTGATCTTTCAGCCATAAAACATCCGACTGTTGATCGCGCGCAAGACTTGATCTGGATCGATTTTTTTAAAGCCTGCGCTGGCTGTAGGACCCTTGCTTTGCCGGCGGGCTGAGACCGTGAGAACAAAACCGCTTGTCCAATCAGTAGATGGGCAGGATGGCCTACCTCTTATGTGGTATCCATGGCCGCCCGCACCGCTAACTTCCGAGACTCCTTAATAGGGTAAGCCGAAGAAAGAATTTATTGGTGGGCTTCTGCAACAGGGATCGGTTCATCTTAACCTTCACGGCAAAACCAGCCAGACTCGGCACGCTTGGCCAAGCGCTACCCAGCATAGGCACCGGTGCAACGGAACTCGGGTCAGGCCTCTACCGGGCGGAGTATAATCTTCTTTGCCGAGGTCTGAGCGCAGACTTTCAGACAATCGGTTTGCTTCTGTGTAGCCAATTTCTCCGGCTATTGGATAAAGTTGTTTCAGCGCATCCTTTGCCATCTCGCAAGCTGTGGCCTCCTGATTACCAACGTCCAATCTGGTATGCCCATCACAGACCAATTCGACCAAAAATCGATTCGACCGGATTGGTGCTGCTTCTTCATTTCACGCCGACTGTTACAAGGTAGATCGATTCAAGCATTGTTCCGTCAGCCTGGTACGGAGTCTGTCCATGTCAATTGATTCGCCCTACCTGGCGTTTTGTGTGGCTGGAAGCGAGCGGTTCGATCGTCAAATGGGCAGGAAGCGGTGGAATTGATAAACAAGGAGCGCACGGATCAGCGATTCGTCAGGCCGGTTTCAAAGTCGCCAAATCGACTTCTCCCTGCTGGCTCGTAAACGTGATCTTTCTTCCGATGCTGCTCTGGTGTTGCTGCACGCCGGAGATGCGATGGTCCCCGGTATCATACAATTGGACTTTGCCGTCGCCGGTATCGACCACGAGGCGTTGCCGATCGCCAAAAAATGCATAGCGCATTTCGTTCTGACCGCCGGCTGAGTTGGGCTGTTCGCCGAGTTCTTCGGGCCACCAGCGTACTGGCGCTTTCATGGGCTCCATCGGCTTCATCGGTGACATGGGTTTCATCCCGGACATTGGTTCCATAGGTTTCATCGTAGATTGTTTGGTTAAGTTGCGGGCTCTCACGGGCAGAGCTGCTAACATAGGCCGCCCGGCTATTTGTAATGAGAGATTTTCTCGGATTCGCGGAATTTTAAGACAAAGCGGCAGCCGAGATCAGTAGTCACCAACTCATGGCCAAATTGGGATCGATACTCATAAACCCGTCCTCCTCGGCGCCATGATCAGGCTGGGTATCGAGTAAAAAGTCACACTTCAACCAAGCGCTGGGGCGATGTCGTTCCACTCTAAAGTCGTTGGCATGACGAGAGATGGTTATTCTTCCTCGTCCTTCTCCTCTTCCCGGCGAGGCGACTTTTCCCCTTCTTCTGGCAAAGCAGGACTCACGGGATCTACATTGCCCCGGCGTGGTGGAGTATTAGTGCCCTCCTTTTCCGGATGGCCCTTAGTTGGCCCCGGGTAATCTTCCGTTGGTCGTGTCATAAAAAATAGTTCCCAAACAACTGCTTAAAATGGACGCCACCGCGATCATGGACCGCCGTCGCGTTTGGCTGGCGACAAAATCAGATCATTTCCTGGAGCGGAGCTAACTGGTTGAAGAGTTTCTTGTGGGCAAGCTGGAGCCGCGTCTTCACCGTGCCCAGAGCGATGGATTTGCGAGCGGCGATTTCGCGTTGGCTTAGGCCTTCAAAAAAAGTGAGGTTCACCACTTCCTGTTGAAGAGCCGGAAGAGTGCCGATGACCCCGTGCAATAGATCTGCCAGATCTGAGTTTGGAGGCTGATGCACTCTTGCTTCACCTCTAAACGTGGCTTTCAGCTCAGTCTCGAAACGATCCCTGGTTCGATGATAGGCTAAGCGCCGACGTAACCGGTCGAGGGCCCGGCGACGAGCCATAGTGACTAGAAAACCATGCAGACCTTTTTCCGCAATGAATCGGTCGGATTGATCCCAAAGCTGCAGAAATACATCGTTCAAAGCGTCGTCGGTCTCGCTGTCGTCATGCAAGACACTCTGGATCACAGTGCGAAGGATGGATTCGTACCGTTTATAAATTTCTTGAATCGCATCGGACTCACGTCTGCTAACCGCTTCCATTAATTCGGCGTCCGACTTCGATTCAAAGGTTGATATCGTTTCTGTGTCCATGGTTGTTTTCTTTCTGAAAAGATAACAGCCCGAAGGAGTTAGGAAATCGGGCTGGACCATGCTCCTTTGGTAAGGGTGATCGCTGAATCCCTATCGGGTGAACCCTGAGATCGTCGCGAGGGAGATCAGACGTAAGGCCTAGGGTCGGGAGTGCAGCATCGATAATTTGGATGTTTCGAGATCCGTGAAAGGATCCCAAAGCGAACGCTTGTCTGTTATGACAAACCCTGATGTACACGCAGAAGGTCCGGTCGCACGTAGCCTGGAACAACAAACGGCGAAGCTTCCCTCAGACCTTTTCTTGTGGGCTGCCGTCGGTTCTATCCTTATCTCTCTTCTTTTTAAAGTGATCAACAAACACCATGATTCGACGTTCATCGGACAGTGGGCCCCCACTTTTCTACTACTGGGCATTTACAATAAGCTGGTAAAGCAGCACGGCTCCGACCGGCTCGACCTCAGGGCGGGCGCCTAACCTTGATCAAAGTCTTTCGGTTGAAGCTTTCGTGAGAGTCTTGGGCGTTGAATCTATGTATGCCGCCGGCGATCTCACGACAGATAGCCATTCGAAAATAGGGGCGTAAGCCCTGCAGAGATTCGCGTTGCAGGCGCGTAACAGTGGGGTTTTCATCACTCAGGTATGGGACATCATTCCGACCAGCCTTTTTCGGAATACGGAAGACGACGACAGGAGTTGATCTTTGTGCACGGCCTTGGACACCAGGTCTCGCGGGTTCCTGCGGACTTCCCGGTTCTTGAGGAACGAGCCCGTCGGATAATGACAAAAAGGGGATTCGCCTATGTCGCGGGCGGTGCAGGCAATGAGCGAACCATGGCTGCGAATCGAGCTGCGTTTGATCGTTGGAGGATTGTTCCAAGGCTGCTTCGCGACGTATCCCGGCGTGATCTATCACTCACGCTTTTCGGCGAGCGCTTGCCGACGCCTCTGATTCTAGCTCCCATCGGCGTACTGGAAATGGTTCATGCTCGTGCCGACCTTGCAGCGGCTCGGGCAGCAGCGGCAGAGCAAGTCCCGTTTATCTTTTCCTGCCAGGCTTCTGTGCCCATGGAAACGTGTGCTACTGCTATGGGTGACCGAAGACGGTGGTTCCAGCTCTACTGGAGTACGGAGGACCGGTTAGTCATCAGCTTTCTTCACCGAGCGGAGGCCTGTGGTTGCCGAGCGGTTGTCGTAACACTGGACAATACGCTTCTTGGTTGGCGACCTAGAGATCTTGACCTCGGCTCTTTGCCATTTCTTCGTGGAATGGGGATTGCCCAGTACACCAGCGATCCAGTCTTTCGCGAAGGATTAGCTCCGGCTCGAGCCGAACCTCTGACTGATGCTGACAAACCTCCGATCAATCTGTTTTCTTTGGGGGCAATTTGGCAGCAAATTCGCCGCTACCCAGGTTCGCTTCTTCGGAACGTTCGTTCGGGCGCTCCCCCGGAGGCCGTTCGGAAATTTCTTAACATTTATTCGCGGGACTCTTTGACCTGGAAGGATCTGGCATGGCTTCGCGAGCATACCCGCTTACCGATTCTTCTGAAGGGCATCCTTTCAGCCGAAGACGCGCGGCTCGCCATTGAGCATAATGTGGCCGGAATCATCGTTTCCAACCATGGCGGTCGTCAGGTGGACGGCGCGGTCGCTGCTATCGACGCATTACCGGAAGTCGTGAACGTTGCCAAGGGCCGACTGCCAGTCCTTTTTGACAGCGGGATTAGGAGCGGTGCTGATATGTTCAAAGCGATCGCCCTCGGAGCCTCAGCGATCTGTCTCGGGCGTCCCTACGTCTACGGTCTGGCCATTGCCGGGGAACAGGGAGTTCGCGAGGTAATCCAAAATATTCTGGCGGAGTTTGATCTGACCATGGCACTCGCGGGGTGCACGACGTTAAAAGATGTCGCGAACGCCCCTCTGAAAAGAGTCGTGTAGATCGTCACCCAACATCGGCCGGCCATCTCGAAACGATGTCCTCGCTTTGCTTGTCTAAGGCCGCCTCTGTGCCGTCGGTGTTTCCGCAAGGAAGCCCCTCGAGAAGCGCACCGAAATGAATGTTTTAAGCGGCAGGATTGCTTAGCGCCTCCGCGGCTTGGTCAACGCCGTGGGCGCTGATTTCCGGTTTAAAACAACGTCCGGATGCTTCTTTGCTAATGTGCAAAACCCGGGTGAAGAAGCTGCGGTCTCTGTCGGGCCGGCCGATATTGATCACAGCAGTTTCTTTGAGTTTATCATTGAACAGACCGATGATGCACTTCCGAGACTCATCGTCCAGTAGGTCGAGCGCTTCATCGATGACAACGCAGTGCGGTTTGTGCAACAACACCCGTGTGAAGACCAACAATTGTTGTTCGTCCAAGCTAAGTTCCTTGTCCCAGCGCTCAATTTTATCGAGTGAAGAAGCCAAACGATCCAACCCGGTGGACCGAAGCGCGGATGCAAGCTCCTCGTCTTTGTAGGCGTCTTCAGCGGAAGGATAGCTCAGCGCCGCTCGTAGCGACCCCAAAGGCACATAGGGTTCGCGGGGCACGAACAAAGTCCCATGATTGGAAGGGAACTCTATCCGGCCGGTCCCCCAGCTCCACAGTCCTGCGATCGCCTGAAATAGAATCGTCTTACCGACACCGGAATCCCCGACGATCAACACACGGTCACCGCGCGCAACCTCGACACGTGCCTGGTCTAATTTCGCGCAACCGGTCGGAGTCGCGATCTCCAGGTTTTCCAGCACGAGCTTATCTTCGGAGGTCTCAGTGATTTCGATCTGCTTTTCGTTTGCCCCGACTGTATCGACAGCCATCATTGCTTCACGGAAAGTGGCAATACGCTGCAGTGTCGCTCGCCAGTCGGCGATCGCGCTGAAATTGTCGATAAACCACCGCAGAGCCTGCTGCACCTGGTTGAAAGCTCCCACTGCCATCATCAGCCCGCCGAATGAAAGCTGGCCTCCGAAATAACCGGGAGCAGCGAGCAGAATCGGCACAACGATCGTAGACCAACCATAACCCGATGTAATCCAGGTGAGTCGGGTGCTAGCCCCCACAATTCGTCCCATCACCTGCAGAACCCTCTCAAGGGCGACCACCAGCCGTTGCTTTTCATCCTGTTCCCCACCATAAAGCGCGACGCTGTCGAGGTGCTCGTTGAGCCACACGAGTGCAAAGCGCAGGTCCGCCTCTTTGCCGTAATGATCCGCATTCAACTGGATCAGAGGCCGGCCAACAAGCCAGCTAAGCCAGGATGCCGTGCCCGCGTAGATCAGGGCGGCCCAGACCATGTAGCCTGGGATAGCGAAACTTCTGCCGCTCAAATGGAAGACCACGTTCCCTGAGAGAAACCAGAGGACGCCGATAAAACTGCAGAGGAGGAGCGATGACTGTAGGAGCCCGAGCACCAGATCGCTTGAGAGCTCGCTTAAATGGCGGGCGTCCTCGTGAATCCGTTGGTCGGGATTGGTACCAATCTGACCGGCGTTGGTCAGGCGAAAAGCGCGTCCCGGTTTGAGCCATTGATCAAACAGGTCGCGCACCAGCCCTTCACGCAGCCTGAGCTTCATCTTTTGGCTGAACCAGGTCTCGGCCACCTTGAGGATCAAAAGTCCGCAGGCGATGTAAACAAAGACCACGAGTTGGGAAAAAAATGCACCTAAGTCTTTACGCGAAAGCGCATCGTAAAAAGGCTGGTTCCAGGCGTTGAGTTTGATCTGGGCAAATGCAGTAGCGCCAATAACCGCAATCAAAGCGATGCCTAAAAACAAGATCTTATTTCGTTGCGGCGAGGCGAGCAGAGCACGGAACATCATTAAGAACTGCGGTCCCCACCGCGGCGAGCCCCCCGGCGTCAGTCCGCTCGAAGCTGCATTAGCCGACCTGTGAAATGGTTCTGCCATGGAACTTGCTTTCGTTTGCCAAATCTTTGGGTGCAACAAAATGATCCTCTTAGAAAACCGGCGGTTTTAAAAGCCGCGCAGTCGCACTCCTTATCAAGTATCCAGAGTGAAGCCGACCTTCACTGTCACCTGCCAGTCCGCAACCTTGTTATTTTAGAGGTGGCCGCGCACCTCACCGACCTCAAACCATTTCATATTTCGAATCGTCTTGCCAGCTCGCGTGATCGCGTTGTTCACTGCATCTTCGATGCCGTTTGGAGAAGAACCCACGAGCTCAATCTTTTTGTAGATGTGGTTACTCATAAACGCATCAAACCATTGCATGTGGAGTCGGGCGAGCACATTCCTAGATCGAAGGACGGCAGGCATTCCTCAAAGGACCCCAATATTTTTTTGGGAGGATATTTTCATGCTGTTGGTATGCGTCTAGAAAAGACAACGGAGAAATCGTTGCAACAGCTAGCTCGGAGGAATTGCAGAAACGGTCGTCCACGATGACCGGTTGCGGCGCGGGTTGGAGCGCATCGGCCTAAATTGCCGCTACCCACATCTGAGACGCATCGACGTTGCGAAATGCATAAGGACCGCGACGATGTTCAAGAACCGATTGTCAAACATCAGGATAGTAGTTGTCGATGATGATGCTGACACGCGAATTCTTTTGAGATTCTTTCTCGAACATTGCGGAGCTCAGCCGACGGTCGCCAGCAACGGGCCAGAAGCGTTGGAACTGATAAGGAAGGTGCGCCCTGATCTATTAATTTCTGATCTCGCTATGCCACACATGGATGGCTACGAGCTAATGGAAAAGGTGCGAAATCTAGAAGAAGAAATCGGTTCGCTGCCTTCGATTGCTTGCTACGCTTACGCTCGAGCCGAGGACAGGGATCGCGCCCGGAAGGCCGGGTTCGATGCTCATGTTGAGAAACCGGTGGATCTAGATCAATTAGTCACAACCATCCTCAAGCTTGTTAATCTGCCACCTTCGTTAGAAAATTAGCGTTCTCTTTGCGGTAGAGGTCGTCAGTCGTCGAGCATAAAACGAGCGGCCTGTCCGCTTCTGACTTTAGCGACGGAGGAAAGCACTTAAATCCTCATCGGTGGACGTTGGCGAAATAACCATTTCCCAGGTCAATACGTCAAACGACGCATAGGTCTGGGCTTGTTAAACAGCGGCTAAGGATTAGAGAATGGGGTCGAGTGAGCACATATTTTCTCTGTGACCCTTTGGTCGTCGTTCCCTCGCCTGAAGGTGCCGCCAGCATGGGTTTTTCAACAGCTGATCTTACGAGCTCCGTGTACGAGATGGCTGTTGGTGAAAACAAACCGTCCGGCGGACAAGTCGCTGCTGGTGCTCACGACCCTAGCAGTCGCAATAGGTAGCGCCGGTTGCGATGCGACCGGAATACGGTTATATAGGGATATCCAGGGGACTCCCCTTATTGATGGATAAAGGTCATTTGAGTATCCGAAAGAAGAGATCCACTAAAGACGACGACCTAGAGGCGCCAACGCAGATTTGGACCACTCACTGCACCGCTGGCGCCGTCAGGAGAGCCGGGCGGCGGCTGCTGCACATGTATGATACCATAATAGCGCCAACTGGTCTGAGGCACTGCCAATACGGAATTCTGTCAGCATTGAACTCAAGAGGTGCGGCGTTGCCGAGTGTTCAAGAGCTGGCGGAGGAGCTGGTACTGGATCGATCGACGTTAGGGCAAAATTTGCGGCCTCTGGGGAGGGATAATTTTGTCACTCTGTTAACGGATCCAAGAGATCGCCGAGTTCGATTGATCGCGCTGACCAAACTGGGGATCGCCAAGTTTAATGAGGCGAAGCCGTACTGGGAGAAGGCCCAGGATCGGTTTGAGAAGGTTTTTGGTAAGGAAGAGTCAGCGAAGCTGCGGTCGGTCTTGTTGGGGATTGCGTATAATCCAGAGTTAGGCAGGCAGCCGTAGGGAAGTTTAAATCGTGCTCGTGCTCGATTGACGGCATTTCCTGAGGGTCCGACGCCAATAATAGGCCCATCGCCGTGGTACCCGGTCCATCGTTCACGCCAAATCTTCGAGGACGAGCACGATGGGATTCGTCTGAAACTCATCAAAAACTTGACAGAACGGTCAAGTAAGAGGATATCCTGAACTAAGGGGATATCCCTGTATTCTATCGATGAGTAATTCTCTTTTCTTAACGCACCTGGCTACCTAGACGCTCTATGTGGATCGTTAAGCTCGCTCTTAATCGGCCGTATACTTTCATCGTCTTCGCACTTCTGATCTTCGTGCTAAGCCCGTTGATTATCCTTCGTACCCCAACGGACATTTTCCCAAATATTGATATCCCCGTGATCGCGGTCGCGTGGACCTATACTGGATTGAACCCGGAAGATATTGAAGGGCGGTTAACTACGCCTTACGAGAAAGTGCTCACTACGCTCGTTGATAATATCGAGCACATAGAATCCACGAGCTATAACGGTGCATCCGTCGTTAAAATCTTTCTTCAACCGCATTCGAGCGTGGATCGAGCGAACTCTCAGGTGGTCAGCGCTTCTCAATTTGCGCTTCGATTGCTGCCATCGAGTATTCAACCGCCGGAGATTATCAATTTCAGCGCTTCGAGCGTACCGATTCTTCAACT
>Ga0185299_10001754_pt1 | contig 38358 bp, 34 predicted proteins | sample PaiPotPPA55metaG_FD_128002 | JGI IMG/M metagenome (GOLD analysis project Ga0185299, IMG submission 128002) | Iron sulfur acid spring bacterial and archeal communities from Banff, Canada, to study Microbial Dark Matter (Phase II) - Paint Pots PPA... ...
CATATTCGGCATGACGCCATACGAGCCGTGCGCGCCGTGCTCGAGGATGTCCGCGACGTTAGCGGGCGTCGCCTTCTTTCCGGTCACCAAATTGGGATGCTCTGGATCGTCGAAGAGATCCGCCAAACCAGGACCGACCTTGGTCTGCGCAAACGGCGCCGCGTTATGGCATGCCGTGCATTTCGCGTTGAACAACCCTTGACCAGCGCTTGCATCGCCGCCGGCGAGGCTGATGGGTCTTTCGGCTTCGGGCGCCGCGGCTTCAGTTTGCTGCTGCGCATACCACTTATCGAAGTCGGTCTTAGACTGGACCACGACCTTGCCCCACATGTGCGAGTGGCCGAGTCCGCAGAATTCTGCGCAGACGATGCGAAATGTGCCGATCTCGCGCGGCGTAAAATGAATAGGAACGACCATCCCCGGAATCATGTCCTGTTTGAGGCGAAACTCCGGCACCCAAAACGAGTGGAGAACAGGGCCGGTTTTGACGTCGAGCGTCTCTTCAAACGAGGTGATGTCCAAGGTGACCGGCACCCCGATGGGAAGGTGCATCTCATTCATCACGGACTGTTTGAGCCCCGGGTACCGGAACTCGAAGTAGAACTTGTGCCCGATGGCTTCCATCGTGACGGCGCTTGCAGTGGCCTGCCCCGTCGGGTAGTACATGGGGATGATGTAGTAGCTGAGCACGGCCAGTACGACCATCAAGATGCCAGGGATGATCGTCCAGGTTACTTCGAGTGCTGGGTGATCGTGGATCGGCGATCCGACGGCCTCAATCGGTTCGTCCGGTCGACGGCGGTAACGCAAGGCAAAATAGATGATAAAGCCGTTAACGTAGACGAGGATCGGCACGCTGAAGAACATGCTGAACTTGAAGAGGTTGTCAATCGGAACACTTACGACTGAGGCTTCGGGCAAGAACGCTCGGTCGATGGGGTAGACGACAACGATGTACATGAGTACGGCGCTGATGACCGCCATGACGACGACGGCATGCCAAAATCCGCTATCAAGCAACGGTTGATGTGTGTCGGGTTTCAAAACATCTCCATGCTCAAGGCTGCAGGCGCGCGTCTTACACGCGGCTTCGCTCCCATCCTAGCGGCAGAGAGAAACCTTTCCACTTATGTAGCGGTCGACCGTCTCGACCCATGCCGAAGGTGGGAATCGAACCCACATGAGGGGTGACCTCGCGTGATTTTGAGTCACGTGCGTCTGCCAGTTCCGCCACTTCGGCACGCTGCTTCGATTTCTGTCGCACAGCACTCCCGACCTCCGCGGTGAACGCCGGGTTCACGACTTAGGCGCATGCGGCAACCCCGCTGCGAGCGGGATAGCAAGCGCAGCCAAGACGCACCCGGCGAGAAACTCCAATCGAAAGCTTTGTGCTGGCGGAAGAGCGCTATAGTGAAGAAAGGCGCTCACCGCCGCAGGCGCGGTAATTGCGCCTGTGCTCGAGAGCATGGTCAGAACACCCGAGGCTGCCCCGCTGCGGTTTTCGGTTACGTAGCGCAGCAAGAGGATGTTTGGCGGTGCGCTTGCGAGGCCGATAGCAAAGCCGATAATTCCAAAGGCAAACAAGACCATAAGCGCCGTGTGCGCGCGCGCAAGCATAAATTCGCCTGCGGCCAGGCCCATGAGTCCGCTGACGAGGAGTGCGCGAGCGCTTACGCGTTTGGAAAGCCGGCTGCCGAAGCCTTGTCCGGCACCGAGCGGCAGGGCCAAAGCGAGCAATGCCAGACCTGCTTGGGCGGCGGATGCATTAAATTGCGCCATGTAATACGCGGCCGAATACATCGTGACCGAAAAAACAGGTATTCCCGAAAGTGCCGCAATGAGATACAGCAAGACTGGGCCGCGCATTGCGAAAAGGCTGGGATCGAAGAGCGGCGCGCTTGTCTTCTTCTCCCAGAGCGCGAGCATCGCGAGCAAGACAAACGCGCCACCCAACCAGGCGAACGCCGCGACTGCCGAACCATTCGCTGCCAGCATCAGACACAAGGCAACCGCTGGAATAAGCACAAGTGCGCCGGCGTCAATTGTGAAACGATCGTGAACCGGAGCATCTGCCGGCAGTCGCAGCGCAAGAGCGAGCGCGAGCAGCGCGATTGGTATGTTAATCCAAAAGATGAAATGCCACGGGAAAAGCGTCAGCTCGTGCTGGAGAGCACCCGAGACAACATCGGTGCTGCCAAGGGCTCTGCCGCCATCGATGATAGCGCCACCAAGGACGGCTCCAAGCGCTCCCGCCAGCGCGAACATCCCATAGAGCGCGTAGAGCGCGCTGCTTTGGCGTTCCTTCGGTACCCGCTGTCCGATAAGCGCAATTGCCGCGGGTTGCAAACCTCCGGCACCCAGCGACTGAACGACACGGCCTGCGATGAGCCACCCGAGTGACGTCGAGAGGGCGCACGCTATGGAACCGATGGTGAACACAATTAGCGCGCCGACAAACACGATGCGCCTTCCTTGCACATCCGACATGCGACCCGCGATCGGCTGCGCGATAAGCGAGCCCGTCGCATAGATCGCCATGATCCAGCCGACTTCCGCGAGTGTCGATCCAAGCGATTGCGCGATATTGACGAGCGACGGTCCGATGACGGTCATTTGCAAGGCACGTAAGAACACGCCGAGCAAAAGCGGCGGCAATAGGCCGGTTGGGCGGTATTGGTCTTGGTATTGGCGTGCGGCTACAGCCAGATCAGCTTCCGCCGTGGCCGAAGCGGTCGATCACCATGGCGCTGAACAGCAACGCCAGATAGAGCATCGAGAATCGATACATCGATCCTTCGCTCTTCTTGGTGCCGGCTGTGGCAACCCAGAACGCACCCGCAAGGAAGAGCGCGTCGAGCACGAGTGCGATGAGCAAGTAGGTGAGGCCCATGAGGTGCAGCGGCACCATGAGGATCGTCAAGAAAGCAAGCACGAACGAATAGATGACGATCTGCCGTTTTGTCACGGCCTCGCCGTACACTGCTGGCAGCATCGGCAGTCCGACACGCGCGTATTCATCCTTTTTCATGAGCGCCAGGCTCCAAAAGTGCGGCGGTGTCCACACAAATACGATAAGGAACAGCAAGTAGGCCGTGAGATCGAGATGATGGGTGACTGCCGCCCAGCCTACCAGCGGCGGGATCGATCCGGCAGCTCCGCCTATGACGATGTTCTGGGGCGTGGTGCGTTTCAGCCACATTGTATAGATGATGACGTAATAGAGGATACCGATCGTTGAAAGCACTGCGGCGAGCGGGTTCACCATGATAAGGAGTTCGATAAAGGCGAGCACACCCAAGACAACCCCGAAGACCAGTGCGTTGCTAGCTGGAATCCTGCCGCTCGGTATAGGACGCAACTTTGTGCGCGTCATCTTGGCATCCAAATCGCGGTCCCAGTACATATTGATGCTGGCAGACGACGCCGACGCGAGCGCTCCGCCGAGCAGCGTCCAAAACGTTAGCATGGGTGACGGAAAACCACCGGCAGCCATCATCATGGCTGCGTATGTGGTAAAAAGGAGGAGAGACATGACGTTGGGTTTTGTCAGCTGAACGTAACTCTTTGCCAGCGCCCAGGCGCGCGGATGTGTCGACGTAATGTCGACCGCTACATGGGCGCGGCCGAGATATGAACGATAGGTCGTGAGAGCGAGCGTAGCGACGAGCAGAACGCCATTAGCCTGATGGATCGATCGCAGGAGCGGCATGAGCCCACTGACGACCGTGAGGACGCCAAGCGTTCCTTGCAGCACAACGAGCCCGCACGCGATGAAGACGAGGCGTCGAAAGTCAGCCGGTTGATTCTTACGGACGGACACGAGCGCCCCAAGCGCGACGACAAGAGCAATTGTCAAATATGCGGGGATGCGGTGACCCATATGCACCTGACCCGCCAGCGTGGTTGCGTTTGACCACCCGTTACACAGCGGGAAGCCTGTGCATGCGAGACCTGCATGCGCCGCGCTCATATACCCACCGGCAATAACCGCGATGAAGGCGACAATCGTCGTCACGAGTGCAAGCACGCCGAGCGCCGGCTGCACCGCAGGCGGCCCTGAGTGTGTCTTCTTCTCATCGAGTTCGGCCCACGTCGCGTACGCCACGAGCAAGAGACTGATAAAAGTGCCGATGCCTACAACGAGGTGAGCAGCGACGCTCGGCGGGCTGTTCGCGTACTTTATCGTAAGGCCCCCGATAATGATCTGGATGACAACCATTGAAAGGGCAAGCCAGGCAAAGCGCATCGACTCTGTGAGTTCACGCCGGTACTTGTAGGCGAGAGCAAAGGTCGCCAGGATCATTATGGTGAGGACGGGTGCGCCGACACGGTGAGCCCACTCGTAAAAAACCGAGCCGCTCAGCTCTGGAAACCACACGCCTTGGCAGCGTGGCCAATCGGGGCATGTCATACCCGCATTGTTGATGCGCACAATCGCACCCCAAACAACGAGGGCGAAGGCAAATGTCGCTGCCAATGCGCTTGCAACCTTCAGGTCGACGAAGCGCGGCGTCGGTTGTCGCTGCATGAACACGGGCGCCTTCAGCGTGCGGCGCGCGGATTTCCTGTGCCCCTCGGTAAAATGTAGCAGCGTGCAATCACTGACGTTGTCAAAGCCTGTGGCTCAGCGTGCCACCCTCACGCTTCCGGGCGACAAGTCCATCAGCCATCGGGCGTTCATGCTGTCTGCAATTGCGCGCGGACGAACCCGCATTGTCAAACCCAACGGCGGCGACGATGTCATTGCGACTATTGCTGCACTGCGTCAGCTCGGTGTTGCGGTACGACGTGCGGGAGATGATTACGTCGTGGTTGGCCGCGATACTCTTCGCGATCCACGTGTGACAATTGACTGCGGGAACTCGGGCACGACAATACGATTGCTCATGGGTATGCTTGCAGGATGCGTTGACGCTCTACTCGACGGGGATGCAAGCCTGCGTCGCAGGCCAATGGCTCGAGTTGCGGATCCGCTCAAAGCGATGGGTGCGAAAATCGGCATGAGACTGCTCGGTGTGCCGCCTGTGCGAGTGCACCGACAAACGACGAAACTGCGTTCAACGCATTTCACGATGCGTGTTGCCTCAGCTCAAGTAAAATCTGCCGTGCTGCTGGCTGCACTGCGTGCGGATGGCATAAGCGTCATCACGAGCCCAGCAGTAACGCGAGATCATACAGAGCGCATGCTGCGCGCAATGGGAGCAAAGTTGCGAGTCACCGGCAGGGCTATCCGAGTTCGTCCTTCATCTTTAAAGTCGATAGGAATGCTGCGAGTACCCGGAGATGTTTCTGCCGCCGTCTATCTCTTATGCGTGGCGGCGGCTCTTCCCGGCTCGAACTTGTGTCTGCGCGAAATCGGCGTCAATCCCACGCGTTCCGCTGCACTCGATATTTTGCGACGCATGGGCGCTCGCATCAAGATCTCGGCGCACAAACTGTGGAGCGGTGAGCCGGTTGCGGACATTGCGATAAGCGGCGGCGCTCCGCTCAAAGGTGTGACCATTCCGGTTCACGCCGTTCCAAATCTCATCGATGAAATACCGGCGCTCTGCGCCCTGGCAACCATAGCCCGGGGCACCTTCACGGTGCGGGGTGCAGCCGAGCTGAAAGTTAAGGAATCAAATCGGATACGCACAACTATCGAACTTTTGCGTTCCTTTGGGGCCGACGCGCGTGCCCTTCGAGACGGAATCGTTGTCCACGGGGGCAGAACGCTACGAGCGCCACGTAACGTATCCACGCATGGGGATCATCGCATCGGCTTGTCGGCGGCCATCCTGGCGGCAGCTGCTCGCGCGCAGATCACGATCCGCGATGTCGATTGCATCGCAACCTCGTTTCCTCAATTCGGGGAAACGTGGAATGCGGCGTTCGGGCGAAAACGGACCTGAAGGTCCGTCGCTACACTAGTCTGCCATCGAGCCGCGCAAGGTCGGCACAAACGTCTCGAGCAACAATTGTGTCGCAAAACCGACGCGATCGACTTGAAGCCGGAGTAACGCAGACGTTCCGATGAGTTCTGTGGCTGCAACCGTGATGCGCTCAACTCGCGCACCAATCTCCTCAATCCTCTGCGGCAGTTCATGCAACCGGTCGGCCACGGAGTGCGCTGCGCGTAAGGCGATAAGCGTTGGGTGACCCTGCAGCTCCTTCGAGCGGCGGCGCAAGGCAAGCGCCCGGCGAAGCACGCTCAATGCGCTCACTCCGATAACGACGATAGCGGCTGCGAGTATGCCGAGAAATGCGATTAGATACACGCTCATGGCTTTGGCGAACCCGAAGTCGACGAAGAATCCCCGCTTTTAGGCGCAGGTTTGGTGGTAGTTGAGGGCGAGCTTTCAGTCTTCGAGTCTGTGCTTTTCGACTCTGTCTGCTTCGTGTCGCTTGCTTTGCCATCGCTCTTGGCTGGTTCTGCGCCTGCGCTGGTCCCCGCAGCTTCCTTGCGCAGTCCAGACGACGTGTAGTCGTTCTTGTGAAAACCCGACCCCTTGAAAACAACCCCGACAGGATGGAAGACGCGCACGAGCTGCCCGCCGCAGCTTGCGCATTTCGTCGGCCGCTCGTCGTTGAACCCGTGCTCGATGTCGTGGGTCTTACCGCAACTTTTGCAGCGATATTGGTAGACGGGCATAGACCCGCTAGCTTCGCGAGGAGAGGCTACACTACCCGCAGCGGTCGTGCCGCGACAGGCGGCGCCGGCTTTGCGACAGGGGTCAAGGCAAGGGCGTCGAGATCATCCTCAGCAACCGCTGAACCAACTTTCTCTTCGACGATGTTCTTGAAGTGCACAAGCGAGTCGCGCACGCTATTTCTCACTCGCCGGCGTCCGAGGAGGACGTCATATATCGCCGGCGCGAGACCACCATAGACCGGGTATCCAATCGAGCAGGCGAGGCGCGTTATTCTGCCACGGCGCTCAACCCGAAAGTCAATGCGTCGTGCGGTTGAATACAGCGCCTCAAACGAGAGGAACGCGTTTGTGATGAACCTCGTCACCTCGAGCTTTTCTTGCCAGCGTCGCCTGCCGGCGTGCATGCAGACATGAACCTCAACGCCGAGCGCGAGAGCGAGGTCTTGCGGCTGCGAGGCTGAAACCACGCAGCCGAACCAGGCCGGCCAGCGCGTAAGGTCGCTGACACGTTCAAAGACCTGCTCGGCTGGCGCGGCGATGTCGACCGCATGCGAGCACAGTACTTTCATCTTGCGAGAGCGCCTTTAGCGATGGTACCGCAAGAAGGCCGGCACTTCGATCTCGTCCATGCTCACCGGTGCGACTTTTTCTATTTCGCCGACGCCAATGACGCGTTGACGATCGCGGGCTCTGGAACCAAAGCCGGTCGCAAGCACGGTGACGCGGACCTCATTGGTCAGCCGCTCGTCGATCGTCGCGCCAAAGATCACCTCAGCGTCAGGATCAACGGCCTTGCTGATGAGTTCCGCAGCTTCGTTTGCCTCGAACATGGAGAGATCCGGACCGCCATAGATGTTGAAGATCACGCCGCGCGCGCCTTCAATTGTGGCCTCAAGCAGCGGGCTCGAGATGGCTTTGTGGGCAGCGTCGGCGGCGCGATGTTCGCCCGTGCCAACACCGATACCCATAAGCGCCGACCCAGCATCGGTCATCACTCGCCGCACGTCCGCGAAGTCGAGATTGATGAGCCCCGGCTGCGTGATGAGATCGGTGATGCCTTGGATGCCTTGACGCAAAACGTCGTCGGCGTACGAGAACGCTTCAAGGAGCGGCGTCCGCTTCTCGATCACCGTGAGGAGCCGGTCGTTTGGTATGACGATGAGTGTGTCGACTTTTTGCTCGAGTTCGGCAATGCCGCGCTCTGCAATCTGCGCGCGCCGGCGAAGTTCGAACCCAAAGGGCTTCGTCACCACGCCGACCGTAAGTGCTCCGGCGCCGCGTGCGAGCTCGGCGAGAATCGGCGATGCTCCGGTGCCCGTGCCGCCACCCATTCCCGCGGTGATGAACACGAGGTCCGTTCCTTCGACTAACATCGCGAGATCGTCGCGTGACTCTTCGGCAGCTTGGCGGCCGATCTCAGGATCTGCGCCCGCTCCAAGACCGCGCGTGAGATTTTGCCCGATTTGCACCGTGTTGTCCGTGCGGGTATTCTTCAACGCTTGGACGTCCGTATTGACGGCATAAAACTCCGCGCCTTTAATGCCGGAGTCGACCATGCGATTGACTGCGTTGCAACCTCCGCCACCGATGCCGATGACTTTGATGGTTGCCATGTGCTCGGGGACGTAGCGGCGCTGCTCGGTCATTTTGGCTCCCTTCTCTACTTCTGACGTGGGTGGTGAAACACTCTGACGTAGTTCCTCTGGATCGCCGCTTCGACTGCGGCGCTGCCTCTTTGTCATCCGAAAACTTCTGACATCCACGAAGTCACCCGGTGCCACACGCCTTTTCCGTTCGTGCGGGCGGGCTGCACTGCTCCGTCAGACTTCGCGCCGAAGAGAACCAAGCCGACGACCGCAGCGTACGCGGGGTGCTTGATCGCCTCGGTGAGTCCGCCGACGCGCATCGGCGTGCCAATGCGCGCCGGTAAATCGAATAAGTCTGCCGCCAGGGCATCGACGCCGGCGAGCTCGGCCCCGCCGCCCGTGAGCACGAGCTCCGCAAGCATGACTTCAGGCGGGCAGTTCTCCGCGAGATTGGAGCGCACGATTTTGAATATCTCGCCCATGCGCGCCACGATGATCTGGCGGAGGAAATGCTTGGCTGCCGGCCGCGTCGTCCTGCCGGAGACGGCCTTCACTTCGAAAGTTGCATCTCCCAGATCGGCCGCGACGTCTGCCGTGCCAAAGGCGAGTTTGACGTTTTCGGCTTCGCCGTGGCTTGTCTTGAGGCCTAAGGCGATGTCGTTTGTGATGAGATCGCCGCCCACGGGCACGGTCCAGGTGTGGTAGACGCCGCCGCCCCAGTACACGGCAACGTCGGTTGTTCCGCCGCCAATGTCAAGCAGAACGACGCCGGCGTTGCGCTCCTCCGGGAGCAGCACGGCCGCGCCAGCCGCAAGGGGTTCGAAGATGACGCCATTTGGTTCGATGCCTGCGCGGTGCACGCACTTGAGAACATTCGCCACGAACGACGAGCCGGCGGTCACGATGTGCGTATCCACTTCGAGGCGCGCCGCAGACATGCCGACCGGATCGGTAATGCCGTTTTGGCCGTCTACTACGTACTCACGCGGCAAGGTGTGGATGAGCTGACGTTCCGCCGGAAGCGTGATAATAGTGCTTGCGTCAACCACGCGCTTAACATCGAGCGGACCGACTTCGCGATCCTCGCCGCTGACGGCGACGATACCGTGGGAATTGAGCGACTTCACATGTTCGCCCGTCACGCCGACGAACGCATGCGACACGTGGACGCCAGCCATTCGCTCGGCGGCCTCCATAGCCGCCTCGATGGATTTGACGGTTTCTTCGAGATCGGTGACGACGCCCTTACGCAGCCCAGACGATGGAGCTACGCCGAATCCGATGATGTCGACCGGCCCATCCCGCCCGAGAGTTGCGATGACTGCGGCGGTTTTGGTGGTGCCGATGTCGAGTCCGCAAACTACGTCGCTACGTGCCAACGCCTACCTCTCTCGGATACACACGGCGAAATGTGGAGCGGTCGAGTGCTCGACCGCAGCGCGTAGCCGCCAATTCAGTGGCGCCGGTATGCCATTCCAAACGCGTGCGCACATCCCTTTTTCTGTTCGCGGTCGACAAAAAGTTGACTATCGACGGAAAATCGCTGAACGAAATAAATTTGACCACGACATTTTATCGATAGAGTATGGTGGGTGCGTGGACACTTCGGACGTCGATGTATGCAACGCGTGAGGGTGTGGATATCTTTGCGACGATAGAGTGGAAAAGTTGCGCCTTCTCCGCTAGATCCTCGTCTTCACCGAAGAGAACGCGCAAATTCCGGTCTGCGGTGGCGCTAATGCCTGTGGATGGAGCGATGGCCACCTCGCTCACAGTGAGGCCAAGCGCGCTCAAGCGGCGATACGCATCAAGGGCCTGTCCAACCTCGCGCCGATCGAGTTCACGGCCCGCCGCTGTATCGCCGGCCGGGGGCGGCGTCACGACCAGTACCGGCAGCTGGCCGAAGTCGTTCTGTCCCTCGCTCACAGCGAGTACGCGCTGGCTTTCGTCGATTGCGGCATAGCGGGGTACGGCGTCCGCCGCGGCCTGCGCCGAGAGGGCGACGCGCGCGACTGGACGCCGTTCACTAATCCAAATCACGAGATGATTGGGCCAGCTCACGCGCAATGCGGCTTGATCGACCCAGGGCAGCGCCTCGATGCGGCGAGCGATGACAGCGCGATTGATGAGCCATGCATTTTGCCCAGGCGCCAAGGCAGCGGCGTTAACCACCTCGTCCGAGGTCGTGTGGCCCAGACCCTCAATGGCGACGATCTGGACGGCAAAGCGGGCGTTTGAGGCCTCGTGCCAGAGACCCACGCCCGTCGCACCCCCCGCCAGAACGCACGCCACCAGCAAAAGCGCCCGGCTTGCGCTCACGGTTCGCTGCTGGCTACGTCGCCGAACTTGCTCAGGCCGGCTCATGAGCCTGTTCTTCCTCTAATAGGTGCAGCGCGTAGGACACTCCGGCACCAAGTGCCGGCACCACCTGACGCGCCGCGCGCTTTGCCGCTTCGGTGCCGCTCGCCACTGCAAACGACCGCCGCGCGACCTGGAACATCGGAATGTCATTGTCTGAATCCCCGATGGCGGCTATGTTGGTCATGTCAATGTCCAGATGTGCGGCAATCCTGCGAAGGGCGTAGCCCTTGTTGGCGTCGGGGTGAGTCGCTTCCAAGAAGCGCGGCAGGCTTCGAAACACATTCGCTTTCGAACCGAGTCGCCGCGATAGCTGCGGTATAGTCGCGCTGACTTGATCGGGTTCAGCGATGGCCAACACTTTAATCGGGCCCGGATCCTGTGGAGGAGCATCTGTCAGCAACACGCGCAAATCGTTGACCATCACAGGCTCAACCCGAGACAGCTTGAGATAGTACTTTGCCCGTTCGTTAAGTTCGTCCAGGTAGAGCCGGTCGCCGAAGTAGAGCTGCAAGTGAAACCCGCGCTCTTTGAGGTAGTCGTACGCGACGAGCGCGGTGTCAACTGGGAGCGGCGTGCAAAAAAGACGCTCCTCCGAACGCAAATCGTAGGCAACCGCTCCTTGGAGCACAATAATGGGTCCGCGTAGGTCAAGCTCCCGTGCGTATGGGCGAGAAGCTGCGAAGAGCCGGCCACTGGCCAGGCATATTTCGTATCCGTTTTGGACTGCTGCCACTATTGCCGCCCGGTCCCCATTAGACATAACGAGCGATTCGCCGATGAGCGTCCCATCGAGATCGATCGCCACGAGCAAGCGGCTCACTACTACTCGGTCAACCAGACGTTGTCCGGGCCGAACACAGTTGCAAAATCTTCTCGCAGTGAGGGCGTCAGCTGCACCGGTTGACGCAAGGGTCGCGAATCCCCGTTACCACCTGCATGCAGATACACTGTGTTGTCACCCGCTTGAGCACTTTGGATCAGCGCGCGCAAACGCTCGAGGCGTCCAGCGTCTTCGGCATCACCACGCAGGCGAACGTGAAGAGCGGCTGCTGCGGGCCGTTCTTGGTCGGCAATAGGCGCCGGTCGCAAACCTGGGGGATTGAGATAGCGGGCCTGATTGAAAGGCCATGCCTCAAGCGCTTGCAGACTCACTTCTGGCCGCTCGAGTTTCTCCTCGTCCGCCGCTTGGGGCTCGACATAGCCGGCAGGCTTGCCGATCGCGCGCCTTTCCTTGACCTTTCCTTTGATCACCACGATCGCTTCGTCGAGCAAGAGCGGTGACAGATCGGGAAACCACTTTGGAAAAACGACAACTTCAACAGTCCCAGTCAGATCTTCGAGCTTGGCGACGAGCATCTGGCCGCCCGCCTTCGTGACGACACGCCTGCTTGTGGTGACAACGCCGCCGATGACAACAGTTTCATCCTCTGGCTGCTCTCGCAAGCTTGCGATCGCGTGCGTCGTGCGTCTGGCCAATTCTTCAGCTTTGTCCGCCAGCGGATGGCCGGAAATGTACACTCCGATGGCTTCCTTTTCATGGGCCAACCGTACGGCCGAGCTCGGCGGCTCGCGAGAGGGTAATGAAGGCGGCGGGAGTCCGCCCGTTCCTCCCTCTGCCCCAAAGAGAGACGTTTGGCCGAGCGCGCGCTGCGCGGCACCATGCTGCCCGTATTCGAGAGCGGCATCCAAACCGGCGAGCTGCTCGTTGCGGTTGCCGGGCAGACCATCCAGAGCTCCTGTCTTCACGAGCGATTCGAGTACTCGGCGGTTGACGATCCGGCAGTCGACGCGAGAACAGATATCGGCAAGGCTTGTAAACGCCCCACCTTTGCGCTTCTCGATGATCTCGCGCACTGCACCTTCGCCGACGTTCTTTACCGCCGTGAGCCCGAACCTGATTGCATTGCCGACGACAGTGAAGTCCGGGCCGCTCTCGTTCACGTCAGGGGGCAAGATGCGCAGCTTGCGCTGCGCGCAGTCGGCGAGGTATTCCACCAGCTTGTCGGTGTTGTGCTTGACCGACGTCAGAAGCGCCGCCATGAATGCAAGGGGGTAGTTGGCCTTGAGCCAGGCGGTACGATACGCGAGCAGCCCATAGCAAACCGAATGCGCCTTGTTAAATCCGTATCCCGCGAACGGCTCGATGAATTGCCAGATCTTTGTCGCCAGCTGCTCGTCAAGGCCGTTGTTCATGCAGCCATTGATGAATTTCTTGCGCTCGATGGGAATTTTCTCTTTGATCTTCTTCCCAATGACTTTGCGCATCTCGTCTGCCTGGCTCGCGCTATATCCAGCGAGATCACGGCACATTTGCATGACTTGTTCTTGATAACAGTTGTGAGTTATGATGCCATTGGCAATGAAATAAGGGTTCGTCTGATCTTCCATTTGAAGGTCAAAACATTCGTGTTCGCCGAGCCCTTCAACTGAGTCGATGCTCACGGGTCGCGCATCTTTCAGGTAAAGATCTTGGTAGGCACCTCGGTATGCATCCCAAAAGCCAGCAATCCGCGTTAAGTAGCCACTCGATGGTACAACCTTGATCATCTCAGCGGTCGATGCTCTTTCGAGGCATTTGCGAGCGTTAACGTCTGTGTCTACAAGTGCTGTCCCCAGCCTGGACCACAATTCGGCAGTTCCAACCGCCAACGCGTTCCTCTCGCGAGCTGTGCTCACAATTTTATCTTGAAGTAGCGGACCATTAATGAGATCGGTAAAACGGGACTGATCCTTTACATGTACGCTGTTATGTCGAACATAGTAAGATATCTTTAGGGAAGAAAGCAGTTGTGCAACCTGTTTGATCAGTCGCGGCGAAGTCGATCGAAAATAGGCCCCTATGCTCGCGTACGAGCCATCACTATCCCACAAACCCCGAAGTAAGGCTATCCGATCGCCTTCTGGCCAGTCAACAGAATTTGATGGCAAATGTTTTTCGGGAGATCGAGCTTCCCAAGTGTTGTTGCCGTAGATTTCATCTAACCAAGCGCTAAGGCGCGTTCGTTTTGGACCGCCAAATATCGGATACACATACCATGCCCGCGTATGGAAATATACGCGGGCGTCGCAGTGAAAAGCCCAACGTAAAAGATTAGCTATATGTTTCGCATTGCGCTCGCTAGACGTACAGATCGTCTTAGATCCACGAGATTTAAGGTTGCCATCGCCAACAAACATCCCGAGCAGGTACGCCTTCAGCATGCCCACGCCCACGGCCGCGTTGTTCTTTGAGGTTTGCCAAGCCTCGAATAGCATCGAGTTGTGATCGGTGTACGAATAGTGGTGTTTGTTGGAACCACGGTGCAAAAGAGCGCGTGCCTCCGCTACGCCATTCGGTGTTGGGAAACGATGATCCTCAGAACATTCTATTACCGTTCCGGTAGAAAGGGTGATGCGAAGAATGCGCCTCTTGCCAGAGGGCCACACACGCGCCGCACGAGCGGGCCGAATCGACAGGCTGCTTGATGTGAGGATCATGTCTCCGACAGCGACGTCGCGAATCGCTTTCTTAGAACCGTCGGCCATCCATACGAGGGTATCGTCCTTTAGGCAGGCGATTCCATAGGTTTCCTGGAGAATCGGCTCGAGTTTCGGATGCAGGTACGTGATGTTTCGACGGCCGTGCTTCCCAGCTATGAAGTCGTTGATCCAATCCATCGGGCCTGGCCGGTAGAGCGCAACCATCGCGATAACATCTTCGATCCTCGTCGGTTTAAGCTCGGCGATGTATCGCCGCATTCCCGCACTCTCGAGTTGAAACACACCAGTCGTCTGGCCAGCGGACAGCGCTTCATACGTCTTGGGGTCATCCAGCGGAATATTTTCGATCTTGAACTGCGGGTCGGCCGTGCGGCGAATTTCCTGCGCCGCTGCTTCAAGAACTGTGAGCGTGCGTAAGCCTAAGAAATCCATCTTGAGCAGGCCGACACGCTCGACCCATTCCATCGAATACTGCGTGTTGATGTCGTTATCGCCCAAACGAGCAAGGGGTGCGTAATCGGTGATTGGCCCGGGTGCGATGACAACACCCGCGGCGTGGGTTGACGCATGACGCGCGAGCCCCTCAACACGTTTGGCTGTGTCGAGTAGCTTACGTGCTTGCGCGTCGCGCTGGTAGATAGAGGTCAGCTCGGGTACCGTGTCGATCGCCTGCTGAATCGACACCGGATTGGTCGGAATATTTGGAATGAGCTTGGCGATGCGATCGACGTCGGGGAGCGGCACGCCCATGACGCGTCCAACATCGCGCACTGCGGCGCGAGCTGCCATAGTCCCAAAAGTAACGATTTGCGCCACCCGATCCGCGCCATACTTCTTGGTGACGTATTCAATGACTTCATCGCGTCGCTCGAAGCAAAAATCCGTGTCGATGTCCGGCATCGAGATGCGGTCGGGGTTCAGGAATCTTTCAAAGAATAAATTGTAGCGTAACGGATCGACGTCCGAAATGGCAAGCGTATACGCGACGATGCTTCCGGCTGCCGATCCGCGACCCGGACCGACGGGTATGCCCTGCTCGCGCGCGTATCTAATGAAGTCCCAAACGATGAGGAAGTACGACGCGTAGCCCATCCGGCTGATAATTTCAAGCTCGTAATCGAGTCGCTGATGCTGTTCCGCAGTGGGCTCACCGTAGCGGGCGCGCAGACCCTCGCTGCACAGCGAACGGAGATAGTCGTTGTCGCTCGTGTGGCCGTCGGGGACGGGAAACGCCGGGATGGCAAACGAGGTCGTCTTCAAGTCGAGATCGATCATGTCGGCGATAGCCAGCGATGTATCGCAGGCTTCGGGGGCGTCGACGAAGAGCTCACGCATCTCCTCGGCAGACTTGAAGTAGAACTGATCGTTCTCGAATTTCAGCCGCTCTGTATCGGCAACCATCTTGCCGGTGCCGATGCACAAGAGCACGTCGTGGGCGGCTGCATCGTCGCGGCGCAAGTAATGAAAGTCATTGGTCGCGACCGGCCGCGCGCCGACTTCTTTCGCCAAACTAAAGAGCGCTGGCCGGATACGATCCTCCATCGGGTGATGGTGATTGTGGATCTCAATGAAGTAGCGATCGCCGAAGATGGCTTTGTAGTCGCGGGCCAACGAGCGCGCCGTGTCGAGCTCACCGCGTGTGAGCGCCTGCGCGACTGCTCCGCCAAGGCATCCCGACAGGACGATGAGGCCTTCGTGGTGCTGGGCGAGCAAATCGAGGTCGACGCGAGGCTTGTAGTAGTAGCCTTCCAGGAAGCCGATCGAAACAAGTTTGAGCAGATTGCGATAACCCGCCTTATTGGCCGCGAGAACGGTCAGATGGTACTCATCCCGAGCGCTGCGATCGCGATGGCCGCGCGGGGCAACGTACATCTCACAGCCGATGATAGGCTTGACGCCTTTGGCTTTGACGTCAAAGTAAAATTCCAGCGCGCCGTAGAGCACGCCGTGGTCGGTCAGCGCAACTGCGGGCATGCCAAATTCGGCAGCGCTCGATGCTATTTCTTTCGTTCTGCAAGCACCGTCCAAGAGCGAATATTCGCTATGAGTATGCAGATGAACGAAGCTTGACCCCATGAATTGTTATTCCGGTTCGTTCCCGCGCGACCTTGTGGAAGAAGTAGTGCAAAAGTTTGTGGGCAACGTGTGAGTGATTTTTAGTGCCTGTGGATGACCTCGCTCTTTGCAGCGCGGCGGTCGACTTTAAGTCCACCCCGTACATCGCTCAACTTTACGTCAATCAACGGGTTGCCAGACCGTGATGGCGGAGAATTTTGTCCCAATTTGCGTTTTCTCGCAGCGTCCAAAGTCCCACGGGCATGCAAGCGGCGCAGGGAAGGGCAAAATAGCTTCGTAAGCCGCTATCTACCCCATAGCGTAAGGAGAATTCGAGTTCCATGGCGTTGCTCGCCGGTGAAACCGAAACCGCGGGTCTTGACCGGTTCGGGTTTGGTCCCGTCCACAAGGCCAGCCACAATCTCACGACTGCCCCTCTCTTTGAAGAGGCGATTCGGCGTTCGGAAGGCTTGGCCGCGGTCCACGGTCCGCTCGTGGTCCGCACGGGCAAACATACGGGTCGTTCTCCTAACGACAAGTTCTTCGTTCAAGAGCCTAGCAGCCAGTCGCATATCGACTGGGGCAAATCCAATAAGCCCTTTGACCAGGCGAAGTTTAAAGAATTGGTCGGGCGTGTGAACCAATATCTTCGTAATAAAGAGGTCTACGTGCTCGATGCGTTTGCCGGCGCCGATCCCGAGTACCGAACTCCAATCCGAGTTGTCACCGAGCTCGCCTGGCACAACCTCTTCGCACGCAACCTCTTCATACCGGCCCAAGAGCACTCTCTGCGTGGTTTCACACCTGAGTTCGCAGTGGTTAACGCGTGTAACTTCTTGGCCTCCCCCGAGCGCGACGGCACTCGCTCGGAGACCTTCATTATCATTGACTTTGCGCGCCGGCTTGTATTGATCGGCGGTACCACCTACGCCGGTGAGATCAAGAAGTCTGTCTTCACAATCATGAATTATCTGCTGCCGCTGCGGGGCGTGATGCCGATGCATTGCTCGGCTAACGTTGGCTCGGCTGGCGACGTGGCCATCTTCTTCGGCCTGTCCGGGACCGGGAAGACGACACTTTCGGCTGATCGGAATCGCGCGCTTATCGGCGACGACGAACATGGCTGGAGCGATCGCGGTGTGTTCAACTTCGAAGGCGGCTGCTATGCGAAGGCAATTCATCTGTCGGCCGAACTGGAGCCGCAAATCTTTCCGACCACGCGAACGTTCGGCACGGTGCTCGAGAACGTAGTCATCGATCCGCAGACGCGTGAACTCGATCTTGATGATGCCTCGTTGACGGAGAACACGCGCGCCGCATATCCTCTCTCATCGGTAACCAACGTTCACCCCGGCGGCGTGGCGGGGCATCCACGCAATATCGTCATGCTCACAGCCGATGCTTTCGGCGTGTTGCCGCCCATCGCGCGCATGACACCGGCGCAGGCGATGTATCACTTCCTCTCCGGCTACACTGCGAAGGTTGCCGGCACAGAAAAGGGCGTTACCGAGCCGCAGACCACATTTTCGCACAACTTCGGCGCGCCGTTTATGGTGCATCATCCGACGGTGTATGCAAAGATGCTCGGCGAACGGATCGCCAAGCATGACGCGCGCGTCTGGCTCGTCAACACGGGTTGGAGCGGCGGTCCAGTGGGTATCGGCAAGCGCATGAAGCTGCCGTACACACGCGCAATGGTCAATGCGGCCCTTTCAGGAAAGCTTGATAACGCAACTTTTGTGCCCGATCCGGTCTTCCAGGTTGGGGTACCTACCGAAGTGCCGGGCGTGCCGAAGGAAGTCCTCAATGCGCGCTCAACATGGGCCGATCCCGCGGCGTACGACGCTAAAGCGAAAGAGCTCGCCAAAAAGTTCGCCGAGAACTTCGAGAAGTTCGCCGGCAGCGCTGATCCCGACGTCCTCGCTGCCGCACCAAAAATCTAGCAGCGCATGTAACGGTTGAGCTTATGTCGACCGAACGATCACCCCAAAGAAAATGGGCGACTTTGCAGCCGCCCATCGTCGTTTTGGCTTAGGTCGATTATTGCGTCGTGTTGACTTGCGCCGCCACCGTTACGTCCGCCTGAGCGGGTAGTGAGGGTGTTTGAGACAGATTGTTGGGAGGCCCAAGTTCGAAATCGTTATAATCGAACCCGAAGGCTTGTATCCGTATAGCGTCTCCTGTCGCAAACCCTAGTGAGTTCGGAATCACGTACCCCTGGACACCGGCTCCGTGCACGACGGCTGTCGCGCGAGCTCCGCTCACTCGGTCTGTTATGTCAATTAAGACCTCTGTGACGCCGGCCGGTACTGTGATCGAACCACTTCCACCCCCGGCTCCATCTCCTGTATACGTCGGTGCGGACAGCGTCGCCAGCGTTGCGTTCGAACCAAGAGTCGCTGAGGCCGCTTGAGCTCCCGGGTTGCCATTCTGGGAGAACGAGACCGTAAGAGTGTAGACGCCGGTCGGGGGTGCTCCGCTGAGCGCAATCAGATAAAACCCCTCCGGATACCCGGTCGAACCGCTTGGCGTGGGATACGCCGGCGGCCCACCATAGATTGCGCGAGCTGCCGAGAATGCGGTTGCGGCCCCAGCCACGGCATCGCGGAATTGCGGCTGGACCGGAAACGCGCTCACGGCATTGCTCGATGAGCCCGGAGGCCCAATTCCAGTCCCATCTGCGGCAGCGAAGATCGTGCTGCCGCTAGCGAGCGGGAAGGCATTAATTGCCGACCCTATTGGGACGCTTGCACTGCCAGAGCCGGGATCTGCTGAACCCGCAGGCCCCGCAAAGCCCCCGGGTCCGGTAAGCGTAGCTGTGTTATCAGGAATCGCCGTAAAGCCGCTTGGTGCCCGATCGGTTTCAAATACGTTCAGCCCTACTGCTGCTCCGGCGAAATTCACCGTCCCCACAGACATCTGCAGCTTTGCGCTTACCGGCGTGAACTGCAATGGAGGCGTTACGTTCAGTTGGCCTGTCGTACAGGCAGCAAGCGTCAGTGCAACGCTGGCTACTACGAGTCTTACAATGCGTTTCAACTGCCGCCTCCTATATCTTCACGTTGACGAAGAATATGCCAGAGATGCCCGAACCGGTCGTCGTGTTAAAGAACGGTTGCGGCGGAAAAGCCGCAGGCGCGCCGGGTATGTAGCATCCAGGGCCACAGACTCCCGGGAGAAATCCGTTGGGCCCGTACTGACTGATGCCTGAGCCAGCCCCGTATGCTCCAAAGCCGTTATTGACGTATGAGAAGTTGCCGCCGGCGAGGCCATGGTAGAGCCCAACAACCTGGTTGTTGAAGAGATTGTAGATGCTAAACCCAGCAGTCGAGTGTTGCGAGATGTCTTTCGAAATCGTCAGATTCGCAAACACGTTTGCCTTGCTCAAAGTACCATCTCGTGCTTTGGCGCAGCCGCCACCAAGGGAGCCGACGATGTTCGGCGCAGCTGGTGTGCCCGGTACTTGCGGATCGACGAAGTAGCACGGATTACTCGGATTCCCAAAGTAGTTTGTATTCGGAACCGCCTGATACACCCCGTTGATCTTAACGTAGTAGTTCTGCGGGAACCCCTGGGGCGTGCCATGACTATAGGTGAAATCCGGGCTCACCCGCCAGCCGTTACGTCTGTAATCGAGAGCTGCTGCCGCTGTGAACGGCGACAGATACGGCGGATGAACGACGGTCGCGAGCGTGGACGGCAACACCGTTGGAATGAACGCAAAGCTCGACAGATAGTTGATGAACTGGTTGATGTACGTGAAGTTCAGCTGACCTGACAGTCCCTGGTTCAACTGCCGCAAGATGCCAAGATCTACTCCAAATGCATGACCATAGCCGTTGTTCGTGACAGTTTGAGGGCCGTTAATTGGCGTGCCGTTAATGATGACCGGCAATGACTCATTGACAATCACGTCATAGTCTCGCCGATACCATGTCGTTAGTTTGGCTGAAATTTGCAGCGGGAGCGCTTGCTCGATCGAGAAGTCGTAAGAATCAGATTGCTGCGCTTTGGGGAACGAAGCCGGATTGATGCCGATGTTGTTCTCCATGTCGTTGATGATCTGATCGTAGTAGTTTGCGCACGGGGATGTAAACGGACCACCCGGCGCGTTAAATCCGCCGCATATCGACGCCGTCGGCATAAACTTCTTGAAGCCCGGATCCGCCTGGTATATCGTTTCGACCTGCCCGAGCGGTGCAAAGACCGTAGAATGACCGTACGATGCACGAAGCACCGTCTGTTCATTCTGTCCTAGCGCATACGAAGCGTTGAACTTCGGGGTTATGGAGCTTACATTGTATACTCCAACGGGCTGGTTGATGCGCTGAGTCTCCCAGCGAACTCCGGGCAATATGGTGAGGCGGTCATTAGGTTTGATTTGATCGGAAGCGTACGCGCTGGTGTTATATTCCGGATCCTTCGTACCATATTGCGCCAGCGGCATACGAACGCAGCAACCGATCACATTCGGATCGAATCTCCCGCCCGCCCCTGGGACAAAGTCGAACAATTCATTGGGCAGGAAAGCGAAATCAGCAGATGCCGGATAGCCGAGCAACAAAGCACCTGTTGCCACCTTGTATTCTCCACCCACTGTTATGAAATGCTTGTTCCCCGCCTGATGTTGAAAATCGAAACCCGCCCCAGTCGTTTGGAATGGTGTGGCCTCGTAGAAGTCATTGAACAGCGATGGGAAACCAAACGAGAGATAAGGATAGTTTGATTCCGTGAGGTTGAATTCAGTATCTCCGCTAAGACGGAAAACGCGTAGATTTAAATTCGTCGTATCGTTAAATTGATGCGACAACGCAATCTTGGATAAGTCGTACTGCTGGGTTTGTTGCGGCTCGTTGGGAATCGGTAGAGCCGGGTCGTGGCGGATGAAGTCGGGGGCTAGTTGCTGCGTAAATGGTGCAAATAGAGACGTCCAGAACCCCGTATAGATCGGATCGTTCGCATAATATTTCGTCTGATTGACGTTGATGCCGTAGTTGCCGCTGTACTTTTGCAAGCCATACTCATCGTAGACCTGCAGCTGGTCGTTGTTGCCGAATCTGTAGAACAGGTTAATGACGCTGTCGGACGAGTTTGTGTAGAGCAACGCGCCGAGCGAGTCGTTGAGCTTTACGCCATCGACGACTTGTTGGGGCTTGTAGGGACCACCACCGTTTGAACCTTGAGAACCTCCCTGCGCCATGCGCGGCTGATAGCGGCCCGACAGGAAATACGAGAACCGGTTGTCTTGTGACGCACCACCATATTCAAAGTTCACATTGTTTTGAAGCGTGTTCAGACCGATTTCGCCTTGCAGGATCCCATGAGGGGGGTACGATCCCCGCTTGGCGACTTCGTTTATGTAACCGGATCCTGCTCCACCTTGGCTGGCATCACCAGCGCCAAGGACTACCTTGATCGATTGAGCACCGTTGAAGACGTCGTTATTGGAGAATTGGTTGAAGAACGGATCGACAACGCTGATACCTTCAATCTGGTAACCTTCGTTGTTCTCCAAGCCACCGCGCAAGATTGGATAGCCGCCGGCGCTGCTGACTCCCGGGAGCTGAACGAGCAGGCCAAACTGTTCGTCTGCCAAGGGGGCGCCTTTGAGCGCTTCCTGCTGCTGCACCCCGACGTCGTATGAGTCCGTGGTCAGGTCCTTTTGAACCAAAGACGTATGCGTCGACTTCACAGGCACTCGCCCCAGCGTCTTAACGGAGGACTGCAGGTGCACGTCGTTCTTGTAGTTGACGCCCTGCGTGACTGTGATACCCGTCGATATGCCGAGTTCGTATCCGCTTTTGCTAACTGTAACGGTGTACGTATCCGGCGGTAAACCGACTTCCGAGTAGAACCCGGAGGCATTTGTGGTGGTCGTAAAACTGCCTGTGGGCGCGACGATACTTACTTTGGCGCCATCTACGGGAGCGTTTGTGTTCGCGTCGGTCACTATGCCGCTGATCGCACCGGTTTGGACGGCCACAGTCTCAGATGTCTGGCTTATCACAAATACCAACGCGACAAGGACAATAAATGCCAAGCGATGGAGCAGGTACATAGATCGGTACCTCCATGGACTTACGAGGTCTTGAACTCCGAAAAGTTAAGGCAGAATTAATTCATCGTTAAGGCTATCCTGCTGTCGGCGTAATTTAGGCGACGGCAACGTCCAGCTGAAAAAAGCTAGGACCTTATGCCTATCCTCACTCGGTTTGCCCGGAGGGCGTAGAATACAATCAGCATGGACATAGTGATCGTTGGCGGCCCCCACTCCGGAGTCGGGAAGACACTCGCTGCTGAGCTCGCCGTGCGGGCTCTTGTCGGACGCAGTGCCGGCGCTATAAAGCTCACCGTGGCCGACGGGGAGCGCGATGCGACGCATGACCATGGCGGGTCCGCACTTTCCGTTGCGGATGCCGCGGGCATATGCGGCCGCGGTGATTCATGCGGAGTTTGCGAAACCGTCAGTGCCCGTGTACCAAGCCGTTTGATATTGAGCGAAGGAGCAATTCGCAAGCCGACTACCGACACGTGCCGGTTGCATGAGGCGGGCGCGGTTGCAGTTGCTTGGATCATCGCTCTGCGTGCTGCGGCGCCGCAGGCTGTCGAGCAGGCCATCGCTCAGCTTGAGAGGCGTGGAGCGAAGATGATCGTCATCGAGGGGACCACGGCGCTCGAGTGGCTCAAGCCACGCGCTTCCGTCATGGTGGTCACTGAGCCCGGCAGACGATGGAAAGACGTGGCGATTCGTTATGCCGATGCGTGCGACATCGTGCTGCTCAACCGCCTCCCGATTGCGCCTGGCGATATCGCCGCTCCGGTCGCTCTTGCTTCATTGCACCCAGTGCGCTGCAACCTTTCGGATCCCGCCGATCCGGGCACGACCGAATACGTTCGCCGTTTGCGGACCCTCTGCGGCGTCAGCGGGCAAACGCCTTCGTCCGCCGGCGCGGTGATTTCGGGGAATTAACGGCGTACATTGGCTCGCCACCCCGCGCGTAGCGGAGAAAATTCTCTGCAACCACCTTGGCGATACCTGAATAAGATAGGTCAGTCACGCCCGCAACGTGAGGCGTGATGATGACATTGTGCTTGAACAAGGGGTGAGCCGGATCAATCGGCTCTTCTGAAATCACGTCGAGACCTGCGCCCGCCAGCTGACCGGATGCGAGAGCATCTTCGAGCGCTGCTTCGTCGACAAGACCGCCGCGAGCGACGTTGATGAAAAAAGAGCCTCTCTTCATTGCGCCGAGTGCTGCGCGATCGATAAGATTTCGATTTTTTGCATCCATCGTCGTGCACACGATAACGTAATCTGCCTGAGCGATGGCTTCGTGTAACCGATCAGCGCCGTATAGCTTCAGTGCAACGCCCCGTGGATTCCCGAGAATTGTCCTCACCCGCACGCCCAGCAAGCGCATCCGGAGAGCCTGCAACCTTAGGCCGAGTTCCGAACCGACTCCGCCCAGACCGATGATGCACGCTGTTTTGCCAGCAAGTGCGACGCCTGCGGGTTCGCCGACAACGCGGCGCTGGATCGAATCTGCAAAGTGCGCAAACCTGCGGGCTAGCGACAACATGAGCAAGACGGCATGCTCGGCGACTGATTCGGCGTTTCCGCTCTGCGCGCTCGGAACCCGAGCAACCCACACGCCCGCCGCGGTCGCCGCTTCAATATCGACGGTTTCCAAGCCAACGCCGAACTGCTGGATGAGGCCAAACGATCCCGCCGCAATGACATCGTTGCCGATTGCAGCGCCATACGGTACGAGCGCGTCTGCGCCTCGCACGTAACGAATGACCTCGCCTCTGTCGCACGTGGCAAGCTCCCACGCCGGCACGAGCGGCGCGAGCTGGCGCCTGCTCTCGGAATATCCGAGGTCGCAAAACAATGCTTTCATGCGAATGACCGTCGCGTTAGCTGTGGACAGGTTCCCTGCGGCAGCTCGAAGATATCTCGGAACAAAACTGGCGCACATCCTCCACCGCCTGGGCGGTGCTCTGGGCGGCTGCGATGCGATCGATGAGCGCGGATCCCACGATCACGCCGTCGGCAAACGACGCTATGAGGGCAGCGTGGGCGGCAGACGCGACGCCAAAACCGACCGCGAGCGGTTTTTCCGTCAGCGTTCGCAAGCGCGCTACCTGACTGCGAACTATTTCCCCAATCTGACGGTCAGCTCCCGTGACGCCCATGCGGCTTACGATATAGACGAAATCGGTGCACAACTCTGCAATCGCCCGTGCTCGGATGTCAGGTGTTGTTGGCGCCACGAGGAGCGTAACAGCAAGACCGTGTGCGCGAAATGCGTCAAGCAGCGGTGCTGCTTCTTCGAGCGGGAGATCTGGAACGATGATCCCGGCCAAACCTGCGGCGGCAAAATCTATTGCTGTTTTCTCGACGCCTCGAGTAACTACTGGGTTGTAGTACGTGAACCCGATGAGCGGCGTGTCGGGCAGCCGGCCCTTAGCGAGGCGCGCAACCTCCAGTGCTCCATCAAATGTCATTCCTCGCAAAAGAGCGCGATGGGCGGCGCGCTGGATCGTCGGTCCATCGGCGAGGGGGTCCGAGTACGGGATTCCGATCTCAATGATATCGGCGCCTCCATCCCGAGCTGCTGCAATAATTTCGACCGACGCATCGCTATCTGGGTTTCCTGCCACGATAAATGGGATAAACGCCGCTTTTTTTTCATTGCGACACCTCTGGAAGACGCGACCCACGTTACGTGCAGCACTCAGATCGGCCGTCACGAGTGGGCACCGGTGGTGGCGACGTCAGCCGCGAGTCTCACTGCATCCTTATCGCCGCGTCCTGAAAGGTTGACGAGTATCCGTTCGCGCGAGGGTAGCTGTTCGGCCAATTTGCAGGCATAGGCGATTGCATGCGCTGATTCCAGCGCCGGCACGATGCCTTCGCAGCGCGCGAGCAGTGCAAATGCTTCTTCTGCTTCACGATCGGAAACGGCGAGATACGTTACTCGGCCGGTCGCTTTCAAATGGGCATGCTCCGGCCCGACGCCTGGATAGTCAAGCCCAGCGGAGACCGAGTGTGTCGCAGAGATTTGACCGCCGCTATCTTGCAACACGAAAGTGCGGGCGCCATGCAGCACTCCAACCGTGCCCGCCGTGAGACTTGCTGCGTGATTCCCAAGCGTTTCCAGCCCTCGGCCAGCCGCCTCCACCCCCCACAATCGCACTTCGCTATCGTCTAAGAATGCGCTGAATATTCCGATCGCGTTGCTGCCGCCACCGACACACGCCACAACGTGCTCTGGAAGACGGCCAAATCGCTCCAAGCATTGTACCCTGGCCTCGTCGCCAATGACACGGGTAAGCTCGCGTACCATATATGGATATGGATGAGCGCCAACCGCCGACCCGATGACGTAAAATGTGTTCCAAGCGCTGGCGGCCCAGTCGCGGAAGGCTTCATTGGTGGCATCTTTGAGCGTACGGCTGCCGCTGTCAACCTCGTGAACCTTCGCACCGAGCAGCCGCATCAAGTACACGTTGAGCGCCTGACGCTCGACGTCTTCGGTTCCCATGTAGATTTCGACGGGGATATCGAGGAGCGCGCCCGCTGTCGCCGTCGCTACGCCATGTTGTCCCGCGCCCGTCTCCGCAATGAGGCGTTGCCTTCCCATCCTGCGAGCAATGAGCGCCTGACCCAGTGCATTGACAATCTTGTGCGCGCCCGTATGGTTGCAATCCTCGCGCTTCAGGCTGATCGTTGCGCTGCCAACTCTCGCGCTCAGATTGCCTGCCACCCACAGCGGGGTGGGCCGGCCCACATAGTCCCGCAACAGCCGACGATGCTCGTTCCAAAAGTTGTTATCTGCGAAGGCCTCACGCACGGCTTGCGTCAGCTCGACCAGCGGCTGGACGAGCACCTCGGGGACAAATTGGCCGCCGTAGTCGCCGAAGTAACCTCGCTCGTCGGGCTGCTTCACGATACACCTCCTCCATTTCGTGCTTCGTGCACGAAGCGTTCGACCAGCCGGCGATCCTTGCGACCGCGGCTCTCCACTCCTGAGCGAACATCGACTCCCCAAGGCCGCACGGCCCTGATCGCAGCGGCGACATTGTCCGGCGTCAGGCCTCCCGCCAGGATAAACGGCAGCACCGACCGCGAACGCATTTTTGCAGCGAGCTGCTCGCTGACGCGCATGCCTGTGCCGCCGACCTTGTTCTCAGCGCGCGAATCGACCATCACGGCAGACGCTCGCGCCTTGTGCAGGTCTGTGCGGTTAGGCAGACCGTTTGTCGATGATGAGCTGGCATGGACGACGACGATAGTCGGTTTTCCGAAACTGCCGCAGAACTCAGAGACGGCCCCGTCGCTAAACTGAAGGACGTCGAGCCTGCAGCGCTCGAGAACTGTATGAATGAACGCGGCGTCGTTGCCCGCAAAAACTCCGATGCTCGTCACAAACGGTGGAACCAGCTTCGTCAAGTCTCTTGCAAGCTCAACGGGCAGTTGTCGAGGGCCCGCCGCGAAAATGAATCCGACCGCGTCTACCCCGGCTTCAACGCATGCGTTAACATCGTCGCGACACATCATGCCGCATACCTTCACTCGGACCACGCGTGCACCTCACGGAGCTCGCCGACCGCACGGCAGCGATCGCCTGCGCGCATCAGCGACTCGCCCACGAGAAAGGCATGTATACCCGATTCCATCGCAACCCTCACTTGAGTCGGGCTCACATAGCCGCTCTCGGCGATGACTAGCCGATCTTCGGGGATGCCGTTGCAGATCTGATTGGCGACAGCCGTATCAACCTCGAAAGTCTCGAGGTCGCGATTGTTAATGCCGATGATGCCGGCGTCTGCGCGAACGGCTCGCGCGGCTTCTTCCTTCGTGTGAACCTCAACGACCGCGGCGAGGCCAAGACCCTCGGCAAGGTGGGCAAACGCGCGCAGACGAGCATCGCTGAGCACCGCCGCGATGAGCAGCACTGCATCTGCCCCAAACGCCGCTGCCTTCCAGATTTGGAAGTCGTCAATGACAAAATCCTTACAGAGCACGGGCAGAGCAACCGCCGCGCGCGCGTTGCAGAGGTCGGCGAAACTGCCGCGGAACCGCCTCGGTTCCGTGAGAACCGAAAGAGCCGCAGCGCCCCCTCGCTCAAATGCGGATGCGGCCGCAGCCGGGTCGCAGGCCTCATCGATCGAGCCTGCAGACGGCGAGGCCCGTTTAATCTCTGCGATGATAACCGGCGGGTCACGCCGCAGAGCAGCCGTAAAATTCCGCGCGCCCGAACGGTCGGCCACCATGTCCTGTAGCGCTTCAATTGGCACAAATCGTTTTTCCGCGCTAATGTCGCGCCGGCGTTGAGCAACGATCGCGTCAAGGTAGCTCACGTCTTGGCCTCCACGAGCGTCTGCAGCGCACGTCGAGCTGCGCCCGAGTCGATCGAACGCTGCGCAGTTCGAATGCCGTCAGCAATGTTTGGGCTTGACCCAGCGATATACAAAGCTAGGCCCGCATTGAGCAGCACCACGTCGCGGTGGGCACCTGGCCGCCCCGCAAGCACGTGCTCGATCAGTTGCGCATTTACGTGGGGACTTCCACCGCTGGTCTCACAAGCCGGTCGGCGCGCCAATCCAAACATCTCCGGCTCGATCGTGTACTGAACGAGCCGTCTGCCATTCCATTCCACCACACGCGTGGCACTCGCTAGCGAAACTTCATCCATGCCGTCCTCGGCGTGGACGACCGCGGCACGTTGACGTCCCAAGGCACGCAAGGCGTCCGCCATGAGCGGCAGTGTGTCCTCGTGCGCAACGCCCACCACTTGATGTGTAATGTTTGCTGGGTTCGTCAATGGGCCGAGAAGATTGAACAGCGTACGAATGCCGATTTCGCGCCGCACGGGCGCGACAACCCGCATCGCAGGGTGGTGACGCTGCGCAAAAAGGAAGGCGATTCCGTGATCATCGAGCAGGGTTTGTGCGCGCGACGAAACTAATTCCAAGTCGACACCGAGCGCCTCGAGGACGTCCGCGCTCCCGCAGTTGCTCGACATTGCCCGGTTGCCGTGTTTTGCGACGGCGACGCCTGCGCCGGCCACCACAAACGCAACCGCCGTTGAAATGTTGAACGATCCTGAGCCGTCACCGCCCGTGCCGCAGACGTCCATCAGCGGCGTCCGATGACAGTGCACGAGCAGCGCCCGCTCGCGCATGGCGCGCGCAGCGCCAACCACTTCGTCCGTGGTTTCCCCGTTGACGCGCATGGCCACGAGCAGTGCCGACATCTGCGCTTGCGTCGCCTCGCCATCCATGATGAGGCCGATAGCCGCGCGCATCTCTTCCTCGTGCAAGTGACCGCCGGATGCGCACCGGCGGATGTGCTCGGCCAGTCCAAAGGCGTTCGTCGAAATAGTCATGTGGGCTGTTCCGCCAGTGCGAGGAAGTTGGCAAGAATACGCGGACCGTGCCGGGTCAACACCGATTCCGGATGAAACTGGACTCCGAAGGTCGGGTGGTCCCGATGTGCGATCGCCATAAGCAGGCCTTCCCGGCTACGGGCAATTGGGCGCAATGGCGATCCCGCGATGCTCGGCTCGTCCACAACAAGCGAATGATAGCGCGTTGCGACGAACGGCGACGGTATGCCATCGAACAACGAGCCTCCGTCGTGGTCGATGCGCGACGTCTTCCCGTGAACGATCGAAGGCGCAAACGTAATGCGGCCGCCAAAAGCTGCGCCAATCGCTTGGTGACCCAGGCACACACCAAGAATAGGTATACGCCCGCTCAATGCACTGATGAGATCGAGCGAAACCCCTGCATCCTCAGGACGTCCAGGCCCCGGCGAAATGACGAGCGCCTGCGGCGGCGAGCTCTCCAAGCTTTGCACGTCAATCGCATCGCTGCGAACAACCTCAACGTGCGCGCCGATCGAACCGAACGCTTGCGCGAGGTTGAACGTGAACGAGTCGTAATTGTCCGCGATGAGCACACGTACCGTCATGAAAGAGCACCGCTGGCTTGAACCGCTTGCGCCAAAGCCCTGGCCTTGGCGCGGCATTCGGCATCTTCGCGCTCGGGTACCGAATCGGCCACGATACCGGCGCCCGCGCTGATGCTTGCGATGCCGTCGCGCACATCTGCGCTGCGCAGAACGATGCAAGCATCCAGCGAGCCGTCAAACCCAAACCGGACCACGCTGCCCCCGTACGATCCACGCCGCCTACCCTCAAGCTCCGAGATAAGCTGCATCGCGCGTATTTTTGGGGCGCCGGAGACCGTGCCCGCGGGAAAGGTCGCGGCGAAAAGATCGAAAGCGTCGCAGTCGCTACGCAACACTCCCCGCACTTCGGAAACTAGGTGCATGACATGGCTGTAGCGCTCGACCGCGAGCAACTCGCTCACCGAGATGCTGCCATAATCGCAGACACGGCCCAGGTCGTTGCGTCCAAGATCGACCAACATGATATGCTCCGCCCGCTCTTTCGGATCGCGTCGCAACTCGCGCGCCACCGTGCGCTCCTCATCGCTCGTTGCGGGTCGCGGGCGCGTCCCAGCAAGTGGCCGGAGGCGGGCAAGCCGGCCATCGAGTTTACACAGCATCTCTGGGGAAGAGCCTAAGAGCACGCGCCCGTCGAGCTCGAGATAAAACATGTAGGGTGACGGGTTTATGGAACGCAACTTGCGATACACCGGAAATGGATCGGCGCCTACGGATGCACTCCACACTTGAGAGAGGACAACCTGGAAAATATTACCAGCGTGAATCGCCGCCTTTGCGCTGTCAACCATCGAAGTAAATGACCGCGGCGCAACACACGTCCTCAGCTGCACGCCGCCCTCAGGTGCCTGGAGCGCGCCAATGCGAGCCGACGACAACGTTTGCGCGATGTCTGCTGTTGCGACCTTTTGACTCTGCTCACGGCCATCGCCCAGCGACACGATCGTGACAATATGCGTGTAGTGATCGAAGATGATCACGTGTTCCGGCACGATCAGATGAAGATCTGGCGGCGATTGCGCCGTACGGTTCACCTGAGGGAGGCGTTCGAAATAACCAGCAAACTCGAATGTGGCAACACCGTATGCGCCCACGAAAGGCGCATACGCGCTTTCAAGAAATGCGGGCGCGCATTCTCTCAGCAGGAGGCGCGCCGCGTCAAGCACAGCGCTGCCGGCAAGCGTGTGCGTTCCTGAGGGTGTCGAGACCCTTACCTCCCCATCGCTTGCCACGACGTCCCCGATCGAGCCGACCCCAATGATCGAATGCCGTGCCAGTTCGCCGGCGCCCGGAGCGCTTTCAAGCAAGAACGAGGGCCCGCCCAGCGATCGGCGCACGGCATCGTATGCCGCGATCGGCGTGATGCCGTCGAGAAGCAATTCTGTGAAATTCGCCTGCCTGGCGGGACTGGTTTGTGCGATCATTCCTGCGATCAAAAAGAAAACGGGCTCGAGTAATTTCGAGCCCGCCGAAGAGTACTAGGTGAAGCGCTGTCTAGCCGTGCATCAGCACCCCACCGCTATCTTGCGGAGCGGGCATGCCGGGCCACCAAGCCTGAACAGAAAGATTCATAAGAGCGTGATAATGCGACGATCCAGTCGCTTTTCCTGCTATTGCAGGAGCTCGACCTGGGCCATTGGGGCAGCATCGCCCTTGCGGATGCGCGTGCGCACGACGCGGGTATAGCCGCCGCTGCGACCGGCGAGGCTGGGCGCGATCACGTCGAAGAGTTTTTTCACGACATCTTCAGATGTGAGATAGGCCGAGACCATCCGCCGGCTGTGCAAGTCGCCCTTCTTCGCGCGCGTGATCATGCGTGCCGCGGTGCGCGAGACTTCCTTGGCGCGCACCACGGTTGTCTCAATTGTGCCGTGCGTGAAGAGCGACGTCGTCAGATTGCGCAGCAACGATCGACGATGATCGTCGTTGCGGCCCAGACGCTTATCGGCCTTCTGATGTCGCATCGCCTTACGAGGCCCTCAGCGAGAGATTCCGCTCGGCGAGCTTTTCCTTGATCTCGTCGACGGACTTTTTCCCGAGATTGCGCATGTTCATAATCTCGTCTTCCGTCTTTTGCAGAAGCTCCGCGATCTTCGTGATGCCGGCGCGCTTGAGGCAATTGTACGAGCGCACGGACAGATCGAGCTCGTCAACCGGGATATCCCAGTTTGCAAACGGCTTCGCTTCCTCGACCGGTGCTTCGACTTCGGCTCGTCCGCTGAAGTTCACAAGCAGCGAGAGCTGGTCGTTCAAGATCCTGGCCGCGGTCGAGAGCGCCTCGTCCGGCGTGATGCTGCCGTTGGTCTCCACCTCGAGGATCAGCCGGTCGTAGTCAGTCGTTTGACCAACGCGCGTATCTTCGATGTGATACGAGACCTTGCGGATGGGCGAGAAAATGGAGTCAACGGGAATGAGCCCGATGATGTGCTCAACGTTACGCTGCTTCTCAGCCGTCACGTACCCGCGCCATTTTTCGACGCCGATTTCCATGTAGAGACGCGCTTTCTTATCTGACAAGGTAGCGATGTGGTATCCTGGGTCGAGCAGCTCGACATCGGAATCGGGCACGATATCCGCCGCCGTCACTTCGCGCTCACCCGATGCCTCGATGCGCAGCACCTTGGGCTCGTCGGTTGCGAGCTTCAGCGGGAGCCCCTTGAGGTTCAAGATGATATTGGTGACGTCTTCGACGACACCAGGGATCGTCGCGAACTCGTGCAGCACGCCGTCGATCTTTACGTAGGTCACTGCCGCGCCCGGCAACGACGACAGCAGCATGCGCCGAATCGAGTTACCGAGGGTGATGCCGAAGCCACGCTCGAGCGGCTCGATGACGAACGTCGCGCTGCTATCACGACGCTCGCGAACTTCAATAGATGCGCGTTGAAATTCCTGAACTGACATATTCACCCCATGGCCTGATAGCTTTGGCCCGGCTTGGTCGTATGCAGCCTGTGGCTGCCGTAATTCATGAATCATTAGCGAGAATAGTACTCCACGATAAGTTGCTCCTCGACGTTGGTGTCGATGTCCGCGCGGGTCGGCATCTGCACGACCTTTGCCTTGAGTATTTGCTCGTCGAACTCCAGCCAGCCCGGAACGCGCCGGCCTTTTGCGTATTCGATCAAGCTTAAAAAGAGATTGGTCTTTGCGCTCGTCTCGACAATCGTAATCTCGTCACCTGGCCGCACCTGCATCGATGGGATGTTGACGCGTTTGCCATTGAGCACGAAGTGGCGATGGCGGACGAGCTGACGCGCTTGCGCGCGCGAGGTCGCAAGGTTAAGCCGATAGATGACGTTGTCGAGCCGCGTCTCGAGCAGTGCCAGCAGCGCTGGCCCCGTCTGTCCTTTGCGCGCACTGGCCTTGACGAAGTAGTTCTCAAATTGCTTTTCGAGAACGCCGTAGATGCGGCGCATTTTCTGCTTCTCGCGCAGCTGGCGGCCGAACTCCGACACCTTGGGCCGGTTTTTGGTGTTCGCCTTCTGCCCAGGAGCAGCTGTGCGGCGTTCGACGGCGCACTTTTTTGACAAGCAGCGCTCGCCTTTGAGGAAGAGCTTGACCTTTTCGCCTGGCTTTGTGCCGCTCGCGCTTTCGCGCCGGCACATGCGGCAAACAGGTCCTGTGTATCGAGCCATAACGTTAGTGCGCTTACCTCCTAGACGCGGCGCCGCTTCGGCGGCCGGCATCCGTTGTGCGGGATCGGTGTGACATCTTTGATCAGCACGATTTCCAGTCCAGCGGCTTGCAAAGCGCGGATCGCAGCTTCGCGCCCCGCTCCGGGCCCTTTCACGTACACTTCAACTTGCTTCATCCCGTGCTCCATGGACTTGCGCGCGGCGGTTTCAGCAGCCATCTGCGCAGCAAATGGTGTGGACTTCTTGCTGCCTTTGAAGCCCATGCCGCCGGCGCTTGCCCACGAGATCGCTCCGCCGGTCATGTCGGTGATGGAGACAATCGTGTTGTTGAAGCTTGAGTGGATGTGTGCGACCCCTTGCGAAACGTGCTTTGCTTCACGCTTTTTGCGGGGTCGAGCCTTTTTCGGTGCAACTGCCATTAGTTCGCCATTCCTTTGTTATTTCCTAACGGACCTGAAGGTCCGTTGCTACATTGTCCGTTGCTACGTTGGACTATTTGCCGATGCCGGGACCCTTGCTCTTCTTCTTGCCGGCAACCGTCTTTTTCGGCCCCTTACGGGTGCGGGCGTTTGTCTTGGTTCGTTGGCCGCGTACCGGCAGTCCGCGCCTGTGACGCAGCCCCCGGTAGCAGCCGATGTCCATGAGGCGCTTGATTGCGCCTGAAATCTCTCGGCGCAGGTCGCCTTCTACCTTAAGGTTCTTCTCGATCTGCTCGCGCAGTTTGGTGATGTCGTCATCCTTGAGGTCCTTGACGCGCGTATTGGGATTGACCTTAGTAGCCGCAAGCAGCTTATTCGCTGTCGGCCGGCCAATGCCAAAAATGTAGGTCAGCGCGACCTCGACGCGCTTCTCGCGCGGCAAATCGACTCCGGCAATACGAGCCATATGCTCTCCTTACCCCTGCGCCTGTTTGTGCTTGGGATTGTCGCAGATCACCCGCGTGCGCCCCGATCGCTTGATGATCTTGCACTTTGCACATATTTTTTTCACACTAGGTCTAACTTTCACTATCGTTCCTTCTCGTTAACGGACCTCAAGGTCCGTTGCTACATTCTTATTTGTACCGGTACGTAATGCGGCCTTGGGAGAGATCGTACGGAGAGAGCTCAACCAGCACGCGGTCACCAGGCAGGATGCGAATGAAGTTCATTCTGATCTTGCCGGATACTCGCGCCAGAACTTTATGTCCGTTGCTGAGTTCGACCCGGAAAAAGGCGTTGGGCAGCGGTTCGACCACCACGCCCTCGACTTCAATGGCCTCTTCTTTGCTCGACCCTACTTTTTCGGCACGCTCGGCTTTTTTCTTCTTCCTATCCGATCGCTTGTATCCGCCCGGCCGTCTGCTTGGCGCCAAGCTTACCTCCTTCTGCGCGACGCATGGTGTCCGGTATATAGTTCACCCGCGGCGCGGCGTCTGTGAGCGTGAGAATCTCAAAGCCGTCAGGCGTGACGGCAACGGTATGTTCAAAGTGCGACGAGAGCGAGCCATCGGCGGTGACGATAGTCCATTGGTCGGGGAGCGTTCGCACGCGAAACGTGCCGACGTTCACCATGGGCTCGATTGCGAGCACCATGCCAGGTTTGAGGATGACGCCCATGCCTTGTCGTCCGTAGTTGGGCACTGCGGGCTCCTCATGCAGCGCCTGGCCTATGCCGTGCCCTACGAGCGCCCGAACCACGCCATATCCTTGCCGCTCGACAAATGATTGCACCGCAAACCCGATATCAGAGATGTGGATGCCCGGACGTACCGTTTCGATCGCGATGGCGAGTGACTTTTGGGTGACCTCGAGCAGGTGCTGCGCCTCATCCGACACTTTGCCGACCGGCACGCTCGCCGCCATATCCGAAAACCATCCGTCAACGCACGACCCTATGTCAATCTTAAAGATGTCGCCCTCTTGGAGCTTGCGCTTGCCGGGAATGCCGTGAACGATCTCGTCGTTGACCGACGTGCAGATCGAGCCCGTAAAACCATGGTAACCCAAGAAGGCAGGCGTTCCGCCATCTGCTCGAATGAGCTCTTCTGCATAGGCATTGATCTCTTGCGTTGTCACGCCGGGCTTTACCGCCGCGCTTAGCTTCTCGAGCGCTCGCGCGGTGACTCGTCCGCTGTGCCTCATCTTTTCCAACTCGCGGGTGCTCTTGCAGGTGATCATGCTGTCCGAGCCACGGATGTTTTCAGCGCGGTGATAATACGGTTGAAAATCTCGTCGACGTCGCCGTTGCCGTCGACAACTCGCAGCAGACCTGAACGGCCGTAGTACTCGGCAAGCGGCGCAGTCTTGCGTTCGTACTCGTCGAGCCGCTTGAGCACAGTTGCTTTGTCGTCGTCGGGTCGCTGAATCAAGGGACCGGCGCAGCGGTCGCATACGCCATGCATGCGCGTGGGCGCGGATTCGAGATGGTAGAGCGTCTGGCACACCGCACAGAGCCGACGGCCTGTAAGGCGTCGAAGTACTTCGTCCGGTTCAACCTTAATCTCAATGACGCCATCAAGCTGTTGGTTGTTGCGGTGCATCATTGCATCCAAAGCGGTGGCTTGCTGAGCCGTCCGCGGAAAACCATCGAGGACGAAACCGTTTTGGGCGTCGGGAGCAGCGAGACGCTCCTCAATGAGTCCGATCGTCACGTCATCCGGAACAAGTTTGCCCGCATCCATGTACGTTGTGGCCACCGAGCCCATCGGTGTGCGCTCCTTGACGGCATTGCGGAAAATATCGCCTGTGCCGATTTGGGGAATGCGAAACGCCTGGGCAAGCAGCTTGCCCTGCGTCCCCTTACCCACTCCCGGTGGTCCAAGCAGGACCAGCCGCCACGTTCGTGCGCTCATTGTTTGATAAAGCCTCGATAGTCGCGCATGGCCAGTCGTGCTTCAATCTGCGTCATGGTGTCGAGCGCCACGCCGACAACGATGAGCAGCGACGTGCTGCCCAAATAGAATGTCGTAATGTGCGTGATGCTCTGCGTAATGTTCGGCAACACGGCGAGCAGGCCGAGGTAGATGGCCGCAACTGCCGTGATGCGATGGAGGATCTTCTGGAGATAGTCCGTGGTCGGCTTGCCGGGCCGAATGCCCGGGATGAACCCGCCCTGTTTCTTGAGCGAGTCGCCGATGTCCATAATGTTGACGACGACCTCGCTGTAAAAGAACGTGAAGGCAATGACGAGGACGAAGTAGACAAAATTGTAGAGCACAGTGTTGTAGTTGAAGTTCACTGCGATAAATTCGGCGATGGCGTGCTGCCAGGCAACCGGGCTCGTGTTCCACCAACCCGATATCTGCTGCGGCAAGAGCAGGATAGAGATCGCGAAGATGATCGAGATGACGCCTGCGTTGTTGAGCCGCAGAGGAATATAGGTGCTGCGCCCCCCGTAGACTTTGCGCCCGACCACGCGCTTGGCATACTGTACAGGCACGCGCCGCTGCCCTTGATACATGAAAATGATCGAGATGAGCGAGATAATGGCAATGAGGCCGAAGATGACGAGACTTAAAATGTTGAGGCCTCCCTTTTGCCCCAACGCCAGCGTCTGCGCGAAGTAGACGGGATAGCGCAAGATAATGCCCACGAAAATGATGAGCGACACGCCGTTGCCGATGCCCTTGTCGGTGATCTGCTCACCTAGCCACATGAGCCAAATGGTACCTGCGGTCAACGTCAGCACGACTGCCACAAGATAGAATATATCGCTGCGCAAGAAAACGTGCGCTCGATTGAGCATGGCAACCATCGCGGTGGCTTGCGCGATCGCCAAAGTAACCGTCAGCCAGCGCGTGTACAGACCGACCTGCTTGCGGCCTTCCTCGCCGCCATGCTGCATCATCTCCTTGAGCTGGGGGAAGACGATCGTCATCAGCTGCATGATGATGCTGGCGTTGATGTACGGCGTAATGCCCATGGCAATGACGGAAAAATGCTGCAGCGCGCCGCCCGAGAGGAAGCCCAGGAAATTGAGGAACTGCCCGCTTGCCAGAATCGACTGCCAAGCTGGGATATTCACGTACGGGATCTGGACGTATACCATGATGACGAATACTGCAAACGCGCCGAACACAAAGAGAACCCGGTTCCGGATCTCCGGTACGACAAGCGCGTTTGCGAGATTTCGCCAAATGTTCATGAACCGATGTTATTCCTTAAATGCGGCGCCTGCCGCTTCAAGCTTTGATTTTGCCGTTGCCGAGAAATGCATGCCTTGAAAGCGCAGGCCGGCCGGTGCATCACCCGCGCCCAATACCTTGACGCCGCCTTTGAGCTTCGATATGAAGCCCGCCTCGAGGAGTGACTGCGGGGTAATAACGGTGCCTTTCTCCCATGACGCAAGGTCGGCAAGATTGATGACCGCATACTCGGTGCGGAAAATCACCGTGGAGCGCGCTTTTTGCGAAACGCCACGGCGCTGCGGCAAGCGCCGGAACCAGGGCGTCTGTCCGCCTTCGAAGTTCGGCCCTTTGCCGCCGCCTGAGCGCGCGGTCTGGCCCTTGCCGCCTTTGCCTGACGTCTTGACCATGCCGCTGCCATGCCCGCGTCCGACGCGCGTGCGCTTCTCTTTCGAACCGTACGCTGGTTTAAGATCCGACAGCTTCACTTACTTGTTCTCTCCCCAATATCTCGTCGACAGTTTTTCCACGCTGGTTTGCGACGTCTTCAACGGTACGCAGCCGCCGCAGCCCTGCGACCGTCGCTTGGATGACGTTGATAGGATTGTTCGATCCGAGCGATTTCGTTAAAATATCGTGCACACCGGCAAGTTCGAGCACCGCGCGCATCGCACCGCCGGCGATCACGCCCGTGCCCTTGCTCGCGGGCTTCATCAGCACTTTGCCCGAACCAATGTGGCACTCGATCGGATGCGGAATCGTGCGTCCGACCATCTTCACGGTGATCAGCGAACGGCGCGCGTCTTCGACGCCTTTGCGGATCGCCTCGGGCACTTCGCGTGCCTTACCCAAGCCATAGCCGACGCGGCCGTTGCGATCGCCCACGACGACGAGCGCGGAAAACGAGAAGCGTTTGCCGCCCTTAACGACCTTCGCCACGCGGTTCACGCGTACGACTTGTTCCTCCAGGCCCGAACCGTCCGTAATGCGCGCCATGCGCTAAAACTCCAATCCGGCGCCGCGCGCCGCGTCTGCCAGTGCCTTGATCCGTCCATGATACTTGTAGCCTCCGCGGTCGAAGACCACAGCTGTAATACCCTTGGCCTTTGCGCGTTCCGCGATCGCGGTCCCGACTTTCTCTGCGGCACCCATGCTCTTGCGCGACTCGAGGCCCTTGGCAATATCTTTTTCGCGGGTCGAGGCGGCAGCCAGCGTGTTGCCGGTTGCATCGTCGATGAGCTGCACGTATATGTGGTGCAGGCTGCGGAACACCGATAGCCGCGGCCGTCCCCCATTGCCGATGATGCGCCGGCGCACGCGAGCGTGACGGCGGACGCGCAATGAGTTTCTGCTTATCGATCGTGCCATTGCGTATTGCCCCTACCTATTTCTTGATCGCGCCGGCGGTCTTACCGGCCTTGCCGAGCTTGCGGCGCACGTACTCACCCTCATAGCGGATGCCTTTGCCCTTGTACGGCTCGGGTGGACGAATGCTGCGGATCTGCGCAGCCGTCTGGCCGACT
>Ga0185299_10001756_pt1 | contig 38352 bp, 32 predicted proteins | sample PaiPotPPA55metaG_FD_128002 | JGI IMG/M metagenome (GOLD analysis project Ga0185299, IMG submission 128002) | Iron sulfur acid spring bacterial and archeal communities from Banff, Canada, to study Microbial Dark Matter (Phase II) - Paint Pots PPA... ...
TGCATTCTACGCTCGGCTACCGGACTCCGACCGAGACCCGTCGTGCCTGGCAGGAGCGCATGGCAACGGCAGTATAAGTCAAGAGTGTGTTCACAACCGTGTCCACTCCAAGCCTCCTCGGCATCGCCGCCACCGACACCACCTACGGCCGCAAGGGCCGCATCTACTCCGGTGCGGGATTCGTCCACAGCGGCGCCAGAAGACAGCCTGACCCACTCGCCTTAGAAGCCGCCCTCAAAAGCCTCGCCGCCGAACTCGACGAACCAGCGACACCACTGATCGACTACCAGCGACGGCGCCACGCCCTGGAAGCATGGGCCATCGACGAGCGCACCTGGGAGGCACTGATCGCCCGACTTCCCCCCATCCCCGGCCCGCAACGCCCCGAACTCGGCGACCGGAAACGCCAGATCGCCTCCATCTACGTCTGGGTCCAACTCACCTCAGGCGAGCACCACTTCGCCCCCAGGCCCATCGAGGCCGCCCAGCCGCAGCACGTCCAAGAAGCCTGGAACTCCCGCCGGAACACGATCTGGAGCCTGCTCTGCAGCAACCGCCCCCGCCCGCACTACATCAGCCTCAAAGCCGAACTCCGCGATCTCGCCACGTCCCTAGCTGCGACGATCGACAGCTAGAACGGGTATTTCCGTGGCGTGCCGTGAGCCGACCTGGGATGCTGCGGCCCATGGGCATGTTAGACACGTTCGCGAGTATGGTCGCCGCCGGCAACGAGGTGCAGCTCAGACCCACCGGGTCCTCGATGGTCCCGCTGATACGCAGCAAGCAATTAGTGACCGTAGCTCCGGTCGACCCATCGAAGCTGGAAGTTGGCGACATCGTCTTGGCCAGGGTCGCTGGTACCACCTACCTACACTTGGTCTCTGCCGTGGACCGGGCCAACGCCCGGGTGCAGATCAGCAACAACCGCGGACGCGTCAACGGCTGGACCGGCCACAGCCGAGTGTTCGGCATCTGCATTGCAGTCGACGGCGTGGCCCGAGCCAGCGCAGCAGGCAAGATCGCACAGACCAGTCCGGCGGAGTCAACCAGCGACCACGACTCACCTTCGTAAGCGCGGGAGGCCGGGCGACTCAGACCACCTCGCGTGAGACAGCAGCAGGAGAATCGGACCTGATCCCCTGAGATGGAGACCAAGTCGACCGAGACGGGACAGCCGCCAACAAGACCTGGGAACCGCCACCTACAACTGGGGGTCGCAATCCCGAACATCCCGAATCCGATCATGGTGCCAACAAACCCGCCTTGGTTCCAACTACCGCGCCTCGGCACAGCCACCCAGCCTGGACTCAAACGGGTTCGAGGCCACCTATCGATCCCAGGGGCCAACTACCGATCACAGTCACAATCCCCTAATCGGGGGCATTTTCCGCCAAGTATCGCCCGCCGTTTCCGTCAACTATCACCCGTCGGCACAAGCCGAGTATGGGTGATTCCCGTGTGTCTGGTTGAGGCGCGGAAGGTCTTTGACGCAGCCGTCGCGGAGTTCACGACGCTGACGTCGTCGGCGACCTTGCCGTCGTCCTCGTACGTCTCGCGGGAAGGCTGCCGCGCGAGTGGGGCGAAGCCGCGTCCGACCGCGTGAGCCGATTTCAACAACCACCGTCTCCACCAGGGCCGAAGTCAACTCGCCCCGAGTGACAATGCGGACGTGATCCTGTTCCCGACCTACCGGATCGAGCGCCGCCCGGCCGTCGCAGGCCTGATTGACGAGTACCGGCCAGCCGCCTAACCGATCCATAAAACCACAGTTCAGGCCCCGTGAAGGCGTTCTGGACCACTACGGGCAGGACGTGCATCCTTGAGGTCATTTACGTGATGGGCCGGGCCCCGTCCCGAGGATTTTCGCATTCTCTCCTCTGCTCGCCCAAGCGGTGAAGGATCTATTCCCGTGGAGTTCGAGGTCCCGGAGTACGGCCTGATTTTCCACCTTGATTGAGACCCCAAGCTCCATGGCGCGCTTCGAGGGCTTGATGTGTGCGACTATCACTTCGAACCCGTCGATATCGCCTTCCGGTGTCCTCGTCGCGCTGCCGTGAATGTGTAGCTCCCAGGCGTTTATCCACTGCAACTTGCCACTGATGGAATTCGGCGCGAGGGACCAGGATCCGCCGAAGCGGTCTCTGATTGTGTCTTGGTCCGACTTGAAGAACTTCGGCCCCTCGAAGTTGACCCTCACCATGCCCGCGTTCAGCATTTTTGCCAACATTTCAGCGGCCTTGCCTGGGCTCGTTTCTCTGAGTGTCTGCATCTCCTTGTTCTCGATGATCGCTGCACTTTGGATTGTGCGGCTGAAGTTGTTTAGGTCGGCGAAGAAATTGCGGACGGCACTCCCGCCGTCGGACCAGGCCTGTCCTAATAGTTTGAACAGGGTCTCGTGGTGGCCCGCGCCAACGAGTTCCACTTGGAACTGCCGGAACATCGCGCTAATCTTCACCAAGTGCGACTCCGCATTGTCGACGCTGGTTGACAGTGTTCGCGCGTGGTCGCGCAGTGTATTGATGTCTTCCGCCACGATATCCAGATCCGCCCCCGCCGCCCCCGCTGCGGCGTACAGCCGTTGTTCCTCTGCCAACAGGGGATGTTCTCCGACCCTGCATCTGTCGCCGTAAGCATCCCGGATGTTATCGGGAATCATGGCCTCGATGCTATTGAGCGACCGCTCCAGGACGCCTTCGAGTTGCACGCACGCGGCCCGCAGCGCGGCCGGCCTGTCTACTGCCGGGGCAGCTGGTGCCGGAGCGGCTGGGACTGCCATGGCCGGAGCCGGGACAACCGGAGCCGGCACGGCTGGAGCCGGTATGGCTGGAGCCGGTATGGCTGGAGCCGGTATGGCTGGTGCCGGGGCAACCGGTGCCGCCATAGCCGGAGCCGGGGCGGCCACACTCATATTGCCGGGCTGGTCGTTACCCAGTGGATTGCCGTTCAGCGCCTCGAAAAAATCATCGGCCGCCTGAAAGATGATGTCGAACCAGCTTCCACTCATCGCTCCTCATTCCGTCGCGCGGCCGATCTCGCGCACTACCGCGCCTCGCCTTGCAGCTCACGTATCCGCTGGTCGAACACTTTCTCGATCTCGGTGTCCGGGACCTCGTCCGGGCCGAAGCCGGCAGTCCGCACCTGCACGATGGCGGCGCGCAGCGCCTCCTCTCGCTGTGGCCTGCCGACGTCCGACGCGCCGGATCTCGGCGTGCCGATACGGTCGCCGGACAGCCACCGGCCCTCGGACAGCCAGGTCTGCGACGGCGCGTCGTACGGCAGCCACCGGCCGGTGCCCTCGTGCAGGCGCAGCCACAGGCCCTGTTCCCCGTGGCGCTCCCAGACCTGGTCTTGATCATGGTGGTACTCGTAGTCCCCGGAGCCCGTGCCGCGGCGCCACCGGCCCGATTCGCGGTCGAACAGCGTGGTTGCCGGATCGGCGGGTTTGCCGAGGTGATAGAGGTGCCCGGCAGCGTCGTGCGCATAGCCCGGGTTGTCCGTGTCCGGCTGTACGACGGTTGCCCCGTCCTCCAGGTACCAGTGCTCCGCGTCGTACAGCAGTCCCGAGTCCTCGTCACGGGCCAGCGCCGACCGCGTGCCCGCCGAGCCCTGGGGCTGCTGCGCGTCCACCGGCTGCCACGTGCCCGGTTCGGCGAAGCGCTCGGGTGAGAACACCAGCGTGCCGCCCTCGTCCTCGGCCACGAAGTAGCCCGCCCACTCGGCGGGAAGTCCGTGCTCCGCCGCGGGCCTGCACAGTGCGGCGAACCGGATCCGGGCGGCCACCGTCTCGTTGTCCCCGTAGTTCTCGGCGAGCGCCTCGGCCAGGGCGGCGAAACCGTGCTCGCCTACCGTGCTCGCCGCGTCGCCGCCGACAAGCTCAGGACTGGCCGATCGGATCTGCTCCGCCAACTGCTCGAACGACTGCGCGGAGCGCCATGCGCCGGCCTTGCCCCACATCTGGTCGAGCAGCCCGATATACGACCCCCAGTCGGAGAAAACCGTTCCCACCTCCCGAAGCCTCGGCGGCAGCGCGGCGACCGGGATCTGGGTCGGGACCCCCGGTACGGGCCGAACTGGGGACCGGTAGATGGCTGCGTGCCTCGGTCCGCAGGCGCGAACGCGGACGGCGTCCGGCCCCGGACCGACTATCGCACCGGGTGTGCCCGCCGGAATCGCTCGATCAGGCAGACTTTCGCGCACGGCGCACGGCGCACGGTGTGCACGGGCATTCATGGCAGTCTCGCGGCCGTCTCAATGAAATAGCCTCCGACTTTCGTGCGCCCAGCAGAACTGGAGGTAGTTCCGTGAGGTAGCGGTCCTGCTGACGGTTCGCAAGCTCGTCGTCGCTTGCCGGTGTGAGTCCGGTCCGGGTAGCAGCCAGGTGGCCCGGTAGCAGACCGGCGGCTTGGTCTGGAAACGGGCCGGGTCGAAGCCCAGTATCGAAGGCCCTGTAAATAGGGGGAGCGAGGACGCGGTCCGTAGCATGACGCGAAGCCTGCGGCCATCGTTAGGTGTCCGCCGCCAGGGGAGAACTTCAGCCTACGAGTCCACCGCCAACCTGCACAACGACCTCGCGCTCACCCCGCCCCTGGCGACAAACGTCCGCCACTACTTCACGCGGCCATTCCAGGTGATCGATGCCACCAGGTTCGTCGGCGCGCTCACCGCGACGATCAGCGACCCTGTCCTCAGGAAGCTGCCGCCGGTCGGATCGATCGACCAGTACGTCGACAACACGGACCTGACCGACCGCAACAACGTCGACCGTAGGACCCGCTACATCGCAGGCCCAGCAGTCTGGGAGTAAGCCGCCGCTCCACCGCCACTCGGAACTTCACGATCCCCGCAGGCCCGGACCATCTACCGGTCCCAGGAACCAACTACCGATCTCAGTCACCGGCATGCCCACGAAGCATGAAGATCGAGTCCAACTATCGCGTGTTTTTCGCAGATATCGCTGGTCGTCACAATGAACGTTGTGCCGTTGGGCGGCAGCCGACGAAGCCTGGGACGGCTCTGACCGCTTCGGTGTCTCTGGTGCTGTTCCGCCGGGGCGGCGGTGATATTCGCGCGAGGTCGGCGTGGGTTTGATGGCATCCTGTCGGGGTGGATCTCGAGTTGCCCGGTGACATCGGGTGGATGTTCGACTTGGTCAGTCGTCATCCACGCCGTCGGGATGCCGCGATCGGGCGTCATGCGCGATCGCGGGTTGATCTCGATCACGCCATCCAGGCCGTGAACGCGCTGTGGTGGGAGGCCGAGAAGACGTGGAGCCCTGCGGATCCGGGCCTGGCGGCCTCGATGGCCCGTGCGTCGGCCGCTCATGCGGCAGCGATCTCGAACACGGTCCATGGGGTCGTGGGCAAGTTCCATGCGGTGCGCCGGGCGGGTGATCTCGAGGACTACCGGCGGCTGTCGCCTTACGCGGTGCTGTTCCTTCGGTGGGAGGCGGATTTCCCCGAGCAGTGGCGGACGGCCGGGCCGTGGTCGCCCTGGGGCCTCAAGAAGCGTGTGCTGCGCCAGTTCGCCGATATGGACGTGCCGGAACTGGAGGCCGAAGAGGTGGCATGGTTGACGCTTCGGGCGATCAACCGGAACCAGCGGTGCGAGGATCTCGGCTACGTGCTGGTGGCCAGGAGCCTGGATAGCCCGATGCTGCGTGCCGGGATCGCCGCTGCTCTGCATTCGCCGTTGCCTACTGTGCGGCTTCGCGCGAGCTATGTCGGCTGGGCGATGGACAATATCCAGGCCCCGGTGACCCTGGCGAGTTGGCGGGCCTGGACCGCGGCCGGCGTAGCGGTAAGCAGGTGACCGTATGCACTCCAGCCCAGAACGGCGCCTCGAACGCGAGCGGCGCAGATGGGCCAGCCGCGGTACTTACGCATGCAGCCAGACTGGTCGATGGCCGAGATCGGCGGCCCATAACGCAACCATCTGCTGAGTGTTACTGGACCCGTGGTCACGTCTGCCAGCCGCGATAGCTCACAGCCAGCGGGCTGACATTCTCAAGTAAGTCAACATGTGAACTTGGGTCCACTGTGGTCGCATCCGTCCCGCTTTCGCGGGGCGAATCGTCGCACTCATGCTCTACCGTACCTACCCGTATACGGGACGCGCGCTCCCACCCGGCTCCCACAATCCGGCCGGAAAACCGGTCATTGGGGCGCCCGACGGGTAGGTTCGGTACCGAAACCCGTGTTAACGGTGGCCCCGTCCTGGTGCGCGGGAACCTGCCCATGATCCGTTCTTTCGAGTGTACCGATTCGCGCCAAGCCCAAGCGCGCGTTTGCTCTATGCGTTCCTGCTGCAGCGACGCCGTCCGCAGCGCTCCACGTATGGCTGCCCCCGATCGCGGGTCAGGTTCGCCAGCAGCCTCGTGGATGATCGGGAACCCGACGCTGAGGGCTGTGCTGTCCATTGAGGGACTCTGTCGGGGATCTTGGTGCCGCTGATCAGTTCTTGCCGCGCCACCACCGGGGTATCGAGTATCCGTGTTTGACGAGGTAGCCCTGGAACGAGGTGAGCTGTCGGGGGCGATGCTCGGGTGACTCGTGGGCGTCGAGGCGTTCGATGTTGATCGCGATCGCGGTAAGCACGTGTTGGACGTGGGTCTTCGCCTGTCCGCGGTAGCGGCAGCGGCGCCCGGCGTGCCCGTTGACGATCTCGCTCATCGTGCCCTCGACTCCGGCGCGGGAGCCGTAGGTGCGCAGCCACTGCGGGTCTTGTTGCTGGGCGCGGTTGGTTTGCTGGCGTTCGTGCAGGTGGCGGGGCAGGAAGCTGATGGAGCGGCCCTCGCGCGAGCGGGTGCAGCGCTCTCGGTCCGGGCACGGGTCGCAGTAGCGCTTGTCGAACCTGACCAGCGTGTACGGGGCCTGGGAGGGCAGTTCGAGCCAGTTTCCGCTGGTCTTGCCGCGCGGGCAGGTCACCTGCCGCTTGTCGAAGTCGATGTGGAAGTCCTCGCGTGCGAAGCCGTCGCCGCGCCGCTGCTGCCAGGAACCGCTGTCTTTGACCGGCCCGGTCAATGTGACGCCGCGAGTCGCGGCGGCCTCGAGCAGTCCCACGGTGACGTAGCCGCCGTCGGCCAGGTGCTCTTCGGGCAGCAGGCCGCGGCGCTCGAGGCGGTCGTGGATGGCGGGCAGCTCCTCGCTGTCCTTGACCGGCCCGGTGGTGGCCACATCGGTGATCACGTTCGGGGAGTCGGGGTCGCAGGTCTCGGTGGCGTGGACCAGGTAGCCGCACCAGCGCGTGTCCCCGCGGATCGCCCAGCGCGCCTCGGTCTCGTACGGGGAGACGATGCGCCGTGATCCGGGCGGTAGTCCGTCCTTCTCCGTGCGCGGGCGCGCCCGGCCGTTGCCCTCGACGAGGAAGTATTGCAGGAAGATCTGCCGCAGCGCCTCGGCTTGCCGCCCGCGCGGCCCGTCGTCGATCACGGCGCGCAGCAGCAGGTGAGCGTCCTGCCCGGCCTGCTTGAGGCGGGCCGCGGGCCGGGTGGGCTGCTTGCCCAGGCGCACCGGGCGCCCGTAGCGCTCGGCCCACTCCTCGTCGATCAGCGCGTCGAGCAGCGGCGATCCGTCGCGGGCGAGTTCCTCCAGTGTGGCGCGGATCGCCTCGCTGACCAGCTCGAGCGTGGTCAGGTCGCGCGCGTGGGCGAGGACGTAGGTGGAATCGGTGCGCGCCGTCCCGCGCTCCGTGACCAGCCCCGCCTCCTTGATGCGCTCCAGGGCGAGGTCGAGCAGCGCGTCCGCGCGGTCGTCCTCGAGCAGCCGGTCGCGGAAGTCCGTCAGCACGCTGTGATGGAAGCCGGGATCGTCCAGTTCCAGGCAGAGCGCGTATTTGAAGTCGATCCGGCAGCGCACCGCCTCGGCCGCGGCGCGGTCCGAGTGGCCGTGCAGGAACTACAGCACGCACACCGTGGCCAGCTGCGCCGGAGACAGCCCCGGGCGCCCATCACGCGGATACCAAGTCTCGAAGTCCTCGTCGCGCCACAGCCCGTCGAGCCGGTCACGCACCCACATCGCCGTCGTCCCCGCCGGGTTCGCCGCCCGCGCGATCCGCGCCGTGAGCTCCGGAACCTCGCAGCCCGGACGCGACCGCACCGACACCGCCACCACCTCACCAAGAACCCTGATCATCGAAACCTGAGATCAAAGTTCATGCCACACGCCAAGCCAAGGTCGCCACGCGGCCGCGTCGACTCAAGATCCCCGACAGAGTCCCTCACTCGTAATAGCCGTCGGCAGGCAACAGGCAGCGGCGCTTGGCGAAGGCGCTACGGAACGTGGGCTTCTCGGCGGCCGTCTCGATCCGAGCGTTGAACGCCCGCACCCCGACGCCAATCTCCTTCGCCCACGTCGGGACCAGGCCCCAGCGGGCGAGCTCGAGCCGTCGTTCGTCCTCGTCCTTGCCAGACGACCGGGACCTCACGCGTCGGAGCCACGTTGTAGTCTGGCGCGAACTCCAGATCTAGCCCGTTGTTGCGCACCTCGAAGATCCGCCCGAGTTCGCCCGCGGACCGAGTGATCACGTACCTTCCGCACATACCCCGAGGCTACGTCCGCCCCACCGCGCCCGCCCGCCGAGCAGCACAGCCGCCGGGAAGATCCACCATCACATGCTGTTGGAATATCTGCCGTATCAGCCCACCGACTACGGACTGCCTTGGAGAGCGAGGCGGTCTAGATAACCGCTACTGGGATGTTGGCTAGCGTGAACTCACGCGGGTTGGGAATGATAACGGTTGGAAGTAAGGCCTTCAAGGCGGCTTAGGTGAGGTCGGTCGATGATCCGTACAGTTGCAGATTTTCTCGAAAAGCTGGCTCAGCAAGAGGCCGCAAAGCTTGATACCTTCGAAATACGCCACGCACCAACCATTGGAGCCATGTACGAAGGGTTATCTAAGTCGGTGCTAAGCCGGGCGGTGCCAACGGGCTTAAATCTTCAGGTCGTAAGCGGATTCGCTAGCGATGGCCGCGGGAACAAGTCGGGCCAAATTGACTGTATGCTCGTGAGGGGACGAGGCGAAGTCATTCCATATACGGGCGACTACGTCTGGCATATTAAAGACATCCTCGCAGTATTAGAGATCAAGAAGAATCTTTATGGCTCTGAGCTGTCAGATGCCTTCGACCACCTTCGCGAGGTGAAGTATCTAGAGTCCAGTTATTTACAGTCTTTAGTAGACGATGGCGCGACGGTGGATACAGTATTGGCGGAATGCGCATTTGAGCACGTCACGGGAGTTGCATTTCCGCCACGTGAGAAGATTGGCGAGCTTGATGCAACCAATCAGTTGATATATCACACGCTGCTAATTGAGCAACTCTCCGCAGTGCGCATCATACTTGGATACCACGGGTTCAGGACTGAGCATGGTTTTCGCAGGTCTCTCGTTGGACGCCTTGTACAGAAGGCATCAGAGTCGCCCAGCGGCGCCCCTGGTTTTGGTGTCGGCAGCTTCCCTCAGTTGATCATATCAGGCCAGTATTCTCTATGCAAAGCAAATGGTCAGCCGTTCATGACGCGCCTGAATGAAGGTATGTGGCCGTTCTACTTTTCGTCCAACGCACACCCCTTGGAGCTGCTTCTGGAGTTTATCTGGACTCGACTCGTCCACGCGTGTGAGGTCGGTGCCCCATGGGGAGATGATCTTACAACTCCTGCCCTACACCCGCTTCTGAGCGCAGAGGCCGCCGAAGTCGGAGGCCGTCGTGGATGGATGTATAAGTATCACAACATTGCCGCAGATTCGCTAGCCAGTTCGCCTACGCGTGTTGATTTTGAGCCAACGCATCTTTCGCTTCAACAAGCAATCGTCATAACGGTAATTGGCAACGGCATTCGCGCTTATATGGACGATTCATTTATTGCGCAGCTGGCAGCCGAGTCCGGATTTACCGTTTCGCAGTTTATAGATAGCCTCGTGGGCACTGGGCTCGTGGCGATCGATGTCAAAGAATTGCAACTGACTACGCAGCAATGTATTGTGGTCGCGCTGCCACCAAACAAGCAGTTTGTGGCGGGCGAGGACGTTTCAGGCCGTGTGTCGCGGTGGGTGAAGCAGTATATGGATCGGCTCGGAGACTCTTCGAACCAGCAGGGCGGATAGATCCAAGCGGCGCCGGGCTAAGTGGCACGCCGCCCCAGGGTGGGCCACGGGTGGGACGGGCGGGGGGAGTCCGCCGGGCGCTCCCAGTCGTCCTGGCCATCTACGCTATGACCTGGCTCGACGACGACCTCGTCCTGCTCGACCTCGCCGACCTGGCAGACGATGTGGTCAACGGTCCAGAGCGCTTGACCGGTGCGCGAGTAACTTAAGCTCGCGCCTTCAGGAAGAGCTCTCCGCTACTGTTCCGACTACACGCCATCGCCAGTCAGGAAAGGCTTTCCGCGAAGGAAAATTCGGGCGGTTCACTTCGATGATCATCCCGGTTCTACGGCAGGGCGACTTTGACCGAGGCCAGACGGTGCCGTACTGGCACGCGGTGCTAAGCCAGCTGCCAGACTTGCGCCGTGAACGTTGCGTCAGCTGTGGACTGGGGCGATGTCCCCACGTGGGTCAACTCCGTCGAAGCGCTCTTCCTGGTGGTCGCCGCTGTGCTCGGCGGACGTTGGGCTGCTGGACAGCTGAACGAGATGAAGGCCCAGTCCCAGAGCAACCGCGAAGCGAACGAAGAGCTCCGCAAGGCAAATGAGGAGGCTCGCAAAGCGAACGATGAGAACCGCGAGGAGCTAGAGCGGTTGCGTGCCCGGCAAGACGCAGAGGATCGTCTTCGGACACGCGCACAGGCTGAGAAGATCGACGTCATCGCCGGAGGCCATCCTGCTGCATTGAGATCGATCAACCCTGATGTTTTTCTGACGCTCACGGTCAGGAACGAGTCTCCGAGACCGATCCGCCACCTACGTTGTAAGGCCGACCAGCAAGGCTCGGACAGACCGACTACCTCCCTGTCGCAGTACTCCGGAAGGCTTGAGGAGAACGACGACAGCGAGTCCTGTATCGATCATCCGTTCAAGTTCGTTGAAGACCCCCGCTGGAGATACCCGGTGGAGCTACTTCGGCGTGGTGAAGAGTGCACGTTCCTCCTGGCCGCCCTTCCTCGCCAGTGCCCTAACGCTCGCTTCTGGGTACAGTTCCAGGACGATGCGGATCTCTGGTGGGATCTCGACAGCGATATGCGGTTGAGGCAGATCCCGGCCGAGGAGCGGTGGATTGACTGACGCACGGCGGAAGTCGGGACGGTTCATCGTTGTCGAAGACACGGTCTAGTAGACGGGGTCGGCGTCCAGGTCCGACTGAGCGACCTCGACGTTCAGGTTGAACTTGGCGACTACCGACGCGACTGCGTTGACGAACCACCTCGGCTGGTCCGGTGAGACGCGCACCCCGTCGATGACCCGGGCGAGGTCGACCTCGAATGGGAGCCCGAGCGGCAGGACTGAGGCCGGGTCCTGCCAGCCGCTGTCGAACGCCGGGTAGAGGAGTCGCACCTCTCGCTCGTACTCGAAGCTTTTCCTCTTGTGTACAAAAGGCGTCAGCATGTGGTTCTCGCCGACGCACTGTGTGCTCGGGTCGACGTACTTGACGACGCCCGCGAAGAACGTCTTGCCGTCGGTCACCCCGTTCAAGAGCTTGCGGAACGTGGAGTACACGGCGACGCCGTGGCCTGTCGTGGTGTACGCCTTCCACATCGCGACGGACTCGATCTCGGCCATATGCCAGCAGCTAACGTACACGCAGCGCCGCATCATTGGGCCTGATCGTTCCAACGCTCGGATGATCTGCGTCGCGTCCTCTCCATAGATCTCCCGGCGTTTCGCGGCGTTCATGGGGCCGCGGGCTCCTTCGTGGGGGTCGTCGAGTAGGTCGGCTCTGCTCAGCCAGAGCGATCCAGTAGAGATCATGGAGACGAGCTTCGGCAGGTTCATGTACCGCCAGATCTTGATGTCCGGATTGGTAGGCGCTTCGAACTCGGGATGGTGCGGGTCGTACATGGTGCCTCGCTCTCCAGGCGGTTAGTAAGCGTCCGCAAGGCCCAAGGCGCTGGGCTCGGGGGTAAATCCTACCAGGCTTATCGTCGTAGTGACGATAACTAGAAGGAGGCGTGCTGGACGTCGACTTTGGGAGTCTCGCGTCGGGCCAACGGAACTGCTACGGCTGGTCCTCGGCCACCACTTTGATGAGGTCTTAGCCATTGAACGTCACCGTCACCGAAGCGTGGTCGTTCCAGCGCTCGGCGTGCTCGGCGAGGCCGGCGGTGGCGATCTGGTAGTCGATCCGCCAGCGGATCGACTGGCCGGAACGCTGCGAGTGGCCCCGGCTCCCGCGCGAAAGCGAGCCCGATGTACGGCCGCCGATCATGAGGTGCCGACCCCTATCGGTTTCGTGCTGGTCGTGTCCCACCGCGCACCGCGCCCGCAAGCCACAGCATGGGTTCGCCGCCGTGTTCACGGAGCAACGCATTCCCACAGCTCACCGCGCATGCGCCGACCGTGTAGACCGGAGTGTCCCATGATCAAAACTCTGAAAAGCCCGCCCGGAACCGATCTTGTACCGGCGCTCCCACACGCCTCCCACACCGTCCACCATGTGGGATTTTCCGGCGCCCGCGCGGCGGGTCATATCCGGGGCCGGATACGCAAAAGTCCCGGTCGCACAGGGTGCGGCCGGGACTTCGGCACTGTGCGCCGTCAGGGACTTGAACCCCGAACCCGCTGATTGAGAGCAGCTGGGTCGAGGTTTGCGTCCGCGCAGTGGTGTTCTGTGCCGTGCGGTGTCATTGGGTTCGGATTTGCCCGTCCAGGCGGTGCGGTCTGGTGCCGTGGCGTCGCGGCGTGTTCGGGGCGGCTCCGGCACTCCCCCGGGCTGGATCTACGAGCGGGGCGCCCCGATCCTCGAAAATACTTCGCCGAAAAGTGGGACAAAAGGGGGTTCCCGATCTGTATTCAAGGTGGATCGAAACTCGCGGAGGGTCCGCGGGGACCGCGCGGCCGAAGGGCGTGCGCCGGCGTCGATCCGCGATGAGGAGGTCGGTGAGATGGACGTGAACGAGACAGGTCGGCCCGAGACGGCGCCCGCGCAGGTCGGGGCTCTTGGCCCGACGGTCGATGTGCAGAGCGCGGCGAGGCTGTTGGGGATCGGGCGCACCACCGCCTACCAGCTCGCCTCGCGCAACGCGCTGCCGGTTCCGGTGGTGCGGATCGGGCGGTCGCTGCGGATCCCGAGCGCGCCGCTGCTCGCCCTGCTCGGCCTGGCCCAGCAGCCAGAAAACGGCGCAAGTCGGGGCGAAACGGACCCGGGGCCGGGGTCCGATCAAGCATCTTCATTGGACCGTTGACCGTCCCGGGCCGCCCGAGCGTGCATGGAACCCCCGGGCCCCCGACTTCCCGCACACCGGTCAGACGATCACCGGATGACCGGCACGCGGCGAACGGGCCCGGGGTTCCCGACGAACCACCCGAACGAAACCGAGGTATCCCCTGATGAACGGCGCGTTGTTCAAAAGGTGCGGCTGCAGCCAGACCGTCACCGACCCCGACGGGACCACCCGGCGCAGGCAGCTGGGCCAGTCCTGCCCGCAACTAAGGCGCGCGGACGGGTCCTGGAACCCGCGGCACGGCACCTGGGGTTTCCAGCTCCAGGTCCACGGCACCACCGCCACCGGCCGCATCCACCTGCGCCAGTCCGGACACCCCTCCAGCGACCAGGCCGAGACCGTCCTCGCAGGGATCGAACAGCTCCTCGACCTCGCCGACGCGGCCGAGGACCCGGCCGCGATGCGCGTGCAGATCGCCGAGCTGATCCGCCCCGCCCTCACCGCGGGCGGTAACAAGACCGTGCTACCCGCGCTTGAAGAGGTCAAGCGGGCCATCGGCCTCGGCCACAAGCTCGACGAGCACCTGACGGTCGCGGAGTTCCTGCGCGACTGGCTCGAGCGGAAGAAGGACATCAAACCCGCCACCTACTTCTCCTACCACCAGCAGATCGAAGCCCAATGGATCCCGCGCCTCGGCGGGCACCGGCTCGACCGGCTCAACGGCTCCCACGTCCAAGCGGCCCTCGACGCGATCGCCGCGGAGGCCGAGGTGATCGCCGACCAGAACAACCAGCGCCGCGCCGTCCTCGCGGAGTCCAAGGCCGCCTGGCGCGAACACAGGTCCGCCGACGCCCGCCGAGCCCGCGCCCTGCTCAAGTCGATGCCGCCGTTCCGGCCGGTGCAGAACGCCGCGACCCTGGTGCGCTACCGCGCCTGCCTGCGCTCGGCGCTGACCGACGCGTGCAAGCAGCGCCTGGCCACCGAGAACGCCGCCAAGAACGTCTACCTCGCCTCCGGCCGCTGCCCCAAGCCCCGCATCTGGACCGACGCCCGCCTCGCCCTGTGGCGCGAGACCGGCCAGGTCCCGTTCCCCGTCATGGTGTGGACCGCGCAGCAGACCACCGCCTTCCTCAGGCAAGCCAAGACGCACCCGTTCTACCCGGCGTTCCTGGTCATCGCGTACACCGGGCTGCGGCGCGGCGAGGCCTGCGCGCTGCGCTGGTCCGACATCGACTTCACCACCGGCCGCATCGAGATCACCCAGCAGCTCGTCCAGTACAGCTGGGACGCCGAGATCCAGGACGAGACCAAAACGCAGCACGGCGACCGCGTCGTGATCGCCGTCAAACCCGTCCTCAAAGCCCTCGCGAAGCACCGCACCACACAGGCCCTGCGCGAACAGGCCGCGGGCGAAAACTGGACCAAGACCGACCTGGTGTTCACCACCGACACCGGCGAACCGATCTACCCCAGCCACGTCACCGACACCCTGCGCACCCTCGCCCAACGCGCCGGCCTGCCCCCGATCCGGCTGCACGACCTGCGCCACGGAGCCGCCACCCACGCCCTCACGGCCGGAGTCGACATGAAGACCATCAGCGACATGCTCGGCCACTCCAGCATCACCATCACCGCCGACACCTACACCAACGTCGCCGACGAACTCAAACGAGCCGCCGCCGACAAAATCGCCCACCAACTCGCCCACGAAGACGACAACGAAACCGACGACGACCAGGACGACGGCACCGACGACCCGCCGCTGATCGCCGCATAGCCAGACACGAGCCGCTCCCCCGCAGTCGAACCGCGGGACAGCGACCCATCGGGGCCCGGGCACACCGCCCGGGCCCCGAGCAGTGCAGACGGCGACACCGACCGACAACAGCCCTAAACCGGACCGAGCGGCCCCGTACCGACCGCCCGGCACGGGATGTCACAGACCGTCACAGGATCGCGTGAAACCCGGGGTGAATCACGGTTCTACGACACCCCGCCCGTACTGATCTTGAACGGAAACTCGCACCGAACTCGCACACCGACCACATCGTGAGAACGATCATCCGACATGCGGACAGCATGCCAACCGCAGAAATGGCAAAAGCCCGGGTCACACACCGTGTGACCCGGGCTTTCCACTGTCGGGCTGACAGGATTTGAACCTGCGACCCCCTGACCCCCAGTCAGGTGCGCTACCAAGCTGCGCTACAGCCCGATACTGCCTTTGACCCCGCAACTTGCGCTGCTTGGGCCAGGAAGAACCATACCGCATCCGCGCCGGGAATCTCACCTCGATGGTTCCGTGTTGGGCTGTGAGAGGTCGCGAGTGTTGGTCGGCAGATGGAGGCAGCGGATGAGTGGTACGGCGTTTGACGAGGGCGCGGTCGTGGACAGCCCTACCGAGTGGGTCAACTCGCAGATCCGGTCGTATGTGTCCACGGACTGGGCGGCGGGGCAGGAGTTGGAGTTCGCGGACGGGGTGCCGATCCTGCTGGTGACGGTGCTTGGGCGCAGGTCGGGGGTGTGGCGGCGGAGCGCGCTGATCTATGGGGAGGCGGGGGGCTCGTACGTCATTGTGGCGTCTAAGGGCGGGGCGCCTCAGCATCCGGCGTGGTACGTGAACCTGGTCGCCGAGGCTACGGTGCATGTGCAGGTCAAGGGTGCGAAGTTCACTGCTCGGGCGCGTACGGCCGAGGGTGAGGAGCGGGCTGCGCTCTGGGCGAGGATGGCGGAGATCTGGCCTGCTTACAACGAGTATCAGACGAAGACCTCGCGGGAGATTCCGGTGGTCGTGCTGGATCCTGTGGAGAGTTAGAACGTCGCCCGCTATACGACCAGGTGCAGCGTGCGCCTCGCGGGGGTGATGGTGACGGTCTGGCCCCAGGTCAGGGCGACTCGGTCCGCTTCCATGCCGTCGCCGAAGATGACTAGGGACTCGCTTCTGACCAGCACTTTCAGCGCCTGGTCTCCTTCGGTCACGCCCTGCGTCAGCTCCGAGCCGCTGGTGGGTGACGGCCAGGCCTCGCGGACGAACCAGCCCAGGCCGCGGTCGGTCGGGCTTGGCAGCGTCAGAGGGCTGTGACGCTCGCGGGCGGCGGAGAGTAGCCAGCCGGTGGCGCCGGTGCCGGTGCCCGCTAGCAGGCCGGAGGAGGATTGGGCTTCGGCGCGGCCGTCGGGGAGCGTCAGTTCGTAGCGCGCTGACTGGTGGGTGGGGCTGCCTAGGTAGATCTCGTTGACGGCCGTCAACGCTAGGCCGGACGACGGGTCGTCCACCACCGCCTCGACCATCGTGCGCGGCTGCTGCGTCGTACGTCCGTCCGCTGTGGCTTGCAGCAGCCTGCCGCAGTCGTCGGCCCGGTGCCTGGTCAGCACGCCTAGGCCGCTTCCAGGGTTGGGGTCGATGCCAATGACGGGCTGGCCGTCCAGGTACTTCGCGACGTTCGCGACCAAGCCGTCCTGCCCCACGACGACCACGAGGTCCTCCGGCTCGAACAGGAAGCGGTCCAAGTCCTCGCGCTCGACCGCTCCTCGTCGCCACGCGCTGGGGATTGCCGAGGAGACGGACTGAAGAGCACGCTCGGAGGCGTCGTAGCGCTCAGAGACGGCACTGAGCGCTACGGACGACTTGCGCAGCTTGGCCTGGAACTTCGCCTGTTCCCAAGTGCCCTGTTCACGCACGATCTGCTCACGCTCGGTGCGTCGGTGTACGACGACGACGCGCGGGGCGAGCGTCACGACGCATCCCCGGAGGAAGCCGCCAAGGCCGAGAGCGCCGAGGTCAGGACGTCGGGGGTGAGGTTCAGCGTGCCGATGGCGGGCAGCGATCCGGCGAGCGTCTGCGCCGCGATGGCCAGCAGGACGCGCGGGTCCTGGCCTTCGTAGACCCGCATCCTGGCCAGCGCGGCCACGGCCTCCGCCTCGCCGAGTTCCCTGGTCTGCTCGGCCTGGGCCGACGCCGCGATCCGCATCCGCTCCGCTTCGGCCAGCGCGCCGATCTTGACCCGCTCGGCGTTTCCGGTCGCGGAGATCCTCGCCGCTTCCGCCGCCTCCTGCACCTTGCGCCGCTCGTTCGCGCCTTCCTGCGCGACCAACTGCTCCTCGCGCATCGCCAGCTCGATCCGGTTCTGCAGTTCGTTCTCGGCGATCGCGCGCTCGCGGTTGACCGCCTCGGCACGCCGTTCGAAGCCGGCCCGGTCCGCCTGCTGCTGGATCAGCTCGCGCGCCGGGGCCCGCAGCGCCCGCTCGACCTCGGCCTCCGGCCTGATCGCCACGATGCGGGTGTCGACGATCTCCAGGCCGGTCTCGCCGAGCCGCGGGTCGCCGGACAGACCCTCGGCGATCCTGGCGCGCACGGCGGCCGGGCCCTCGGCGAGCGCCTCGGCCAGCGGGAGCGAGGCGAGCAGGGACAGCGCGTGCTGCTGGGCCAGCTCGGTGAGCAGGCCGGCGACCTGGTCGAGCGGGGTGCCCTGGGCCACCCCGGTCGCCGGGTCGAGGCCGAAGTCGAGCCGGCGCGCGGCCTTGACCGGGTCGGCGAAGCGGTAGGTGACCGAGCCCTGCACGGCCGCCTCCTGGAAGTCCGCGGTCCGGCCGCGGAAGACCAGCGGCAGCTCCCGGTCGTCGACCGGCACCTCGGACAGCACGGTGCCCAGCGGTCGGAACCAGAAGGCCTGGCCGACGCCCTGGTGCGCCACCTTGCCGTGCTTGAGGTGCACGACGTGGCCGGTGCCAGCGCCCCGGTAGTGGCTGAGGAACGGTCGGCGGGTGATGTGTGCCATGCGGGTTCTCCCCTTCGCGCAGGACGGGTCTGACCTCTGATATGAGCCCCCTGAGGTCGCTGTCGGGAGGAGACGATACGGCACCGGAGGTATTATCGTCAAACTGACGAGAAGGCGGGTGGGCGCGCGTGTCCAAGTGAGCGGTCCCGGCCCGAGCGAAGGTCCGACGGCTCCGTACACTCGGTGCATGACCGCATCCCGGATCACCGCCGTCGGGCACTACCAGCCCGCCGAGATTCTGACCAACGCCGACCTCGAGAAGCTGGTCGATACGAACGACGAGTGGATCCGCTCCCGGGTGGGCGTCGAGGAGCGCCGGATCGCGCGGACCGAGTCGGTGGCGGACCTCGCGAGCCAGGCCGCGGCCAAGGCGCTGGCCGCCTCCGGGCGCGCGGCGCAGGACATCGACCTGGTGGTCGTGGCCACCACGACGGCGATCGACCGCTGCCCGAACACCGCGGCCCGGGTCGCGGGCGCGCTCGGTCTCACCGCGCCGGGCGCGATGGACGTCAACACGGCCTGCTCCGGCTTCAGCCACGCGCTCGCGGTCGCCGACCACGCCGTGCGCGCCGGGGCGAGCAAGGCCGCGCTGGTGATCGGCTCGGAGAAGATGTCGGATGTGACCGACTGGACCGACCGGAGCACCTGCGTGCTGGTGGGCGACGGGGCCGGCGCGGTCGTCATCGAGGCCTGCGACGACGAGGAGTGGGGCGTCGGTCCGGTGTTCTGGGGTTCGGCGCCGGAGAAGAGCCGCTCGGTGCTGATCGAGGGCGACGTGCCGATCTTCAGCCAGGAGGGCCAGGCCGTCTACCGCTGGGTCACCGGCGAGGTCGCGAACCTGGCGCGGCGGGCGTGCGACGCGGCCGGGATCGCGGTCGAGGAGCTGGCCGGGTTCGTGCCGCACCAGGCGAACCTGCGGATGATCGAGCCGCTGGCCAGGCAGCTCGGCATGCAGGACAGGGTCGTGGCGCGCGACGTGGTCAAGTCCGGCAACACCTCGGCGGCCAGCGTCGGGCTCGCCCTGGCGAAGCTGGTGGAGAGCGGCGAGCTGCGCAGCGGGGACCTGGCCCTGCTGTTCGGATTCGGCGGCGGCCTCGCGTACGCCGGCCAAGTGGTGCGCTGCCCCTGACGACGCCGGGCCTCCCAGCGAGTAGATTCGGCCTCATGACCATCACCGCTCTCGGCGCGGACGTGCACCTGATCGACACCGCGATGTCCGGCTACGCGGGCATCACCGCCGCCTACGCGATCCTCGGTTCGAAGCCCTGCCTGGTCGAGACCGGCACGGCGACCAGCGCGAAGACCGTGGTGGAGGCGCTCGGTTCGCTCGGCGTGGGCCCGGACGACCTGGCCACGATCGTGGTCACGCACATCCACCTGGACCACGCGGGCGGGGTCGGGGACCTGGCCGCCGCCTTCCCGCGGGCCCGGATCGTGGTCCAGGAGACCGGCGCCCGGCACCTGGCCGACCCGTCCCGGCTGATGGCCAGCGCGCGCCGCGTGTTCGGCTCGGCGATGGACGAGATCTTCGGCGAGCTGCTGCCGACCGACGCGGCCCGGATCGACGCGATCGGCGCGCAGGGCCGGGTGGATCTCGGCAACGGCCGGCACCTGGAGGGCCATCACACGCCGGGTCACGCGCGTCACCACCTCGGCCTGGTCGACTCGGCCACCGGGGACCTGTACGTCGGCGACGCGGCAGGGCTCTACATCCCGCCGGAGGACGCCGACCCGGTCACCGGCCTGGCCGCCGACGACGCGAACGAGGCCGGCACGATGCTGCCGGGCACTCCCCCGCCGGATTTCGACCTCGGGCTCACGCTGGCCTCGCTCGGCCGGATGCGCGCGCTCGGTTCGACCCGGCTGCTGTTCTCGCACTACGGGCCGATCACGCGGGTGGACGAGTCGCTGGAGCGGGCCGAGCAGGAGCTGCGGCTGTGGGTCGGCCTGGTCCGCGAGGCCCGCTCCGAGCAGCTGGATCTCGACCACACGCTCACCCTCGTCCGCGAGCGCACCAAGGACCGCTACGCCGCGCTGCTGGCCCGGCCCGAGGTCGCCGCGAAGTTCGAGGCGCTGTCCTCGTCCACCGCGAACGTCGTGGGTATCAGCCGCTGGCTGGAGAGCCTGGACGCCGAGCCCAAGCAGTAGGACCACCAGAGAAAGTCAGGGATCGAATCATGCTGGTCGCCTTCTCCGTCACCCCGATCGGCGCCGGTGAGGAAGTCGCCGCTCCCGTCGCCAAGGCCGTCAAGGTGGTGCGCGACTCCGGGCTGCCCAACCGCACCGATGCCATGTTCACCACGCTCGAGGGCGAGTGGGACGAGGTCATGGACGTGGTCAAGCGCGCCTGCGAGGCCGTGCAGGAGGACGGCAGTCGGGTCAGCCTCGTACTCAAGGCGGACATCCGGCCCGGCGTCGTCGACGCGCTCAACACGAAGGTCGCGAAGGTCGAGCAACTGCTCGCGGAGTGACGGATGGAACCACTCGACGCGCCGCGTCGTCCAATGGCTGAGTTTCGGCAGCGGGGCCGGAACGGGCCGGAGGGGATACGATGCGGCGCAGGGCATTACTCAGTACATTGATAGCGGCGACGCTGCCGGCGGGCTTGCTCGCGGGCTGTTCGAGCAGCGGGCCGGCGGCGACACCGGTTACGTTCGTGACCGCGCAGAAGGCGGCCGACATCACGGTCAGCAGCGCCGCGTACCAGCAGGCCGCGATGGGCTCGGAGGCCTTCGGCCTGGCACTGCTGCGCAAGCTCGGCGACGCGACGGACGAAGGCAACGTGGTCTTCTCGCCGCAGACGCTCGTCGACCTGCTCGCAATGATCCTTCCGGGTGCGACAGGCCAGACCGCGACACAGCTGTCCGACGCGCTCGGGGACGCGGGCCTGACCGCGAGCAGCACGGCGGGCGCCCTCGGCAAGCTGGACGCGACCACACGCGCGGATGCGAACCAGGACTCGAATACGTTGGACGAGTCCAGCGACGTGTGGACCGCCTCCGGCCTCAAGCTCGCGCAGAACTACCTGGCCACGCTCGACGGGGCGTTCGGCACCGGCGTGCACCAGGCTGATTTCGCGGGCGACCCGCGGGGCTCGGCGCAGGCGATCGACAACCTCGTCTCGCAGGAGACGCACGGCTATATACCGCAGCTGTTCGGCCCGGACTCCTTCGGCGCGAGCACCCGGCTGGTGCTGACCGACGCGGACTACCTGGACGCGTCCTGGGCCTCGAAGTTCGACCCGAATGAGACCATTAACTCAGGCTTCTACCTGACCGACGGATCGGTGACTCAGGTCCCGATGATGAGTCAGACCGGTCGGTTCAAGTACGCGTCCGGAAGCGGCTGGCAGCTTCTTGAGATGCCTTACGCCGGCGGTAAGACCGCGATGGACATCCTGTTGCCCGCCAAGGGTTCCGGCACGTTGTCAGCACTGCGCGACAGCCTGTCCGCCACGTCGCTGAACTCGATGCTGAGTTCGATGACCGAGCAGAACGTGACGCTGACCGTTCCCAAGTTCACCACGAGCTACAGCCCGGAAGGCCTTGTCCAAACCCTGTCGACGCTCGGCCTTGACCGGCTGTTCACCAACGCCGACCTGACCGGGATCACCGCCGACCACGAGCCGTTGGACGTGAACGAGGTCGTGGAGACGGCGTACGTGGCGGTGGCCGAGAACGGCACGGTCGCGGCGGCCGCGGGCGGTGCGGCGATCGCTACCTCGGCGAGAGCGGCGACCGGCACCGCCTTCGATGCCGACCACCCGTTCCTCTACCTGGTCCGCGACGTGTCCACCGGGCAGGTCCTGTTCGCCGGGCAGTTCACCGGGCGCTAGGAGCGGCCTCAGCCGGTCGCCGCGAAGACCCCGAACTGCGCGCCCTGCGGGTCCTTGAGCACGCTGAACCGCAGTTCGTCGCCGGGCACGTCGGCCGGGGCGAGCAGCACGGACCCGCCCTCCCCGGCCGCCTTGGCCGCCGCCTCGTCCACGTTCTCGACCTTGAAGTAGGGCTTCCAGTGCGCGGGGGCGTCGGCGGCCGGGGCGGGCACCCGGTTGAGGTCGACGAGCCCGCCGAAGTGCGTGCCGCCGAGGCTCCACTCGGTGTAGAAGTCGCTCAGGTGCGTGGTCCAGCCGAAGACCGAGGGGTAGAACGTGAGCGCCTGCTTGGGATCGTGGGTGGCCAGCTCGATCCAGCCGAGCGAGTCCGGGTCGCCGAGCAGTTCGGCGCCGACGCGCTTCTTGGCCTGCCAGATGCTGAACGCGGCGCCGTCCGGGTCGGCCAGCACCCCGTAGCGGCCGAGGCCTGAAACGTCCGTCGGCGGCATCAGGGTTCTGCCTCCGTGCTCGGCGGCCCGAGCGGCGGTGCGCTCGGCGTCCTCGACGGACAGGCACACGCTCCAGGCCACCGGCTGCGCGTCCTCGACCAGCGACGAGACCGAGGCCACGGGGGCGTCGCCGTGCCGGAACACCGCGTACCCGTCTGCCTCGGACCGCGGGTCGGCCTCGGCCTGCCAGCCGAAGACGGACCCGTAGAAGGACTTGGCCGCCTCCGGGTCCGGCACGCTCAACTCCGTCCAGCACGGCGTGTGCGAGGCCGCGGTTTGCTGCTGCATGGTGATCCGGACCCTTCCACCTAGTCACAAGGGCTTTGCACTCTTGAGTGCACCCTAAGCGGAGTCGAAGGGCCGGACCTCGCGCTACTGGGCCATCGGGTGGACCGGCAGCAGCCGCATCAGCGCGGCGGCGGCCACGCTCACGCCGGTGAGCAGCAGCAGCGCCGAGCCGAAGGCCGCGGTGAACGCCGCGTCACCCGGCCGGGCGCCGAGTCCGTCGAAGAAGACGATCCCGGCCAGCGCGATCCCGGTGGCGCCGCCGACCTGCTGCACGGTGGACAGCAGCCCGGACGCCGACGAGGAGTGCTTCGGATCGACGCCGGCCAGCACGACCCCGAACATCGGCGCGTACGCGAGGCCCATCCCGGCGCCGACCACGACCAGCGCGGGGATCAGCCAGCACACGCTGTGCCCGCCGCCCGCCTCGTGCACGGTCAGGTCGAGCAGCGCGTAGCCCGCGGCCTGCGCGAGGCAGCCGACCATCATCAGCTTCCTGCCGAAGCGCGCGGCGAGCTTGCCCGAGCGGATGGACGTGGCCAGGTACGGGCCGCCGACCGCGATGAACAGCAGCCCCGAGTCCAGCGCCGTCATCCCGCGCCCCTGCTGCAGATACAGCGCGAGGACGAAGAAGAACGAGCCGACCCCGATGTTGTAGACCAGCGCGATCGGCACGCCGGCGGCGAAGGAGCGTTGGCCGAAGAGCACCGGGTTGAACACCGGCTCGCCGCCGCGCCCGATCAGCCGCCGCTGGTGCGCGTAGAACAGGCCCAGCAGGATCGGCGAGGCGGCCAGGCAGGCCCAGGTCCAGGCGGGCCAGCCGTCTTGGCGGCCCTCGACGAGCGGGAGCACGAGGGCGACCACGGCGAGCGTGAGCAGCGCCCCGCCGATCGGGTCGAGCCGGGTGCGCCCGGCCCGCGGCACGCTCGGCAGCGCGCGCACGGCCAGCAGCGCGGCGGCCAGGCCGATCGGCACGTTGATCCAGAAGATCGAGCGCCAGCCGAGGTGGAAGGGGTCGGCCTGGATCAGCGCCCCGCCGATGAGCTGGCCGAAGACCGCGCCGAGCCCGGCGGTCAGGCCGTAGCCGGTGAACGCGCGGGCCCGTCCGGCGCCGGAGAACGCCGCGCCGATCACGCCGAGGATCTGCGGCACGAACACCGCCGCGCCGAGGCCCTGGGCGACCCGGGCGCCGATCAGCACCCCGGAGTTCGGCGCGAGGCCGCAGACCGCGGAGGCACCGGTGAACAGCAGCAGGCCGAGGATGAACACCCGCTTGCGGCCGAACAGGTCGCCGAGCCGACCGCCGGTGACCAGCCCGGACGCCATCGCGAGTCCGTAGCCCGCGACCACCCATTGGATCGAGGCGGAGGAGGCGTGCAGGTCGCTTTCGGTCGAGGGCAGCGCGACGTTGACGATGAAGAAGTCGAGCAGGGCCATGAAGACCCCGGTGAGCAGGACGATCAAGGTGAAGGGGCTGTTGTGCCGCGCCGGCCGCTCGTCCGCGGCGCGCGCTTGGGGGTCCCGGCGGTCCGGGCGCAGGTCCGTAGTCGTCATGCTGGTGAACGTACGGACGCGCGGCCGGTGCTGAATCAGTCGCGGATAGGTAATCGGGGTAAGTAATCGCGACCGTGTCGGAGGCCGTGGCTAGACTCAAGGACATGCTGAGCGGGCGGGACGTTGAGCTGGGAACTCTCCGAGGATTGCTTTCCGGTGCGGGCGAAGGGCAAGGCGGGAGCCTGCTGCTGAGCGGGCAGCCGGGGATCGGCAAGTCCGCGCTGCTCGACGCCCTCGCGCAGGAGGCCGCCGGGTTCTGCATGCTGCGCGCGACCGGATACGAGGCCGAGTCGCAACTGCCCTATGCCGGCCTGCATCTACTCCTGCACCGCGCGCTCGATGGACTTGAAGGGCTGCCGGGGCCGCAGCGCGAGGCGTTGTCCACGGCCTTCGGCCTGGCCGCGTCCGAGACCGCCGAGCGCCCCGACTCGCTGCTGATCAGCCTCGCCGTACTGACGTTGCTCTCGGAGTCGGCCGAGGCCGGGGGCCCGGTGCTGTGCCTGGTGGATGACGCGCACTGGTTCGATCATCCGTCGCTCAGTGCCCTGATCTTCGCGGCGCGCAGGCTCGGCACGGAGAAGGTCGCGATCGTCCTGGCCACGCGCGAGGGCTGCACCCTGCTGGAACGTTCCGGCCTGCCAGGGCTCGAACTCAAGGGGCTGTCCGCGGACGCCGCCGAAGCCGTCCTCACACTCCGCGCTGAAACCGTCTCAGGTCCGGCCCGGACGCGGATTCTGGCCCAGGCGCACGGAAACCCGCTCGCCCTGCTCGAACTCCCGGCCGTCGCGGGATTCGAAGGCACCGGCCTTGAGCAGGTTCCCGAACTGCCCGAGCGGCTGGTCGAGACGTTCCGGGCGCGGATCGAGAGCCTGCCGCAGGAGACAGGGGCCCTGCTGAAACTGGCGGCGACGGCGGACGGCCCGGAGCTGGACGTGCTGCTGCGCGCGGCGCCGCTGTTCGGGGTGGGCGCCGAGGCGATCGGTCCGGCGGAGCGCGCCGGGATCCTGCGGGTGGATCAGGGCACGTTCTCGTTCCGGCACCCGCTGCTGCGTACCGCGATCGTGTCGGTGACGCCGGTGGCGCGCCGACTGGCCGCGCATCGAGCGCTGGCCGGGGCGCTGACCGGCCCGGAGGACGCGGATCGGCGGATCTGGCACGAGGCCGCGGCGGCGACCGAGCCGGACGAGCGTCTGGCGGCCGAGTTGGAGCGAACCGCGGAGCGCGCGGGCCAGCGCAGCGGGCGTCCGGCGGTGATCGGCGCGTACGAGCGCGCGGCGCGGCTGAGTCCCGCGTCCGAGAACCGGCTGCGGCGCTGGCTGCTCGCGGCAGCGGCGGCGATCGACCACGGGGACGCCGAGCGGGCCGAGCAGTGCGCGCGGAACGCGGAGGCCGTGCGCGCCGAGATCGAGGCGGCGGGACACCTGGTCGACGTCCAACTGCGGTCCTCGCTGATCATCGCACGCACCGTGACACGCTTCGAGCTCGGCGATCTGCGCGAGGCCTACCGGATCGCGTATGCGGGTGCTGAGGAACTCGGCCGGACCGGCGGCGCGCGCGAGGCGGGCTGGCTGCTGTGCCGGACGCTGGATCTGGCCTGGTTCCTCGGAGACCGCGAGGTCACGACGTACAGCGAACTGTTCATGCGGCTCGACGGGGTGCCGCCGGAGGACCCGGCGTACATCGTGTGCGCCTACGCCGAGTCGGCCATCATGCTCTCGCTGCGGCAGGACCTGAGCTTCACGCCGTACCGGCTGGAGGACGCCGCCGCGAAGGCGCGCGCGGCGGGGGTCGGCGACCCGGGCGCGTTGATCACGCTCGGCGCGCTCGCCCCGATCCTCGCGCAGGACGAGGCCGCGCTGGCGTTGGCCGCGGAGGTGCTCGCGGAGTGCCGGGAGCACGGCCGGATCGCCTGGCACAGCCCCGCCCTCGGCGCACTCGCCCGGGCCCAGGCGCACCTCGGCAGGCTGGCCGAGGCGCGCGCGTCGGCCGAGCAGGCGCTCACGTTGGCCGAGGCGGCCGGCCAGGCGCAGTGGTTGAGCCAGGTCAGCGGCCTGCTGGCGTACCTGGCGGCGGTCGCGGGCGAGCAGGAGAGCTGCCGCGAGTACGCCCGGCTCGCGCTGACCGACCTCGCGCCCACCGTCATGTCGCTCGGCGACTCTTGGGGCCGCTGGGCACTCGGCCTGCTGGGCCTGGGCCTGGGCCGTCCGGCGTCAGCCCTCGAACACCTGCGTACGCTGGAGAACGGCCCGGCCGTACATCAGCTGGCTGCGACGCGCGCCCTGCCGGACCTGCTTGAGGCGGCGGTACGCGCCGGGGATCACGCGACGGCCGAGCAGGCGTTGGAGCGGCTGACGCGCTGGGCCGGCGAGGTGCGCCAGGACTGCGCGGACGCCCTCGTCCTGCGTGGCGAAGCACTGCTCGCGCAGGACCAGGGGACGGCCGCGCGCGGATTCACGGCGGCATTGCGGCTGTATGAGAAGTCTGATCGACCATTCGACAGAGCACGTACACAGCTGCTGTGGGGCGAGCGGCTGCGCCGGGAGCGGCGTCGGACGGAGGCGCGGCTCCCGCTCAGCGCCGCGCTGGAGACCTTCGAACGGCTCGGGGCGGCGCCGTGGGCCGAGCGGGCCCGAAAGGAGCTCGCGGCGAGCGGTGATGCCGCCCGGCCTTCGATCTCGGGCAATGGAGTCGTCACCCCGACCAACAGCCCTGCTCAGGCGGCACTCGCCGTGCTGACGTCGCAGGAGGCTCAGATCGTCCGGCTCGCCGCGCAGGGCCTGTCGAACCGCGACATCGCCGCGCAGCTGATCCTCAGCCCTCGTACAGTCGGGCATCACCTGTACAAGGCGTATCCGAAGCTCGGCGTGCTCTCTCGCGGGGAGCTCCCGGCGTTGCTCGGGACAGGCCAGGCCTAGACGGTCTGACGGCTCGGGAGCATCGCAAGTGCCTGCGACCGCTGCGCTACCAACTCGGCGTAGGTGCCGTCGCGCTCGGCCCACCGGTGCATCAGCACGCCCTGTACGAGGATCTCGTGCGGGGTGGGGTTGATCTGGAGCAGGTCCATCACCTCGGTGGCGAAGTCCGCCAGTGCGAGCGCGCGGGGGTTCCGCTGCGCGTGCTCGGGCGTGAGGGCGACGGCCGGGGGGACGAGTTCGGCGACCTCGATGCCGGTGCCGTCCAGTTGCGCGCGCAGTGCTTCGGAGTAGGCGTGCACGCCGGCCTTGGACGCGGCGTACGTGGGCATGGGTGGGAACGGCAGGAACCCGATGCCCGAGGTGACCGTGATGATGGTGCCGGCGCCGCGTGCGATCAGGTGGGGGGTGAATGCGTCGATGACGCGGATGGTGCCCAGCAGGTTGGTGTCAATTGTCTGCTCTGCGATACTGAAGTGCGCGGGATCGCGCAGGTCCTCGGGGATCAGGACTCCGGACATCGTCACGATCGCGTCGAGGTTCGGGTGGCTGTTGAGGATCGTGTCACGGGCGCTGTCGATGCTGTCCTGATCGGTCACGTCGATGCGAACGGTCGCGAAGCCCTCGGCCGCGATCTGATCGAGCAACTCGGTTCGCCGACCACCGACGATGACGGTGCTGCCGACTGCGGCGAAGCGCCGGGCGAGCTCAAGACCGATTCCCGAAGTGGCGCCGACGATGAAAACGGTGCGGTTGGTGATGTCCATACCCTCAGTGTCGATCTACGCGCCGACACCAGGCAGTACCCCCGTCTTCCATGGTTCTCACAGGGCCACCCTCCGCGCGCTCCTAATCCCCGAACTCAACCCTCGTGGCCGTCGCCTCGAGCACGGCCTTCGCCGTCGCGGCGTCCGGCGCGACGACGAACGGGAGCGCGTTGCCGCCCGCGAGGCGGAAGGGCGAGCCGTCAGAGGTGATCGTGACGCCGCCGGCCTCGGCGTGCAGCAGCAGACCGGCCGCGTGGTCCCACACGTTCTCCCACACCATCAGCGCGCAGGTGCGCTGGCCGCGCGCGAGGGTGAGATATTCGAGCCCTGCTCCGTCGCTGTACATCAACCAGGCGCCATGCGTGCTCAGGGCGCTGATCGCGGCGCGGGACGACTCGGTCCAGAACTTCGGGCGCGAGGTCGCGACGTCCACATCCATCAGTCCGATCGGCGGCGCCGCGACGCGCAGCCGCTCGCCGTCCAGGTACGCGCCGCCGCCGCGCACGGCGGACGCCATCCGGTCGAAGCAGGGCTGGTAGATCCACGAGGCCTGCAGTTCGCCGCCGCGGGCCAGCGCGACCAGCACCGTGAAGCGCGCGTTCGCGTTGGCGTAGTTCTCGGTGCCGTCGATCGGGTCGATGATCCACACCGGGTCCGGGCCTTCGAGCGCGTCCAGGACGCCGGGGTCCGCGAAGACCGCCTCTTCGCCGACGACGCGCGAGCCCGGCAGCAACCGCGTCAGCCGCACGGACAGCTCGCGCTCGGACGCCTGGTCGGCGACCGTGACCAGATCGCCTGGCCCCTTCTCGATGATCTCGCCCTCGCCGAGGCGGCCGAAGCGCGGGAGGATCTCCGTCGCGCTCACCTCGCGGATGATCTCGGCAACCCGGGCTCTCGCAGCGTCGTCCAGCATGGTGATCACTGTGCCACAGCCTGACCCGGCGCGGGATGAAAATTCCGTGGCGTTCGCGCGTCGCGCGGATAGCCTTCGAGCATGGACAACGCAGCGGTACTCGCGCTTTTCGACCGACAGATCCGCCGGGAACACCGCGGCGAGGGCCCCGACGACGTAGTCGAAACGGTTGACGGCGTGGTGCGGCAGGCCGGTTCGGCCGAGGGCTGGAGCGGCGTGCTCTGGTCGGATCTGGACGAGGACACGGCGGACGCGGCGATCGACCGGCAGGTGCGCCACTTCGCCGGGCTCGGGCGCGAGTTCGAGTGGAAGCTCTACAGCCACGACCGCCCGGCCGACCTCGGCGAACGCCTGCTGAAGGCGGGGCTCGTGCCGGAGGATCCCGAGGCGCTGATGGTCGCCGAGATCGCGAGCCTGCCCACCGAGCCGGTGCTGCCCGAGGGCGTGCGGATCGAGCGGGTGACGGACGCGGCGGGCGTTCAGCTGATCATCGAGGCGCACAACGCCGCGTTCGGCCGCCCCTCCCGCCTCGCGGAGCACTTCCTCCACCAGATCGAACACGACCCGGACTCGCTGATCGCGCTCGTCGTGCTGGCCGGGGACCGGCCGGTGTGCGCCGCGCGGCTCGAGTTCCATCAGGGCACGGATTTCGCCAGCCTGTGGGGCGGCGGCACGGTGCCGGAGTGGCGCGACAAGGGGATCTACAAGGCCACGGTCGCCTGGCGTACCCGGCTCGCCGCCGAACTCGGCTACCGCTTCCTGCAAGTGGACGCATCCGCTGACAGCCGCCCGATTCTCGGCCGGCTCGGCTTCGAGCGGCTGAGCACCACGACGCCGTACAACTACGAGCCCTGACAGGCCGCGGACGGGCGATGGGCACGGCGGCCCCGCCGCCGATAAAGTGCCGGGCATGACCGAGACCCATCACCCGTCCCCGATGGACCTGCCGCACCACGAGGTCCAGCACGAGGCCCACATCAACGCGCGTCCCGCGCTCGAGCACGACGGCCACGCGCCCGGCCGCCCGCAGCACGAGCACGACCCCTTCGCGGACTCCCCCGGACGCTCGGGCCCGCACGCCACCAGCGAGGTGGACCCGCACTCGCTAGGCTCGGCAGTGCATACCGAGTACGCGCCGAAGCACGACGGCGACCCGGAGCCCGGCGAGGTCGTCTGGACCTGGGTGCCCTACGAGGAGCACGACGGGCGCGGCAAGGACCGCCCGGTGCTCGTCGTCGCGCGGGAGAAGGGCCTCGAGACCCTGCTGGCAGTCAAGCTCACCAGCGTCTGGCACGCCGACGCGGAGAACTGGGTGGACGTCGGCGCCGGGGCCTGGGACCGCGAGGCGCGCGAGTCCTGGGCGGTGGTCGACCGGGTGGTGCGCATCCACCACGGGGGCATCCGCCGCGAGGCCTGCGCGATGGACCGGCCCGACTTCGACAAGGTGGTCACGCACCTGCACTCGCGCTATCACTGGAGCTGACGCTCGTGGCCGGGACCGCCTAGGTGCCCACGGCCCCGGCCACCCGTGGGATACGCTGGAGTTTTACGAGGCGACGATCCGGCGAGGGGATTAAGAGCCAGCGATGTACGTCCTGCACGCGCAGTTCAGCGAGGCCGGCCTGTGGGAGCTGTGGGCAGAGGACTCCGAGCGCGCGCGGACGGCCGAGGCGCCGGGCAAGGCGGGCGGCGCGGCGAAGGGCCGGGCCGCGCGCCACCCCTTCGCCGCGGAACCGACCGAGCTCGCCGGGGTGCTCGCCGGGGCCGGGCCCGTGGTGGCCGCGGCCCTGGCGGAGGCCGACCCGCGCGGCTCGCTGCCCCTCGCGCTGCCCTCGGGACCGGGCGGACCGCTGCCGGGGCACCGCTTCGCCCGGCTCGCCGGGCCCGTGGAACCGGACGGCGCGGACGTCGAACTGCGCGCCTGGATCGTGCCCACCCTCTCGCTCGACCCGGCCGCGGGCGCCGGCCTGCTGCTCGCCCTCGGCGGCGGCGACCGGCTGACCGTGTACGACGAGGAGGGCACCGAGCGGGAGCTGCCGCTCGACCCCAGCGTGGCCTATGCGCACGCCGTCGCCGCGTTCGCCGACGCCCTGGTCAGCCGGGGCGAGATCCATCCCTGGCTGGCCTACCAGCCCGAGGACCACGGCTACTTCGCCAGCTGGGTCCCGGCGTACGCGCTGGAGTCCGCCGCACACCGCAGGGCGCTGATCTCGGCGATGCCCCCGGCGTTCCGCTGCCAGCTGCTGGACGCCGAGCTGACCGGGCAGCAGGCCGAGGAGGTCTTCGACCACGCGCTGACCGCGCTCGTCGACGCGTACGTGCTCGCCGCCTTCGCCGGACCGCACGGCCTGCACGGCGAGCCGCTCGCCCCGCCCGCCGTCCGGCAGCGCCGCACCAGCGCCGCGGAACTCTGGCTCAGGGCCCTGACCAGCACCAAGAGCAACCAGCTCGACCCCGATCTGCTGGTGCCGGACGAGGCCGACGAGCTGATCGACCTGCTCGAGGCCTGGACCACCGCCGCCGAGGACGAGGCGGGCCCGGTCCGCACGTGCTTCCGGCTGCGCGACCCGGGACAGCAGGAGCACGACGTCGAGGACTGGACGGTCGACCTGCTGCTCCAGTCGACTCAGGACCCGTCTCTGCTGGCCGGCGCCCGCGAGGTGTGGCACCGCGCCGGGGCCGCGCGTCTGCTGCGGCAGACGGGCGTGGACCCGCGTCAGGCGCTGCTCCAGGGACTCGGCCGCGCGGCGCGCTATTTCCCGCAGCTCGGGGTCGCGCTGCGGCAGCCGAACCCGGAAAGCGTGCGGCTGGACGCGCAGCAGGCGCTCAATTTCCTGCGGCACACCGCCCCCGCGCTGCGCGAACGCGGCTTCGGCGTGCTGCTGCCGCCATGGTGGGCCGGGAAACGCGCGCGGGTCTCGCTGAACCTGCGCACCGAGGCGTCCACCGCGCAGCCCGGCGCGGCCGAGCAGGAGAAGGACGCGAAGTTCGGGCTCGAAGAACTCGTGAAGTACCAGTGGCAGGCCTCGATCGGCGAGATCGAGCTCACCGAGTCCGAGTTCAAGGAGCTCGCCGCCGCCAAGACCGACCTCGTGCAGCTGCGCGGCGAATGGATCGAGGTGGACGCCGCGCGGCTGGCCGCCGCCGCTGCCGCCCTGGGCAGCGCGCAGACCGGCACGATGACCGCCGCCGAGGTCCTCAACAAGGCGATGCACGGCCTCGACCAGCGGCGTCTGCCACGCGCGCTGACCGACGAACCACTCGAGGTGCGGGTCAGTTCGAGCGGCTGGCTCGGCGATCTGCTCTCCGGCTCGGTCGAGCAGCGTTACGCGATGGCCAAGAAGCCGCGCGGGATGAAGGTGGAGCTGCGGCCGTATCAGATGCGCGGCGTCGGCTGGCTGACGTTCATGGACGGGCTCGGCCTCGGCGCGATCCTGGCCGACGACATGGGACTCGGCAAAACCGTCCAGGTCCTGACGCTGCTGGAGCAGGAGCGCCTGGACGTAGGGCGCAAGCGCGTCGACCCGACGCTGCTGATCTGCCCGATGTCGCTGGTCGCGAACTGGCAGCGCGAGGCGGAGCGGTTCACCCCGAAGCTGAAGGTCCACGTGCACCACGGCTCGGAGCGCCTCGAGGGCAAGGAGTTCCAGCGCGAGGTCAAGGACGCGCACCTGGTCGTGACGACGTACGCGCTGGCCCTGCGCGACTGCGAGCAGCTCGGCAAGGTGGGCTGGCGGCGGATCGTGATCGACGAGGCGCAGGCGATCAAGAACGCGGCGACCAAGCAGGCCCGCGCCGTCCGCTCGCTCAGCGCACCGCGGCGGATCGCGCTGACCGGCACGCCGGTGGAGAACCGGCTCGCGGACCTGTGGTCGATCATGGAGTTCGCCAACCCGGGGCTTTTGGGGACGGCCGAGCAGTTCAAGGACCGCTTCGCCCGGCCGATCGAGCGCGGCAACGAGGGCGCCGACGCGGCGGCCGAGCGGCTGCGCCAGGCCACCTCGGCGTTCGTGCTGCGCCGGGTCAAGACGGACCCGAGCATCATCAGCGACCTGCCGGACAAGGTCGAGATGCCGGTCGTCTGCAACCTGACCAGCGAGCAGGCGAGCCTCTACCAGGCCGAGGTCGACCGGATGCTGGCGGCCGTGCAGGCGTCGAAGGAAGGCATCGCGAAAAAGGGGATCGTGCTCGCCGGGCTGACCCGCCTCAAGCAGATCTGCGACCACCCCGCGCTGTTCCTCAAGGACGGTTCCCGGCTGCCGGGCCGCAGCGGAAAGCTGGCGCGCGTCGAAGACCTCTGCGACGAGGTGCTGTCGGCGGGCGAGAAGGCGCTGCTGTTCACCCAGTACGCGGAGTTCGGCGCGATGCTCCAGCACCACCTCGCCGAACGCTTCGGCCGACCGGTCTCGTTCCTGCACGGCGGCACGTCCCGACCCGCCCGCGACGAACTGGTCCGCGGCTTCGAGAAGACGGACGGCCCGCCATTGTTCGTGCTCTCGCTGAAAGCGGGCGGTGTGGGACTCAACCTTACGGCCGCCAATCACGTGTTACATGTAGACAGATGGTGGAACCCGGCAGTCGAGAACCAGGCCACGGACCGCGCGTTCCGCATCGGCCAGCGGAAGAACGTGCAGGTCAGAAAGCTGATGTGCGCGGGTACGCTGGAGGAGCGGATCGACCGGGTGATCGAGGAGAAGAAGGGACTGGCCGAACGGATCGTCGGCTCCGGAGAGAGCTGGCTGACGGAGCTGTCGGTGACACAGCTGCGCGAGCTTGTTCTGCTCTCGGGCGACGCGGTGGCTGAATAGATAACCAGATAACCAGGATTCCGTGGATTCCGAGGAGGGTTGATTTCCATGCCGGTCCGACAATTCGGCGAACACTGGTGGTCCAAGCGCCTGATCACCGTGCTCGAAAGCTTCGGCTACGGCCCAAGATTGGCCCGCGGGCGGGGCTACGCGCGCAGCGGCGCGGTACAAGAGCTGGAGATCCGCCCCGGCGAGGTCTACGCCAGCGTGCAGGGTTCGCGGCGCAGGCCATACAGCGTGACGATCGAGATCGACGTGCTCCAAGCCGAGCAATGGAGCCGCGTAGAAAAGCAGCTCGCAAGCCGCGTCGACCTGCTCTCCGCCCTGCTCGCGGGCCAGATGCCGGAACACATCGAGGACGCGTTCCACGACACCGGCCTGACCCTCTTCCCGACGCGACGCGAGTTCGTCGCGGACTGCACGTGCCCCGACATGGCCAACCCCTGCAAACACATCGCGGCCACCTGCTACGTCCTGGCCGACCGCTTGGACGAGGACCCCTTTGCGCTACTCGCCTGGCGCGGCCGCCGTAAAGCGGACCTGATCAGCCGCATAGAGACCCTCCGCGACGCCCAGGCCTGGGCGCAGGTAGAGACCGCCCCCGACCCGGACGACGTCCCACTGGCGGAAACCCTCGGCCGGTTCTGGGAGTCCGCCCAGCCCTTGCCCGAGCTTCCCAAGGCCCAGCCCGACGACCGCCCCGGCGCGATCCTGGACCGCCTCGGCCCCCTAGGTGTGGGCATCACCGGCGAGGGCCCAAGCCGCGGCCGAGCGGCAGCTGCTGCAGCAACAACGGCAGTCGAGCAACTGACGCTCGATCGCGAATCCGAACTCGACGCCGCTGACTCGACGGCGTCCCCGCTCTCTGAAACCGACCCGGAGATCTCGGTAGCAGCGGACCCCTCGGCCGCCGACCTCACCGACCTGCTCCGCCCCGCCTACGCCGCACTGGCCCGCCGTTAGCTACCGCAGCAAGAAACGTTCGCCCGGCCCTAGGCAGCCTGCTACGGCACCAGATCGTGTTCGCGATTCGGATGGCCGCTGGTGCTTCGGGTGCGCCGCGCAGCGGCGCACCACAGCACGAGCGACAGACTCGAACTGGCTCCCTCAACTCAACGCCTCGACGCGCAGAACGCACGGGGCGAACCCAAGCTGATGTAGCAGAGAGTTCGCGCTGCGCACGCATGTACATTCAGGTTCCAGCTAGGCCAGTGCCTTTGCCTGGATGAGTTCCGCGACTAGGGATACGGCCTCGCTACGTCCCGAGGACTCGATGGCGTCACGCAGTTCGGAGAGCTTGTCCACCACGTCGTGCACGTCGGTGTCGGGATGCGCGGCATCGTCGAGGTCGAGTACGACTACGGTCTCGTCGGCGTAGTGCACCTTGCCCTCGCGGAAGACTACGAGCGATTTGGTGCCCGCCGCGGTCTTGGCCTTGGGCGCGGCCTTGCGCTTCTTGCCCTTGCCTGAGTTCGTCTCGGACGTGGCGGGCTCGGGCTCGGCGGTACGCGGCTGCGGAACCTCGTCAGTGGGCTGCTCGGCGGTGGCGGCCTCCGGAGCTGGCTCGGTCGAGTCAACCGACTCGGCAGACTCGGCAGACTTGACCGACTTGACCGAGTCGGTTGACTCGGCCGACTTGGCGGCGGATTCGGCGGCCTGCTCGGGCGACGCGTCGGGCGACGCGTCAGCAGCCGTCTCCGGGCTCGACTCCGACCCCGTCGAGGAATTCGCGTCCTTCGGGGCCTCGACCGCGTCCGCGTCCTTGACGTCCTCGGCCGTCGCACTTTCGTTCTGCATCGCATCCATGTACGGCCCAACGACCGAGGTCCGAGGCGGTTACTCCCCGCTCGACCGCAGTCGCCGGAACGCGAGCGACGCCCCGGTCGACGAGAGATTCGTGCTCATATCTCTCATCGGACGGGGCGTCGGTCGGTGTCAGTTGCCCGCGCTACTTCTACTTCTACTGCCTCTACTTCGACGGACGGTCGGTGATCGAGTCCTGAATGCGGATCGTCTCCACCTCGCCGCCCTTGCCCTGCTGCTCGACGACGTCGCCCAGCCCCTGCTTCACCGAGTCGAGGATCGTCAGGCCCTGGCTGACGAGGCCGGCCGCGATCTGGCCGAGGCCGTCCGCGCCGTTGAGCACGTTGATGTTCGCGCCCTGCAGGCCCGCGGCCGCCTCGCGGACGATCTGCGGGAGCTGGTCGATGATCATCCGGTCCAGCGCCACCCGGCCGTTGGACGCGGCCGCCTCGGCCTGGATGCGCATCCGGTCGGCCTCGGCCTCGGCCAGCACCCTGATCCGCTGCGCCTCGGCCTGCGCGGGCTTGACCACCTCGGCCTGCAGCTGCTGCTGACGCAGCTCGGCGTTGCGCTCGGCCAGCTCGGTCTGCGCCTGGAGCACCTCCTGCTGGGCGTGCGCCTGGGCGAGCGGACCGGCCTGCGCGGCCACCGCCTGCGCCTTGTCGATCTGCGCCTTGTAGTCGGCCTGCACGACGGCGGTCTGCCGGGCGTACTCGGCCTGCTGCCGCGCCGCGTCCTGCTCCGCCATCGAGGAGGCGCGGGCCGCCTCGGCCTGGGCGACCTGCGCCTGACGCCGGATCTCGGCCTTGTGCGGGGCGCTCATCGACTCGATGTAGCCGCTGCCCATGTCGTCGATCGACTGGATCTGCAGCGAGTCCACCATCAGGCCGATCGTGGCCATCTCCGGCTTCGAGGTGTCCAGCGCCGTCTCGGCCAGCTTCTGCTGCTCCCTGATGATCTCCTCGACCGTCATGGAGCCGATGATCGCGCGCAGGTGGCCCGCGAAGATCCGGCCGGTGAGCACGGACATCTGGCTCTGGTCGGACAGGAAGCGCTGGCCCGCGTTGACGACCGACTCGTTGTCGTTGCCCACCTTGAACGCGATGACGGCCTTGACGGTCAGCGGGATGGCCTGCTTGGTCACACAGGTCTCGATGACCTCGGCCTCGAGCATCGCGAGCGTGAGGAACTTGACCTTCCGGAAAACCGGCGGGACGAAGGAACCGTGCCCGGTGACCACCCGGAACGGGGCGCCACCGTGCCTCTTGCCGCCCGAGACCAGCATCGCCTGGTCCGGGGCCGGAACCTTGTAGAACAGCATCGCTCCCCTACTCTTCACACACAGTCATGACGGCCCGATTGCATCGAGCACGTCGAGCGGATCTTCGGGCCAGGGCACAACCTCGACAGTGCGCGGTCCACGGGCGGTCACGGCCAGCACCTGGGTTCCGCGCGGCAACGGCCGTGCGGACCAGGCGATATAAATCTCCGTACCCCCGCGGATCCTGAGCAATGCCTCTCCGGGTCCCGCCGTCCCCCGGGTGCCGACCGTCAGCACCCCAATGGAGCCGAGGGCGGACTCGTCCTGCACCGCCTGCCACACCCCTCACCGTCGATCCAGGACGTCATCTGGACATCCACAAGCTTTAACGGTACTCCTCCGGTTCCTCGCAGGACAGTGAGCCGACCTCTTGTCGCGGCACGCGGCACCCGCCCGACGCCGGACGGATTTCTCCAGGTCCGCGCCGGTAGGGGACAATGATCGCGCGCGACCTTTACCGCCGAGCCTGGAGACCTGTTGATGGCAGCATCCGCCGAGATAGCCGAGCCCACCGACGAGGCTACGTTCGACGATTCCACCCGTTTGGCGGCGCAGCCGATCGTACTTTTGGGCTCGCTCAGTGCCCTGGCCGCGCTCTCACTGGACATGTATGTACCCGGGCTGCCCGCGATGGCCGCGGACCTCGGCACCACTGCCTCGGCCACGCAGCTGACGCTCACCGCATGCCTGATCGGGCTGGCGCTCGGGCAGCTCTTCGTCGGCCCGCTGAGCGACGCCCGGGGACGCCGGTCTCCGCTGCTGTTCGGGATGGCGCTCTACACCGCGGCGTCGGTCCTCTGCGCGCTCGCGCCGTCGATCTGGCTGCTGATCCCGCTGCGCCTGGTTCAGGGCGCGGCGGGCGGCGCGGCCATGGTCATCGCGACCGCGGCGGTCCGTGATCGGGGCGAGAACGGCACGGCCACGGCGAAGCTGTTCGCCACGCTCATGGTGATCAACGGGATCGCGCCGATCGCGGCGCCCGTGTTCGGCGGCCAACTTCTGCACTGGACGACGTGGCGCGGCGTCTTCCTCGTCCTCGGCGGGATCGGCGCGGTGCTGCTCGCGGCCTCGTTCTTCCTGTTCGGCGAGTCGCTGCCGGCGGCGCGGCGGCGGCGGACCGGCGGCGGGGTGCGCGTGCTGCTGCCGGTCTATCGCGGCCTGCTGCGGGACCGGGTGTTCGTCGGCTGCCTGCTGGGCAACGGCCTCGCGCTCGGCGGCATGTTCGGCTACATCTCCGGCTCGCCGTTCGTGCTTCAGGACATCCACGGCCTGACCGCGCAGCAGTACAGCCTGGTCTTCGCCTCGAACGGCGCCGGGATCGTGGCCGGCAGCCAGCTCAGCCGCTCGCTCGTCGGCCGCTTCGGCGCGCGTCGGCTGATGCTCGTCGGGCTGACGGGGGTGGCCTTGGGCGGCGTCGGCGTGCTGCTGTGCGCGCTCGGCGGGGCCGGACTGCCGCTGCTGCTGCCGATGCTGTTCGTCAACGTCGGCTGCCTCGGCCTCGTCCTGCCCAACGCCGGCGCGCTGGGCCTGGCCGGGCACGGCGACGCCGCCGGGGCCGCGGCGTCGCTGCTCGGTCCG
>Ga0185299_10001757_pt1 | contig 38338 bp, 23 predicted proteins | sample PaiPotPPA55metaG_FD_128002 | JGI IMG/M metagenome (GOLD analysis project Ga0185299, IMG submission 128002) | Iron sulfur acid spring bacterial and archeal communities from Banff, Canada, to study Microbial Dark Matter (Phase II) - Paint Pots PPA... ...
CCGCCTTGGCCCAGGTGCGGGCGAGGATGTCGCCGCCGGGGCCGACGACCTTGGCCTGTCCGAGGAAGCGCATGCCGCCCATGGCGCCGGTCTGGTTGGCGGAGGCGAGCACGACCTGGTTCTCGGCGGCGCGGGCCTGGTCGTAGAGGTCGAAGAGCCTGGCCTGCCGGTCCTGGGCCATCCGCGGGGCGCGGTTCGTAATACTGGTAGGCCAGGCGTTCAGGCAGGCGAGGATCTCGGCGCCGTCCAGGGCCAGCGAGCGGGCGGACTCGGGGAAGGTCTTGTCGTAGTCGATGAGCATGCCGATGCGGCCGACGGGTGTGTCGAAGGCGTCGAAGCGGTCGCCGGGCGCGTACGCGGCGGTCTCCCCGACCGGGAGGTGGACCTTGCGGTGGCGGCCGAGCACGCCGTCGCCGCTGACGCAGACGGCCGCGTTGTAGCGCGTGTCGCCAGCGTCCTCGCAGTAACCGAGGCACACCACCATCTCGGCGGCCAGGACGGCGACCCGGGCGATCAGCGGGTCGTCGGGCCCCAGGGCCGGGGGCAGCGCGTCCGGGTCGGGGTGGCGCAGGTCGGCGAGGTAGCCGCCGAGCGCGGCGTCCGGCAGCACGAGCAGTCCGGCGTCCTCCTTGCGGGCGTCGTCGATGAGTTTGGCGATCCTCGCCAGATCGAACTCCAGGTCGCGGCCGAAGTGGGCGGCCACGGCCGCGATCCTGACCGTGCTCATGCGCTCGCTGCTCCTGTGGGTACTTCTGCCGCTGCTGCTGCTGGGCCGTAGGTTTCCGGGCGCCGGTCGCGCAGGTGTCCCATCGACCGGCGGGCGGTCGCCAGGGCACCGGCGATGTCGAGTTCGGCGACGGCGATCCCGCCGCCGACGCCCGTGTCGGCGAGGATCTCGCCGCCGGGGTCGACCACCTTGGCGCTGCCCACGAAGCGTAGCGACCCGAACGTGCCCGACTGGTTCGCGGAGAGCCACACGATCTGGTTCTCCAGCGCGCGGGCCCGGTCGAACAGGTCGAAGCGGCGCTTCCAGCGGTCCTGTTCCAGGTCGGCCGCCGCGTTGGTGCGCGCGCCCGGCCAGGCCGAGACGCACACGCCGATCTCGGCCCCGTCCAGCGCGAGGGCGCGGGCGGATTCGGGGAAGGCCTTGTCGTAGCAGATCATCATGCCGATCCGGCCGACCGGGGTGTCGAAGGCGTGGAAGCGGTCGCCGGAGGAGTACGAGGCGTCCTCGCTCAGCGGCTGGTGGACCTTGCGGTGGTTGCCGAGCACGCCGTCGCCGGTGACGCACACGACGCTGTTGTACCGGACGCCGCCGGCATCTTCGCAGTAGCCTGCGACGATGGTCAGCTCGCCGGCCAGTGCGGCGAGTCGGCGGATCTCGGGACCGTCGAGGGCGAGCGCGGGCGGGCCCTCGTCGAGTTCTGCGTCGTCGTCGAGGCTCAGCAGGTAGCCGCCGAGGCAGGCCTCCGGCAGGGCGAGCAGCCGTACGCCGGCCGCGCGGGCCTCCTTGATGAGGCGTTCGACGACGGCGAAGTCCTCCTCGAGGTCGCGGCCGAACTCGGCGGCGACGGCCGCCATCCGCAGGGCGGTCATGAGGCTGCTCCCATTCCGGTCACCGTGTCGGCGACCGCTTCGGTGATCTCTCCGTCGGGCCAACGCAGCCCGACGCCGCGCCCCTCGGTCAGTTGCCCGCACGAGGTGCTGACGGCGGGTCCGGCGGGCAGCGGCGGCGCGTCCGCGTCGTCGGCGGTGAGCATGGCGAAGCCGGGGAAGCAGGTGAGCCAGTCGCCCATGCTCGCCTCCCGCGGCCTGGGCACGGCGGCCACGTCGAGCACCGCGCGGCAGCCGCTCGCCTCGGCGAGCATGCCGAGGGTCCCGGCGATTCCGGCCATCGACACGTCCTTGGCGGCGGCGGGCCGGGCGGCGGCGACGGAGCCGATCATTGTCCTGAGATCCTCGGCGGTGCGGCGCGAGGTCGAGTCCCACTGGCGCCCCCGGTAGCCGGGACGCCAGCCGCCGCCGAGGTCGGCGGTCAGCCGGACCGCGTGCCCCGGTCGGCCGCCGCCGCCGGGCACGGGATGCGGCGTGCGGCCGAGCGCCGTCACCGAAAGCGCGGCCGGAACGCCGAGTTGGGTGTGCCCGCCCAGCACCGGGACGCCGTAGGCCCGCACCGCGTTCCGCAGCCCGCTGAGAACCCGCGCGGCGTGGGCGGCGTCCTTCGCGCCGAGCGCGTCGAGCAGGCCGAGGGGCGCCGCGCCCATCGCGGCGAGGTCGTTGATGTTCACCAGGACCGCGCACCAGCCGGCCCACTCGGGATCGCGTTCGACCATCGACGGGATGATCGCGTCGCACGCGGCGATCACCTCGGTGCCGGGTACGGGCGCGCCGTCGTCGCCGACGAATCCGGCGCCGCCCGGGCTCAGCCCGGCCAGCAGCGGCCCGAGCGGGGACTTCGTCGCCGCCGCGAGCGCGGCGATGCGGCCAATCGGCCAGCGCATCAGCACGTGCGGCGTGTCGGCGACGGTGATCGGCCGTACCCGGTGCCAGCCGAGCCGGGTGAACAGCGCCTCGTTGCGGGCCTGCACGTTCGCCTCGAAACGCAGCGCTCCTTCGCTCTCGGCGCGTGCGCACGCGGCGCGAACCAGGGCGGCGCCCACGTTGCGCAGGCCGCGCGCGCCGGGGGCGACGACCAGCCGTCCGCCCTGCCACCAGCCCAGATCGGGACCGTCGCCCACCGGGCCGATCCGCACCCCGCCGACGATCCGGTCGGTACGGTCGCGAGCGATCAGGACGATTGTGCGCGGGTCTTCGTCGCGGGCGTCGAGATCGTGACCGTCGAAGAGCCCTTGCTCGTGCACGAAGGCCTCGCGGCGCAGGTTGCGGTAGACCACGATCGAGCCGACGTCCTCGGCCTGCTCGATCCGGAACTCGGGAACACGTGCCAGGGTATTGCGATCGCCGAGCAGGGCCAGGATGTCGAAGGCGGGATCCATGGTGCCGGGCGGCGCGGTGCCGTCGAGATACACGTGTGCTCAGCCTCCCGCACTCTGCAGCACGCTGCACGCGCCGCACGCCGCGCAACCGGCCTTCTGATCCGCGCCCGACATCCCGGCCGCGCGCAGTTTCGCGGCGACGCCTTCGGTCACGTAACGCAATAGCTCGGCGGACGGCGCGGGGACTCTGTCGCGGGCGGCAAGGGTGCCGCTCATCGGGCGGAAGGGGACGACGAACGGGTACACGCCCCGCTCGATCAGCCGTCCGGCCCCCTCGATCAGCTCATCAGGGTTCTCACCCAGACCGACCAGCAGGTAGGTGGAGACCCGGTTGCGTCCGAAGACGCGCACCGCCTCGTCCCACGCGGCCTCGTACTCGGTCATCGGGACCGTGGACTTGCCGGGCATCCAGCGGCGCCGCACCGTGTCGTCGAGTGCTTCGACGTGGATGCCGATCGACGTCGCTCCGGCTTCATACAGGGTGCTGATCCAAGCCGGGTCGCCGGGCGGTTCGCACTGCACCTGGATCGGCAGGTTCGGCAGGGCTTCGAGCACCGCGCGTACCGATCGCGCCAACGCCCGCGCGCCGCGATCCGGGCCGGTGGTGGTGCCGGTGGTCATGACCATCTGGCGCACTCCGTCCAGGCGTACGGCGGCCTCGGCCACCTCCGCGAGCTGGGCCGGGGTCTTAGCCGCGACGGTGGCGCCCGCGCGCAGGGACTCCTCGATGGTGCAGAACCGGCAGCGGTCTGATTCGGCGTAGCGGATGCAGGTCTGCACGACGGTGGTGGCCAGCACGTCCGCGCCGTGCAGCCGGGCGATGTGCTCGTACGGGATACCGTCTGTCGTGGTCAGGTCGTAGAACCTCGGACGCTGGACCGCGGTCAGCGTCAGGCCGGTGTCGTTCTCGCCGAGCCACACCCTGCCGTCGCGGACGGTGTAAGGGCTGGCGGGGTTGCGCGGGAGGGCGGCGTTGGCACCGTCGACGAGGACGTGGCCGTCGTCGCTGGGGCCCGCGCCGTCCGGCCGCCGCACGGGGGCGTCCATCCGGACGCCGTGCAGGGCGAGTTCCGCGCGGGTGCTGATCCGCACGTCCACCGCCGTCCTCGTCGTATCGGTGCCGACGCTCATCGTGTGCCCGCCGATCAGAGCTGGTAGGTGGAGTTGATGATCGCGCCCTTGCGCGCGTAGTGGATGATCGCGTCCTGCACGTCCAGCGGGTGGGTCGGGATGACCCCCTCGATCAGGTCCTCCTCGCGCGCGCCGTGCAGCGACAGCCCGAAGCGGCAGCAATAGACCTTGCCGCCCTCCGCGATGAAGGTCTTGAGCTGGTTGTTGATGTTGTGCTCGCCCGGGAACGCGGAGTTGCCGGTGGTCGGGAAACCGCGGGTGGCCAGGCAGTTGAGCGATCCGGGGCCGTAGAAGTAGATCGCCGACTCGAAGCCCTTGCGCAGTGCGCGGGTGGCCTGGAGCACGGCGACGAAGCTCACCGAGGACTCGTGCGCGATGCCGTGCACGAGGGTGAAATAGGTCTCGCCGTCCTCGGCCTGGTAGTCGGGGAAGACCTTGGTCGCGCCGTAGATGGTCGAGCCCTCGGGCAGCGAGGGGTGCGGGATCTCGGTGAGGGACTGCTTCTCGATGTCGGACAGTTCGACGGTCATGTGTCTGCTCCTAGAGACGAGGGGGAATCAGGGGCCGTAAGGATCGGTGTCGGTTGGTCGTAGAGGGCGGCGAAGGTGTCCCGGAAGACGAACTCGGCCAGCTCGCCGCCGCCGGTCGCGGAGGCCATCCGCGCGTATTCGCCCTCGAAGTCGCCCCAGGGCTGGTCGCTGGCGAACAGCACGCGGTCCTGGCCGACACCGCGCCGCTCGATCTCCCGGGCCAGCCAGGCGGGGGCGAATCCGATGGCCCAGGACAGGTCGGTGTAAACGCGCTTGCCGCGTTCGATCCAGTCGAAGAAGCGCGAGCCGATGAGCTTGATGTGGCCGCTCATCCCGCCGCCGAAATGCACCAGGTGAACCGGCACGCGGTCCGCGTACCACTCCACCAGATTGCCCACCTCGTCGATGTCGGACGCGGCGCCCGGAGAGGTGTGCACGTGCACGACGAGGCCGTGCCGCCGCGCCTGCGCGAAGATCCGGTCCAGCTGCGGTCGGCAGGCCGGGTCGGTGGCCCGGCCGCCGAGCAGGAAGCTGAGTTTCAGGGCCCTTACTCCGGCTTCCCCGGCGAGCGCGAGGGCCTGCTCGGTGCGGGCGGCGTCCTCGGGGCGCGGGGAGACCCACAGTCCGGCCCGGATCCGATCGTCGCTCTGCGCGGCCTCGACGGCCAACTCGTTGAAGGAGAACGCGATCGCCGGATCCGGCACGCCGTAGTTGGGGATCACCAGGGCGCGCTCGGTGCCCTCCGCGTCGAGGTCGGCTATCAGTTGCCTGACGGTGGCGCGAGCGTTGATGTCGGGGTTGACCGACGGGCCGCCGTAGAAGGGGTAGGCGGGCAGCACGCCGATGTGGCGGTGGGCGTCGTAGACCATGGCGCGTCCCCTTCATCCCACCGGAAGGGCGGACGCGACGACCGTCGGCGCGCCGGTGAGCGTGCCGCACACATCGGCCAGCCGACGGCCCGCGTCGATGTGGTCCGCGAGGAACTCCGCGTCCCGGCCGACGGACTCGAAGCGGCCCGAACCCCAGCTGTACTGCCACGGCAGGCCCAGGAAGTACAGGCCCGGGCAACTGGTGGCGCCGCGCCAGTGCATCGGATAGCCGCGGCCGTCGAAGGCGGGTATCTCGATCCACCGGTGGTCTCGGCGGAACCCGGTCGACCAGACGACCGAGGTGATCCCGGCCTCCGCGAGGTCCAGTTCGCGCGGCTGCTCGACCGGCTCCCAGGCCGGCACGTACCGCGCCTGCCGCGGAGCGGCGATGCCGCACGCCGCGATGTGCGCGTCGATGGCGTCCTTGATGCCCTCGGCCACCGCGTCCGCGTGGTCGAGGTTCACCTTCAGGTCGTCGGCGAACTCCAGCCGCGTACCGCTCACGCCGGTCAGATGCCCGTACAGCCGCATCCCGTCGTCGGCGAAGGCCCGCAGGTCGATGTCGCGACCGCCGTCGCGGCCGGTGACGTAGTGGTTGACCCGCATCCGCACCGCGTCGGCGTTGTCGAACGTGTCGATACCCTTGGCGTAGTGGCCCATCTCGTCGAGCCAGGCCACGCAGTCCCGGCCCCGGTAGAAGCGCGCCACCCGCGGTGCGCTGCCGACCGCCAGGTGCACCCGGCGACCCGCCAGATGCAGGTCCTCGGCGATCTGGCAGCCGGACTGGCCGGTGCCGACCACCAGAACCGCACCGTCCGGAAGCTGATCCGGATTGCGGTACCCGGATGAGTGGATCTGTTCGACGTCGTCGGGCAGCCGTTGCGCGAGAACGGGGACGGACGCCGTGTGGTAGGGGCCGGTGGCCACTACGACCTGGTCGGCGGTGAAGTCCCCGGCGCTCGTCGAGAGCTCGAACAGCCCGTCAGCGCCTTTGCGCATCCGGTCGACGCGTACCTTCTGCACAAGCGGCGGCCGGAAGAACGCCACGTAGTCCTGGAGATAGCGGACGATCTCGTCCCGGACCATGAATCCGTCCGGATCATTACCCTGATATGGATAGCCGGGGAGCTTGCACTGCCAGTTGGGCGTAACCAGGCAGAACGAGTCCCACCGCCGTGCCCGCCACTCATGCCCGACCCCGTCCGCCTCGACCACGACGTGCTCCACGCCGCGCTGCCGCAGGCAATAGCTCACCGAGAGCCCGGCCTGGCCGCCGCCGACCACGGCCACCGGAAAGTGGGCCCCGGCGAGCCGTATCGCGGGCGTCATCGCATACCCCCGTCGATGCCGAGCGCCGCGCGACTCCGATCCACGAAGTCGGCGAGGTCATACTCCGTGCCCGCGGTGAAATAGTCCGCGACTACCGTCGAAGGCGAGTAGCAGCGCTGGGTCGCACCATCGGGCCAGCGCACGTGGAAAAACATCTCGGGCATGAGGGTCCTCCATGCCGCGCGCCGAGGACCTGACGCCTCGCCGCTGCTTAGGAGGACCACTTCAGTCCGCCGCGATTACCGAACAAGGTCATCCGGAATAAAGCGACGTTAGCGGATCCTCACAATGACTCCCCGACTCCCCGAAACGCGTTCGTCATTGTCCTGATCGAGGGCTGAGTCCGGTGCCCACAACAGAGAACGCGGCACGGGCTCCGCACGCGCCGGAGCGGATCGTGATCGTCGGGGCCGGAGCCGCCGGGCTCGGCGCGGCCGAGGCGGCGCGGTCGCTGGGACACGAGGGGTCGATCCTGCTGGTCGGCGACGAGCCGCACGAGCCCTACGACCGGCCGCCGTTGTCCAAGCAGTTCCTCAGCGGGGCCTGGGAGGCAGACCGGCTTCCGCTGCGTGATCGGGCGACGCTGCACGGGCTGGGCATCGGCGCGACATTGGCGGACAAGCACCGGACCCACGGCGTGGAGCTGCGCTGCGGCGTCGAGGTACGCGACATCGTGGGCGAGGACGGCCGGGTATCGGCGGTGGAACCCGACTCGCACACCGCCCGCATGCTCCCGCTCATCGCAAGCCAGGAAACACAACCGATCGCGCGGTGAACGACCAGCAGTGCGCTCCCCGTAAGTCGAGAATGAAGGTCGCGTCGGCGGCCGCGGGGGTGAATAAGTCTCCTGTTGCACACCGAGGGGGGGAATATCGGGCATGACGGTTGATTGGCTTTCGGTCGCTCCAGAGCCGCGGGCGGCGGCAGAGGTGATTCGCCTGGTGCGCAGGTCCGTGATTCCGGTGGGGCCGCTACTCGGCTCGCTTCGGACGCGGGAGCGGCAGCAGGTGCGCTGGGTCCAGGCGCCGAACGGGACAGGTACGTGGCTTGTCACGGATTACGAGGCGGCGCGCAGCGCGCTCGCGGACCCCCGGTTGAGCCGCGCCGCGGCGGTGGGGCCCGGAGCTCCGAGACTGAGTCCGGGTCAGCCGGCGCCGGATTCCATCATCAGTCTCGACGGCGCGGAGCACGCCCGGCTGCGCAGGCTGGTGACGGGCGCGTTCACCGAGCGCCGTGTCGCGGACCTTTCGCCGTTCATTGACAACCTCGTGGCCGAGCTGCTCGAAGAAATGGCGGCCAAGGCCGCTCCCGCGGATGTCGTCGGCTCCTTGGCCGCTCCGCTTCCCTTGCGGGTGCTCTGTTCCGTCCTGGGCATACCGTGGCAGGACCATGACCAGTTCGGATCTGGGATCAGCGTGCTCTTCGAAATGCAGGGAGACGCTGATGAGAACAAGGCGCGCGCGTTGCGGCTGGCCCGTTACATGGCGACCCTGGTGGCTCGCAAGCGGCGTGAAGGCGGAGATGATCTGATCTGTGCTCTCATCGCGGGGCAGGACGGCGAGGACCGGCTCTCGAACCGAGAGCTGGTCACCTTGGCACTCAGCATCCTGATGGCCGGATACGAGACGACGGTCGACCAGCTGTCCCTGTGCATACTGAGCCTGCTGATCAACGCCGAGCTCACGGCCGTACTGCGCGCGGATGCCTCCCTCATTCCCACTGCCGTGGCGGAGATCATGCGCGTCAGCCCCGCCGTATCGATCAGCTTCCCGCGCGTGGCCGGCGAGCAGATGACGATAGGGGGCCAGACGATCGAGCCCGGACAGCCGGTGGTGGTCTCCGTCATCGGCGCGAACCGCAGTGTCAGGACCGATACCGCGCCCATAACCGTCAGCCACCTGACCTTCGGCCACGGAATCCATCGATGCATCGGGGCCCCGCTCGCCCGGATCCAGCTAGCCTCGGCGCTGCGGGGCCTGCTCACCCGTTTCCCGCTTCTCGCGCTGGCCGACGATCCCGCGGCGCTCGAGTGGAAAAGCGGATCCTCGTCGAGGGGCCTGGCCCGACTGCACGTCACCTGGTGATCGCACGGGGGCGCGCCGTGCGAGAGGCGATACGGCGTCTTCGTCGTCCCGGGCCTGAACCGATCCAGCCCGCAGCCCGCCGAGCCACGGCGGGCAAGGGCCGGTTGTGGGTGAATGGGACCATGAACCAGAGCGCTGAAATACGGAGACGGGTGCACACGGCGCTGTCAGCGCTGATGGACCTGGGAAAGCTGCTGGCTCATCCGCAATGGACCGTCGGCGACGGGCGCCCGGACGGGATCCGGGTGGGTAAGGTCGCGGCCGACGGTACCGATCCGGTCACCGTCTTCATGGTCGGCATCCGCGTCAACCGATGGCGCGCGCCGTGGCACTGGCTGCCCCTGCTGCTCGCCCTGCCCCCGATGGTCCGGGAATTGGCCGCCGAACCGGACAGCGGTTTGCTCGGCTACCGGCTCCTGCTCGGACCCGGGGCGCGCCAGGCGCTGCTCCTGCAGTACTGGCGCGACGCGCGGGACCTGCACACTTTCGCCCGCGACCCGAATTCCCCGCACCGCGCCGCCCAGAAGCGGTTCTGGCGGCACTACGCCGCAGCCGGCGCGGCCGTCGGCGTCTGGCACGAACTGCTCCCGACGGCTGCGCCCGAGTCCATGTACGGCAACATGCCGCCGACCGGAATCGGCGCGCTGCGCGACGTACGGCCGCTGGCCTGGACCGTGAGCGGACCGGCCGACCCATCCGCAGGCGAGAGCACGGGTCAGGGCGCTGGCTCAGAACTGGAGAGCTGAAAAGCCATAGTGCCACACCGCCGCCTGTGCCCGTGAACTAGACCCAAGTGGAAGTCAACTCAGGCAGTCCACCAGCGGGTGGCGCGACCCGGCCCGTCATCGCCGCGCGTTGGAGCACCCCGGCTACCCCCGGGACCACCCGACCCTGAACCCGGCTGGAAGCCGACCCGCGTGGACGAGGCTCTCGGCAAGTACGCGGAATTTCTTCAGGCCAATTTCACAAAGGTTGGCGAATTACCGCCATGACGTTAACTAGTCAGCACTTTGAGTCGCGGGCTCGGCACAATTCCAGGATTATATCGGACATCGAACTAAGTGATTTCCGAATCGACCCGATCCCACGGCGTCCGGCCGGTGATCACCGATTCGACCGGAATTCATTGCACCCGGCTCCGGGCGCGACCGGAGCGAGACGCGGTTCCGGAATGCGGCGATACCCACTCTCCTCCCGCCTTCCGATGCCGCGGTCGCACCCGCGACCGGTACGCCAAGGCGGGCTCTAGAGCAGCGCCCGCCGGAGTCTTCGAATCCTTGGGAGCGAAATTCATGCGACGCAATCGGCTCTATGGACGCAACTGCCGGAACAGTGACCTTCGGGGTCAACTGCGACGGCACCTGCTGACGTGCACGCGGCGCCCGGTCCGGGCGCCGACGCCGGAGCATTGCGGGCTCATCACGCTCGGCGCCATGATCGAGCGGATCGAACTTCTTACCGTCCGGTGACGTTCTCCGGCGTGTGCGCGATAACGCGCAAGGGCGGTCGTAGCGTGGCCGCATGAGAGTACTGGTCACTGGAGCCGCTGGATTCATCGGTTCGCACATCGTGGAAGAGCTCGTCGATACCGGGCACGAGGTCGTCGCGCTCGACGTGCTGCTACCTGCCGTCCACCCCGATCCCGAGGCCGCGCGCAGGCGGGTGCCGACGGGTGTGGCACTGCTCGAGGCCGATGTTCGGGACGAAGCCGCGGTTCGCGAGGCTCTGGCGGGGATCGACGCTGTCTGTCATCAGGCCGCGATGGTGGGTCTTGGGCTGGATATGGGCGACGCCCCGCTGTACGCGGGCTGCAACGACCTCGGCACGTCGGTGGTGCTGTCGGCGATGGCCGCCACCGGAGTGCGCAGGCTCGTGCTCGCCTCCTCGATGGTGGTCTACGGCGAGGGCCGGTATGACTGCCGCAGACACGGCGTTGTGTCGCCCGAGCCCCGTGAGCAGGCGGACTTGCAGGCGGGACGGTTCGAGCCGCTGTGCCCGCATTGCCGCGCGGCGCTCACTCCCGGGCTCGTACGGGAGAGCGCGGCGTTCGACCCGCGCAACGTGTACGCGGCGACCAAGGCGGCGCAGGAGTTCCTAGCCTCTTCCTGGGCCCGCGCGGTGGGCGGGAGCGTCGCGGCGCTGCGTTACCACAACGTCTACGGGCCCCGGATGCCGCTGGACACCCCGTATGCGGGCGTGGCCGCGATCTTCCGTTCCGCGCTCGCGGCGGGCCGGGCGCCGGCGGTGTTCGAGGACGGCGGCCAGCGCCGCGACTTCGTGCATGTGCGCGACGTGGCCGCCGCGAACGTCGCCGCGCTCGGGTGGACCGCCGACGCCCCGGTCGGCGGCTCGCGGGCGTTCAACGTGGGCAGCGGCACCCCGCGCACGGTCAGGCAGCTCGCCACCGGGCTGGCCGAGGCGGTCGGCGGTCCGGAACCGGTGGTCACCGGGCAGTTCCGGCTCGGTGATGTGCGGCACGTGACCGCATCCAGCGAGCGGCTGCGCGGCGAGCTGGGCTGGCGGGCCCGGGTGGAGTTCGCGGACGGGCTCAAGGAGTTCGCCGGCGTGTCCGCCGACTGACGCCGCGCTTTTTGTTCGAGGTCCCGGGCGGCCGCGCCGCGGCGGTGTCAGCCGGCCGGGACCGGCAGGAGCACCTCGAACCGGCAGCCGCCGCTCACGTTGTGCACCGCCACTTCGCCCGCGTGGGCCTCGACGATCCCGCGCACGATGGTCAGGCCCAGCCCTGCGCCGGCCAACGGCTCCGGGGTGCGCGCCGCGGTGCCGCGCCAGCCGACGTCGAAGACCCGCTCCAGGTCGTGCTCCGTCAGGCCGCCGCAGGAATCGGTGACCGCCAGCACGGCCTGCCCGCCCTTCTCCGCGGCCTCGACCTGGACCAGCCCGTCGTTCGGGGTGTGCCGGATCGCGTTGACCACGAGGTTGGTCAGCGCACGCGAGAGTTCCCTGGGGTCCACCCGAACGGCGAGCGAGGTGAGCACCTGCGCGCTGAGTTCGACACCGAGGGACCGGGCCAGCGGGTCGGCGCCGACGACGGCCTCGTCCACGAGGTCGGCGAGCGAGACGCGGGTGAGCGAGAGGCGCAGCGCGCCGGCGTGGATCCGCGACAGCTCGAACAGGTCGTCGACCATGCCGGTGAGCCGGTCGGCCGCGACGCGGATCTGAGTGTGGTAACGCACCGGATCCGTGGCGACGCCGTCTTCGAGCGCCTCGGCCATCGCGCGCAGCCCGGCCAGCGGGGTGCGCAGGTCGTGGGAGACCCAGGCGACCAGTTCGCGGCGGGAGCGCTCGAGCGCGCGCTCGCGGTTTCGGGACTCGGCGAGTCGCGTGGAGGTGGTCGTGAGCTCCCGGCGCAGTTCCTCGAGTTCGGCCGTGGCCATCGCGGTTCCGCGGCGAGCCGTGGGGATGACGGTGCGCGAATGCCTGGCACCGGGCGGCAGCGCCGGGGCCGGTGCCAGGTCGTGGACGTCCTCGCCGAGGGCGCGCAGGGCTTCGCGCAGGGCCCGGCTGTCCACGGTGACGCCGCGAGCGAGCGGTATGGCCATGCCGATCGCGCACACGCCCACCGCGAAGCAGACCATGATCACGACCTTGAGGTCGTGCTGGGACAGGAACATCGCCTGGGCGGTGCCGAGCACTCCCGCGGCCATCGCGAGCACGGTCGCGGTGGAGACCGTGAACAGCTTCATCCGGACCGAACTGCCGGACTGCAGGCGCAGGGCGAGCAGGCCGAGCAGGCTCACCCCCACGGCGCAGCCGCCGCCGATCAGCACGATCATTACATCGTCGGGCACGTGGTCATCCTTCTTGATGGTTCTCGTGGACAGGCAGATCCAGGCGGTACCCGACGCCCCAGACGGTGACCAGCAGCGTCGGTGCGGCCGGATCGGCCTCGATCTTCTCGCGCAGGCGGCGGACGTGGACGGTGACCGTGGACTGGTCGCCGTACTCCCATCCCCACACCAGCCGCATCAGGTCGCCGCGGCTGTAGGCCTGGCCGGGGTGCGCGAGCAGAAAGGCGAGCAGGTCGAACTCGCGGCCGGTCAGCGCCAGCGGCCGACCGTCGCGGGTGGCCTCGTGCCGCGCGAGGTCGAGTTCCACGTCGGCGACCTTGAGCGACGCCGCGGGGTCGGCGCCGTCCAGCCGCCGCGCTTCGTGGGATCTACGCGACCTGCGCAGCACCGAGATGGCGCGCAACGCCAATTCGCGCGGACTGAACGGCTTGGTGACGTAGTCGTCGGCGCCGAGTTCGAACCCGAGGATCCGATCGCTCTCCTCGCCGCGCGCCGTCAGCATGATTACGGGCGGTCCGCCGAGGGTCGCGAGTCGGCGGTAGACCTCGAACCCGTCGAAACCCGGCAGCATCAGGTCCAAGATCACCAGGTCGGGCAGCTGCGCGCGGGCCGCGGCCAGCGCGGACGGGCCGTCGGCGGCGAGCTTGATGCGCAGGCCGGAACGCCGCAGGTAGGAGGCGACCACCTCGGAGACGGTGGCGTCATCGTCCACGACGAGCACATAGCCGCAATCACCCATCCTCGGGACCTCCGTCCTGCTCGGTCGGCGCCTGTTCCCGAGCCGACGGTCGCGCCGACGGCGCCTGAGGTTCGGGCTCAGGTTCAGGCTCGGGCTTCGGCTCAGGTTCGGGCTCCGGTGCGGGCACCGCATCGGCCTGCGCGTCCGCCGCCTGCTCTGCCATCGCCTTCTCTTTCGCTCTCGCCAGCGCGGCCTCGATCTGCGCTCGCAACCGCGCCTCCCGCGCTCGCCTGCGCCGATCGCGCACACCGCCCGGCACCACCGACAGCACGGCGATCGCAGCCACCGCGCCCAGCGCGATCGTCAGATTGCGCGGATAGTCGAAAGGCGTCACGGTCGGATTCGGATTGTCCCCTCTGCGCAGGATGTCCGGCAACCCCACGATCACCAGCGAGCCGCCCGCCAGCAGGAACAGCGCCAGCGCGCGCCGCACCCGTGGACCGGTCAAGCGCCCGACGACAGCGCAGGCGATGAAAACCACCGGGGCCAGGATCGCATCGTGCCCGATCACCCCGCCGAGCAGCCATCTGCCGATCGATGCGGGCTGGCCGATGTGTGCCTTCTCGACCCACAGCGTCCAGACGCCGAAACCGATCATGGCCACGCCGACGGCGCCGACTCCCAACCGCAGTGCGGTGCTGGCGCGCATCTTCAGAGCACCTCGATCCGGGAGACCCATTTGGTCTGGAGCACTCCGGGCCGAGCCGGCGCGATGATCCGGGCCGGATAGCCGTGGTCGAGCGAGAGCGGCTGGCCGTGCAGGCGCAGTGCGAGCAGGGTGAGCGGGTCCTCGGCGTATTCGTGCGGCATGAGCATCGTCGCATAGGACCCTGAGCGCTCCAGCGAAATGACCCGCACCTCAGCGCCGGCAGGCGCGCCCACCCGTTCCAACAGGTCGATCACGCGCACGCCCTGCCACGAAGCGTTGACCGACCAGCCCTCGACGCAGGCGATCGGCAGGTTCGCGGTGTACTGCGGCAGCGCGGACAACTCGCGCAGGGACAGCTCGTACGGGCGCGGGCCGGTCACGTTCAACCGCCAGGCAGGGTCGAGAGCAGTCGTCTCGACCTGAGCCTGCACGGCGGTCCGGTTGATCGGAACCCCTTGCGGCCCGAACGTGGGAGAGCGCGGCGCCAGCAAATCCACGGAGCGCAGCGAGGTCACGGACTCGCCGACGGTGGTGACCGTCACCACGCCGACCGCCACCCCGGTCACGGTGAGCATCGCCCGCCGGCTGACCGCACCGCGCCTCCCGCCCGGCGCCGCCTCCGCCTCCGCCTGCCGCGCCTCGGCTTCCGGCGCCTGCGCCGCCTTGTTGCTCAGGCCGCGCACGATGACCGGAGCCTTGACCGCGACGTGCAGCAAAAGTCCGCCGAACGTGACCCAGGCGACCAGATAATGCGCGTTCGTGAAGTAGAACTGCCACGGATACCACTGGACGATGTTCAGCAATCCGGTGACCAGCTCGAAGATCGCGCCGCTGATCAACACGAAGATCGACAGCCGCTCCAGCCCGTGCAGCACCGAGGTGAGCGGCGGCCAGGCGAACAACCGCGGGTAGACCGTCCAGAGCTTGGCCAGCAGCAGCGGGATCGAGGCGAGGCCGCTGGCCACGTGCAGGCCCTGGGTGAAGCGGTAGAACCACACCGGCCTGGTCGGCAGCGGCCACCAGGACGCGGGATGCTGCAGTTCGTGGCTGATCATCCCGGTGACGAACGCGGTCGCGAACGCTATCCCGAGCGCCGTGCCGATCAGCGACGCGGTGCGCTCGTCGTGCAGGGCGCTGCGGAACGCGCCTGGGCGCAGCGGGCCATGGCGCAGCCACGTCGGCGCTTGGTCGGGGAACCGGAATCGCGGAAACTTCACGGTCCCATACAATCGCTCCGAGCCCTCCGGACAGCTCAACCGGAGCCTTACGAACCTCTTACGGCACGCCCTGCCCGCACGATCCACCGCCCCGCGACTGCCACAGTGACACGCATGGATCAAAGCCTCGTGCCAAGCCGACGCAGCGCACCGTGGCGCACGGCCGCCACCGCTACAGCCGTTGCCGCGATGGTCTGGCTGCTCCTCATCTACACGCACGAGACCGGGTCGACCTGGAAATCATGGAGCCTGTTCGCCGGGGCCTGGCTGGCGTTCGCGGCGGCGGCGTGGCTGGTGCGCGGGGTCCCGAAGCGCGCCGCGGCCCTGCTCATCCTCGGCGGTTGCCTGCTCGGCGGCATCGCCGCGGCCAGCGGCCCGTCACGGCAGAGCGACGACCTCTATCGGTACGTCTGGGACGGCCAGGTCCAAGCTGCGGGCATCGACCCGTACGCCTACGTACCCGCCGCGCCCCAACTTGCCGCGCTGCGCGAGGACTCCTTCCTCTGGCCGGGCCCGCACACGTCCTGGTGTGTCGCGCCGGGCACGAAGGACCCTGATCAATCCGGCGACCTCTTGCCCGGATGCACCCTGATCAACCGCCCGAGCGTGCACACCATCTACCCGTCGGTGGCGGAGGCGTACTACTACGCGGTCGACGAACTCGCGCCGCACGGATCGCGCTACAAACCGATACAGCTCGCCGCCGCGCTGCTCGCGCTCGCCACGGCCGCGGCCCTGATGCTCGGCCTGCGCTCGCTCGGGCGCGACCCGCGCACGGCGGCGCTGTGGGCCTGGTGCCCGGTGGTGCTGTTCGAATCGGGCAACGGCGCCCACATCGACGTCCTCGCGGCCTTCTTCGCCGTCTGCGCGCTGGTGGTCCTGGCCCGCGACCGCGGCGTACCCGGCCGCGGCACGGCCGCGCGGATCATCGGCGGAGTGCTGCTCGGACTCGCCGTCGGAGCGAAGCTGACACCGGCACTCGCCGCGCCGGCCGCCCTGCGACGCAGAACCCTGACAGCTGGCACCGCCGCGGCGGCGACCTTCGTGCTGACGTACCTGCCGCACGTCTTCGCAGTCGGCGGCAAGGTCATCGGCTACATTCCGGGCTACCTCAACGAACAGGGCTACGACTCGGGCCGCGGCTTCCTCCTGCTCGGGATGATCCTGCCGCAATCGCTGTGCGCCGCGGCGGCCGTACTGATCACCACCGCCGCGGCGCTCGCCGTGTACTTCTTCGGCGACCCGTCGCGGCCCTGGCGCGGAGCGATGGTGATGACCGGACTCGGGCTGTTCCTGACCACGCCCGGCTACGGCTGGTACTCCGTGCTGCTGTGCGCCTTCGTCGCCCTTGACGGCTCGGTGGAATGGCTCGCCCTTGCTCTGACCAGCTTTGTCACCCAGACTGGAAACGGCGCATTGCTCAGTAGCCTGACAGCCCAACGCGCCGGATACATCGTAGCCGCGGCCGTCATCGCGAGCGGTTGGGCGCTGCGCGCGCGGCGTCGACGCGGGCGGGCGCACGACGAGACCTCGGGCACCTCCGTGTCCGCCTTTCCCGTCCCGACCCCGGCCACGCCGCCCGCACCGCTTGTCGACGTGGTGCTGCCCTGCCTCGACGAGGCGGCGGCTCTGCCCTACATGCTCGGGCGGCTGCCGGACGGCTACCGGGCCATCGTGGTGGACAACGGATCCACCGACGGCTCGGCCGAGATCGCCGCCGGGCTCGGCGCACACGTGGTCAGCGAATCGCGCAAGGGCTTCGGCGCCGCCTGCCACGCCGGACTGGTCGCCGCGAGCGCACCCGTGGTGTGCTTCTGCGACTGCGACGGCTCCTTCGACCCCGGGCAACTGCCCCGCGTAGCCGACCCCGTCCTGCTGGGCAAGGCCGACCTCGTCCTCGGGCGCCGCAAACCCCTCACGTCGGGCGCCTGGCCGATCCACGCGCGCATCGCGAACGAGTTCCTCGCCTTCCGGCTGCGCCGCACCGGCGTGCGCGTACGCGACCTCGGACCCATGCGCGCCGCGCGCCGCGAAGCCCTGCTCGGGCTCGAGGTCGCCGACCGGCGCTCCGGCTACCCGCTCGAGACCGTGCTCAAAGCCTCGGCCGCCGGCTGGAAGATCACCGAGACCAGCGTGGACTACGCCCCGCGCACCGGAAAGTCGAAGGTCACCGGCACCGTATCCGGCACCATCACGGCCGTGCGCGACATGAGCCGCGTCTGGAACGAGGCAACCCGATGAGTACCCTGATCGTTCTGGCGAAGGCACCCGTGCCCGGACGGGTCAAGACCCGGCTGTGCCCGCCGTTCACCCCGCACCAGGCCGCCGGACTGGCCGAGGCCGCCCTCGCCGACACACTGCACGCCGCGCGGGCCTGCGGGGCGGACAACCTGCTGCTCTTCCTCGACGGCGAGCCCGGCCCCTGGCTGCCGAAGCCGCGCATCGGCCAGGGCATCGGCGTCTCGGCACAACCCGCCGGCAGCCTCGACACGCGCATCGCGGCCGCGTTCGCCGCCGCGGCCCACCGCGACCCGGGCCCGGCCTTGCTGATCGGCATGGACACCCCGCAGGCCGATCCCTCCCTGCTCGATGAGGCCCTACGCCTGCTGCACGGCGAGGCACAGGCCGTATTCGGGCCGGCCGAGGACGGCGGGTTCTGGGCCCTCGGACTCGACGGCCTCCACAACACCGCGGCATGGGCCGAAGACCTCGTGTTCGGGGTCCCGATGTCCGTACCCGAAACCGGCCGGACCCAGCTGCGCAGGCTGCACGACGCCGGACTGCGCGTCGAGGTCCTGCCCGCGCTGCGCGACGTGGACACCGCGGCCGACGCGCACGCCGCCGCCGCACTGATCCCCGAAAGCCGCTTCGCCGCACGCCTGGCCGAATACACGCCCCCCGCCGACGGGCCGCCACAACCCGCCGAGCCCACGAACGCGACGGCCGAACCCGAACCCTGGGCGGGACCGGTCCTGTCCGCCTACGAACGGGCGCTGTGGGAATCGCTCACGCACCGGCCGGACCCGGTCCGGCTCCATGCCGAGTCAGGCCACGACTTCGTTCTCGACGTCGCACGCTACGCCGCCCCGGCCGACGCCGCCGACGACTGTCTCCTGGCCCGCTGCACCGGCCCGACTCTCGACATCGGCTGCGGCCCCGGACGTCTGGCGGCCGAACTCGCCCACCGCGGCGTCCCCGCGCTCGGCGTCGACGCGGCACCGATCGCCGTGCTACTCGCCCGCGCCGCAGGCGCAACCGCATTGCGTCGATCGGTATTCGACCGGCTACCCGGGGAAGGACGCTGGCGGCACGCGCTGCTGATCGACGGCAACATCGGGATCGGGGGCGACCCCGAGGCTCTGCTCACCCGCATCAGAACCCTGCTCGCCACCGGAGGCGAACTCGTCGTCGAGGCTGCCGCCGACGCCGCCGACGACCGCTCCCGGCTCCGCGTCGGCGACGACGGCACCACCATGCCCTGGGCCCGCCTCGGTACCGAGGCGGTGCGCAAACTCGCCGCAGCGACCGGTTACACCGCCGACCACGAATGGACGACGAACAGCAGGCACTTCATCGCCCTCTCGACATAACCGGGCGCGGCCGACGCCCATGATTGACGACCACGATCACCACGGATGACCGCGGATCGCCACAAACGCGGTGCGATTCCGGATGCAAGTAGGCACTGCCCTTCACCCTGCCCAGGCACGGTACGCCGCCATAGAGAGCGGCAGCATTCGAGCCCGGGCTCAAAAGTTGCCCACTTGCGGACCTGCAGGTCTCGGCAAGGCCTACCGGAGCAGGTTCAACCTTTTGACTCTGCTGCTGACGGCAAAGAAAAAGGTCAGATGGGTTATGATTACCTATCTGGCCTGCGGTTTTACTTCATCCTGTGGAGCCAAGGGGATTCGAACCCCTGACCTTTTGTCTGCCAGTTCTCCCTAGCCGATAGGGTATATGCCCCGACCTTCGGGGATTTGGTCGGCAGAGGTCCCCTAGAGTCCGGTTCGGATGGTGCCGTTGCTGTACGCGGCTGCTGCATAGCGCCCTCGCCGACAGCGGGGTCAGCCGACGTCGCTCGTGCCGCCATGTGTGCCGCCGGTCACGCGGCGGCGCGCGGCGGAGCGTGTGGCGGCGGCTAGGCAGACGAAGAGGATCACGGCTGCGGAGGCGGCGACGTGGCTTGGGCCGATTCCCAGCACGTCGTCTCCGGATGCGACGAGAACGACGGCGGCGGGGCAGGTCGGCGTGTCAGAGGTCTGTCCGTCAGCTTGGCAGGGGGCGATGACGAGCGAGACCTTGCCGATCGCGTAGGCGACAGTCGCGTCTCGCGATGGAGTGGTGGACGCGACGTTGACGGTTGCGTCGATGAGCCGGGCTGAAATCGGCGTTACGGTTCGTTCGCGGCACGACGCCGGGGGCGTCGGCGGCTTACTGGTCTCGGTACTCGCGGATCAGGTCGATGACGTCGGCGATGGTCCGCAGGTGGCTGAGGGCGGCTTCCGGGATGGCGGCCGACTCGCGGTCCTCGAGGCGTGCGAGGAGTTCCATGGTGTCGACCGAATCCAGGCCGAGGCCGGCGATCTCGTCGTCGAGGTTGAGGTGTGGTGCCGTGTCGGCCGGCTTGACCTCCATGATCTCTTCGGCGATCACTGCGATGAGCCGATCCACTTCACCGGTTGTGTCCATCTGGCGCTCCTATCGGTCGACTGCCTCGACGGGCTGTCGGACTCCGGTCGTCACCGGCAGGGATTCGTCGTAGTGAAAGGTGATGCCGGGATGGCTGACCGAGGGGCCGGCCACCGACAACCGGGGGAAACGGTCGTAGATCCGGGTCAGCATGACGCGCACGGCGACTCGGACGAATGAGGCGCCGGGGCAGGCGTGGTGGCCGTGGCCGAAGGAGATCGGCCGGCTCTGCGGCACGGAGAAGTCACGATCCAGCCGCAGCACGTTCGGATCAGCCCACTGATCGGGGTCTCGGTTCGCCGCACCGGCGAGCAGGAAGATCCCATCCCCCGGCTTGACCTCGCAGTCGTGCAGCGTCGTGTGCACGCGGGCGCGCCGGAACAGCACGTGGACCGGTGCGTCGAAGCGCAGCAGCTCCTCGACCGCGTTGTCCAGGATCGCCGGCCGGTCGATCAGCAGTCGCCGTTGCTCTGGAAAGGCGTCCAAGCTTGCCAGGGCGTTTCCCACCATGCCGGGGAGGTTGTTGACCGCGGGCACGATCATCCCCAGCACACAGGCCACCGCGTCGTCGGCGGACAGGCGCGGGTCGTTGGCCAGCTGCCAGATCGGGCCCTGGCCCGGCCGACCCGTGCGATGCGCGACCAGTTCACGAATGTACGCGTCCAGCTCGACCGCCGCCGCGTCGGCGGCCAGCAGTGCCGCAGAGCCGCGCAGCAGGTCGGAAGTCCCGGCGATGATGGCGCGGATCATCTCCGTCAGCGTCCTGGACTCGGTCTCGGAAATCCCCAGCACGTCGTCGACCACGTGCTCGGCCAACGGCACCGCGACGACGGACATGAAGTCCGCGACGCCGTTCGCCCGCAGCTCCTGCGCGAGTAGGTCGAGCCGATCGTCCACCCGCCGCCCGATCTGGTCGGCGAGATCCGCGGCGTAGTCCGCAGACAACACCGAGCGGGTCGGCGTCCGCAGCTCGCAGTGCCGAGGATCATCAGTGAACTGAATGACAGTGACCGAATGTACCAACGATTCGTGCGTGGCCCAGCCCGGCACGTTTTCGGAGAAGTATGTGCGCGAGAACTGGCCGAAGTCCTTGTGCGCGCGCAGTATGTCGACACATTCGCGATAGCCGGTGACCACCACACCCCACCTGCTGCGCACTACGGGGCCGAGGTCGCGCAGCTGGCCATAGATCAGATAGCGATCGTGGTGGCCGGTGGATCTGCGCAGCTCGTGCAGTAGCACGTCCACCTTCGACTTCGTAGTCGGCATGGCGTCGCATCCTTCCATAGGTCCCGCCGCGACGCACCCGAACTGCCGCGCCCGAGGCTTTCCGGGCGGGTCTCAGACCTGCAGCCGGCATCGCACCCTCCGGGAAGGACCAATGCCATACTGCGGGTAATGCAGAACCATGCCACCCAGGCTCCACCCGATACGGGGTTCGCGCCGGAACACATCGCGGCGGTGACTCGCGAGGTCAGAGCCAGCGCGGATGTCTTGGTGCGGGCGCAGGACGGCATGCGCGGGCTCCGATTCAGCGACGCCGCGCGCTCCGGCACCGAGACCGGCACCGGGTCCTCGGTGATCGGCACGCTGCCGCCGTTGTATCCGGAATGGCTCGGCGACCGGAGGTTCTGCCGGGACCACGGCGTGCGGTTCCCCTATGTGGCGGGCGAAATGGCCAACGGCATCGCCACCCCGCGGCTGGTCGTCGCGATGGCGCGAGCCGAGATGCTCGGCTTCTTCGGCGCCGCCGGCCTCGGCCTCGATCGGGTCGAGCAGGGTATCGACGAGCTTTCCGGTGCGCTGGGCGAGGCCCCCAACTGGGGGGTCAATCTGATCCACGCGCCGACCGAACCGGGCGTGGAGGAGCGCACCGTCGACCTGTTGCTGGCCAAGCGGGTTCCGGCGGTGTCGGCCTCGGCCTTCATGGATCTGACGCCGGCCGTGGTGCGTTGTGCGATCGACGGTCTGCACGTCGATCCGGCCGGCCGGATCGTGCGTCGCAGGAGACTGTTCGCCAAGGTCTCCCGGCCGGAGGTCGCGGCGAGGTTCCTGTCCCCCGCGCCGAGCGCCATGCTGCGTGAACTGGTCGAGCGCGGCGGGCTCACCGCGGCCGAGGCGCGACTGGCCGAGCGGATACCTCTCGCCCAGGACATCACCGTCGAGGCCGACAGCGGCGGGCATACCGACAATCGGCCGCTGGCCTCGCTGTTCCCCGCGATCGTCGATCTGCGCGACCGGTTGGCCGCGCGGCTCGGCCTCGACGAGTCGGTGCGGATCGGCGCGGCGGGCGGTCTCGGCACGCCCGGCGCCCTCGCCGCGGCCTTCGCCCTGGGCGCGGACTACGTGGTGACCGGCTCGGTGAACCAGTTGGCCGTGGAGGCCGGATTGTCCGACGACGCCAAGGACCTGCTCGGTCAGGCGGACATCGCCGATGTGACGATGGCGCCGGCCGCGGACATGTTCGAACTCGGAGTCAAGGTGCAGGTGCTGCGCAAGGGCACCATGTTCGCCGGTCGCGCCGGCCAGCTGTACGAGTGGTACCGCGACTATCCGAGCCTGTCGGCGTTGCCCGCGGAGGTCGTCGGCAAGCTGGAGAAGAACGTCCTCGGCGCGTCCGTCGACGAGGTCTGGGCCTGGACCAGGGCGTTCTGGCAGCAGCGCGACCCACGGGAGGTGGCCCGCGCCGAGCAGGACCCCAAGCACCGGATGGCGCTGGTCTTCCGCTGGTATCTCGGCAGCGCCAGCCGCTGGGCGATCGAGGGCGAGCCGACGCGGCGCACCGACTACCAGATCTGGTGCGGGCCGGCCGTCGGCGCGTTCAACCGCTGGTCGGCCGATGGCTTCCTGGCCCGTCCGGCGAACCGTTCCGTGGTTCAGATCGCGCTCAATCTGCTCGAAGGCGCCGCGGTGTTCAGCCGGGCGCAGCAGGCACGCAGCCACGGCCTCGCCGTCCCGCCGACCGCCTTCGCGTTCTCCCCGAGACGGCTGGCCTGACCTCGTGCACCCGGAGAGTTTGGAGCGGGGAATGTCCGGTCCGCAGCAGCGGCAGCAGCCCATCGCCGTGGTCGGCCTCAGCACACTGATGCCCGGCTCGCAGGACGCCGCCGGCTTCTGGCGGACCGTGGTGGAGGGCCGGGACCTGATCAGGGAGGTACCGGAGAGCCACTGGCTCGTCGAGGACTACTACGACCCCGACCCGGCCGCCCCGGACAAGACCTATGCCCGGCGCGGTTCGTTCCTCGACCCGGTGGACTTCGATCCGCTCGCCTTCGGTGTGCCGCCCAACGCGCTGCCTGCCACCGACACCAGCCAACTGCTCGCCCTGGTCGCGGCCGCGGCGCTGCTCGCCGACGTGGCCGGGGGTCCCGCCGTGGACCGGAGCAGGACCGGCGTCATCCTCGGCGCCGCCCCGCTCGAACTGCTCGCCTCGATGGGCAATCGGCTGCAACGGCCGGTGTGGCTCAAGGCGCTGCGAGAGGCCGGCATCGAGGAGCCCGTCGCGCGGGACGTGTGCGAGCGGATCGCAGCACACTACGTCCCTTGGCAGGAGGAGTCCTTCCCCGGCCTGCTGAGCAACGTGATCACCGGTCGGATCGCCAACCGGTTCGACCTCGGCGGCACCAACCACACCGTGGACGCGGCCTGCGCCAGCTCGCTCGCCGCCGTGTCCTCGGCGGTCGCGGAGCTGAGTCTCGGCCGCGCCGACCTGATGATCACCGGCGGCGTCGACACTCTCAACGATGTCTTGATGTATATGTGTTTCTCTAAGACGCCCGCGCTGTCCCCGACCGGCGACGCCCGGCCGCTGTCGGACCGGGCCGACGGCACCATCCTCGGCGAGGGCATCGCGATGCTGGCGCTCAAGCGGCTCGCCGACGCCCGGCGCGACGCCGACCACGTCTACGCGGTGATCCGCGGCATCGGCAGTTCCTCTGACGGCCGGGGCGGCGCGATCTACGCGCCGGTGGCCAAGGGGCAGGCCAGTGCGCTGCGCCGGGCGTACGAGGCGGCCGGTTACGGGCCGGAGACCGTCGAACTGGTCGAGGCGCACGGCACCGGCACCACGGCGGGCGACGCCGTCGAACTGACCGCGCTCGGTTCCGTGTTCGCCGAGACCGGCCGGACGGACGGTCCGTGGTGCGCGGTGGGTACGGTGAAGTCGCAGTTCGGCCACACCAAGGCGGCGGCCGGCGCGGTCGGCCTGGTCAAGGCCGTGCTCGCCCTGCATCACAAGGTACTGCCTCCGACGATCAAGGTGGACCGGCCGAGCGACGCGCTCGACCCGGGCGGCCCGCTGTACGTGAATACAGAGACACGACCGTGGATTCGGGACGCGCGTCATCCGCGCCGAGCCTCGGTGTCCAGCTTCGGCTTCGGCGGCACCAACTTCCATCTCACCCTTGAGGAGTCCGCCGAGACGCCGCGGCGGCCGGACCGGACCGCGTCGGGCGAACTGGTCCTGCTCAGCGCGGCGTCGGCGGACGAGCTCGTGTCGGGTTTCGGCAGTGTGCTGACAGCGGATCAGGCCACAATCGCGCGGCGGACGCAGGCCGGCTTCCGGTCGACGGATCCGGTTCGGCTGGCCGTCGTGGCCGGCGACGCCGCCGATCTCGCCGACAAGCTCGACAAGGCCGCCGAGCGGATCCGGCTCCGGCCGGCCGACCCGTTCACGCTGCCGAACGGCGTCTTCTACGCGACGGGCACGGCGGATCCGGGCAAGGTGGCCTTCCTGTTCCCGGGACAGGGCAGTCAGTACGTCGGCATGGGCGCGGACCTCGCGATGCAACTGCCCGAGGCGCGATCGGCCTGGGACAGGGCCGCGGAACTGACCTTCGACGGCCGTGGCGTGCACCAGCTCGTGTTCCCGGTGCCCGCGTTCACCGATGGCGATCGAGCCGACCAGCAGGCCGCGCTCACCGCGACCGAATGGGCCCAGCCGGCGCTCGCCGTGCAGAGCCTCGCGCTGCTCAACGTGCTGCGGGCGGTCCGGGTCGAGCCGGACTGCGTCGCCGGGCACAGCTTCGGCGAGCTCGTCGCACTGCACGCGGCCGGCGCGTTCGACCAGGACACGCTGGTGCGGCTGGGTCGTCGCCGCGGCGAGTTGATGCGCGACGCGGCCGGCGCGAGGGCGGGCGCGATGCTGGCCGTGAGCGCGTCGCAGGCGGACGCCGAGCAGTTCATCGCCGACTCCGGCCTCGAGCAGCTGTGGCCGGCCAACCTCAACGCGCCGATGGAGACGGTACTGTCCGGCAGCGCGGCGGCCATCGACGCGCTGGCCGGTCAGCTGACCGGGCGTCAGATCGTCGTTCGGCGGCTGAACGCGGCGACGGCGTTCCACAGCCCGCTCGTCGCCGGCGCCGGCGCTCCGCTGCTGGACTTCCTCCGCGAGCTCCCGATCGAGCGGCCGGGCCTACATACCTACGGCAACGCTGATGCCGCGCGCTATCCGAGTGATCCGGTCCAGGTTCGCGAGCGCATCGCCGAACAGCTTTCCCGGCCGGTCCGGTTCGCCGAGCAGATCGAGGCCATGTACGCCGACGGTGTGCGGTCCTTCGTCGAGGTGGGCGCGGGCTCGGTGCTGACCGGCCTGGTCGGTCGGATCCTCACCGACCGTCCGCACCTCGCGGTGAGCCTGGACCGCAGGCGGCGGCACGGCCTGACCACGCTGTTCGAGGCCCTGGGGCAGCTGGCCGTCGCGGGGGTGCCCGTCGACTTCGCGGCGCTGTGGCCGCAGCAGGAGGCCGAGTCCGCGCCAGATTCAACGACGCGGACGACGACGAAGCCGGGGATGACCGTGCCGCTGCTCGGCACCAACTACGGCAAGCCCTATCCCCCGGCGGGCGGCGCGGCGAGTCTGCCTCCGCCCAATCCCGGACGCGCGGCACCCGCCAATGCCTCCGTGACCGTCACCACCGCTGGAGCAGCCGTGCCGAGTACCCCGGATCATCCCGCGCCCGCCGACGACGAGTGGCTGCGGGTGTTCCAGGAGGTGCACCGGCAAACGGCCGAGGTGCACAGCGACTACCAGCGGCTGATGGCCGAGAGCCACCTCGCCTATCTGCGTTCGGTGGACGGGCTGCTGGGCAGCCGGACAACGCCGCCGTCCACCCCGTCCGTCGAGCCGACGCCTGCCCGGACACCGACGCCGCCGGAGTTCTCGCTGCCTCGTGCACCGGAACTCGACGTGCCGACACCGGTACCGCCACCGGTCGCACCGACGCCCGTCCCCCCGGCCGCCGTCGCCCCGCCGGTACCAGAACCGGCCGGTCGTGATCTGAGTCAGCACCTGCTGGCAGCCGTGGCCGAGGCGACCGGCTATCCGCCCGCCATGCTCGACATCGGCATGGAACTCGAAGCCGACCTCGGCATCGACTCCATCAAGCGTGTCCAGATTCTCGCCAGTCTCCGCAACACGATCCCCGACCTGCCCGAAGTCGACGTCGCCGACCTCGGCAGGCTCCGTACCCTCGACGACATCGTCCACCAGCTGAGCGGCGCGACCGAACCTGCACCGGAACCGGCAGCGGAACCGGAACCGGAGAGGGAGACGCCTCCGGCGGTCACGACCCGACCGTTGGCACGCGGCGTGGTACGGGCCTTGCCGGCGGCCGCCGCGGGTTCGGCGCTGCGCGGGCTCGGCGGCGGACGGCTGGTGGTGACCGTTGACGGCTCCGGCGTCGCCGAACAGCTGACCGCCAAGCTGGTCGAGCGCGGGCTCGACGCGATCGTGGCCGAGCAGGTGCCCGCCGACGCGCGGGGCGTGATCTTCCTCGGCGGCCTGCGTGACTGCACCACGGTCGACGACGCGCTGGCGGTCAACCGCGAAGCGTTCGGGGTGGCCCGCGCGGTCGCTCCCGGGTTCGCCGAGCGGGGCGGAATCTTCGTCACGGTGCAGGACACCGGCGGCGACTTCGGGCTGGCCGGGCGGGAGCCGGACCGCGTTTGGCTGGGCGGCGTCGCCGGGCTGGCGAGAACGGCCGCCAAGGAATGGCCGAGCGCGTCGGTCAAGACCATCGACTGCGCGCGCGGCGATCGGGACCCGGAGCGTATCGCCGAGGCCATCGTCAACGAACTGACCAACGGCGGCGACACCCTCGACGTCGGCCTGCTCGCCGACGGCACCCGGCTCACCCTGGACACCGCGGCCGCGCCCGTCGGCACCGAAGTCAGCCCGCTGATCAACCGGGATTCGGTGCTGGTGGCCACCGGCGGCGCGCGCGGGGTCACGGCGGCCGGGCTGCGCGCGCTCGCCGAGGCTCATGCACCGAGGATCGTGCTGATCGGCCGGACCGAGTTGATCGAAGAGCCGGCCGAATTGCACGCGCTGACCGGCGAATCCGCTCTCCGACGTGCCGTCGCGGACCGGCCGACGCGGCGCGGCGATCGCCCGCCGACTCCGGCCGAGGTCGGCTCCGAGGTGCGCGGACTCCTGGCGGCGCGGGAGATCCGAGACACGATAGGCCGGCTTGAACGGGCTGGCAGCACGGTGCGCTACGTCGCGCTGGACGTCAGGAACACGGACGCGCTCGACCAGGCGTTGAGCACGGTGCGCGCGGACTGGGGACCGATCACCGGCATCGTGCACGGCGCGGGAGTGCTGGCCGACAAGTACCTCGCCGACAAGTCCGACGCGCAGTTCGACCACGTCTTCGACACCAAGGTGGACGGCCTGCGGGCCTTGCTGGCCGCGACCGCCGACGACCCGATCGACGTGCTCTGCGTGTTCTCCTCGGTGGCCGGCCGGTTCGGCAATGCCGGGCAGAGCGACTACGCGATGGCCAACGAGGTGCTCAACCAGGTGGCCGCCGCCGAGCAGGTGCGGCGGCCCGAGTGCCGAGTGCGCTCGATCGCCTGGGGCCCCTGGCACGGCGGCATGGTCGACGAGGCGTTGGCGGCGCGTTTCGGGAGCCTCGGGGTGCCGCTGATCCCACCCGTCGAAGGCGCGGCCGCCTTCGTCGCCGAACTGGACAGCGGCACAGCGGACGTGCAGGTCGTGCTTACGGCCGGTGATCCGGACCAGGTATGGCGAGCGACCGCCGCACGCGACCGGCCGACCGGACACTGGATCAGCGCGGCTTCCCATCCTTACCTCGTCGACCACGTGGTAGCCGAGCAGCCGGTGCTGCCGATGGCGTTGGCCATCGAATGGTTTGCCAGAGAACTGCGACAGCAGGGCCCGACGGCGTTGCGGAATATCGCAGTGCTGCGCAAGGTCGAACTGACCGGCCTCGCCGACGGAGTCGGCCACCTGCTGCGTGTCCGGACCAGCTCGACGGGCACGCTGGAACTGATCGGCGATGCGGACACGGTGCATTATCGGGCCGAGCCGAGCGGCATCGGGGCCGAGACCCCCGCCGCCGTCTTGGGGACCCCGCTGGAAACCGCGGATCCCTTACCGGACCAGCTGATCTACGACGGACATGTGCTGTTCCACGGACCCGCGTTCCAGGCCGTCACGTCGATCGAGACCCTGTCCCCGGGCGGCGCGGACGCCACCGTCGTCGGCATCGGCGAACTCGGCTGGCCCGGCACCGGATGGGCGACCGATCCGGCCGCGGTGGACGGCGGTCTTCAGGTCGCCGTGCGCTGGGCCGCTCCGCTGCTCGGCGGCGCGTCGCTGCCCATGAAGATCGGCGGCTATCGCGGCTACCGGCAAGGGGCGTTCGACGGGCCGGTACGCTGCCGGGTCCGCGCCCGCGAGGTCAACGGCTACCAGGCCGGGTGCGATATCGGGTTCTTCGACGCGAACGACGTGGCGTGCGCGGAACTGCTCGACGTCGCACTCGTGCGACGGCCCTGAGGCGCTGACCGTGACCACCGAACCGATAGCCGTCGTCGGCCGAGGATGCGTGCTGCCCGACGCGATGCACCCGGATGCCTTCTGGGACAACATCGCGGCCGGCCGGCTGAGCATCTCCGCGGTGCCGCCCGGCCGCTGGCGGGTCGATCCGGGCCCGGGGGCGCGGAGCACGACTGAGCGCACCGACCCGGGGTCGGATCTCGGCGGCTACGTCTACGGGTTCGAGGAGGTGTTCGACCCGACCGGCTTCGCCATCGACGTCGAGGAGGTCGTCCGGCTCGACCGGCTCACGAAGTGGGTGCTGCACGCCGCCCGGCAGGCCCTGCGCGAGGCCGGTCGGCTCAGGCTCGAGCAGACGCCGCGGGCCGGGTTGATCATGGGCAACCTGTCCTTCCCGTCCGAGGCCATGAGCGGCTTCGCCGAACGGCAGTGGCTGCGTGCGCAACCCGCCGAACCGGCCGAGGCGCTGCTCGGGACGCTGCCCGAAAGACCCTCATCCGGGTCCGGGTACGACCGGTTCAACTCCGGCCGTCCCGCGCACCTCGCCGCGCGTGCTCTCGGGCTCGGCGCCGGAAGCTTCGCGCTCGACGCCGCGTGCGCATCCTCGTTGTACGCGATCAAGCTGGCCTGCGACCGGCTGCAGGACGGCTCGGCAGACCTGATGGTGGCCGGCGCGGTCAACTGCCCGGACGACCTGCTCGTCCAGGCCGGCTTCCGCTCGCTGGGCGCGCTGAGCCGGTCCGGGCGCAGCCGACCGTTCCATCAGGACGCTGACGGGCTGCTCGCCGGCGAGGGCGCGGGGTTCGTCGCGCTGATGCGGCTGTCCGACGCGCTCGCCGAGGGCCGGGAGATCCATGGCGTGATTCGCGGGATCGGCCTGTCGAACGACGGACGGGCCGGCGGCTTCCTCGCACCGTCGCAGGAGGGCCAGGAACGGGCCATGCGGGCGGCGTACCAGGCGGCCGGCGTCGCTCCGGAGACCGTGTCATTGGTCGAATGCCACGCGACCGGAACACCGCTCGGAGACACGGTCGAACTGCGCAGCATGGGCAGGGTGTTCGGCGCGAACCGGCGACTGCCGATCGGCTCGGTCAAATCGAATATCGGACACGTGGTCACCGCCGCGGGTGCGGCCGGGCTGCTGAAGGTGCTCGGCGCGATGCGGGCCGGGCTGCGGCCCTCGACGCTCGGCGTGGACACGCCCAACGCGGCACTCGCCGGCCTGCCGTTGCGCCTGCTCACCGAGCCAGAGGACTGGCCCGGCCTACGAAGGGCCGCGGTCAGCGCGTTCGGTTTCGGCGGCAACAACGCGCACCTCATCGTCGATGCCTGGGATACCGACGGCGCCGCGGTCGAATTCCCACCGCCGGTACGCCAGCCCGAGCCGACCGAGCCGATCGCGATCGTCGCCCTCGGCGCCCGCGTCGGTACGGGGCGCGGCACCGAAGACCTCACGACCGACCTGTTCGCCGGTCGCGATCGAAGCGCGCCACGGTCCGACGTGGAGATCGCGCTCGGCGGGCTGCGGTTCCCGCCGAACGATCTGCGGGCGACGCATGCGCAGCAGTTGCTTGCGCTGGAGGCCGCGCGAGAGGCCGTCGCGCACGTGCGGCTGCCCAGGGACACCACGATGGTGCTGCTCGGGATGGGTGCCGACGCCGAGGTGGCCCGCCATCTGGCCCGCTCACGCATCCCGTCCTGGCTGGCGAGGCTCGGCGTGACCGACCCGGAGCAGGTGCGGGCGCACCAGGATGCCTTCGGCGACCCGCTCATCCCGGCCGCCGTTCTGGGCGCGATGCCCAACATCGTGGCCAACCGGATCAACGCGCAACTGGACCTGGCAGGACCGAGTTTCACCGTCTCGGCGGAGGAGTCCTCGGGCACGGTGGCGCTCGAACTCGGCGCGCGGGCGCTGCGGACCGGTGCGGCAGACGCGGTGGTCGTCGGCGCCGTCGATCTGTCGCACGAACCCGTGCACGAGGCCGCGCTGGCCGACCTCGGCCGAGCGCGGACTTCCGGAGACGCCGCGGTGGTGCTGGTGCTCAAACGGCTCGCCGATGCCCGCCGCGACGACGAACGAGTGCTCGCGGTGCTCGATGAAGCCTCGGCGCCGACACCCGATCTGGTCGTCGGGCCGACGGAGGAGATCGGCGCCGGGCCAGGAACGTTCGACCCGGCCGCGCTGTTCGGCCATCCGCATGCCGCGCAGGGCCTGCTCGCGGTCGCGTCAGCGGCGCTCAGCATCGCTCACCGGGCAATCCCGCGCGGCGGCGCTCCGGCGAGTCCGGCGTTGGGCGCGTTGTCAGCCGAGGTGGTCAGCACCGCGCTTGACGCGCCGACGCGCCGGATCCGGCTGCGCGACGCCGGACCGACCGCTTGGATCGCCCGATCACCTGCTCGGCCGCACACCTATTCCGGCCGGGACCGTGCCGAGGCGCTCGCCGCGCTGGCCGCACGGCGCGAGTCCGACGAGGGCCCGGCGCGGCTGGTGATCCTCGCCGAGGACGCCGGCCGCCTCGAAGCCAGGGCGTCCGACGCGGCCGCCTGGTTGTCCGATGGCGGGCGGCAGCCCGATGACGTGTTCTTCCGCGAGACCCCCCAGACCGGCGAGGTGGCATTCGTATTCGCCGGCGGCTCGATGGCCTACCCCGGCATGGGCCGAGAGCTGATGCTGGCGGTCCCGCACGTGCTGGACATCGTCGAGTCGCGCTGCGGTCCGTTGCGGGAGCTCGCCGACTGGGCGTACACCGGGGACGCGGCCGGCGAGCCCAGCGTGTCGGAACAGGTCTGGGGTTCTTCGCTGATCTGCCAGGTGCACGCCGAACTGACGCGTGCTCAGCTCGGGATTCGGCCGACCGCGGTCATCGGCTACTCGTCGGGGGAAACCGCCGCGCTGTCCGCGATGGGCGTGTGGAGCGACACGGCCGCGTTCGTCCGCGAGGCACGCGCCGGCGACCTGTTCCGCACCGCGCTCGTCGGCGAGATCACCGCGGTGCGCCGCCGCTGGGCCCGGTCGGGCATCATCGGTACTCAATGGCGCAGCTACCTGGTCGCGGCTTCGGCCGACGAGGTTCGCGCGGCGCTCCGTGACGAACCCGCCGTGCACCTGATGATGGTGAACGCACCCGGGTCCTGCGTCGTCGGCGGCGAGGAGACGCGCTGCCGCCGAGTACTCGATCGGCTCGGCGCCACCGCCATCCCGACCGGCTACGACGTGGCCGCGCACGTTCCCGAACTGGGCGAGGTCGAACAGGAATGGCGTGAACTGCACCGCCGGCCGAGCGCCGCCCTGTCCGGCGTGCGGTTCTACACCGGCGCGACGACCGACTGGTACCACCCGGACCCCGATTCGGCGGCCGACGCGCTGACCGGGCAGGCCGTCCACACCAGCGATTTCGCCGGGGTGATCGAGCGCGCCTGGCAGGACGGCGTGCGGATCTTCATCGAGCACGGCCCGCGCGCCCTGTGCACGAAATGGATCGGTGAGACACTCGCCGGGCGCGAGCACCTCGCCGTCGCACTGGACGGTGCCGACGGCCGGGATCTGCGCCAACTCTCCCGCGCCGTCGGCGAACTGCTCGCCGCGGGCGTGCCGATGACCCAGGACACGCTGTTCGACCTGCTCACCTCGGCCGCGCCGAAGCCGCGCGACGCGGCCGAATACCTCACCCTGCCCGCCCACCCCGTTCCGGTACGCCTCCCCGCGCTGATCGACGGCGACGAAGCGGCCGAAGTCATGGCGCGTGCTCCGGAATTGCCGGTGCCGGTACGGGGGCCTATACGGATACCGATGCCAGCCGCGCCGATCCCGCACGTGAAAACGCCGTCCACCACTCACGGCCGCTTCCTGGCCGCGAACGCCCGAGCGCTGTCCGAGGCACAGCGGGCATACCTGACCACCCAGGCTGAGGCGCACCGGGAGTTCCTACGCGTCCGGGCGCGCGCGCAGGCCGAACTGCTGCGCAGGCGACCCGACACACCCGCGCCGCCGAGGCCGCCGGAGCCGGCGAGACTGCCGAACCCTCCGAAGCCACCGGCCGCCGACGTCCAGCGACGACCGGGACCGAAGTTCACCCGCGAGCAGCTCGAGCACCTGGCGAGCGCGCGGATCTCGGATCTGTTCGGGCCGGAATTCGCGGCGCAGGACCGATACCCGAAGCAGACCCGGCTGCCGATGCCGCCGATGCTGCTGGTCGACCGCGTCACCGGAATCGACGCCGTGCCCCGGTCCATGGGCACCGGCACCGTCTGGACCGAGACCGATGTCCGCGCCGACAGCTGGTACCTGGACGCGACCGGCCGGATGCCGGCCGGGCTGATGGTCGAGGCGGGCCAGGCCGATCTGCTGCTGATCGGCTGGCTCGGCGCCGACCTCGTGAACCGGGGCGAGCGGGTGTACCGGCTGCTCGGCTGCGATCTGACTCTGCACGGCAGTCCGGCCGAGATCGGCGACACCCTGCGTTTCGAGATCGGCGTCGACGGCCACGGCGAACACGGCGGCATCCGGCTGTTCTTCTTCCACTACGACTGCTACGTGGGCGACAGACTCCAGATGTCCGTCCGCAATGGACAGGCCGGCTTCTTCACCGAGGCCGAGCTCGCGGCGACCGGCGGCGTGCTGTGGGACCCGGAAGCGCAGGCTCCGCCCGCAGCCGCCGCAGTCGAGATGGACGGCGTGGCGCGCACAGCGGCCAGTATCAGCACTCGAAGGCGCTTCGACTCCGCCGCCGTGCACGCGTTCGCCGACGGCCGGCCGGCCGACTGCTTCGGGCCGGAATGGGAACGCACGAGGGCGCACGTTCGGTCGCCGCGCATCGCCGCCGATCGCCTGCTGCTCTTCGACGAGGTCACCGACTTCGACCCGGCGGGCGGTCCGTGGCAGCGCGGCTACCTGCGCGCGCAGCGGCCGATCGCCCCGGACGACTGGTTCTTCGCCGGTCATTTCCTCGGCGATCCCTGCATGCCCGGCACGTTGATGCTGGAGGGCTGTCTGCAGGCGATGGCGTTCTATCTCGCCGCGCTCGGCCACACCATCGACCGCGACGGCTGGCGCTTCGAGCCGGTGCCGGGAACGCAGTACTCGATGCGATGCCGAGGCCAGGTGATTCCGGACAGCGAACGGCTGGTGTACGAGGTATTCGTGGTCGAAGTCGGGGATGGACCCGAACCGACACTCATAGCGGACGTGCTGGGGACCGTCGACGGCGTCAAGGCCTTCCACGCGCAACGGATCGGCCTGCGGCTGGTGCCGGACTGGCCGCTCGACCACTGGCGCAAGCTGGGTCCGCACGTCGATCAGCTCGACGGCGGCCGGCTCGTCGCGCGGGAACTGGGCGGTCTGGTGGGCCATCGTGAACGCGGCGAAGTGGCCGTGGTCGACGGATTCGCCTTCGACTATCCGGCGTTGCTGGCCGGTGCGTGGGGCAAGCCGAGCAGCGCGTTCGGCGATTCGTACCGGGTCTTCGACGACACCCGGCGCGCACCGCGACTACCCGGTCCGCCGTACCACTTCGTCAGCAGGATCACCGGGATCGGTGGCGAGCAGGGCGCGATGGCGGTCGGTTCCTGGGTCGAAGCCGAGTACGACGTGCCCGATCAGGTCTGGTATTTCGAACAGAGCGCCGCGCCGAGCATGCCCTACTGCGTGGTGATGGAGGTCGCGCTGCAGCCCTGCGGCTGGCTCGCCTCGTACGTGGGCGGCGCGCTCGGCACCGAGACCGATCTGCTGTTCCGCAACCTGGACGGCACGGCGGTGCTCAACAGCGAGGTCAACCCGGCGACGCGCACGATCCGCACCAAGGCGACGCTGACCCAGCTCTCCCGAAACGGGGACACCACCATCGTGGCGTTCGCAGTGGACTGTCACGCCGACGGGCGGCCGGTGTTCTCGGCACGCACCGTCTTCGGCTTCTTCCCCGCGACAGCCTTCGAGGACCAGGCCGGATTGCCCGCCCCGGCCGAGGAGTCGGCGCTGTTGAACCAGCCCGCCGACCAGGCCGTCGAGCTGCCGGCAAGTCTGGCGCGCTACGGCACCGGGCGACTGCGGCTGCCCGGCGAGATGCTGCTGATGCTGGATCGAATCACCGGCTACCAGCCGTCCGGCGGGCAAGCCGGGCTCGGCAGGCTGCGAGCCGAGAAGGACGTGCGGCCCGAGGAGTGGTTCTTCGCGGCGCATTTCTTCCAGGATCCGGTGCAACCGGGTTCGCTCGGCGTGGAGGCCATGTGCCAGCTCCTCCAGTTCGCCCTGATAGAGCAGGGCACCACCGTGCCCCGGCCTCGATTCGAACCGATGATGCTCGGCCACGAGGTGAGCTGGAAGTACCGGGGGCAGGTCGTGCCGAGCAACGGCCGGATCCTGATAGAGCTGGAGATCTTGACCAAGGGCACTGACGCGGCCGGCGAATACGCGACCGCGCAGGCCGCGCTGTGGGTGGACGGCACCCGGATATACCAGGCGCGACTCGGCATGCGCGTGGTGCCCGGAGAGTCGGACGCGTCCGCCGCCGAGCGAGCGCACAGTCGCGACTCAGCCGTCGAAGATGGGTGCCAACAAACGGAGGCAACCGACAATGTCCGTTGAGACCGACACGACCGACCTCGAGCATTCCGTGCTCGGCGCCTTCCACCAGCTGGCCCGCACAGAGCCGGGGCGGGAGCTCTTCACCTTCGTCGACGAACACGGACACGACCAGGAGACCATCACCGTCGGCGGCCTCGTCGGCACGGCCGAGGCGATCGCCGAGGCACTGCCCGGCTGGGGCTTCGAGCCCGGCGACCGCGCCGTGCTGGTGTATCCGCCGGGCGCCGACTTCGTCAGGGCGCTGATGGGCTGCCTGATCGCCGGGGTGATCCCCGTGCCGGTGTACCCGCCGAGCCCGATCCGGCTCAAGCAGGAGCTCGCCGGCTTCACCAGGATCGTGGCCAACTGCCGACCGCGAGCGGTGCTGACCAACGGTGCCTACGAGCGGGCCAAGACGCTCGGGTCAGTCACCTCGCTGCTCGACCGGACCAAGCCGAGCTGGCCGGACCTTCCGTGGCACCGAACGGATCGCTGCCCGGCTGCCGCCGGTGTCCCGCAGCGTTGGTACGAGCCGGCCAGTCAGGACGAGCCGGCCTTGCTGCAGTACACCTCCGGTTCGACCTCGGCGCCGAAGGGCGTGATCATCACGCACGGCAACCTGATCAACGAGACGCGCGGCAACGCCGAGGATCTCGGCCTCGGCGCGGACACCCGATGCGTCTCCTGGCTGCCGCAGTATCACGACTTCGGCCTGATCAGCGTGATCATCAGCTCGACAGTGGGCAACGGGCACACCTACGTGCTCTCCCCACTGACCTTCCTGCGACGACCGCATCTGTGGTTCGAGGTCATGTCCAGGGTCCGCGCCACGCACACCGCCGCGCCGAACTTCGCGTACGAACTCGCGGTGCGCAAGACGACGCCGCAACAGCGCGCGGGTTGGGACCTCAGCCCGATGCGCGTGTTCATGTCGGCGGCCGAGCCGATCCGGCCGTCCACCATGGAGAAGTTCTACACGGCGTTCGCGGCGAGCGGGGTGGCCGAGGACACCTTCTATCCCGCCTACGGTCTCGCCGAGCATACGGTGAGCGTCAGCATGGGCGGCAAGGCAGTGCTCAAACTGGACCGGCAGGCGCTGGAACGCGGCGAGGTGCGGATCGCCCAGGCTGACGGGCTCGCCGTCTTCGGCTGCGGGCGGATCACCAAGCCGGAGGCCAGGGCGCGCGTCATCGACCCGGAAACCCGACGACCGACGCCCTCCGATCGGATCGGCGAGATCTGGGTGGATTCGAACACGAAGGCGGCCGGCTACTACGGCCTCGACGCGGAGACCGAGGCGGTGTTCCGCGCCACCGTCGCCGAGGACGACGATCCGACCGAGTATCTGCGCACCGGAGATCTCGGCTTCTTCCACGGCGACGAGCTGTTCATCACCGGCCGGGTGAAGGACGTGATCATCGTCAACGGCCGCAACTTCCACCCGGAAGATCTGGAGAACAGCCTGCGGGAGCGGACCGCGGCCATCAGACCGGGCGGTCTCGCCGCGTTCTCGGTGCCGGGCCACGACGACGAGCCGGAGCGGCTGATCGTGTTCGCGGAGTCCAAGGAGAAGAAGACCAGCGCGGCGCGGTCCCGGGAGATCGCCGAGGCGGTCCGGCACCAACTGCTGGCGGACCACAGCCTCGCCGTGCACACCGTCGTGGTCGGCCGACCGGGCCTGGTCCGCAAGACCACCAGCGGCAAGGTCCGCCGAAACGCCTGCCGGCAGGCGTACCTCGCCGACGAGCTCGGCCCGACGGCCACCGCGGTGAACTTCTCCACCGGATCAGCACGTATCTAGTTACGCCAGACCCGCATCACCCTCAAGGGCGAGCGAGGCCTGTCCCTGATGTGCGAGTACCGGTTGTCATGCGGCTATGGCCGGCGTAGCGGATCAGAATTCGTAGTCGACCGGGCTGCGGTAGCCGAGGGCGGAGTGCGGTCTTCGGCTGTTGCAGCGGGTGACCCACCGCGTGTGTGGCGATGCCGCCGACGAGCCGCCAAGTCCCGAACAGGCGTCGGCGGCATCACCACACACATCGTCGCTGTCAGTCCTTGAGCAGGGTGAAGGTCGCTGTGACCGTCTTGCCCTTGCTGATCTTCACGGTGACGGCCTGTGGCTGGTAGCCGTCCTTCGCCGCGATGACTGTCAGCGGGTTGTTGCGCACGTCGAGCCAGAGCGCGTAATCGCCGTTGGTGTCGGTGTGCAGGGTGTAGTGGGTGGCCCAGGTGTCGATCTGCACGGTCGCCCCGGCCAACGGCACAGACGCGCCCGTCGAGTCGGTGTACTGGACCGCTCCGGCGATCTTGCCCCAGGTCGCCGGCGGGGACACCTGCAGGGTGACCGGGATCGAGCCGATCTGGTACGGGGTGTCCGAAGCGGCCAGCAGCGCGGCGGTGTAGCTGCCGGGCTGGACGATCGAGGCGTCCGCGGCGTTGAATGTCAGCGTCACGGTCGCGCTCTTGCCCGGGGCGAGCGTGACCGAGGTCGCGCTCTCCGAGAGCCACGGGACGTCCGCGCCCCCGCCCTGGTCGTAGCCCGCCAGCACGTCCGCCGAGCTGATCGGCAGACTGGCCGAGCCCTGGCCGCCGCCGACCGTATAGAAGCCGAGCGCACCTCCGAACCGGTATGCGGCGGCGTTGGCGTTCGGCAGCGCCGTCCAAGCGTCCGACGCGGGGTCGTACGCCCAACCCTGGTTGGTCAGTACGCCGCCGGCCACGCCGTCCTGGACCAGCAGTTCACCGTTTGCCGCTGTGTACGCCGAGCCCCACACGCCGGTGGGCATGTCGGCAAGCTTGGTCCAGGTGTCGGAGGACGGGTCGTAGGAGTAGGTGTGCGCACTGGTGTTGGTCCCGTCGGTGCCGCCGGCGCAGTAGATCTCACCGGCGATCGTGCCGCAGGCCGTCCAGGAGGTGGTCTCCGGGTAGGAGGCG
>Ga0185299_10001758_pt1 | contig 38334 bp, 23 predicted proteins | sample PaiPotPPA55metaG_FD_128002 | JGI IMG/M metagenome (GOLD analysis project Ga0185299, IMG submission 128002) | Iron sulfur acid spring bacterial and archeal communities from Banff, Canada, to study Microbial Dark Matter (Phase II) - Paint Pots PPA... ...
GCTTCGTAATGCAGCATCAGCGGCGTGGGTAAACTCTGCCCTGCGCGCCGGCAGCGATTGAGAAAATCTTCGTGCGCTGGCGGAAATTCAGGGCCTTCCTCGCTCAGCGCTGTTCGCCACTCATTGGCGATTTTCGCGAGCCTGGGATAAGTGGACTCCCTCAATTGTTGGACAATCTTTGGCAGCGGGTAACGAAAATATTTGTAGTCGCCCTTGCCGAAACGAAACCGCTCCATCACTACGCGGCTGCGGAACATACTTTCCTCGGAATAGAGCGAGACGAGCTCGTGGCATTCAGCGGCCGACAGGATTGGCCCGGTTAATCCAAGACCGGAAGCGGAAAGTTCCGCGGAAATCGAGTTCCAATCGCAATTGGCAATGCGATTTTTGATAACGTTTTCCATGCTGTCGAATATGACGCAACACGGCTCCTGCAATCTATCCGAAAACCTGCCGCGAATTTCGGGAATAAGGACCTTGGGCGGAATTCTCCTGGGTCAAGTAGCAAAGGTTTCAGCCAAGGCTAGAGAGCGCGAATCAAGGCTTCCACAACCCGGCTTGGCAAATCGTCGAAATGTGAAGCGTTACGGGTAGCGAGCGCCGCACCCGTGCACATCACGATGCCTGCAATCATGGTATCGCGCAGGTCCCCGGGGCGGCCGCGACGTCTTCTCGCCGCCAGCAGTTTTGCAGCGTTATTCTGTAATTTCTTCTCCAGCCGTCAAACCAGAGCGGCGGAATAACCTGGCAATTTTCGTGCCCAACCCCTTGCGGCTGGGGACTTCCTTCTTCGCAGCGTCGCGCAGAATTTCGCGAATCTCCTCTTCCATGCTGCGGCCATGACGCTTGGCACGGCGTTCCAGTTTAGCTTTTACTTGGTCTTCGAGATTTCGGACCAGCACCTGAACCATTGGCTTCTCCGCTATCGTGATAGCGCAACCCCGCAGCCCCATTAACGTTAAAAAAGTTGCGCTGCATATTCGCGCATCTGGTGCTTCCAGTAGGGCCAGTCATGGCCGCCCATGGGGCCCCAGTTGTCGAGTGAGTGACGGATTCCTTTGCGGGCGAGGATTTCTGAAAAACGATAGGTAGGGCCGGAATTTTCCCACTGGCCGGTGCCGGTCGAGAGGTGAATGTCGCACGAGGCCAGCTGGCCGTAGACCCAGGGATCGCTGAGATTGGAAAGATAGTCCACGGGATTGTTGAAATAAAAATTGTCGTCGAACATGCCGTCCATAAAATTTTTCAGGTCGTAGACGCCGGACATGGCGAAGCAGCGCTTGATGACGTCGGGATGTTTGAAGAGCGAGTTGGCGGCGTGATAGGCGCCGAAGGAAGCGCCCATGGTGGATATGGCCATGCCCGGAGACTGGCAATTGTCCCAGATGAAGGGAACGACTTCTTCGCGAAGATAGGAATCGAAAACGGACTGCACGTAGCTGCGATGAAACGGATGCGCGGCCTTGTTGTAAAAGCTCAGACCGTTGATTGAATTCACGCTGAAAAATTTAAGCTTGCCGCCGTCAATGAAGTCAGCGAGCGCGCCGATCAAGGATTGTCCTTCGAGCTCGAACTCGTCGCCGGCGCTGGTGGGAAACCCGATCAGTGGCGAGCCATAGTGGCCATAAACGACCACGCCCAGTTCCCGACCCAGGCGGTGCGAATACCAGCGATGAACTTCACGTTTCATCTGCGCCACCTCGGCCAAATAAGGCGAGGCGAAAGTATGCCAGCGACGCGAAGTTCAAGCAACTCAGGCGGCGGAAACTAAGACCGCAGTGGCAATCGCTTTGCGAAGAGCTATAATCCGTCTCCTTGCGGTAAACCTTTCAGGAGCAAATCAATCATGGCCACTGCACCACTTACTACCAAGCCCACACCGGAACGCATTTTCAACACGCTAAACGCATTCCAGAGCACAGCGGCTCTCAAGACAGCGTTCGAACTGGATCTTTTTACCGCCATCGCCGAAGGCGCTGATCAAACTGCGACTCTAGCAAAGAAAATAGGAGTTGCGGAACGCGGCGCGCGCATTCTTGCTGACTATTTGACGATTCAAGGTTTCCTGACCAAGGAGGGCGACCAGTACGCGCTCGCGCCGGAAACCGCGGTGTTTCTGGATGGCAGGTCGCCCGCGTATATGGGATCCGTCATTGGATTTCTGGCGAACGATCGGCACAAGCAAACGTTCGAGCACCTGACGGAAGCGGTACGCGCCGGCGGAGGCGTGATGCCCGAGGCCGACAATACGAAACCTCAAGACCGCGTATGGGTCGCGTTCGCCAAGTCCATGGCCCCGTTGACCGGCCCGTCCGCAGCGTTCATGGCGCAGCTCGCGGGGATGCCGGAGCAGAAACCGAGCAAGATCCTGGACGTGGCGGCCAGCCACGGAATGTTTGGGATCACCTTTGCAAAACAGAACCCGAAAGCGCAGATTGTCGCGCTCGATTGGCCAGCGGTGCTCGAGGTAACAAAAGAGAACGCACAAATGGCCGGAGTTGCGGAGCGCGTTGCTCTGCTTCCCGGCAGCGTGTTTGAAGCGGACCTTGGCACCGATTACGATGTGGTGCTACTAACGAATATCTTGCATCACTTCGACCAACCAACATGTGAGAAGCTGCTGCGTCGCATCCATCGAGCGCTGAAGCCCGGCGGCCGCGTAATCACGCTGGAATTTGTGCCCAATGAGGACCGCATCAGCCCGGCAACGGCCGCAGGGTTTAGCCTGACCATGCTGACGGGAACCGCCGCTGGAGATGCATACACTTTTTCCGAGTACCAGAAAATGTTCAGACATGCTGGCTTTAGGAACAGCACGCTGCATCAGCTTCCAGCCGGCCCTCAGCAGGTGGTGGTTTCGGAGAGATCATAGTGGCGCGCAAAGCAAAGGCAAAAAGTACAAATCGTGGAAAGGCAGCGAGGAAGAGTCCAAATGCGGACGCTTCGCTTCGCAAACGTCTTGTTGAATTGTTAAAGGGCGGCAAAGCACACGTGGGAATTTCCCGTGTTCTGGCGGATTTTCCTGCAGAAAAGCGCGGCGCTTACGCGAACGGGCTGGAGCATACCGGTTGGCAATTGCTGGAGCATATCCGCCTCGCGCAACGGGACCTACTCGAATTCAGCCGCGACCCCAAGCATGTCTCGCCCGATTTTCCAGATGGCTATTGGCCCCAGACCCCGGGCCCGCGTGATGGCGAAGAATGGACGACGAGCGTTCAATCGGTTGCCAGCGATTTGCGTGCCATGATCAGTCGGGTGACGAATCCGCGAACCGATCTGCATGCGGCATTTCCGTGGGGCGACGGTCAGACCCTGCTGCGAGAGGCCCTGCTATTGGCCGATCACAATGCCTATCACGTTGGGCAGATCGTGGATTTGCGGCGGGCGTTGCGAATCTGGAAAAAGTCCTAGCACGTTAAAGGGATGAGTACGGGAAGTGCGCTGGCTACTAGCGCGAATCGAAACTGCGGTAGGATAATTATCTGGAAATCGCCGAAAAAGCGGAGGGTTCCGTGATTGCCGTAGAAAACATTTCATTTTCTGAAAGCAAAGCTGGAAGCACGCGGCGCGATTTCTTGCGCGGAATAGTCGGCGCGGGCGCGTTTGTGCTGACCGCGCATTATTTGTCGGGCGAGGTCCTGACCGCCGCCGGCGCTGCAGGAACGCCTGGGGGAGTCGCCGACGTTGCTCTGAAAGGTCCGCTCTCACCGAGCGTTTATTTGGCCATTGATACCGATGGCACGGTTTATGCGATCGCGCACCGCTCAGAGATGGGAAGCGGGAGCAGGACGGCTCTGCCGCGGATCATCGCGGACGAGCTGGACGCAGATTGGGCGCGAGTGAAAATCGTGCAGGCCACGGGCGATGAGAAATTTGGCGATCAGGATACCGATGGATCGCATTCAGTGCGCGGTTCGTTCGATACGCTTCGCGAAACCGGCGCCTCGGCGCGATTGATGCTGGTACGGGCGGCTGCCCAACAATGGAGCGTGCCCGAAGCAGAGTGCTCAACTGGAGTGCATGAAGTTCTGCATACCAAATCCGGGAAGAAAATCGGTTACGGCGAGTTAGTGACCGCGGCGGCAAAACTTCCCATTCCGAAAAAAGAAGAATTGAAACTGAAGCCGCGCAGCGAGTGGCGCTACATGGGCAAAGGCGTAGCCAGCTACGACCTGAAAGATATGATCACCGGCCGAGCAACCTACGGCATTGATGCGCACATGGACGGAATGCTGTACGGCAACGTGGCGCATCCGCCCGTTTTTGGTGCGGCAGTGAAATCTATTGATGACCAAGCAGCGCTGGCAGTGCCGGGTGTGAAACAGACCGCGACCATTGATCCCTTCAAGCCGCCGATACTTTTTCAAGCGCACGGCGGGGTTGCGGTGCTGGCGGATAGCAGCTGGGCCGCGATACAGGGCAAGAAAAAACTTAAAATCGAATGGACGCCGAGCGAACATTCGTCTTATTCATCCGACGCTTACAAAGCGGAACTGCAAGCCGTTTCGCGCAAGCCGGGAAAAGTGGTGCGGGAAATTGGCAATGTAGACGAAGCCTTTGCCAAAGGCGGGAAAATTATCGAAGCGGAATACTACGCGCCGATGCTGGCGCACGCTTCGATGGAACCGCCTGCGGCGCTGGCGCACTACAAAGATGGAAAAGTGGAAGTGTGGGCCGCAACGCAAAATCCGCAAGGCGCACGCGATGCGGTGGCCGCTGCGGTGGGCGTCAAAAAAGAAGATGTAACGGTAAACGTGACGCTGCTGGGCGGCGGATTTGGGCGGAAATCATTTCCAGACTACGCGGTCGAAGCCGCGGTGCTGTCCAAAAAGTCCGGCAAGCCGGTGAAAGTTGTCTGGAGCCGCGAGGACGACATTCAATTTGATACCTATCACAGCGTGGCCGCGATGTATTTGCAGGCTGCGCTGGGCGCGGACGGGAAGCCGACAGCGTGGTTGCAGCGCAGCACCTTTCCGCCGATCGCCTCGACGTTTGACGCCAGCGCGCTGACCGCCGACGCCGGCGAAATTGGACTCGGCTGGAGCGATTTGCCGTACGCGATTCCCAATCACCGCGCGGAAAATGGCGAAGCCAAAACCCATGTGCGAATCGGTTGGCTGCGCAGCGTTTGCAATGTATTTCATGCTTACGCCGAGCATTGTTTTGCCGACGAGTTGGCGCACGCGGCAGGAAAAGATCCGCGCGATTACGTGCTGGCGCTGCTGGGTCCGGACCGGATTATTCCCAGGACAGAATTGCCCAAGGATTACACCAACTACGATGGCGATTACGAGCAATATCCGATCGACACCGCGCGATTCCGGCGGGTACTCGAGATTGCCACGGAAAAAGCCGGCTGGGGCAAAAAGAAAAATGGCAATGGATTTGGCATGGGCCTGGCAATTCATCGCAGCTTTTTGACGTACGTTGCCACCGTGGTACAAGTGGAAATGGGCCAGGACGGCAAAGTGAAAATCGCGCGCGTGGATTCGGCGGTGGATGCTGGCACCATCGTCAATCCGGAAATGGCGCGGCAACAGTTCGAAGGAGCCGCGACGTTTACCACCAGCCTTGCGTTCTACGGAGAAATTACCGCCAAGAACGGCGTGATCCAGCAGAGCAACTTCGACAGCTATCCCATGGCGCGCATGAATACTGCGCCGCGCGAAACGTTCGTGCATTTGGTAGACAGTGACCGGCCGCCCGCGGGAATCGGTGAACCGGGCGTGCCGCCGTTTACTCCGGCGTTGTGCAACGCGGTATTTGCAGCGACTGGTAAGCGAGTGCGCGATTTGCCGTTCAGCAAACTGGGGCTTGCGTAGCTAGGGCTGATTCTCGTCAGCGTATTCCAGCTTATAAAGCGGCTCCAGGCCGGTTCTCTTTAATAACTCTTGCACTTCCGGCGGACTCAATCTGCGGCCCGGACGGTGTTCAGCGTTTGCAAATGAGTATGCCGCCACAGCCATGATTGCCGTCTGGAGCTTCACCATTCGCGGATCAACTCGTTCATACGTATCGACGATGGTGTGGTGGCTGACGTCGTAGTCTTGTGGTTCCACTTTCAGGGAATAAATCGGAACGCCGGCAACGATAAAAGTCTCCTGGTCGGAATCAAAATCAGCGTCGAGAAAAACGCCATCGGCGCCGAGCGGTGCCAGGGGTTTCAGCAATATTTTGGATTCCGCTTCGTTGTCCTTGCGGCCGTGAATCTGGAAACCCAGCGGCGGATGAGCGCCGGAGTCGATGTTGAACACAGCCCGCGTATTGTCGAGTTCCGCTTGGTGCCGCTCGATGTAGGCTCGCGAGCCGTTGGAGAGTTGCTCTTCTCCCGAGAAGAAAACGAATCTAATGGTGTGTTTCGGCTGAATTCCCAGCAACTTGAAAATGCGCGCGGCCTCCAAAATAACGGCGACCCCGGCGCCGTTGTCGTTGGCTCCTTGCGCCGGATCCCAGGCATCGAAGTGCGCGCACAGCAGCACGACTTCGTTGGGATCAGCCCCTGCCACATCAGCCACCACATTGCGTTCGCTGCCGCGGCCGCCGAAAGTATTCTGTACATCCAGCCGAACCTGCACCGCACCTTTGGCCAGTAGCCGGCGAAGAAAAGCCGCGTCTTCGCTGGCGATGGAAATAACCGGCAGCGGCGCTTGGGGATAAAAACCAAACGCCGAGGTGTACACCATGCGATCGGGTTTGTCGGAAACGATGAACATCGCCGCGGCGCCAGCCTTGCCAAGTTGCTTGGCGAGAACCGCCCGCGAACCGACATAACCCGTGGAGCTGCCACTGCTTCGCAAATCGACGATGACCGCCGCGCCTTTCACGCGCCCAAATGCGCCGGGGTGTTCCTCGCCGGGCGGCCCGAAGTCCACCACCGGCACTTCAATCGGTCCGGGCGTTCCCGGCACCCAGCCATAGGAACCTATATAAAGTGCACGCCGCACCGGGCGAAGCACTTCGCCGGCTGCAGTTCCGTGCCGCCAGGTGGAAGAAAGTTCGTACTCCTCAAGATGCGCGTTGGCGAATCCGGCTTCCTTCAGATTCGCCAGGATCAGTTCAGCCGTCGCGCGGGATTCGGGACTTCCAGTAATCCTGCCTCCAATCGTGTCGGTGAGCGTTTCGAGAAATTTCATTCCGTCGTCGCGCATAAAGGAGTAGCCGACGATGCGGGCGACATTGTCATCTCGGCCTGAGGCGGCAGCGCGGGCACTCGGAGTTGCACTCTGCGCCAAGACCGGCGCGGCAGCGAACGCTAACAAGATGAACGCGTAAATTGAGCGACGCATATCGAGACCTCGCATGGGGTGCAACGTTTGCAGAGAAAGACCCGGGCCCACAGAACACCGGCGGAGGATTATAGCTTTGCGATTCATGGTGCGCGCAAAGAATCGCCGGCGCTCAACCATCTCAGAATCAGGTTTAGGTGGACATTCCTGAAATAGCGGATAGAATGCGGAACTGGTATATACAGGATGATGGCGTTCGAATCGGATTCAGACGCTTGGTTTGCGGGACACTTCAGTCCACGGCGCGCAGGAGTTGGCATTCTCACCTTGACGGCGAGCGCGATTCTAAATACAGCTAAATCGATTTATCATTGGCGATTTGTAGCCTGCGGCGAGGCCGGCTTATGATTGTGGGCGTACCGCGCGAAACTTACCCGGGCGAACGCCGGGTGGCGCTGGTGCCGGCGGTGCTGGCCAATCTGGCCAAGGCTGGACTGCAAGTGCTGGTGGAAGCGGGCGCCGGCGCCGCGGCGGGATATCCGGACGCGGAATATTCCGATAAGGGCGGGAAAATCGCGGCGCGCCGCGCGGATGTATTTGCCCAGGCGGAAATCATCACCCAGGTTCTTGGCCACGGAGCCAACGACAAAACGGGTCACGCGGATTTGCCCATGCTGCGCCGCGGGCAGATCCTGGTGGGATTTTTGCGGCCGCTGGGGTCTCTGCAAATTCTGCAGGAACTCGCGGCGACCGGCGTTTCCTCTTTTGCGGTGGAATTGATGCCCCGCACCACACGCGCGCAAAGCATGGACGCGCTTTCGTCCATGGCTACCATGAGCGGGTACAAGGCGGTGATACTCGCGGCAGACACACTGCCGCGAATTTTCCCGATGCTGACCACCGCCGCCGGAACAATTACTCCCGGCCGCGTGCTGATTATCGGCGTGGGCGTAGCCGGACTGCAGGCTATCGCTACGGCGCGGCGCTTGGGCGCGGTGACCTCGGCATATGACATGAGGCCGGCGGCAAAAGAACAGGTGCTGAGCCTGGGCGGACGTTTTGTGGAATTGCCGATCGAAGCAAAAGACGCACAGGACGCGCGCGGCTATGGCACCGCGCAGGGCGAAGAATTTTATCGCAAGCAGCGCGATTTACTCGGCGATGCGGTGGCCGCGAACGATGTGGTGGTCACAGCAGCGGTGATTCCCGGGAAAAAAGCTCCCATACTGGTCACCAAAGAAATGGTAGCGAGAATGTTGCCGGGCTCGGTGATCGTGGATCTTGCGGCGGAACGCGGCGGCAATTGCGAGCTGACGCGTGCGGGCGAAAACGTAGTGGAGCACGGCGTCACCATTATTGGACAGAGCAATCTCGCAAGCACAGTACCCTACCATGCCAGCCAGATGTATGCGCGCAACCTGTCCGCATTCTTGTTAAACATGGTGAAGGATGGAAAACTGCAGTTTAACGAAGCCGACGAGATTCACCGCGAAACTTTGCTGACGCGCAACGGAGAAATTGTGAACGCACGAGTGCGCGAATTTCTGGAATTGCCGGCGCTTGCCGCGGCCGAGCCCAAGGGAGTCTGAACCAAATGAAGTTGGATTTGTTAGCGAGTTTGTATGTTTTTATGCTTGCGGCATTCATCGGGTTTGAAGTGATTCGCCGCGTCTCTCCGCTTCTTCACACACCGCTGATGTCGTTGACCAACGCTCTCGACGCCATCGCAGTCGTCGGAGCGATCATCCTGGCCGGCGAATTCCACCAACATCATGCCACGTTGGCCAAGGTTCTCGGCACCATTGCCATCGTTGCGGCTACCAGCAATATCGTCGGCGGATTCCTCATCACCGACCGCATGCTCAAAATGTTCAAGGCCAGCGGGTCGAAAAAAGCATGAGCGCGCTCCTGCACAGCCAGGTGCTTCTGGAAACGATCTACCTGATCGCTGCAGTGCTGTTCATTCTGTCCTTGAAATGGCTGAGTTCTCCGGCCAGTGCGCGGCGCGGGGTGCGGGCAGGCGAAATCGGAATGCTCCTCGCCGTGGTCGGCACTCTCCTGCATCGCGGCATCGTCGATCACACCTGGATCGCGATTGGACTGGTGCTTGGCACGGTCATCGGTGTGCCGCTGGGCTTTGTGCAAATGACCGCGGTGCCGCAACGAACTGCGCTGAGCCACGCTTTTGGCGCGCTGTGCGTGACGCTGGTTGGCACCGCGGAGTTTTATTTGCGCGCGCCGGCTGTGCCAAAATTCATGATGGCGGTGCTCTCGCTGGAAATTATTTTGGGTTCGCTGACATTGACCGGCAGCTTGATGGCCGCCGGCAAACTGCAGGAAGTTCTGCCGCAACGGCCGATCACCTACAAGGGCCAGAATCTGGTGAATCTTTCCCTGCTGGGAATCGCGATTATCGTGGCGGGGCTGCTGGTGATCGATCCCTCGCGCATGTCGCTGTTCCCGCTGATCATCGTGATTCCGTTGATTTTCGGCGTGATGATGATTGTGCCCATCGGCGGCGCGGACATGCCCACGGTGATTTCGCTTTTGAATTCGTATGCGGGACTTTCCGCTGCCGCCATGGGTTTTGTACTGGATAGCAAACTACTGATTGTCGCCGGCGCTCTGGACGGAGCTTCCGGCTTCATTCTTTCTGTGAACATGTCCAAAGCCATGAACCGTTCGTTCAGCAATGTGCTTTTTGGCGCCTTCGGCCAGGAACAAGTCACGGCTGCGGGAAAAGTCGAAGCCCAACCCGTGCGCAGCGCAACCGCGGAAGAAGCCGCGGCGATCCTTGCGGCGGCCAACAAAGTCGTGATCGTACCAGGTTACGGAATGGCGGTAGCGCAGGCGCAGCACAAAGTGCGCGAGCTTTACGACGCGCTGACCAAACTCGGGGTGGACGTGAAGTTTGGCATTCATCCAGTAGCAGGGCGCATGCCGGGCCATATGAACGTGCTGCTGGCCGAAGCGGATATTCCTTACGACAAGTTGCTGGACATGGATGAAATCAACGGCGATTTTCCGCAGACCGACGTGGCATTGATTATCGGCGCGAACGACGTAACCAACCCCGCCGCGCGCAGCGACACCAGCAGCCCGATTTACGGAATGCCGATTCTGGACGTGGACAAAGCGCGCACGGTAATGGTGATCAAGCGCAGCATGGCCGCCGGCTTTGCGGGAATCGAAAATCCGCTCTACCATCTGGACCGCACGTTGATGCTTTTCGGCGATGCCAAGGGTTTTGTCGGCAATATTGTGCGGGAACTTTCCGGCGGCGGGCACAGCTAAAACGCGGTCGATTTTGCGGCGCGAAAAATCGCCACCCTTCTCGAGCGTTCGAAGTGCAAAAGCAACCTTAACCTCAAGCCTCGAGGCCAAGTAACTCCTTTACTTTTCAACATCTTGGCCATATTCTAAGTTTTGGGACAGCCAGCGTAGCCGAGTACAATTCTAATGACAAAATTCAGCTTTGTTTTTGGGTGCCGGATGGTTCTTGCGCTTGTACTTTTTTGCATCGTTCTGCCGGCCAGCGGGTTTGCTGGAGAAGGCGACGAAGCGGAGACTGCGAAAACGAAAGGCCTGGAGCCAATACTCGGCTACATCTCGAAATCGTGGGATACCCTCACGCGTTCGATGGAAGACTGCAGCACCGTGGTGGATCCAAAACTGGCTGAACATTCCGTGCTTTATCTTCCCGCCGATGTGCCGATATCCGCGCAAGTCGAGGACATGCAGAGGCGCTGTCACGTGCAAGTGAAAGCATTGCCGGAAAAAATCGTGGGGCCGGGGCAATTGGACACCAGCAAACTGGACCCGCCGGGACTTCTCTATCTGCAGCACAAGTATGTGGTGCCGGGCGGAAGATTCAATGAGATGTACGGCTGGGATAGTTATTTTATCGTGCGCGGACTGGTTCGCGAAGGCCGCATCGAACTGGCGAAAGGGATGGTCGAAAATTTTTTCTTCGAGATCGAGCATTACGGAACGGTCTTGAATGCCAACCGCAGCTATTATCTGAGCCGGTCGCAGCCGCCTTTTCTAACTTCCATGATTCTTGCGGTGTACGACGCAGAAAAAACCGCGGGAGTTGACGATAGGAAATGGCTGGAACGGGCTTATACCTACGCAGCGAAAGATTGGGAAATGTGGGCGCGCACGCCGCACCTTGCTGGAGACACCGGCTTGGCGCGCTACTACGACTTTGGGGAATCACCGGCGCCAGAAAGTCTGAAGGATGAGACGGATCATTATCGCCGTGTAGCGGCGTACTTTTTGAACCATCCGGAACAGGATCGCGGATATCTGGAGCGCAGAACAATTGGCGCGAATGGGGTGAATGGCGCGAAAGAGCAAACTCAGGAAGCGGTGGGGCGGCGCTATTCGGTGCAAATCTGCGATGCGGCAGCTACGACGGAAAAAGCGGGTTGCGATGAGGCGGAAGAGATTACGCTGAGCCGCGACTTTTATCGCGGCGACCGCTCGATGCGGGAATCGGGATTTGATGTGTCGTTTCGATTCGGTCCGCACGGAGCGGCTTCTCATCACTACGCCGCGGTGTGCTTGAACAGCCTGCTTTTCAAGTACGAGAAGGATTTGCAAGAAATCAGCACGACGTTGAGCAATGCAAAAGATTCCGGCGAATGGAAAAAACGCGCCGAGCAGCGCAAAGAAAATATTCAAAAATATTTGTGGGACGCGAAGAGCGGATTCTTTTTCGATTACAACATTGACCGCAAAGAGCGTTCGACATACCAATACATCGCAACGTTTTATCCGCTATGGGCGGGGCTAGCTACGAAGGAGCAGGCGGCGGCGGTGATGAAGAATGTTGGAAAGATCGAGCAGCCGGGCGGTTTGGTGATGAGTCCTTACGAGACGGAAGGGCAGTGGGATTTTCCATACGCGTGGGCGCCGACACAGCTTTTGGCGATTGAAGGAATGCGCAAGTATGGATTCGACACGGACGCGGATCGCATCAGCTACAACTTTGTGAGCATGGTGGCGGAAAACTTCCGTCACGATGGAACGATTCGGGAAAAATATAATGCGCTGACGCGATCGTCTGAAACGGCGGTGAAAGCCGGCTACAACATCAACGTTGTGGGATTCGGCTGGACCAACGCGGTGTTCCTGGTGTTCCTGCACGACCTGCCACAGGCAATGGCGGAAAAGCTGGCGCAAGAGCAAATACATCCGGAAGCGGGATTTTAGTATGAGCAATCTCAGATCAGCGGCCAGAACCACAAAGACTAGAGTCAAGAGCTCGCAGGTAGGATGCATCTGGGCAAAAAACGTGAGATGGAAAACCGTTACTACCTACCCCTCCACTTTTTTTGTAAGTGTTCATTCTAAAGAAGGTTAAAGTCCTTTGTTTTTACCTTTTGTAAGTGCGGAGAACAAAGGAGTTAGAGCGAGAGCGCAGTGCGGGACTTGTTAAGCGGAGGACCACCTAAGACGCAAAAACCGATCATCTCATGGATTGACTAAAATATCACGAAGAATAGTTAACGATGAAGTATAGGTTCGAACGGAGGAGCAAAGAGCTGACCTACGCCCTCAAAACACGGAAAGCGTAGACCCCACCGGAAAAAATCAAAAACAAAATCCGATCAGGAGGGCCCGATCGGGAAAGGCTCGGGACAGGTTATCGTGCCCCTGCAAGTTAGGTAGCGCGGACCTGGGCTAAGACTTCGGGGTCGGCGGCGGGGGTTGCGCCTTCCTGAGAGGCGACCCAGGCGCCCATGCGGTTGGCGGCGGTGTTCATCAGGGCGAGGGAAGAGCCGCGCAGCGCATGATGGACGAGCGCGGCGGTGAAAGCGTCACCGGCGCCGACGGTGTCCGCGACTTTCACGGAAAAACCTGGATGTTCGTGGTGGGAGTCGGCGGTGACGAGTGCGCTGCCGTTGGCGCCGCGGGTAATGCAGACCAGGCGCAAGGAAAATTCGCGGCAGAGCCAACGAGCGGCGGAAACATCAGAGTAGTCGCCTGGCGCGCTTGCCGGGTAGTCGTTTGGCGCGCTTGCCGCGCGCCTGGAATCTCTTAACGGGCATTGCAGAAGATCGAGGAAGCGGGGAAATTCCTGGTGATTGAGTTTGAGGACTTTGGCGTGACGTAAGGAATCGCGCAGGACTTCCGGGCTGAAGAAAGACTGGCGAAGATTTACATCGAAGATGCCGATGGCGAAGGACGGCAGTGCGGAAAGAAACGCGCGGATGGTGGAGCGCGAAACGGAATTGCGCTGGGCCAGAGAGCCGAAGCAGACGGCGTGCGCGGAACGAGCGAGAGAAATCCAATCCTCGGAAAATTCCAAAAAATCCCAGGCGACGTTTTCGGTGATCTGATATTCGGGCTGGCCTCTGGAATCGACTGCGACTCTTACGGTGCCGGTGGGGTGAGCAAGATCGCGCTGAACGCGATTAACGTCCAGGCCGCAGGATTTGAGATGCCACAGCGCTTCCTGGCCGAGGCGATCGTCGCCAACGCGGCTGGCGACGATGCCGGAATCGCCGAGGAGTGCGGTGATGTATGCAAAATTCGCGGGAGCGCCGCCGAGTTGTTTGCCGCTGGGGAAAAGATCCCATAGGAGTTCGCCGAGGCCGACGACGATGGGGCGCGGGGTGGTCATGGCCGGGGGAAAAAGAAAGATGGCCCCGACCGGATCGGGGCCGCTACAAGAAAGGACAGCGGGATAAACCCGCTGCTACATGAGGCGAGAAAGAAAGAGCCGCGGCGGGTCATGGAGTTTGCTTGGGATTGGCGGACAGCAGTTGCTCGGCTAGTTTTAGCTCGCGCTGGGAGTCTTCGGAACGGCCGAGGTCGCGGTAGGCGAGGCCGAGAAGATGATGCGGGATATCGTTGTTGGGGTCCATGGCAATGGCGCGTTGCAGGGCGCGAATCGCGAGTTGAGTTTCGCCCTTTTTCTGAAGAACCTTGCCGAGAAGAATATATGGGCCGGTGGAAGTGGCATCGAGCCAGATCGAACGCTGCAGAAGTTTTTCGGCTTCATCGAATTTTTGCACGCGGGAGTAGGCGTCGGCTAGTTTGTAGTACGCCGCAGGATTGCCGGGATTGATGGCGAGTTCCTGTTCAAGTTGCGCGATGGCTTCGGGAATTTTGGATTGGTAGAGATAGAGCTCGCCTAGCAGTTGATGCGCGAGCGGAAGCTGGGGATCGAGTTCGACGGCTTTTTTGCCGTATTCTTCGGCGACCGGGCCGAAATCCAGGCGGAGCAGAAGGCGCGCGGTGAAAAGATAGGCCGCGGCGGAATCAGGCGGGACCTGAAACATTTTTGCGAAAGCGGCGCGCGCGCGGGGGTAGTTTTTGGTTTGGATGTAGGCGACTCCCAGAATGTAGGAGGCGTCGACGCTGGCGCTGGGATACCAGGACTGCACTTTTTCAAGATAGGGAATAGCTTCGGCATGCTTGCCGGAAAGATAGAGAGAGAGGCCGGTGAGTTGGGTGGCTTCGGTGTCGTTGGGATTTTCTGTAGTGGCGCGCTGCAGCGCGGTGATGGCGTTGGGATAATCGCCTTTGCGGTAATAGACGATGCCGAATTCGTGGGAGAGATTTTTTGCGGCGGGATCGGACTTGGAAACTTCTGTGAGCGCGGCGAGAGCTTCGTCGAACTTGCCCTGGTCGGTGAGATGGTGAACCGGTTCGAAGGATGGCGAAGCGGGCGGCGCGTCAGGCGAGGATTGCGCGCTCGCGGATGATTGGAGTAGGAAAAGGAGAATTACGAGAAGTGGTAGTTTGCGGGCGTAAATTGCGATTTGGGGCAGACGCATAAACAGTAAAAAGCGGCAGCCTGAGCTGCCGCACTCCAAAGATAACCCGCACCGCCAAAAAAGATTAGAACATAAAAAACGGGGAGCCCGCGAGCGGACTCCCCGTTTTTCTTGGGGTGTTAGGGGTTAGAAAATGAGCTTGGCTCCGAACTGGAGTTGCCGCATGCCAACCGGAGCGCCTGGGGCGGAATCGGCCTCGATGTCGGTGATCTGGCCCGACTGACCGCCACAATCAAAGCAGCTGTTGGGAAGGGCCAGAACCGGATGGTTGAAAACGTTGTAGGCGTCGAAGCGGAATTGCGCCTTGACGCGCTCGGTGATGGCGAAATTCTTCGACAACGCCATGTCATCGTAGAAGGCATGCGGACCGCGATAGGAATATATCCCTACGTTGCCGATCTGGCCGCAAGCGGGCAGAGCGAAGGGACCGGAGCTAGGCCGAGCCGACTGGCAGGCGTTTACTGTACCGGTAATGTTAATGGGTGAGAGCGGGATTTCCGGAGAAGCTTGACTGAGCGCCCCTGATGCCGGGGTGAACCAGTATGTAGCACCGTTCTGATGAGTAAGCCCAGTTTGAAGAGTGCCCGAGGCTTTGTTAGGACGGCACGGACCGGCGTCGCTGACCTGGCCACAGTTCTGGAGACTTGGAGTCCAGGGGAGACCAGTGCCATAGGTTAGAGTATTGGTAACCTGCCAACCGCCCAGGACGAGGTCCATGGCGCGGCCGCTGTTGCTCATATATTTTTTGCCTTTGCCGACGGGCAGTTCGTAGATGGTGTTGGCCACAAACACCTGATTGCGATTGTTCTGATTTGGTCCCCAAGCAATCTTCTTGTTTATTGGGAAGTAGGTGCTGTCATAGGCATAAGCATGCGAGAAAGTGTAGTGCGCGATGAACTGAAGACCTTGGCTCACGCGCTTTTCGGCCTTGATCTGCAAAGCGTTGTATTTGTTGTCGGCGTCGTTGCCGTAATAGTTGGTATCCACGGCGCAGCAGGGCGGTGTCGGCTGTGTGTTACCAAACGCATCGACGAAAGTAAAACCGGGATAGGTGAAGGCAGGTACGCCGTTCAGGAAAAGTGGGCGGCGTGCGGCCTGGGATTGAAATGCCTGGAAGGTTTGTTTGCAATCAAATGTTCCTGTGTTTGGCGCCGGATTAGGGCTGCACTTATAAGCAAACGAGCCCGCGCCTATCGCGACCTGGTTCGAGTTGTAGGATGGTCCGCCGCCAGCGAAGACGTGCGTTCCCTTGTTGCCGATATAGCTAGCGGTAATATTTAAGGTAGGAGTAATCTGCCGCTGAATAGTGGCATTCCACTGGTCAATGGTGGGAAGCCGCTGAACGCGCGGGCGAGCATTTCCCTGCGTCGTGCCGTCGATGCCGTCAATGGGCAACGTGCCGGTAGACGAAATAGAACCTATGATTGGGGCAAAATCAAAAGCTGGCGGGCCAAAAGTCGTGGTTTGGGCCGGGTTTATAGCCAAAGGCACGCCTGCGTTATTAGGGTTAAGAGTGAAAATAGCGCTGCGGTTGTTTGCTGCGGCGGGGTTAAGGTTGGCATCCGCAAGATCCTGCTTCGCGAGGACCGGAAGGTTCTGGGTGACCACGTGGCCGAAGTTAGAGCCAAACACGCCGATATCGAATCCACGGCCATAGCCGAAGCGTACGACGGTCTTGGGATCGAACTGATAGGCAAAGCTGAGGCGCGGCGCAAACGCTTTATAAGTGTTTGAGACGTTGCCATTTGAGCCCACTCCGCCGTAGCCGGCGACCCTAGTCAGGCCTTCATCCAAGTTGGCAAAACCGCCGTTACCCTTTGCGTTAACAGTTTCCGGGAAGTAGATTTCCCACCGGAGACCATAGGTCATGGTGAATTTGGGACTGATGCGCCACGAGTCCTGACCGTAGAAGAACCAGCGCTTCTGACGCTCAGCGGCGTTGGTGCTGGTGCTGACGTAACGCTGGAACTGGTTGACGTCACCGAGGACGAATGTGGCTAACGAAAGACCCTGGACTCCCGCGTTCGAAGTACCCTGGGTATCGAAATACAGTAGACCGGCACGGCTCTGGTCGCTGGGCACGCGAAGGTTCATCGCGTAGCGGATGTCCGCACCAAACTTGATGGTGTGGTTGCCTTGCGTACGCGTCCAGTTGTTGACGAACTGGAATTGTTGTTCGCTTTCCGTCAAAGGGCAATTGCAGCGGGCAATATTGAGGCCATCGCCAAAATTCGAAAATACGCCCTTAGAAGTGTCGCCGCCGTTACTGAAGAAAAAGGCCGATGTTCCGCCGGTCGTAGGCGGCCCAGAAATTCCTGAGGCGCAATTTGTGTTTGGAAGGGTGCTGACGCTGTTCAGGCAGGGAAAACCGAGAGCATCCATGGCGGTCGCGTTTTGGTCGGAATATGCGGTTTTCGGATTATATTTGAAATATCCGAAACGGACGTCCGTAAGCCACTTGCTGCCGATGGGTTTGGTGAAGCCGGTCGCCAAGCTGTAATTGTGGACATTTGACGAGCCGTTCAAGCCACCCGGACCAAAACCGTTTCCGCCCAGCACGCCCAGGCCGCCCTTGCCGGACAAGGAGAAATAGTCAAGGCTGAAGCGCCCAAAAACCTGGTAGTTGCGCGGAGCGCTGTAATCCATGCGGACATCAAACGATTTCTGGTCAAATGGACCCGAACCGGTGGAGACGAAGTTATTCTGAAGGAAATTGGGATCAGCAGCATTAGTGACAGTGGGAGCCGGGAGTAAAGCCAAGACATTGCCCACGTTCTGGTTGATCCGACCGATGGGAATATAATTCGGCTGAGCCGCGCATCCAAGAGGCCCGCAGAATTGCGTACGACCCGAACCGTCGAGGGGGTTTCCGGTAGCGGGGTCGAAAATCAAACCACCACCGGTTAATGCTTTGTACTGGCTCAAATTGCAGAAGCCGGGAGTGTCGCTGGCGGCGTTGGTCGCTGGATTGCACGTACTGATTGCTTCCGCAGTGGGGATGGTGTACTGGTTGGTGATGCCCTGTATCTGCTTGGTGCCTTGGTAATCGCCAAAGAAGAAAAGCTTGTTCTTGATGATGGGACCACCGACAGAGCCGCCAAACTGTTTCCAGTTCGCTGGCGCGAGAGATACGCCGGGCTTATTGGTAAACGGGTCGCGAGCTTGCTGGTCGCTGTTGCGATAGTAGTAGAAACCGCTGCCGTGGAATTCGTTCGAACCAGATTTGGTCTGCACTTTGACGATGCCAGAAGTAGCCTTGCCGGATTCAGCGTCGTAGTCCTGAAGAGCAATCTTGGCTTCGCCAATGGCGTCGAGGTTCGGATTCACGACGATAATACCAAGGATGGGGTCCTGGTTGTCGGTTCCGTCTAGCTCGAAGTTGGTGCCGGAGAAATGCTGTCCATTGACCTGAATCTGGCCGCCACCTTGAGGATTTTCGGTTGCGGCGTGGTTGAAACCGGGCAACTTCTGCGTCCCTGGAGAGAGCAATTCGAAACTGGTGAAGTTGCGATTTAGCACCGGAAGGTCTTCGACATATTTCTGACTGAACTCGACATCCACGTCAGCGCGGTCGGTTTTCAACTGGGGCACCTCGCCGGTCACTTCGACGGTCTGACTCACCGAGCCAACCTGAAGTGGAGCGTCGATGGTGACGGAGGAGTCAGCACTCACGGAAACGCTGGCGACGTCGTAGGCTTTGAAACCAGTTGCTTCGACGTGTACGCGGTAGTCGTCCGGGATCAAGTGCGTGACGGAAAAATTGCCGCTATCGTTGGAAGTTGTTTCGTATACGGTGCTCTTCCCGATCGAGGTGACAGTAACCTTAGCTCCAGCGACGGCATTGCCTTGGCCGTCGGTGACGGTGCCAAGGACACTGCCGAAAACGGCTTGAGCCGAAGAATTTGGTGCGGACAACGCGAGGACCAGACAAAAAACTGCGAAACACCCAAACAGCGCACGACTTCTCATTCCACCCCTCCCTGATCTAACCGCAAGTCGGTCACGTCAGCTACCCCCGCTGCGCGAAGGACTTTGTTGAAAAAAAACAAAACCCCAAACACCTCGACGTTGGAAAAAGGAAAACCAGAAACATGAGGCGCATCACTTTGCGTTGCGCACTCTATTCGGAGCCGCTCCGTTACACCGGACCGTCGAAGTCGGAGTGCCGAAGATACGAATCGAGGTAGGCGTCAACGCTCAAGTACACGGCCAAGCGACACACGCCCCGTCGCATCCTTTCGCACCGGAACACTTCGAGCGAAAAATGTGATGCAAGTTATCGACTTTTTGGCGGCCGGAGGCAAGTCTCCCTGCGTCTGATACGGTTACATGGAGTAAAGGCTGCTGTTGCAAGGAGATGGACGAGTTGGTAGGCTCCTGTTACACCAAAGTAACAGGAGTTTCGTTGACCGAACGCGCGCAATTTCAGGCAGAAATTGAAAAACTCGTTGCCAGCCATGCGCTGCACGGGTCGGAGTCCCTGTGCAAACTGTTGCGCTACCTGGGAAGGCAGGCGTTGGAACATCCCGGGACCGCGGTCAAAGAATATCAAATTGCGACGGAAGTGTTTGGGAGGCAAGCCGACTTCGATCCACAGCTGGATTCGATGGTGCGGGTGCAGGCGGGAAGGCTGCGAACCAAGCTTGCGGAGTATTACAACACCGAAGGTGCGTCGGATCGGATCCTAGTGGAACTGCCGAAAGGCAGCTATGCGGTGGCGTTCCATGAACGGGCGAACGCGGCGAGCGCGCACGGGAACGGAAGCGCCGCCGGAAGTTGGGCCAACGATCGGGTAGAAAGCACTGCCGCGACGGCGAAAAGACGGTTTCTGGCGCCGGTGTTGAGTGTGGCATTGGTTGCGGCGCTGGCGATGATTGGATGGCTTTTGTGGACGCGGCGCGAGCAGGGTGTATCCGCGGCGAACGCTGCCGGAGTAATTTCGGCGCCCGCGCCAATTCGGATATTTTGGAAGGGATTTGTACGCGGGCCGGAAGAGCCGTGGGTAATCTTCAGTAACGCGGCGTTTGTTGGCCGGCCAAACACCGGAATGCGGTATTACGACGCGGCGAAAGACGCGAAATTGCCGATCCTCGATCACTACACCGGCGTGGGAGAAGTGCTGGCGGTGCACAGCCTGGACATCGTATTCGGCGAGCTGCACCAGGCTTTGCGCGTAAAACGTGGCAGCTTATTTTCTCTCGATGATGCCAAGAACAACGATTTGATTTTCATGGGATCGCCGTCGGAAAATCTGACGCTGCTGGAAATTCCAAGCACTACAGAGTTCGTATTCAAAAAAGTAACCAGCGGTCCGCAAGAGGGAAACGTGGAGATCGTGAATGTGCACCCGGCAAAAGGCGAGGCTGACAAGTATGTGCTGGGCCCGTCCAACACTTCGCTGGCGGAGGATTATGCGCTGGTGGCGCTAGTGAAAGGGATCAACCCCGAACATTGGGAATTGATTTTGGCTGGTACGACCACGATTGGCACGCAAGCCGCCGTGGAATACGTGACGCGGGAAAATTATCTAGATGAACTATTGAAGAGGATGAATGTAACGCAGCCCAGCGAACTGAAGCCGTTCGAAGCGGTGATACATGTGAAGGTGGCGCGGGGCGTGCCGGTGGAGTCGTCCCTGGTGGCGCTGCGGGTGTTGAATTGAAATAATGCGCCGAAGTAGCTAAGCAATCTTAGTTACTGTTAGGCAAGACCGTTCTTGCGAACGAAGCCTAGCGGAGTGGGGAATCTCTCTTCGACCGCGAACCTAGGCGCGGTTGACATCGAAGAGAGAGCCTCGCTTCGCCTGCCTGCGCAGGCAGGCTCGGAATGCCGGACCCGATTATTGAGCAGGTGCGACGAGTTTGGGATCCAACGCTGTAGCTTTCTGAAATTCCGTAGCGGCTTCTTCCTTTTTTCCGGCCTGACGCAGCGCAATCGCTAATTCGAAATGTGCCGGCGCGTAGTCCGAGACGGATTGTATGGCGGCCCTGAATTGTGAAATGGCAGCATTCAGGTCGCCGGCGTTGCGCAGACGGCGGCCGGAATTCGTTGCGAACAGTGCGGCTTGCAAGTTGGTTGTTTGTTTGGCAAGCTCGGCGCCCACGCGGGCTTCGCTAGCCGCGCCCGTCGCATCTCCCAGTTGACGGAGCACGGCCGCCAGGGTGGTGTGGGCTCCCGCAAAGTCGGGTTGCAGGCGAATGGCTTCGCGCAGAGCCGCGGCGCTTTCCTGAAATTTCGATTGCTGTTTTAAAACTGTGCCGAGGGTGTAGAACGCTTCCCCATAGTCGGGCTTTACTCGCGTGGCTTTTGTGAGTTCCTCGATCGCGCCATCGGCATCGCCCATCTGCCAGAGCGTGACGCCGAGAGTGTAAGGAGAGTCCGGTTGAGACGGATCGATGGCTTCGGCGGCACGCAGTTCGGTGACCGCTTCGCGAAGTTTATCTTGAAGTTTTAGCGCGAGGCCCAAGTTATAGTGCAACGTTTGGTTATCCGGAGATGCGGAAAGGGCAGAGCGGAACTCCGCTTCGGCCGCGGCGTAGTCCGCTTTCTGCAGATAGGCCGCTCCGAGATTGCCTTGATACCCGGAATCGTTGGGATGCATTTGCAATGCAGCGCGAAAAGCCGCGATAGCTCCGTCGCCATCGCCAGATTGGAGAAGGGACAGGCCGAGATTATTCTGGGTTTCGGCATTTTGTGGCTGAATGCGAAGCGCTTCACGGAAAGCCGCGGCGGCATCTGCGGGATTCCCGACCCGCTGCAGCGATAGCCCAAGCAAGTTAAGCATGTCGGTCTGGGCGGGCTGAAGTTTAAGCGAAGCCTGGAAAGCGGAGATGGCGTCCGGTAGTTTTCCGGATTCGCGCTGGCTCCTTCCGAGGAAATTTTGCGCGAGATAATTTTGCGGATCCAGTGCGACGGCGCGCGTCAGATATTTTTCGGCTGATTCGAATTGCTTTTGTTCGAATTGCAAAACGCCCAGGTGAAAAAGTGCCGCGGGCAGCTGTGGATTTAGTTCGAGAGCTTTCTGAAATTCCGCGCTGGCGCCGGGAAGATTATCTTGCCGCACGAGAAGCGTGCCGAGGTTGTCATGCAGATCGGCACGCCCGGGAGATAATTCCAGGGCGCGGCGAATGGCGGCAACGGCGGCAGCAATGTCGTTCGCAGCTTCCAGGGCGCGAGCCAGCGCGACGTGCGCGTCCGGCTGATCAGGAGCCATGCGCACGACGGAGCGTGCTTCCCTTACAGCGCCTTGAACATCGTGCGTTTGCAGCAGCGCGTTCGAGAGGTTGATGCGTGCATTCACGAAAGAAGGTTGCACGCGGAGCGCGGTTTGGAATTGCGGAATCGCGGAAGCAGCATCGTTTTGCGCGAGCATGACCAGACCAAGAGCGTTGGCGGCTTTGGCATTGCGAGGATTCTCGCGAATCGCTTTCGCGAAAGCGGCGCGCGCGGCGGCAAGATCGCCTCGCTGTAAAGCCGCGGCTCCCTCGGAAAATGCCTTGCTATTCTCCGGCGGGCTGGAGGACGAAGGGGTCTGCGCGGCGAGCAAAATCGGAACCAGCAGCAGCGGAAGCAGGCGAAGCAGGAATTTCCGGTTAGCCATGCCTACGCGTGCGTGCAATGTCCTTCGCCTCCTGGTGCTATGCGGACTGAGAAATTTCATACTAGCATTAAGCTTTGCGCCAGTACGGCGGTGACATCGCATGCAGCGCAAAAAAAGCCCGCCTCCCCGTTAAGAACGGGGCAGGCAGAAGGCGGCCACTACAAAAACAAAACAAGCAGCGGTTTGCACGCAGGCCAAATAATTAGCGGGAATTGGAGAGCAAATTGGCGAAAACGGGTGAGCGGCTCAAGTGCGTGGCGTCGTGTTTTGTGTTGCTGGCGAGCGCGGTAGCGTACCCGCAAACATCGCATCGTTCCAGCAAATCCGAAGCCAAAAAAATCGCTTACTTCGTGGATGAGGCAGCCAAAGCGGGCCTCGGCGCGCCGAACACATTTGGCGGAGTGGACACCAAGAAGTTCATCATTGAGACTACCGGAACAGGCGTGGCCATCTTCGACTACGATAACGACGGATGGCCGGATATTTTTATTGTGAACGGGACCACGCTCGATCCGCTTCCAGGAAAGCAGCCACCAACGAACCATCTGTATCACAACAACCACGATGGAACATTCACCGAGGTGACAGAAAAAGCGGGACTGGCGCACACCGGATGGGGACAGGGAGTTTGCGTCGGAGATTACGACAACGACGGGTATGAAGATCTATTCGTAACATATTACGGAAAAAATATTCTGTATCACAACAACGGCGATGGAACATTTACGGACGTGAGCGAAAAAGCGCATGTCGCCGGGAATGGCGCGTGGAGCACCGGATGCGCGTTTGTGGATTATGACCGCGACGGAAAGCTGGATCTGTTTGTCGCGACATACGTGGACTTTGACATCAAGACGGCACCAGGTCCGGGCGAACGAGCTTCGTGTATGTGGAAAGGCGTTGCAGTCATGTGCGGGCCGCGCGGGTTGCCGTGGGGAAATAACCTGCTGTACCACAACAATGGCGACGGCACGTTTGCGGATGTGACCAAGAAAGCGAAAATCGACCGGACGAACGGACACTACGGATTCAGCGTGTCAACTTTTGACTTTGATGATGACGGCTGGCCGGACATTTTCGTCGCCTGCGACAGTACGCCCAGCATTCTCTATCACAATAATCAGGACGGAACATTTACGGACGTAGCGGTGGTGGCGGGAGCGGCGTTCAATGAGGACGGAAAAGAACAAGCGGGCATGGGCTCAACGATTGGGGATTACAACGGAGATGGGCGGCTGGATATTTTCAAAACGAATTTTTCCGACGATACCGCGACGCTATATCGCAATAACGGAGATGGAACTTTCGACGATGTCACTTTTGCCGCTGGGCTGGGCCTGTATACGAAGTATTTGGGCTGGGGCACGATGTTCATTGATGTGGACAACGATGGCTGGCCGGACCTGCTTTTGATTAACGGACACGTTTATCCGGAGGTCGATAAGCAGCATCTTGGGAGCGACTATCAGGAGCCGCGGATTTTGTATCACAACCAAGGTAATGGAACGTTCGAGGATATTTCGGAAGAGGCAGGGCCCGGCATTACTACTGCTAAATCAGGACGCGGGCTCGCGGTGGGAGACTTGTGGAATGACGGAAGAATGTCCGCAGTGGTGAGCAACATGAATGCGCCCGCGAGCCTGCTGGTGAATCAAGTGAAATCGGGAAATCACTGGATGGCCTTCAAGACCGTCGGAACAAAATCAAATAGAGACGGAATTGGCGCGAAGATTCGCGTCAAGGCGGGCGATAGGATATTGGTGGATGAAGTGCGCAGCGGCTCCAGCTACGATTCGAACAACGATATGCGTGTGCACTTCGGGCTGGGGCGAAATGACAAGGTGGATTGGGTGGAAGTTCGCTGGCCGAGCGGGCTGGCGGAAAAGTTTTCAAGTTTGCATGTCGATGGCATCCAGAACTTGAAAGAGGGTTCCGGTGCAGCGATCAACAAAGCTGCACGGTAATGCGGCTTGGCGCTGGGCGGAATTACTTTCCCGAACTCGAATACCGCGGTTCGGACAATTTTCGCAGACGGGCGGTGGCGGCGGCCAACCGGAAGCGTATGCGTTCTCCCTCGCCGCCGGTAAAGAACAGGTTACCGCGCACAGCCTGCTGCAACTCTGGATCCTGCCAAACGGCGGACATCAAGCCGGTTGGGGAGTGAGAAGCGGTGCCGAGCAAAAGGTGTCCTAGTTCGTGCGCGACCACACATCCAAGCAACTCGCCAGCCGGTAGCGTGGTAGCTGCCCTAAAAGCCTTGATGCCAGCGTAATAGACCAGCACATAATTCCCCTCTCCCGCAGCGTTCTGGAACGATTGTCCAAAAATGTCTCCTTTCACCGGGCTGACTTTGCGCACCACGCGAACTGACAAATGTGTGGGGTAGGAAATCGTGCTGCAATTCGAATCGGGTATCCCGCTGGCTGGCAAGCCGCAGTTGAGCCAAGTCAACGATATTCCTGAGCCCCGCATGATCTCCCTAGCCCGGGCTTGCGCTTGTGACCAGACCGATGGCTCAACGCCAGCGTCATTAAATACAGACACAGTAAGGTTTACGACGGAAGATTGGGTGTGCTCCTGAGCTGGGCTTATTTGCGGACCAATGCTGCATGCCAGAAGCAAAAGACCCAATATTGTGGTTTTCATCCGACCCGCTCCTTGCTCCGAATGCGCAAAGGTGCGGCGGGCGGCGGGGTGCCTCAAGGGTTGACAGGTAACGTGAGACTGAAACCTGGGTGACGAGCTAAGGGCCGTCCTTGCAGGATGTTACGAAGCGAGATGACACGAAAAATGAAGAATTTGATGAGCTTGTAACAGAACGAAATGCGACGGCGTACGTAGAAGTAAGAGAGATACCAAGCAGCGAAGGTCAAACGTCTAAGTAAGCGAACAGGGTCAATCTGAGTGGCTACTGGGCCCAACGGGAATTTGGTCGGGGTGGTGAAGTTCGGAGTGTATGAGGTCGATCCTCATGCGGGGGAGCTGCGCCGGAACGGGGTGAAAATAAAGCTTCAAGAGCAACCGTTTCAGGTACTGACCATGCTGCTGGAGCGTCCGGGCGAGGTAATTTCCCGGGAAGAACTGCAGGGGAGGCTGTGGCCGGCTGACACTTTTGTGGATTTTGATCACAGTCTGAACGCAGCTATTAAGAGGTTGCGAGACGCGCTGCGGGATTCGGCGGACAATCCGCGTTTTGTCGAGACCCTGGCGAGGCGCGGATACCGGTTTGTGGCTCCGGTGGCAGGCGCGGTTCCGGGCGGCGGAAAAGCAGAGGTGATGGCTCGGCCCGGACGCGGCTATGTCGCACGCTGGGTTGCAGGCACGGTCGTACTCGTCGCAGTCTGTATGGTTCTGGGTTGGCATGTCGGTCACAGCAGTTCGCCCACTCCTGCTTTGCGGGAAAGGCGGTTAACCGCCAACTCTCCAGATTTGCCCGTGTACAACGCAGCTATTTCACCGAATGGAAAATTCCTGGCCTATTCCGACCCGCGGGGAGTTTTCCTACGCGCGCTGGACACCGAAGAGTCGCATCCTCTCGCGGTGCCAGAGGGATTTCGAGTCCATGGATTGTCCTGGCTTCCCGATGGAGCGCATCTCCTGGTGACGGCAGTGAATGGTCCAATGGAAAGGCCAAGCTTGTGGAACGTTTCCATTTGGGGAGGGCCACCAAAGAAAATAGCTGACGGGTCGGAGAGTGGAAGCGTCTCGCCGGACGGAAGAACGATTGCCCTGCTTCGCAGCAACTGGTTCAGCCGGACTGATTTGTATCTGACGAACGCCGAGGGCAACCAAGAACGGAAGGTGGCTGAAATCTCTGGATACGTGTTCGCGCCTCCGGCGTGGTCGCCTGACGGCCTAAGGCTGGCGTATCCGAAGGCAATTTTCTGGCCGGGATACAGCGACGAAAAAGTTGAGATGGAGAGCTACGAACTGAAAAGTGGAAAGACGGAAACCATCCTGTCTGACTATCGGCTGCAAGATGGTGTGGCTTGGACGCACGATGGAAGGCTTTTGTTCTCGCTTGCTGAGGAGCCACCCAATCAGGTGGAGTCCAACATTTGGGCCCTGCAAATCGATGCTCGAACCGGGAAAGCGGTGGGCAAGCCGGAGCGCATCACCAGCGGACCCGACGCCAAGCCTTTGGAAAGCGTTTCAACGGACGGGAAGCGCATGGCCTTCATCCGGACCAACATTGTCCCGACGGTGTACACCACGGAAGTAAATCAACGGACGAAGCAGATCGCTCGGCTGCAGCGGTTGACGATGGACGAACTGCAGGACCGCCCGTACGAGTGGACGCCGGACGGCAAGGCAGTTCTCTACGTTTCCAACCGTGACGGAGGTTTTCACATTTTTCGGCAAGACATTGACGCGACCACACCGGAGTTGTTGGTTGGCGCGCCGTATTCCACATTCATCCTGCGCCTGAATCCGGAGGGTACGGAGATTTTCTTCACGAATGAACTGTCCGAGGCGGAAAGCAAAAAGAGCGGCGGCCGGGCGCAATCCGAGGACGTAAAGGCAGATAGAAAGAACCCGGCGGAACCCGAAAGCGGGCACGAATTCCGCTCGCGGATGATGCGCATGATGCATGTGCCGCTTGCGGGAGGGACGCCTCAAGTGCTGTTCGAAGAACCAGGAATCAATAATTTTCAGTGCGCACGAGCGCCGGCCCGAGCCTGCCTTTTCAGCAAGTTCGCGAAGGGCGCGATGGTGTTTTTCAAGTTCGATCCTTCCACTGGGACACATGAGCAATGGATAAGCGTGTCCAACGCCAGTCCGGAGTGGGAAGGATACAACTGGACGCTATCACCTGACGGCAAAGTGGTCGCTTTGTCCAAAGGAAAGACACACGTTTCCACGAGCGCGGATATTCGGTTGGTGCCCCTGGAAGGAGGACCCGAAAAAGTGCTTCATGTCAAAGGATGGGCGGGACTTTCGACGATTGATTGGGCCGCGGATGGCAAGAGCTTATGGGCCAGCGCAAGGCTGCGCGGGGAAACCCGTACGCTGGTGAACATTGATCTCGAAGGCCACTCCAAGGCGGTACTCGAGGAGAAAACGCCGCATGTGGGCTGGGCCATCCCTTCGCGAGACGGAAAACGGCTGGCGATCCTGGAGGAGGCGGGCGATTCGAACGTGTGGCTGCTGGAAGGATTTTGAGCGTGGCGCGGCGCGTGCGACGTCAGGCGCGCTTGGTTGGCGGGAAAATCTCTGCACGCGTAATTCCCTGGCTTTCGGTTACATAGTAAAGACGGTTGGGCTTTAGGTCTTTCAGCGTATCGAGTTGGCCGCTGGGCCAGCGGATTTCCAGTACATCAACTTTTTCGGCAGAACCGATGCCGAAATGCACACGCAAATCGTTCTGAGAAAAATATCCGCCGCCGCTGCGCACTTCATCGATTTGCCGATGCGGTTTCGCTTCGCCCGCGACGTGGGTCACGCAACGCAGACGTGCGCCGATGCCGCTGCGATTGGATTTTGTGCCGATGGTACGAATTTTAATCCAATTGTTTTTCAGCGAAGAATCGCAACGGAGTAGCTGCGGGTAGTCGTTCACGCAGTTGACGACTACGTCGACGTCGCCATCGTTGTCGAAATCGCCAAAAGCGGCGCCGCGCGAAGAAGAAGGCGTGGAGATTCCGGGACCGGCGTTCAGCGAAATGTCTTCGAAGCGGCCGTTGCGTAAATTCTTGTAGAGCAATTTGCGCTGTCGATAGCCGGCTTCGCTGGTGAGTTGCTCGACTTCCGGGTACACGTGGCCGTTGCAGATTAAAATGTCCGGCCAGCCATCGTTGTCAAAATCGAAGAAACCGCAGCCCCAACCGAGATATTGCGTGTGCTTGCCGAGACCGGCATTGAAGGTGGTGTCTTCAAATGTCGCGGCGCCGAGATTGTGGTAGAGCGAAGGAGTGTCGCCGGCGAAATTGGTCTTTACAATATCCAAGTTGCCGTCGAGATCGTAGTCAGCGGCGGAAACGCCCATGCCGGCTTGCGGTTTGCCGTCGGCGCTCAGAGCGCAGCCTGCTTCCATGGCGATGTCCGAGAATTTTCCATTTTTAAGATTTTGATAGAGTGCGCTGGCGGTGGAGTCGTTGGCGACATAAATATCGGGCCAGCCGTCGTTGTCAAAATCCGCAGTGAGAACTCCGAGGCCATAAGTGCCGTTGGCGGAAAAAATCCCCGCGGACTCGGACACGTCTTTGAAAGTGCCGTCGCCGTTGTTGTGATAGAGAATATTTTTGCCGCCGATCAGCCCGGGCGGGCCGCAGGCAACCATTACACCTTTATATAAGCACGGGCCGGACTCGGGAACCGGGGCGGTCGCCAGATCCATGTCAATATAGTTGGCGACGAAGAGATCGAGTTTGCCGTCGCGATCGTAATCGACAAAGGCGCAGCCGGAGTTCCAGCGCTTGCCGTTGCCGGCGACGCCGGCCTGGTCACTGACGTCGGTGAAAGCGCCGTTGCCGTTGTTGTGATAGAGAACATTTCTGCCAAAGTAGCTGACGAAAAGATCGTCGAAGCCGTCGTTGTCGTAGTCGCCGACGCACACGCCTTGTCCCCAGCCGGAATGTACCAGACCGGCGGCCGCAGTGACGTCGGTGAAAGTGCCGTCACGATTATTTTTGAAAAGATGGGAGTGCGGTTCCTGACCTTTTGGAAAACCTTCCAGGCGCCAGCCGTTGACCAGGAAAATGTCCAGCCAGCCGTCGTGGTCGTAATCGTAGAAAGCGACGCCGCACCCGGTGGTCTCGAGCAAAAACTTATTTTTGTGGTCGCCACCGAAGATCGTTTTTGCGTTGAGGCCGGATTCTTTGGCGATGTTCAGAAAGTTGACGCCAAGCGATGGCGTGGGCGCAGGTGCGGCCGGCTCTTGCGATGCGATTGCTAATCGCATTGGTCCAGCAAAGAGCGGACGAACTCCTGCCAGAACATTTTCCAGCGCCAGAACCAGTGCGGAACGGCTGAGAGATTTGAGGAAGCTGCGGCGTGGCGAAAACAATCGAGCGATACCTTTCCCAAGCGGCCCCGAAGCGGACTGGCTACTGTCAGACTTTGTCGCGTGCTACACTCTGGCCGTTTCGTTTATAGACAGTGCAGCGAGGCTTTGCAAGCGAGGCACGCTGTTCAAAAAGTTTCTCATGCAAATCAAAATGCGACCACTCATTCGCCGCTCTGGTTCGATCATTCTTCGTCTCCAGGTGTTGGCTTTCATTCTGTTTCCATGGGGTTCCCCAGTTGCCCTCGCTGGACAAAAGCCGGAGCCGGCTAGCGCGTCGCCAAAAGAACTGGAAATATCGCGCACGGCGCGGCCATGGGAGTTTCTGGCGGCGGTTGGGAAGCGCGCTGGTCTGCTGGGAAACGAATCCGGAAACGTGGAAGCGTGGGTTTATCCGCTAAAGATTTTGCGGGACTTGAAGCTGACCGTGCTTACGGAAGGGCGCGAAATTCCCGCTGAGACGCTGGTTCGAACGGTGATTGTGCATCCTGAATCGACGACGCTCTTGTACACGGGAGACACATTTTCGATTCGCGAGACTTTTTTTGTGCCTGTGGATCAACCCGGCGCCGTGATCGAGGTTCAGGTTGAGACGGAACAGTCGCTGGAATTAAAAGCGAGCTTCGTGCGTGATTTCCAACTGGAATGGCCGGCTTCGATGGGCGGGACGTACGTCACCTGGAATGGGGAACTTCGCGGATTTGTTTTTGGCGAGGATCACCAGCGATTTTCCGCATTGATGGGATCGCCGACTGCTACGGACCCGCAAGTTGAATACGAGACGAATTATGGCGGAACGCATACCAGTTCGATGAAGCTGGGGGTGACCAGCAAAGGCCGCGACGCCAAAATCATCGTGATTTCCGGTTCGGTGAATGGCCGAGCCGAGGCGGAAAAAAGTTATCGCTTGCTCACGTCGGATTATCAGCGGCTCTGGAAAGAGTCAGCCGAGTTTTACCAGCAATATTTGCGGCGCACCACCAGCGTGGAACTTCCGGACGCGGAGTTGCAGCGCGCTTATGACTGGTCACGCGTGAGCTTGATTCAGGGTCTGGTTTCAAATCCGACCATGGGAGATGGATTGATTGCCGGGTACCGGGCTTCCGGCGAAAGTTATCGACCCGGATTTGCGTGGTTTTTTGGCAGAGATTCGCTGTGGTGTGGGCTGGCATTGAACAGCGAAGGCGATTTTGCCACGACAAAAACGGCGCTTGAATTCATTGCCAAGTTCCAGCGGGAAGATGGAAAAATTCCGCACGAGATTGCGCAAGGCGCGAGCTTTGTGGATTGGTTCAAGGGCTATCCGTACGCGTTCGCATCGGCGGACGCAACGCCACTCTACATCGCTGCAGTGGATGATTACGTTACCAGCAGCGGCGATGTCGCTTTCGCGAAAGCGAACTGGGAACACATCGCGAAAGCTTACGGATTTCTGCGCTCGACGTACGATGCGAACGGATTCCCGAAGAATTTTGCCGTTGGGCACGGCTGGATCGAAGGCGGACCGATGTTGCCGATCGAGAGCGAGTTTTATCACAGCGGTCTGGCGGTTGCGGCGATTCGCGGGCTGGCTCATCTTTCGCGGCTCACCGGAAAAGAGGCCGAAGCGAAATCGCTTACGGAGGAGTTTGAGAGGGAACAAAAGCAACTGAACGATGCATTCTGGTCGCCCGAAAAGAAGATTTTCGCGTTTGCTGTCGATCGCGACAACAAGAGGGTGGACGAGCCGACGGTTTTGACGACCGTACCGATGTGGTTTGGCCTGACGGATGAAGCAAAATCGCAGCAGACGATTGCGGAGCTTGCCAGGCCCGAGCACCAAACCGACTGGGGCATGCGCATCATTTCGAACCGTGCGGCGAAATATAGCGGCGGTGGATATCACTACGGCTCCGTGTGGCCGCTCTTTACTGGATGGGCGTCGGTCGCCGAATACCGGTATCACAAGCCGCAGCCTGCTTACGACAATTTGCGCGCGAACGCGCTGCTGGCGCTCGATGGATCGCCGGGACACGTGACGGAAGTTTTATCCGGCGATTATTACCAACCGCTGTCGACCAGTTCGCCGCACCAGATTTGGTCCGCGGCGATGGTGATCAGCCCGGCGCTGCGTGGAATGTTCGGACTGCAGTTTGACGCGCAGACTCGCACGCTTACGTTTGCGCCGCATATCCCAGCTGACTGGAATGAATTTTCGCTTCGCCACGTCGCCGCGGGAAATGATTCAGTGGATTTGCGCTTCTCGCGTACGACCGACTCACTCACGATTACCGCTGAGCGCGCTGGCGACGCGGACCTGAAAATCGATTTTCGTCCGGCTTTGAGCCCGAGAGCGCAAGTTCTTGGCGTCACTCTCAACGGCCGGCGCATCGCGTTCCGTCTCGAGCCGCATGAGGGCGATCAGCATGTAATCGTAGAGAGCAATCTGGCCTCTGGCGCAAACATACTGAGAATACTCTTGCGCAACGATTTCGCGGTCACTCATAGTGCGCATCTCCCCGCCCTTGGCAGCACAAGCCGGGGTTTGCGGATTGTGGCTGAAACTTGGAGTACTTCGCGCGATGCTCTCACGCTTCGGACAGAAGGGCTTGCAGGTCACTCGTATGCACTGGCGGTCTGGGGCAAGGAGCAAATTAAATCGATTGATGGCGCGAAGGTGATGCCCGATGGCTCGATCGAAGAAACGTTCCCGGCGGCAGATCAATCCACCGAATCGCAGGATAAGACGCTTACCATTCATTTCATAAACAGGGCCAAGCAGCCGGCAAGTTCACATAATTAGGAAAGCGATTATAAGGAAGCTAGGAGGCGTCATGTCAGCTTGGGTGGAAAAGTTCGCAATGCTGGTGTTGAGCGCAATCCTTTTTGCGGCGGGAGCGCGCGGACAGAAACCCGAACTGGACGCCGAAGGCCACCCGTGGTGGCAGCACGCGGTCTTTTACGAAATTTATCCGCGCAGCTTCGCCGACAGCAACAACGACGGGATCGGCGATCTGAACGGCATCACGTCGAAAATGGATTACCTGAAGAATCTCGGCGTCGACGCGATCTGGATCACGCCGTGCTTCCCCTCGCCGCAAGTGGATTTTGGCTACGACGTTTCGGATTACGAGGCCATCGACCCCATGTACGGCACGATGGCGGATTTCGACAAACTTTCTGCGGAATCCAAGAAACGCAATATCCGCGTGATTCTGGATTTTGTGGTGAATCACACTTCCGACCAGCACAAATGGTTTCTGGATTCGAAATCGTCGCGAACCTCCGCGCATCGCGATTGGTACATCTGGCGCGACGGCAAGAGCGAAGGAAAGCCGCCGAACAACTGGCTTTCCACGTTTGGGCTATCCGCGTGGAAATACGATCCAACGACCAAGCAGTATTACTACCATTATTTTTATCCGGAGCAGCCGGACCTGAATTGGCGAAATCCGGCCGTGGAAAAAGCCATGTTTGATACCACGCGGTTCTGGTACCAACGCGGCGTTTCCGGCTTCCGTTTGGATGCTGTGGATACGCTGTATGAAGACCCCGCACTGAAGGACAACCCTCCGGCACCGGGGATCGACAAATTCGGCAGGCCGAATACGGAGGAGAAGTACAACAAGAAGTTGCCGGAAATTCACGGTGCGCTACAGCGCCTCCGCAAAGTCGCGGATGAATACAACGCGGTGCTGATCGGCGAAACGTGGACTTCCGATGTCTCACAGCTGAAGGAATATTACGGCAATCACAACGACGAGCTGCAGCTGCCCATGGATTTGCTGCTGAATGGATTGCCGTTTTCCGCGCAAGCTTATCGTAAACATGTGGCGGCCATGGATTCCGCGGGCGGCTGGCCGGTGTACGTGATCACCAATCACGACATCACGCGGTCGTACACGCGCTACGCCGACGGACGGCACAACGACGAAATTGCAAAACTGATGGCGGCGTTTTATCTGACGCTGCGCGGCACGGCAATCATGTACTACGGCGAGGAATTGGGAATGGAAAACAACGATCCCAAGTCGCGCGACGAAGTGCAAGATCCCGTCGGAAAGCTGAGCTGGCCGAAGGATAAAGGCCGCGATGGCGAACGCACACCGATGCAATGGACTGATGGCAAGAATGCCGGATTCACGGAGGGCAAACCCTGGCTTCCGGTTCCGCCGAACGCCAAAACGCATAATGCCGCTACGGAAGAAAAAGATCCAAATTCCATCTTTTCGGTTTACCGGACACTACTATCGCTGCGGCATACCGAGCCGGCGATGATCGAAGGCGCCTATGTTTCCGTGAACGACGACGACTCGAACGTGTACTCGTACTTGCGGCGATACAAGAACGAAGCGTTTTTGGTGGTGTTGAATTTCTCGAACGAAAAACATACGGCGAAATTCGATCTCGCGCCGCAGGGTTTTTCCGCAGGGCAAACAAAGCTAGCGCTGGCGAGTGGCGCGTGGGCAGCGGATGGAAAAAGCGTGACGCTGGAGCCGTTCGGTTTTTACGTCGAAAAGCTAACGAAATAAACGGGCTGGGTGTGCCGGTGATTTCCGGTGGATGAAGATTACGCGATACCAAGTTTCTTCTGCATGTCCTCAAGCGTGACGCCTTTGGTCTCCGGATACCACAGCAGCACCACGAAGAACTGCACCACCATCATCACTGAGAAAAGGACAAACGGGTAACCACCCGACTTCGCGGCTACAGTTGGAAAACCCAGGGAAATAATTCCCGCCATCACCCAATGCGTGAAGGTGCCCAGGCTTTGTCCGGACGCTCGCACCCGGTTCGGAAAAACTTCTCCGATATAAACCCAAATCACCGCGCCCTGCGAAAATGCGAAGAAAGCGATGTAGCAGACCAACAACGCCACCAGAATATTCTCGTGGCTGTGCGACAAGAAAACGTATGCGACTCCTGCCAGGCATAGTGCTGTACCTACTGCGCCCGTCAACAACAACTTTTTCCTGCCAATGCGGTCGATCAGGGTCATGGCGATAATGGTAAAGATCAAATTGGTAGCGCCAATCGCGACCGCCTGCAGGTCAGAGGAAACCTTGTTGAACCCAGCTTGCGCAAAAATCTGGTTCAAGTAATACAAAATCGCGTTGATTCCGGAAAGTTGATTGAACATGGCAATCGAAACCGCCAGAAAAATAGGAAAGCCATACTTACCGTTGAATAGCGAGTCGCCGGCATGATGCTCCGCGTCGATCGAAGCGACGATGTCCTGCAACTCCTGCTCATAATTTTCCTCGCCGGTGATGCGCAGCACTTGGCGGGCTTCATCAATGTAGCCCTTTTTCGCCAGCCAGCGCGGACTGCGCGGAATGCCGAACAGCATGATCAGGAAAAACGCCGCCGGAATCGCTGCAATTCCGAGTTTCCAGCGCCACTCGTTTGCCCCGAGATTCAAAGTGCCCATCACATAGTTGGAAAGATAGGCAAGCAAAATTCCGAAGACCACGTTGAACTGAAACAGCCCGACCAGCCGTCCACGATATTTTGCCGGCGCGATCTCCGCGATGTACATCGGACCAAGAACCGAAGATCCGCCGATGGCCAGCCCGCAAATTATCCGGAAGACGACCAGCGCGCTCCAGCTCCATGCGAAACCGCAACCAATCGCCGAAATGAGATAGAGGATCGCGAGAATGCGCAGACTGTCGCGGCGTCCGTAGGCGTCGCCTGGAATTCCCGCGAGCATCGAGCCGATGATGGTGCCGGCCAGCGCACTGGAAACAGTCAGACCCAACGCAAACGGAGTCAGGTGAAACAGCTCAGTGAGAGCTTGCGTCGTTCCGGAGATTACGACGGTGTCGAATCCAAAAAGCAATCCGCCCAGGGCTGCGACTACCGCGCTGCGAAGCAAGACTGAGTTCAATTGCATGGCTGGCACTCTTTCCGCAAAAACATAAATTCCGGTCTCTTGCGTCGCACTGCACAACAACGAACTGACAAAATAGACATCCACTTGAGCCTTGTCAGCGCTGCATTGTATGGGATTAGCAGCCGCGTCGGGAGAATTATTTTCGGGCGCTCCTTTACCCCGAAGCTTGGCTGCGATGGAAACGCTGGGCCTGGTGGAGTATCGTTTTCAATGACGCGGGCTCAGTGGCGCGAGCAATTATTTTTTAATATTGCGGAAACTGGGTCAACGCAAGCGATTCAGAGGAACATGCGCACCCAAATAGGAATTGTCGGAGCGGGTCCTGCGGGGCTTTTTTTGTCGCTATTGCTGCAGCGCCTGGGCATCGAATCCGTCGTCCTTGAAATCCATACCCGCAAGTACGTCGAAGAAAGAGTCCGCGCCGGCGTGCTTGAACAAGGCACTGTTGATCTGATGCATGAACTCGCTGTGGGCGAGCGGCTGAAGCGGCAAGGCCTCGAGCATGGCGGAATCGAGCTGCGATTCGGCGGACGCGGACACCGTATTGATTTTCGCGAACTGACCGGCGGCAAGTGCGTCACCATCTACGCGCAACACGAGGTGATCAAGGATTTGATTGCGGCGCGATTGGCTGCGAACAAGCCGACTATTTTCGAAGCACAGGAGGTGAGCGTCCGCGACCTGGAAAGTGCATTGCCCACGATTCATTTCCGAGCAAACGGAGTCGCCGAACAGTTGCAGTGCGATTTCATTGCCGGCTGCGACGGCTTCCACGGCATCTGCCGCACCTCGATCCCGGACGGCGCGCTGCAAATTTACGATCGAGACTATCCGTTCAGTTGGCTGGGAATTCTGGCGCAGGCGCCGCCTTCCTCGCATGAGTTGATTTACGCTCATCACGATCGCGGGTTCGCTTTGCTGAGCATGCGTTCGCCGGAAATCAGCCGTCTTTACCTGCAATGCGAGCCAGATGAGGACACCGCGCTCTGGCCTGACAAACGAATCTGGCAGGAATTGCATCGGCGCTTGGCAACAAAGGATGGATGGAGGTTAACGGAAGGCCCGATCATTCAGAAAGGCTTGACCGGGATGCGCAGCTTTGTCACCGAGCCGATGCAGTTTGGTAAAATGTTTTTGGCGGGCGATGCGGCGCACATCGTTCCCCCAACCGGAGCCAAAGGATTGAACCTCGCTGTCGCCGACGTGCGGGTGTTGGCACGGGCGCTGGGTGAATTCTACAAAACCGGAAGGATGGAACCGCTCAACCGATATTCAGAGATCTGCCTGCGCCGCGTTTGGAAGGTGCAACGATTTTCCTGGTGGATGACTTCCATGCTGCACCGCTTTGCGAACGACAATCCATTTGACGAACGCCGGCAAATCGCCGAACTCGATTACGTCACCAGTTCGCGCGCCGCCGCGCAAACACTCGCGGAAAACTACGTCGGTCTGCCCATGGATCACACTGCATTTTCCGATTCGCGATGAAGGCGGGAACATAAGCCATCGACGGCAGGCTCACCGCAGCGTTTCTCGATCATTGGTTATTGGTTACGAGGAGACCTGCAGCACAGCTGCTCCCTCAATCGCGTCGTTCTTCAGCGCGTCGAGCGCTTTGTTCGCGTCCGCCAGCGGATACAGCTGCACCCGGGTTTTGATGGGGATCTCCCCGGCGACATGCAGGAAGTCTTCGCCGTCCTGCCGAGTGTTGTTGGCCACGCTTCTTATAATTCGCTCCTGATACAGTAGCTCGTAATCGAATGAAGGAATCGCGCTCATGTGAATTCCGCCGAGCACGAGCGTCCCGCCCTTGCGCAAAACCTTCAGCGCTGCTGGCACGATTTCACCGGCCGGTGCAAAAACGATGGCGGCGTCAAGCTTCACGGGAGGTTCGGCAAATGTTTCGCCAGCCCATTTCGCGCCGAGCTCCATAGCCAACCGCCGGTGGCGAACGTCGCGCGTCGCGGCGTACACTTCCACACCCCAATGGCGGGCAACTTGTATCGCCACGTGACCCGCCGCGCCAAATCCATAGAAACCAAGTCGTCCTCCGGCTTTAATTCCAGAAAGACGCAACGAACGGAATCCGATAATTCCCGCACACAGCAGGGGCGCGGCTTGTTCGTCCGCAAATTGCAATGGAATTGGATAAACAAACTGTTCTGGCGCTACTACATATTCCGCGTAACCGCCGTCCACTGTATAGCCTGTAAATTCCGGATGATCGCAAAGATTCTCGGTGCCCATTCGGCAGTACGGGCATGTTCCATCTGTTTTGTGCAACCATGCAATTCCGACCCGCGTGCCCACCTGAAAACGCGTGGCCTCGCCTCCGGTCTTTTCGACCACGCCCACAATTTGGTGCCCTGGAATGACCGGCGATTTCTTCGGAGGGAGTTCGCCTTCGACAACGTGCAGATCGGTCCGGCAGACTCCGCAACATCGCACCCGCACCAGAACCTCGTGCGAGTCCGGTTCGCGAACGGGAACCTCACTGTACAGCAGCGGTTGCGTTTCAACTGGAGCGGGACGGACGAGAACACATGCTTTCATCGAGGCAACCGCCGAGTTTTGTTTGGTGGGCCCGCCAGGATTTGAACCCTGGGGACCAACGGAAACTCGCAGATCATGTAAGTAGCTGATTCTTCTAGACGCTGCGTCATAGTAGCTGATTTTGTGGGGTATTTTAGGGGTTTTGTTCTCAAGTTGTTCTCAGGCGTCTGGGGTGAACCCCTTGGGTGGCACAATTTCTTTGGGCACAGTTTCCGATTTCTAAAAGCGTTCTTGCATCTCCTAGCAGGAGAAGGGGTCTGGGGAAGGGGACGGCATTTGAGTCCCTT
>Ga0185299_10001759_pt1 | contig 38272 bp, 43 predicted proteins | sample PaiPotPPA55metaG_FD_128002 | JGI IMG/M metagenome (GOLD analysis project Ga0185299, IMG submission 128002) | Iron sulfur acid spring bacterial and archeal communities from Banff, Canada, to study Microbial Dark Matter (Phase II) - Paint Pots PPA... ...
AAATTGTCAACGATGACCGTAGTGGCGTACGGAAGTTCCTCCTCAGTCTCCACCAGCACCCGCTCACGAACAATTTCGGCAGCCATGAAGCGCGAGGGCTGGTCGGTGACTTGGTCTTCCGGAAAATAAGGCGGACCAGCAGGCAGTGCCGCCGTCACCTGCTTCAGCAGGATGTCGAGGCCATCCCTCTTCAGCGCGGAGATCGGAATAATGTCGTGGAATGGATGCAGCTTTTTGTACTCCTCAATCAACGGCAGCAGCTTGTCCTTGCCCCCTCGCAGCAGGTCCACTTTGTTAAGGATCAGGCAGACTTTCGTCGGCGAGTGCTTCATCATCTGTATGGCGAACTCATCGCGCTGATCGAGCTTTCGCGTCGCATCCATGATCAGAAGGACAAGGTCGCATCCCTCCAGCGCTTCCCGCACTTCGACCATCATCTTGCGGCCGAGCGAACTGTCCGGCTTATGCACGCCCGGAGTATCGATCAACACGATCTGTGCGGCGTCGCGGCCTTTTCCCTTGGACAGGTTGACGATGCCTTGGATCCGGTTGCGTGTGGTTTGTGGTTTCGGAGAAATGATCGCGAGTTTTTCGCCCACGAGGGCATTAAGCAGCGTCGACTTGCCCGCATTGGGGCGGCCGAGGATACAAACAAAGCCAGAGTGGAAAGGCATAGGGCGGGCTTCGGGCTTCAGCTATCGGGCTTCGGCTTCCAGCTATGAGTCTTGAGATTTTGTTGAGTCCGAAACTTGAAGCTGCACTTCTGACTATATCAGGCTGTCGGCTCGCTGATTGACTAACGGGTGTGCCGAAGCCCGAAAGCCGAAGCCCGAAGCCAGACTCATATCAGTTTCAGCTGCCGTGGCTGCACTGCGGTGATTCTCACGCGCTCCACCTTGCGGTCCGTCGACTCCAGAACTTCGAACCGCAATCCGTCATCATCCACAGTTTCGCCACGCTTCGGGATGTGCCCTGCCAGTTCGCTGACCAGCCCTGCCACAGTCGCTGATTCCCTCCCTTCTGGCTTTGACCCGAACAACTCGGCGAGGCGGTCTACGTCCATTCCTCCAGGCACAATGAAGGACTGATCATTCTCGCGCAATATCTCCGGCTTCTCATGCTCGTCCCGGATTTCGCCCACGATCTCTTCCACCAGATCTTCGATCGTCACCAGGCCGGCCACGCCGCCGTACTCATCGACCACGATCGCCATACGAATGTTGTTTTTCTGCATCTCGCGCAGCAGGTCGCTGCCCAGTTTGCTCTCCGGCACGAAATACACGTCGCGCCGCATCAGGGTTTCGAGCGTGCGCTTGGAAGCCTCGCTATCCGGCACTTGCAATACATCCTGCGCATAAACGATGCCTTTGATGTTGTGAATGCTGTCCGAGTACGCGGGAACCCGCGAGTAGTGCTTGGTGCGCAGCATGTCGATGAATCGCTCGACGGTAGTTTCCACCGGCACGGCAAAAATCTCCGGACGGGGCTTCATGGCTTCGCGCACCGTCTTGCCGCTGAACTCCACCGCGGACTGAATCAGGTCGCGGTCCCCCTCCTGGATAATACCTTCTTCCTGGCCCGCTTCTATCAGCGCATCCACGGCCTCGGCCGCGCTTTCCGGCTGTTCGCTGGTGTTTTGGCGGGTGAGTGTCGCCACCGATTGCAGGAAGCCCAGAACAATGGTCACGGGGAGCACAAGATAAATCAACATCCGCACCAGCCATGTCCAGCGGATAAGCCAGGTCCCGTTGGTACGCGAGAAAAAGACAAACGGCAGAAATTGATTGAAGACGATGACGATCAGAATCAGGCTGACGGCGGCCTGCAAGATCTCAGAAATATTCCAGCGCTGGTCGCCAAAAACCACGAAGCCCACAAGCAAGGCTATGGTCGCCGTGGTCAATTGCTTGAGCACTGACATGGAGAGCGATGCCCGCGACCGGCTCACCCGCAGGTGGGGCTCAACCTTCTGCTCGAAGACGTCAATGTTGTCCTGAAATTCGCGCGAGAGAAATTTCCCGATTTCCTGATAGACGCGGTCCACATAAGAGGCCAGCGCCAGCAGCGCCAGCAGCGGGATGAGCGAGAGTGCCACGCCCCAATTCATGCCGTTCTCCGCCTTGCGCCGGGCGCACGATCGCGGCGTTTCTTACGAGCAGAAACCTTGCCTAATCGCGGTTGCGCTCTTTCGATCAGACCTGCCTCCAACTTCAGTTGCCGCCGCAGCCGGCTTTCGTTGCGAGCCATCTCGCCATGATCGCGCTCGTGGTCGAAGCCCGCCAGGTGCAGGATGCCATGCAACGCCAGAATTTTCACCTCGTCGGCAACAGAGTGGCCCAGGCGCGCGGCGCTTTCTCGGGCGATGTCCGCGGAAATCGCTACATCTCCGGCAACGCGCCTGCTCTTATTTCGTTCTATCTCCGGCGCTGGAAACGACAGTACATCGGTGGCCTTGTCGGCTCCTCGGAATCGCCGGTTAAGAGCGCGCAACTCCGAACTGTTCGTCACCAATATATTCACCATGCTACGCAAGTGGATCGCTCGCCTCGCCCGCAACACAAAGCGTTCCAGTGTTGCTGCGCTCAAACCCGCGATTGTTCTCCGGAAGATGACCACCCTTTCCCCCAGCGTGCTTGGAACACCTTACAAAACAAACAGGAGGGCCAGATTCAGCCCTCCCGCGCCGGCTAGGATTCTATTCTACCGAAGCGGTGGATCGGTCATGTGTATCCGCCGCCGGACCTTTCACCTCGGCGCTCCTAGCTCCGGCGGCGCCGGACTCGGTGGTTTTTCCCCCCGCCAGCAGCAGCATCTGTTGTTCGGCGACCAGCGTTTTATGCTCGTCGTAGGCTCGAATAATACGCTGCACCAGGTGATGCCGCACCACGTCGGACTCATCGAAGTGAACGAACGTCAAACCTTCCACGCGCTTCAGAATGTCGATCGCTTCCAGTAACCCGCTGCGTCGCGCGTTGGGCAAGTCGATCTGCGTGATGTCGCCGGTAATAACGGCCTTGGAGTTGAATCCGAGACGCGTGACGAACATCTTCATCTGCTCCGAAGTCGTGTTCTGGGCTTCGTCGAGAATCACGAAAGAATCGTTCAACGTGCGCCCGCGCATGAACGCGATCGGCGCAATCTCGATGACATTCTTCTCCAGGTAGCGGTCTACCTTTTCCGGATCAAGCATGTCATAAAGCGCGTCGTACAGGGGACGCAGATAGGGATCGATCTTGTCCTGCAACGTGCCCGGCAAAAATCCCAGCCGCTCGCCCGCCTCCACCGCCGGCCGCGCCAGGATGATACGGTTCACCCGCTTCGCGAGCAAAGCGGAAATTGCCATCGCCACCGCTAGATAAGTCTTGCCGGTCCCCGCCGGACCGATGCCGAACACCATATCGTGTTTCTCGATCGCCTCGACATAACGGCGCTGATTCCCACTCTTCGGCTGCACCATGCGCCGTCCCAGCGAGCGTTGGCGGCCGGCATCGGCGAGTCCGCGCAGGGTCGCGCTCGAATCCGCCGTCAGCACGCGCAGCATGCTGTTGAGATCGCCGTTGTTGAAGCTGTAGCCGGATTTCTGCAAGCTCTCGTAATCGGCAAACACCTGCTCGGCGCGGGCAACGTCGCGGGCAGCGCCCTCCAGTTCAATGGCGTTCGATCGCAGGTCAATTGTGATGTTCAGGCCGTCTTCCAGCACGCGAACATTCTCGTCGCGCGTGCCAAACAGAGTCTCGATGTTGGGACTAATCCCGATGCTTTTCTTCATTCAGTCTCTTCGATGAACCATGTGGGACAAGTGAACCAAGTGGACCAAGATGAACATGTGAAGACAGCCGCCTCGGCCGTCCGCCAAAGCGAAGCGAGGCGATCCGACCACAGCCCTCTCCAGAAATGCGCACACTTCACCCGCTTCGCGGACAAAACAGGATTATGCTTCGAGACGGAACCAGGCGGGATGCGCATGCCCAGAGGGCAAGTCACTACCATTAAGTAAAGCGTACCCCGCGCCGGGGCGGGAGTCAATGCCGTTCAGCTTGAGAGCCAAACGTTTGACCAGCCGAGACTTAGTCTCGTAGAATAACGTATTCGGTACTCACCGGAATATCTCGCTGTACACACAAAGGGCAACGAAGCAATATGGCTAATCATTTTTCGGCGCTCAAACGCGCCCGTCAGACCACGAAGCGCACCGCCACCAACCGCGCCAACACCTCCCGCCTGCGCACCGCGCTGCGCACGCTGCGCGAGACCATCGAGAAGGGCGACAAGCCAGCCGCCGAGAAGACCTACCGCGAGACTGTATCCGCGCTCGACAAGGCAATCCAGAAAGGCACGCTGCACGGCAATACCGCCGCGCGTTACAAGTCCCGCCTCGGCGCCCGCGTCAACGCGATGAAATAGGGTTTTGGCTTTCGCCTTTAACTCTCGCCTCCAAGCAGAGGTAGAATAGCTGGCATGACTCAGGAAGTTACCGAACTGCTGAAAAAAGCGCTTGCCCTTCTGCCGGAAGCCCGCGCCGCCCTAGCCGGTTCCCTTCTCGAAAGCCTTGACGACACCGTCGATGCCTCCGCCGAAGATGAATGGAACGAAGAGATCGCCCGGCGAATCCAGGAACTTGATTCCGGCAAAGTAAAGCCCATCCCATGGGCGGAAGCACGGCGCCAAGTCTCAGCGACACTGAATGGCCGCTGAACACTCGTCGTTCATCATACCGTAGCACACGCAGAACTGCGGTTCGCGGGAGGTTCAAGAAAATGGCAACAATTAATCCTGACGGTAGCAAGACTTTGAGAATAACAGGTACAATGGGCGGCACGAATTACCAGCTGGTCGTTTCCCGTGAGCTTGGCCTAGGCTGGACCGTCGTCCATCAGGAGCAGCAGGGCGATTTTCTGGAGCTCACGTTCGTGCCCTCTAAACAGGCCGACCCAGTCACCTAGTTTGAGTGAGGACGGTTATGGCGTTATTCGATTTCCTTAAAAAATCGGCACCCCACGCCCAACAAAGCAAGCGCATTCCCGACGACGTAAACGTCCTCCGGCTCGGAAGCCATTATGTGGTTAACGCCGATTTATGGAAATGGGTCAATCCAAGCGCCCGGCGCCGATTCGATGAGGCGCAGCAGTTCCTGAAGGCCCGCGATGTAGCAAGCGCGGCGTCAAGCTATGTGGCTGCAATCGAGCTGGAACCAGGCTGGTACGCACCGCATTTCGAACTCGGATCTCTCTTCCTCACTGTGCACGAGATCTCCGATGCCATCCCGCCCCTGCGTAGATCCATTGAGATCGAGCCTAGCTGGGCACCGGCGTATTTCAACCTGGCTCAGTGTTGCAAATTTACAGGTCAGTTTCAGGCAGCCATAGGACTCTTGATTAGGTATGTCGAACTTGACCCCACAGATCCTGAAGGGTTTTACGCAATTGGCTGCATTTACATGAATACCGGCGACACGCTACGTGAAGATGAGGCATACAGGCTGCACTTCGCATCGAAAGTGGCTATATCCCCGCGCACCTTAATCTGGGGATCAATCAAAAGCGGGCGGGACATCCCGATAAAGCCCGTTTTCACTTAATGAAAGTTCTTGAACTGTTGCCCGGCCCCGCCGCAATGGACCTTCCTGCTGAACAGAAGAAGATACTTGAGGAGTCCGCCCGTCGGGAATTGGAGCATGTCTGATGTGCATCACGGTAATCTAGCCTCAAGCGCCCTTTACACCGGCAACTGTTCCTGCATCCATCCCGGAGCTTCGAGCTTAGGTTCGGCAGTCAGATCCATGACCAGCCTCTCCAGCACCATCCGCTTGCTGACGGGATTGGACCGCAAAGCAAGATCAGCCTTCGCCACCAGGCGAATCGCGCGCGTCAGATCGCGGCGTGACTTGTAGCGGCGGGCCTGCTTGATGATGTCGTCGGCGGCAAACGGAGGCACGCGGAAGCCCTGCCACAGCGCCGCCCACAACATGCGCTGGTCGCGCACGTTGCGTTCGAGAATTACCAGCATCTGGCGGAAGGTTTTGGCCAGCATGTAAATGTGTCCGATAGCGGCTTCCTCGCCATCGCCCGAAGACAGGATTGCATCCAGCACTTCCAGCGCCCGCACCCGGTCTCTGGAGGAGATGGCGTCGGTCAACTCATACAGCGAGCGCTGCTTGGCGGCGAGCACCATGGTCTCCACGTCGCCCAGTGTGATGCGATTTTTCGCGCCGACGTAGAGCATGAGCTTCTCCAGTTCGTTGGAGATCATCATCATGTCGCCGCCGAGTGCGTCGACCAACTCGCGCGAGCCGTCGGGATCGATCTTCACCGAGCGACTGGTGCAGTAATCGGAAATCCAGCGCACCGCTTCGCCTTCTTCCACGCGCGCCAGTTCGACGATGCCGCAGTATTGGCCCATGGTCTCGCGGATGCGCTGGTAACGTTCTTTGTCCTGCATCTCCATGCGGCGGACGTCGGCGGGGATGCTGATATGGTCGGCAACGAAAACTACCAGCGCATCGGGATTCGGATTCTTGCAATACTCCTCGATGGCGGCAAGTTTCTCCTCATTCGAGCCGCGCCCAAAGAGAGTCTTCACACCGCGAACGAAAAACACCTGGAATGGCGCCATCAGAGAGGGCGTGCGCGCCCGGTCGAGCACTTCGGCGAGATCGTTTTCCGCAAGGTCGAATTCGAACAGGCTGAAATCGCGCAGGTCAGCCGAAACCAAATGCTCCAGGATAGCGTCCCGAAAGCGCTTGCGGAAGAAGGCTTCATCGCCGACAAAAACATAGGCCGGACGCAGCTTGCGCGACTCCAGTTCACTGACAAACCGCTCGGCTTGGGCGAAAGCCCGCATCAGAAACTCTCCGGACTGCGTCGTTGGTCGTTAGTCCCTTCGCTTCACAGGGCAAGCTAAGAACGGTCGTTGGACAGTGGACAGCAGTTGAAGCATGATCGATTGGCGAACGACTAACGACCAACGACTAACGACTGAATTGAAACTCTACCACTAGAAGCCCTCCAGAATGTTGGAGACCAGAGTGCGGGCAAAGTCCTGCGATAACCGCCGAAACGCCGGCGAGTCTTCCTCAAAAAAGCTGGCCAGATCCTGCGAGACTTCGTACTGCTCGCGAAACAGATACGAGGGATTCTCGTAGAGCGCCTTGCCCTGCCGGTCGGTGAGCGACACCCGCATGCTCACCACCACCAAAACGCTGGCGGCTTGCCCGGTCGCGGTGTTGTAAGTAAGAGGCGTCGAAGACGCCGACACCACTGTACCGCGCAGCGTGGCATCGGCAGCTTCGCCCGAATCATTCAGAATGTGATAGTGGGTGCGCATCGTGAACTCGCGTACCACCGACGAAGTCAGCATCTGCTCGATGCGGTAAGTGTTGGTCTCGTTTACGAAAGCGGGGACAGCAATGGTCTTGACGTTCTCCGGAAGCTGCACGGCATGACCAGCCGTGTGATATCCGCAACCAGCGCCGGCCACGATCCATGTCAGGCAGAGCAATGTCAGCCAGGCGGCCCGCCGAACCTTCATTGGATCTTTCCCAGAGGACGGGTTGCGATCATGCTCTCGGCGCACTCCACCGCAGTCATGGCCGCAATGCGCAGATTGTCGGCGGCCGCCCACAGCCAGATTCCATTGGGCCGGGCCGCATCGCGTTTGAGTGAAACCAGAATGTTGGCTTGACCCGCCGTGTTCACATTGTTCGGCTGCGAATCGTCTTCCGCTCCCGCCAGCGTCACGTGATCTCCAGCCAGGGCCTGCGAAAATCGTTCCTGATCTGCCGCTTGATCCATCTCCAAAAAGATGGCCAGCGCATGGCCGTGAAACACTGGAGGCTGAAGTACCATCAGCGCGGGCTGCGGCGCGTCCGCTCCGGCAATCTTTTGGTAGTGGCGGCGCACCCGCGCTTCCAGCGATTCCAGCGAGAGCGGCGATTTCTGCCCGTAGCGCGCTAGCATGTTGAACGCCACCTGCTCATCGAACAGATCTTTCGGCAGGGGCTGGAACGACAGCAGGTTGACAGTCTGCTGGTGCAACTCGTCCATGCCTTTTTGTCCTTGCTCGGAGGCCGGCTCGAAAACTGTCGCCACCGCGCTTCGGATCGCGCTTGCTTTGCGCGCCCGCAACAGGAGCAACGCCAAGGTCACGGCCGCCGGATGAGCCACCACGCACGGAGCCGGCTGCAACTCCGGCTGCCACAACTCTCCGCGCTCGCGCTCGATCCAGAGCGAGCGCACGTTGACGCCAGCCTCCTCTTCCAAAGCGCCGGAGAGATCGACGATCGCGCTGCCGGCGTCGCGGGCCCGCTTCCAGTTCTGGCGCGTACATTCCGCATCCGCGGCAAAGAAGGTGAAGTCCACATGCGTAAACTGCTCTGCGCGCACGCTCTGAATGAAATTGATTTCGTCGCCTGCCGCTTCCAGTTGCCCGATCGACTCGTCATCGTCAAGCAGGCGCACATCCACCGCGGGAAAGTTGCGCTCATTGAGCATTTCGGCAACTTCTTTCCCTTTAAGCGTGGCCGCGCCCACGATGGCCGCGCGATAGAGCTGTCCACGCGCAGATGGAGAAAGCGAAGGCGCAGCAATTTTGGACGGCGTACTCACGAAATCTGCGAGGCCTCCTTGTACGTTGGCGGCGGAGGCTGGTTCCGGCGGCGGAACATCCACTGCAAACGCCAGAACACTCCGGAGAACATATAAAGCAGCGCAACCCCGAACAGGACCGGCTTGGAGAAGAACCAGATGCCCGCAAACAGCGCTCCAAAAAGAATGATCAAACGGAAGGGATGGCGCGAGCGAAAATCAATGTCCTTAAAACTGTAAAAGCGCCAGGTGCTCACCATCAAGTAGCCCACCGCGGCCACCATCGCCAGCCAGGTAATTGCGGTGTACCAGGATTCGAGGGGAGCCCCGCCCTGAAAATGGACCACAGCGGCAATCACTCCGGCACCCGCCGGAATCGGCATCCCGACAAAGTATTTCTTCCCGGGCCGTCCCGGATTTGTAGGCTGGGGGTTGGTCGTGATGTTGAAGCGCGCCAGGCGGCTGGCTCCAGCCATGAGAAACAGGAAAGCGGCAATCGCACCCAATTGCGTGAGCTTGATGTTCCACTCAGTGAGCGCGACCGGCGGCATCAGATGAAATCCCCACGCCCAGGCCAGCATCGCCGGAGCCACTCCAAACGTGATTACGTCAGCCAGCGAGTCGAGTTCCTTGCCAAACTCGCTGCTGGTGCCGGTCATGCGAGCCACGCGTCCGTCAAGGCCGTCAAACAGAACGGCAAAACCGATCGCCTTGGCGGCATTGTCCAAATGCCATGTTGCTAACGCGCTCGCGTGGACAACCTCGAGAATGGCGTAGAAGCCAGCCGCCATATTCCCGGTGGTAAACAGGGAAGGGAGAATGTACATCCCTTTGCTCATGTGGCGCGGGCGCCGCTCGTCCTTCGGTTTGGAGGCTGGAAGATCCATCAGCGCGCCCCTTCGCCGGCAGAATAACGCCCCGCATCAGCACTAGCGAGTTCACCTTTCGGCTGCAGGTAAGCGAGGACGCTCGCGCCGCCCCGAACCCGGTCGCCGACTTTCACGTGCAGCGAGGCGGCAGCGTCGAACAAAACATCCACGCGAGAGCCGAACTTGATCAGCCCCACACGCTGGCCGCGTTCCAGATGGTCGCCAACTTTCGGATGGAACACGATTCTTCGAGCCAGCAATCCTGCAATCTGCTTGAAGACAACCACTTGCCCGTCGCCTTCCACGCGGACAATATTCTGCTCGTTCTGTTCCGCGGAAGCTTGATTCATGGCGTTCAGGAACTTTCCGCGCTGATAGCGTACCTCGCGCACCACTCCGGCAATCGGCGAACGGTTCACGTGCACATCGAAAACGCTTAGGAAGACGCTGATACGAGCCTGCTTCTCTCCGCTCACGGTCACGAATGAAACGTCTGTGACCTTCCCGTCGCCCGGCGACACTAAAGCGCCAGCGTCGTGCGGGATGGCCCGCTCCGGGTCGCGAAAGAACCACAGAAAAAACAGCGCCAGCAACAGCGGCAACACAGCCCAGGCCGGCTGTGCGAACCAGCCCACCAGAACTGCAGCCGCAATCAAAGCCAGCGCGTAGTAGTAGCCGTCACGAACCATGGGAACAGCCCCAATTATAAAGCAGAGCCGCGCGGCGCTGGCTCAGGGTCGATAGAAAGTCTGTAAGTCCAAATAAAGAAAGGCGCCGAGAAGCGCCGATGGGTAGATACAAAAATCCCGCAGCGGCGAAGGCCGCCTTCAAAGTGGCCAGGAATTATGCTACGTGAGTTCCGAACTGCTGCCGATACTGCCGCTCAATCGATTGCATCTGGTCTTTGAGCCGCAGCTTCAGCTTCTTGAGGCGCACTTCCTCAAGTTTTTCGTCTTCGCTGAGATAACGTTTTTGGGTGAGTGAATCAAGACGGGTGGAATATTGCATGTGCTCCTGAGCCAGCTTTCGGAACTCATCATGGCTGCTCAGGAGGTCGTCTTTCGGAGTCAGCATCCAGCAGACCTCCAACCGGAATTTCGAGTTTAAAAGTATCACAGCACCAATATCGGTTCAATGCCGAATTCTGGTGCAGTCTCGTTATGAGAATCGGTTAATAAAGCCTTAGGCGACAATGGATTGCATCTTCCGCAGTATCGGAGTAGTAACTTTTTCGCACATCCATTTCTTCGAAACCCATCTTTCGGTAAAGGGCACGCGCACCGTGATTTGACTCCCGAACTTCCAGAAATATGGCATTAGCATTCTGGGATCGTGCGTGCTCGACCAACTCGTTGAGCAGTAGAGTTGCCACACCGCGGCGCCGTGATTTTTTCGCGACAACAACATAGTGCAACTCCCATTCGCGATCGACGCATTGCGCGGCCAAGTACGCAACAATGGGAGCGGCCGGAGCGGATCCGGTCACGTCTTTTGACTCGGAAGGGTCGTCGGCCACAAGAACAAAATACTTGGACTCGGGAGCGGTAGTTCTAAAAAGACTCTCGTAGTGTTCGTGCGACCAATGCGCGGAAGTTGGATTTTCATTCTCGAGTTCCACCATAGCCGGAATATCCGTGCGGGTAGCCTGTCGGATGCGCAAGTTAGGAACCCATCTTCTCGAGCATCTCGGCGTCAGTGCGGCGGATGTAGTTTGCCTCCAACTGCTCAGGCGTCACCGTCTCGCCGGATCGAATCTTGCGCCATCCCAACCGGGCGACATCGGCGGCAGAGATCGCCGGCAATTTCGAAATTGATATCCCGGCCGCGCCCGCTTCCTCGCTCAAAACGGAGTCCGGAGTCACCAGCGTCCATCCCTTCGCCTGGGCGAGGAATTCGCTCCGGTTCAGGATTAGCTCTCGTGAAACTTGCCTGGATACGGCCGGGATCTCATACTCCCCCACGTATACATCGCTTCGTCCAGCATCCAGTGCAGCCATAACTTTGCCTTGGGCGCCGCTGGTGAAGACGCACACCTCCAGCAGAGACACCGCCGCGATGGGTTTGTCCAACACCTCGGCTAAAGCCTTAACCGCTGCCAGGCCGACACGAAGACCGGTGAACGATCCCGGCCCCGAGGCCACGGCAAAGGCGCCGATGTCGTCCTTCGTGAATCCGTTGCTGGAGAGCAAATCGGAAATTTGCGGAATAAGTTGCGCGGAGAAAGTGCCGCCCACCAGGGGCGCTATCTCGATCATCTCGAAGTCGTCGCCTTCGCCTGGAGGCTCCCCCGCACGCGCCAGCGCGATGCTGCCCTGCTTGCCGGAAGTATCGATGGCCAGAAGAAGCATGAGGCGTCGCCCACCTAGTATTCAAGAAGGCCGGTGTGCATAGTCATTTTCCATTCCGTGCCCACTCGGCTGTAGACCTTGCACGCCCGCCCTTTCCAGTGGAAGTCTTGGTCATTCCGGTCGCGCCACAAAGTATCAACGTCGACCACTGCGAAGGCGCCATCGCCTTGCTCGGAAACCTCAACTCTCTTTGTTCGCCGTCGATTGGGGATAAGGTCGTGGGTGTCAAACAACTCCTGCCATACCTTTTTCCAGCGGTGAGCGTCAAATCGCCCCAGCATCAGCACCCAGTCCACTGGATCGTGAGCGCCGACGCTCGGAGGCCAGGGCCAAACCATGTCGAGATGAAAGACTGTGATCAGCAGATCGACATCCTTCGTATCCCAGGCTCGCGTCTCTCGATTTACAATCTCGACAATCTCTTTTTCAGCTTCTCTTTTGGGCCTCATTGTCGTGATTCCCTGGATTCCACCAACTCGAGCAGCACGCCGCCCGTGCTCGAGGGATGTACAAACACATATTTATGCCCGCCTGCGCCCGTCTTGATCTCCTCCGAGACCAGGCGAACGCCATCTTTTTTGAGGCGCGCAACGGCCGCCGGCAAATCCGGAACCCGCAGGCACACGTGATGCAGCCCTTCGCCACGCTTGGCGATGAACTTCGCGATCGCCGAAGTTTCCGAAGTAGCTTCTAACAGTTCCAACCGACTCTGGCCCACAGGAACCATCACCAGCCGCACCTGTTCCTGCTCCACCGTCTCTTCGGGAGAAATACTCAAGCCCAGTTTTTCGTAGATCGACTTCGCTGCAGCCAGCGACTTCACCGCGATTCCGAGATGATCGATCTGCGCCATCAGGGTTTCCCCGCTTTCGTTGCGATTTCCTCAACCAATGTGTAGGGATCGCGCTTGTGCTCTGCCACTTCCGCCGCCAGCCGCGCCAGGTTGCCATCGTCTAATTGCGTCCGCGCCTTCTCCAGCAGCGCATCGCGCAGCATCTCGATCAGGCGCTCCTGCCAGTTCTCGACGCTCCGGTTCAGCGCCAGATTTTCCTTCTGCAGATACGCTTCATAGTCCGAAATCGCGCCTACCAGTTCCTCGATGCCTACTCCCTGGCTGGCAACAGTCTTGACGATCGGCGGAGTCCAGCCATCGTGGCGCGTGGCCAGCGACTGCAGTGTGCGAATCTCGCGCTCCACGTGCTCAGCGCCGTCGCGGTCGCTCTTGTTGATCGCGAAAATGTCGGCAATCTCCATGATGCCGGCCTTGATGGTCTGCACATCATCGCCCATGCCCGGCACCAATATCAAAATCGTGACGTCGGCCAGCCGTACAATATCCACTTCATCCTGGCCCACACCCACGGTCTCGATCATGATCAGGTCGCGGCCCGACGCGTCGAGCACGGTGGTCACATCCGCCGTGGTGCGCGCCAGTCCGCCCAGCGACCCGCGCGTCGCCATGCTGCGAATATAAATCCCCGCATCGCAGAAATGCTCCTGCATGCGAATCCGGTCGCCAAGAATCGCACCGCCAGTGTAAGGACTGGTCGGATCTACCGCGATGATGCCCACAGTGCGATTGTCTTTGCGATAGAAGCGCGCAAGCTGATCGACCAGCGTGCTCTTCCCCGCGCCCGGCGGCCCCGTCAGCCCAAGCACCCGCGCCTTCCCGCTGTGCGGAAACAGCGCCTTCAGCAGTTCGGCCCATCCCGGCGCGCGGTTCTCCACGGTCGAGATGGCGCGAGCCAGGGTGCGGACGTCGCCCGAGCGGAGTTGGTCGATCCATGTCTGGGTGTCGTGGTTCAAACGATCAGTGTAAAGCAGAGGGCAAAGAAGAAGAAATTCAGTGCAGGTTGGTAGTCGGTCAGTTTCTGGATGGCCCGCGGTGAGGGGAACTCCCCTGTTGAGACAGCGATCAAGTCTTTCGACCGTGCTTGCAGACTACGCACCCGCCAACCAAATCCTGGTTTCCCATTTCGAAACTACAACCGCCCAACGGTGCAGCCGACGCGACCAATTGCACAGGTGTTCTTTGCCAGTTGTGCCGCACACTCAAACAGAGGCCGCTGCCGAAGTCTTCTAGACAGCGATGCAACGAGGAAAGGCAAGGCTGGTGCGTAAACACAACACTCATAAGACGCGGTTCACAGCATTCTTGATGATCATTTTCGTGACGGGATGCGGCGATTCCGATCGTTTCAGGAACCCAGATCTGACCCCGCCTACCGTGATTTCCATCGCCCCACCTACTGGTGTCGTGGGGGCGTGCCCCAACACTGTGGTCACCGCCACATTCAGTAAAGCCATGAACATGGCCACCATCAACGCCGCCACCTTCACGGTGTCTCCGGGCGTGAGCGGAACCTTCACCCACGATGCTTCCAGCACTATCTTTACCTTCACTCCCTCCAGCCCTCTCGCCGCCGGCACCCTCTACTCCGCCACCATCACCACCGGAGTCCGCGATCTGTTCGGCAATGCCCTGGCCAGCAACTTCGTGTGGACCTTCACCACCGCCGCCAATGGATGCAACCCGCCCCCCACCGTCGTCTCCGTCACTCCCCCCAACGCTTCCGGCACGGTATGTCCCAACGCGGTCGTCACCGCCACCTTCAGCGAGGCCATGAACGTGGCCACCATCAACGCCGCCACCTTCACGGTGTCTCCGGGCGTGAGTGGTACCTTCATCCACGATTCCTCCAACACTATCTTTACCTTCACTCCCTCCAGCCCTCTCGCCGCCGGCACCCTCTACTCCGCCACCATCACCACCGGAGTCCGCGATCTGTTCGGCAATGCCCTGGCCAGCAACTTCGTGTGGACCTTCACCACCGCCGCCAATGGATGCAACCCGCCCCCCACCGTCGTTTCCGTCACCCCACCCAACGCTTCCACCCTTGTATGCCCCAACACGATTGTCACCGCCACCTTCAGCGAGGCCATGAACGTGGCCACCATCAACGCCGCTACCTTCACGGTGTCTCCGGGCGTGAGCGGAACCATCACCCATGATTCCTCCAGCACCATCTTTACCTTCACTCCCTCCAGCCCTCTCGCCGCCGGCACCCTCTACTCCGCCACCATCACCACCGGAGTCCGCGATCTGTTCGGCAATGCCCTCGCCAGCAATTTCGTGTGGAGTTTCACCACCGCCGCCAACGGATGCAACCCGCCCCCCACCGTCGTTTCCGTCACCCCACCCAACGCTTCCGGCACGGTATGTCCCAACACGATTGTCACCGCCACCTTCAGCGAGGCCATGAACGTGGCCACCATCAACGCCGCCACCTTCACCGTGTCTCCGGGCGTGAGCGGAACCTTCACCCACGATTCCTCCAACACTATCTTTACCTTCACTCCCTCCAGCCCTCTCGCCGCCGGCACCCTCTACTCCGCCACCATCACCACCGGAGTCCGCGATCTGTTCGGCAACGCCCTCGCCAGCAATTTCGTGTGGAGTTTCACCACCGCCGCCAACGGATGCAACCCGCCCCCCACCGTCGTTTCCGTCACCCCACCCAACACTTCCACCCTGTTATGTCCCAACACGATTGTCACCGCTAACTTCAGCGAGGCCATGAATCCCTCGTCACTCGATGGCAGCACCTTTACGTTGACAGGGCCGGGCGCCGCACCGGTGGCGGGACAAGTCACTTACGATGCGTCAAGCCAAACCGCGGTCTTTACTCCCACCAGCAGTCTCACACTCACTACCCTGTATACCGCAACAATCACAACCGGCGCTCAGGACATGTTTGGCAATTCCCTGGCCAACGATTTCGTCTGGACCTTCACCACCGGTGCGAATCCGTGTCAACCGCCGGCTCCGCCTATTTCCGTGACTCCTCCCAACGGCTCCCCCGGAGTATGTCCCAACATAGTTGTCGCTGCTACTTTCCCGCAGGCGATGGACCCTGCAACGATCAATGCAGCCAGCTTTACGGTCGCCCCCGGCGTGACGGGAACCATCACCCACGATTCATCCAACACCATCTTTACGTTCACTCCGTCCGGCAATCTAGCGCTGAGCACCCTATACACGGTCACGATTACCACCGGTGCCAAGGACCCGTTTGGCAATGCGCTGGCCGGCAATTTTGTATGGAACTTCACCACGGGTACAACGTCCTGTGCGCCTCCACCCCCGCCCACAGTGGTCTCCATATCCCCCGCTGCTGCTGCGGTCGGTGTATGTCCTAACACCGTTATAACCGCCACATTCAGTGAAGCGATGGACCCTGCCACCATCAACACTACGACCTTTGCTCTGTTGCCCGGGGTAACCGGGACAGTGACGCTGGACGGAACGGGACGGATCGCCACACTTACTCCATCCGGCAATCTCGCGCTGGGCACAACTTATACCGCTACCATCACCACCGGGGTCCAGGATCTGTTTGGCAACTCGCTCGCCAGTAACTTTGTATGGAGCTTCACCACCGCAACCCTGACGTGTCAGGCACCCGTACCGATGGGGTCGGCCGCGAATTTCGAAATCCTGGGCGCCTCCACGGTTACCAACACCGGTCCAACCATCATTAGCGGTGGGGATTTGGGGCTTAGTCCAGGCTCCTCGGTGACTGGATTTCCGCCGGGAACACTCACCCCCCCGGCGGTCATGCACGTGACCGATCCGGCCGCAGCGCAGGGCCAACTCGATTTGAACATCGCCTACGGCTACGCCGCCGGACTAACCGGGGCTGCACTCCTGCCCGGAGATATGAGCGGCCTGACTTTTACCCCGGGCCTATACAAGACATCGACCACCGTCATGCTATCGGGAGGAAACGTCACTCTCGACGCCCAGGGTAACGCGAACGCAGTTTTCATCTTCCAGATAGGGACCACACTCACGACCATAACAAGTACGCAGGTCGTTCTGGCCGGCGGCGCTCAGGCTAAGAATATTTTTTGGCAGGTTGGCAGTTCAGCGACCCTGGGAACGAACTCTATATTCAAGGGCAATATTCTGGCGCTGACCTCAATCACAATCACCACGGGCGTGAATCTGGATGGCAGGGCCTTGGCACAGAACGGCGCGGTCACTTTGGACAGCAATACGATTACCGCCCCGTGAACTTGCGCGGCTCAATAGGAGCGTCAACAATCACCAGAACGCGATTCTGGTCGTGGGCTAACCGGAAACTGATCTGCGACCTAAGAGCCGTCAGTCCTCAACAACTGATGCGCAATCACCAGTGGCTGTGTCTGCTGGTGCCCTCGCCTACGTTGCACAGCTTCGCGGTCGCGGTAATACAACTACTCCGGACGGTTCTTGGTTCCACTGACGATAAGAACTTCAGCCGGGAAAGTCATCCCGCGCTTTGTGTAGTACTCACGTAGAGCTTCCAACCCCTGACGCTTCACTTCACCTCGTTGCTCACCTGAAAGCGTAGCGAGGGTTTCGCGAAGCTTCTCAGACATCTCAGACCGCAGCATCCAAAAGTCTTCGACTGAGATGGATGCTTGTACGTCGAACTGCAACAGGCGCTCGGATGGAGCGATCGCACCGGCCTCGGAAAGAACGTTCCGTAACTTGCCTGGGATGGCGAAGCGGAACGCATCCGGAGAATCGGGCGCCGGGGGTGGCGAATCGACATACCGTTCGATTACTCGCTGAAGAATGTAGAAAAAAGGATTTCTGTTGGCGGAATTCCACACTGCCAGGGCCAGCCTGCGTCCTGGCTTGAGTACTCTCAACATCTCGCGAACCGCATCGACAGGAGATGGAAAGAACATCACACCGAAGCGGCTTACTACTGCATCAAAGGTATCGGCCGGGAATGGCAGACGGTCGGCAGAGGAAACCTCGAATTGTGCATTCCGGAACCCAAGACGGGCTGCCGCTCGACGAGCGGCTTCCACCATCTCCGGCGCCGGATCGATCCCGAAAATCTTGCCCTCGGGGCCGACCAGGGCCGCTATGGTCATTGCCGGCTCCCCGGGGCCCGTAGCGATGTCCAGAACAGCGTGCCCTCTGCCAATCAGCCCATCCTCGACAAGAGCTTGCGTGACTGGCGCAAACATCTGCCCGATGATTTCGCGGTACTTCTCCCAGAACGGCGCAGAAGTACGCCATGCGCTTATAGCATCCTGGCCGGACGGCATCAACGAAGTATACCTACGGGGCGGTCGACGAGCTAACGGGAGCTGAGCGACACATAGTTTCAGTCTTTCAGCAACTGCCGCGCGATCACCAACCGCTGAATCTCACTGGTGCCCTCGCCGATGGTGCACAGCTTCACATCGCGGTAATACTTCTCGGCAGGATAATCCTTGATAAAGCCATACCCACCGTGAATCTGGACGCCTTCATTGGCGCATTTCACGGCAACTTCGCTGGCGTAAAGCTTCGCCATCGACGACTCCAGCGTCGTCTTCATGCCGGCGTCTTTCATCGAAGCCGCGCGCATGGTGAGCAGGCGGGCCGCGTCAATCTCGGTAGCCATGTCGGCCAGCTTCCACTGGATCGCCTGAAACTCGCCGATCGCTTTGCCAAATTGCCTGCGCTCCTTGGAGTAATTCAGTGCGGCCTCGTAAGCGCCCTGCGCCATGCCCAGCGACAGAGCCGCGATCGAGATGCGGCCGCCATCGAGCACACGCATCGCGTCGATGAAGCCGTCGCCTTCCTTGCCCAGCAGATTCTCCGCCGGAATCACGCAATCTTCAAAAATCATTTCCGCCGTGTCGCTGGCCCGCAGCCCAAGCTTGTTTTCTTTCTTGCCGGGACGGAATCCCTTCGTATCTTTCTCCACGATGAACGCGGAAAGCCCGTGCGTCTTGGCGGCGCGGTCGCTCACTGCGATTACTACCATCACATCGGCATAGTGGCCGTTGGTGCAGAATGTTTTCGTACCATTGAGAACCCAGTTGCTACCGCGGCGCTTCGCGGTCATGCGGGCGCTGCCGGCATCCGATCCTGAAGAAGGCTCGGTCAATCCCCATGCCCCGATGAATTCGCCGGTGGCCAGTTTGCTGACGTACTTCTTCTTCTGCGCCTCGTCGCCGGCAAGAAAAATGTGATTGGAACAAAGTGACGTGTGCGCAGCCACAATGATGCCCACCGAGCCATCCACCCGCGACAACTCTTCAATGGCGATCACATACTCAACGTAGCCCATGCCCGCCCCGGCGAGTTCGGTGGGGAAAACCATTCCCAACAATCCCAGCTTGCCCAGTTCTTTGACGATACCCAGCGGAAATTCGCAGGCCTCGTCCCACTTCATCACGTTGGGTAAAATTTCGCGCTCGGCGAACTCGCGGACGGTTTTCTTCAAATGCTGTTGCTCGTCGCTCAATTGAAAATCCAAGATTCCTCCACTGGCTTCAATCTGAACTCTCGATTAGAACATAGCCGCAGAGGGGGAGAAAGTTACCTCGGGCAGCGAGAAAGGAAAGTGCAGGAAGCCGCATGATCATTGAAGATTGTGCGCATGGAAGTCCACAGCCCAACCGACCGGATGGTCAGCCGAAAATTCATTCCAGCAGATTCGTGGCGGCAGACAAAATCAGCGAACGATTGCATCTGCCATGAATCTCTCGAACACCTCGTTCGAGAGCAACCGCCCACGAGCCGTCAAGCAGACAAAGTCTCCACGCCGTTCCATCAGTCCGTCTCCGACAGACTCTGCAACCGCGGCGCTCGCAGCCTCGACCTCCTGCTTGCTGAACCTTGCGGCAAGTTCCCGCAGGCTAATGCCGCGCGTCAGCCGCAGCCCAAGAAAAAAACTCTCCTCCAAAGCCGCCCGGCGCGAGACAGGCGAGCGCTGTATACCCGCCCCGCTCATGTACCGCTCCAAAGAATCCGCGGGTGCGAATCGCACCGCCGCGATGTCGGGAGCAACAAAGAACAGCATCGAGTGCGCGTCCACGCCGAAGCCGAAGTAGGGCTGCCGCGTCCAATACTTCAAATTGTGCCGTGACTCGAAGCCCTCGCGGGCGAAGTTGGAAATCTCATACTGCGCAATCTCCGCCGACTGGAGCCGCTCACACGCCGCGAGATAGAAATCCGTCATCGCTTTTTCATCCGGCACAAAGTGCGCGTGATAGCGTGCACCCCCGGCCAACAGTTCGCGGCCCAGCCGCGAATCTTCGTCTACCTCGAGCATGTAGACGCTGACGTGCGGCGCCCCGGTCGTGATGGTTTCTGCCAAGCAATATTCCCAACTCTCAGTCGTTTGGTGCGGCAACCCGGCAATGAGATCGATGTTGATGTTCGCGATTCCCGCGATCCGCAACCGGGAAATGTCCTCGAGCACCGTCGAGCGCTTGTGCAGACGGCCCACCGCCGCCGCTTCCTGATCCACAAACGACTGCACACCAAGACTCACGCGGTTCACACCGCAGCGCAGCAAGCTCTCCAGTACCGCAGGAGTCAGCGTCCCCGGAGCGCACTCGACCGTCACCTCTGCTTCCGGACTTACGTCGAAATGCCGACGCACCGCGCCGAAGATTCGCTCTAACTGCCCGCTCTCGAGCACCGACGGCGTTCCCCCTCCCAGATAAATGGAATCCACCGCGCGCTCCATTAGTCCGCCCATCTCCGCCGCGATCTGCGGCGCGTTTTCGATGTCAGCACAAACGCGATCCACATAGCGCTCGAAAACTGCCCGCGAAAACACGTCGGAGGCGAAGTTGCAATAACTGCACTTGCTGCGGCAGAAGGGCACGGAAATGTAGATGCCAAGCGGCATGCCCCCATTATCCCACCCGCGCAACCCGCAAACCTTTTCCATCTTCCAGCCCGCCTCCGCCATCCATATTGAGGTACCCTGTTAACAGCGCCGCCGGCGCCGCTTCAGCAACCGATCGCAAGAAACCGATGGCTCAGGAAGAAGAAGTATTAGGCAAAGCCTATGACAGCCGCCTGATGGCACGGCTGCTCAAGTATCTGCGTCCCTACCGCTGGCAGGTGGCGATTGCGCTGGCTTCAATTCTTCTGAAATCGTTCGCCGACGTGCTCGGTCCATATCTCACCAAAGTGGCGATCGATCGCTACCTCGCGCCGAAAGGGGCGGCTACCGCGGCGTCTTCCGGCATCTGGAGCTGGCTCAGCCCACACGCCATCACCGGCATCGCGCAGATCGCTGCGATCTACGTCGGACTGCTGGTCTTCAGCTTCCTGCTCGAATTCCTGCAAACTTACTACATGCAGTGGACCGGCCAGAAAGTGATGTTCGATCTTCGCCGCCAGATCTTCCGCCACCTGCAGCGCCTGCACGTAGCCTTCTTCGACAAGAACCCTGTCGGACGCCTCGTCACACGCGTCACCACCGACGTGGATGCGTTGAATGAGATGTTCACCTCCGGCGTAGTGTCGATCTTCGAAGACCTCTTCGTGCTCTTCGGCATCCTGGGCGTGATGTTGTGCATGAACTGGAAGTTGGCTCTGATCACCTTCGCCGTGCTTCCCTTCATCGTTGGGGCGACCAAGATTTTCCGCGACCGGGTACGCGACTCCTACCGCCGCATCCGCGTCGCCATCGCACGCATCAACTCCTATCTGCAGGAGCACATCAGCGGCATGGTGGTGCTGCAGCTCTTCAATCGCGAGCGCAAGGCCTACACCCGCTTTAAGGAAATCAATCGCAGCCACATGGACGCGTTCAAAGACGCAATCATGGCCTACTCGGTTTACTACCCTGTAGTCGAGATTCTCTCGGCCATCGCGATTGCATGCGTAATCTGGTTCGGCGGCGGCGACGTGATGCGCAACACTCCCGTGACCAGCGTTACCCTGAGTTTCAACTGGAAGACGCTGATCTCCTTCCGTCTGGTGTCGACGGTCGCTTCGCTGGGCGTGCTGGTCGCCTTCATCCAGTACGCTCTGCGCTTCTTCCGCCCGATCATGGACTTCAGCGAGAAATACAACATCCTGCAATCGGCCATGGCCGCCAGCGAACGCATCTTCAAACTGCTGGACACGCCCGTGCAGGTGATTTCGCCGGCAGTAACCAAAAGCCCCGAAGGCTCCGGCCGTATTGAATTCGATCACGTCTGGTTCGCCTACCGCGAAGCCGCGGACGACGGCAATTCTCATGTGGAGACAGAAGCGCATGTGGGAACGGGCACTCCTGCCCGTTCCCGACCCGAAGGGTCGGCAGCTCTCTCCCCCGACTGGGTCCTCCGCGATGTAACCTTCACCATCGAGCCCGGAGAGACCGTAGCCATAGTAGGTCACACCGGCGCTGGCAAGACCACGCTGATCTCACTCCTGCTGCGTTTCTACGACGTCCAGAAAGGCGCGGTAAAGATCGATGGAGTAGACGTGAAAGAAATGGATCTAGCGGACCTGCGCAGCCGTTTCGGCGTAGTCCTGCAAGATCCGTTCCTGTTCAGCGGGACCATCGGCGGAAACATCCGCCTGGGCACGAAGCGCATTGAGGACGCAGACGTCGAGCAGGCCGCTGAAGACGTGAACCTGGCCGACTTCATTCGAGCCCTGCCCAAGGGCTTCGATGAAGAAGTCCGCGAACGCGGCTCCACGCTTTCCACCGGACAAAAACAGCTCATCTCGTTCGCCCGAGCCCTGGCCCACGAGCCAAAGATTCTGATTCTCGACGAAGCCACTTCCAGCGTGGATACTGAAACCGAGTTCCGCGTGCGCGATGCGCTCAATCGCATGGTGGAAGGACGCACGTCTCTGATCATCGCCCACCGGCTATCCACCGTGCAGCGTGCCGATAAGATCATCGTCATGCACAAAGGCCAGGTCCGCGAAATGGGCACCCACCAGCAACTCCTCGCCCAGCGCGGCATCTACTTCAAGCTGTATCAGCTGCAGTACAAAGATCAGGAACTCAACGTGGTGCGGGCGCCCTCGCCCGCCGCGGGCGGATTCAGAGAGCCAGAAGTCACCGCCAGCGCGGAAGACTAGCGTAATCGAGGGGACGGCTCGATGCGAGCCTACAAATGTAATTTTCCGGCGACATCGACTTAGTAGTTAATGGTGGGTTGATAAACGTCGGTCACGATTTCCATCTTGTGAAATGATTCAAGGGTAACGGTAAGCCTCCTCGTCTGACCCCCTGAGAGTTCTCTTCCTGAAAGTCGATATTCTAATGTTGTTTCGTACTTGCGTTCGACTGCAGAAGGGTTGTCAAAGCGCCACGTCCTCACATTTTCTAGCGCCGCACTATTCAACGCCGGATGGCCAGACACCACCTCGACATTCGTTGGCTCGGTACCGTGTGCCGCCAAGGCAAAAGTCAATTTCACGATTCCTTGGACTCGGGCTTGGCAAGCCAATGGTGGATACTTGGGCATGTTCGCCGACGTCAGCACAGGCTCGGTTTGCGCTGACATCGTCAAGGAGACGGCGGCTACGACACAAAGCAGGGTAGCAACTCGGGTGGCCATCGGGATACCTCGCACCAACGATTTTACCCCCGGCGTCCTACGGAGTTCCCGAATACGCATCGAAAGCCAGCGTTTCACCATTGACCCGCCGACGAGACTCGCTCACCCTGGCAACGCGACCATCACCACTTCTACCGGATCGGCATCCGCCTTACAATGCTCTCTTGCGAGTCCTGATCTCAGCCGGCGAAGCTTCCGGAGAAATGTACGGCGCGCAGCTGATCGAGGCGTTGTGCCGCCGTGATCCGCAACTCGAATTCTTCGGCGTCGGCGGAGAGCGCATGCGCGCCGCTGGCTGCGACACGGTCGTCGACACTAAAGATCTCTCCGTCGTCGGCATCACCGAAATCCTCAGCCATCTGCCGAAGATCTACAACCTGTTCCAACATCTGATCAAAGAAGCCGACAGGCGCAAGCCCCATGTCGCCATCGTCATCGACTCACCCGCCTTCAACTGGCGTGTGGCGCGGCAGATGAAGAAGCGCGGCATCCCTGTGGTCTACTACGTCGCGCCGCAGTTCTGGGCATGGCGCCAGGGACGCGTTCGCCTCATCCGCGACTACATCGACAAGGCTCTGGTGATCTTTCCATTTGAAGAAAAGTTCTATCACGACCGTGGAGTCGATGCGACCTTCGTCGGCCATCCCCTGGCCGATTTGCCGCAGCCGGCCATCAACCGCAACGACTACGCCGCGCAATTTCATCTCAACCTCGCAAAACATTGGATCACGCTCATGCCCGGCAGCCGCGTCAAAGAAGTCCGCATGAACCTGCCAACCATCCTTGAAGCCGCCGCGCAACTCGGCGATGCTTACGAACTCGGCGATGCTTACGAGTTCCTGCTCCCAGTCGCGCCCACGCTCGACCGCAGCTTCCTGCAAAACCTCATCGGCGAGCAAAGCGTCACCCTCGTCCCCGAATCCCTTCCCGCGCTGTGGCACTCCCGCGCCGGCATCATCGCCAGCGGCACGGCGACGGTAGAAGCCGCCATCATGCGCACTCCGTTCGTGATGGTCTACCGCGTCTCTTCTCTGACATACATGCTGGGCAAGCCGCGCGTCAAAGTCCCGCGCTTCGCCATGGTCAACCTGATCGCCGGCGAACAAGTCGTCCCCGAACTCGTGCAGCAGGACTTCACCGCCGCAAACGTGGTCGCCCGACTGCGAGAAATTCTCCCCAACGGTGCCGCGCGGAGCCGCATGCTGGAAGGCCTAACCCAGGTGAAAGCCCGGCTCCTCCCGCCGCAAAGCGCCGGAGCTGGCGCAATCCCCCATCCGGCAGACCGCGCCGCCGCAATTATTTTGTCGATCGGCAAACCTTGATCGGCAAATCTCTCATCGGAGAATCGAGAACGCCAACTGCCAGCCTCATGGCAAGCTCCCGCATCAGACATAATTGATGCAAAGAATAATGTAACTTGGTAGAAGCATGCATTTCGCCAAGCGCTCTACTGTCACAGGGTTTCGCGTTCCCGGAATTACGGCTGGCACGTGCCGATCCTGACATAACTTCAGTCGCACACGGCAGGTAGTATGGATCTGGATAAGGATTAGCTTTGACGGAAACACGCTCACGCAGCAACGGCGCAAACAGAGATCTGCGGTATCCGCTTCGCGCCGCCAAGTGGGCCCTCGTGCTCTGGATATCGGTCGTCGGCATATCTAGTAACGCTTCGATCCTCGCTCAGTCACCACCGGCTCAATCACAACAGCCTCAGTCACCGCCAGCCCCCGTGGCTGGCGCACGGGAAACGCCAACCCCGGCCCCGCAGGCGCCTGATTCCGCGCAGTCGGGAGTTATCAGCGGTACCGTGGTTGATCCCGATGGGGCGGTACTCGTCAATGTGAAAATAATCCTGGAGCAGCCAGGCACCGCCTCGACAGGTGCGGCCTCAAAAAGAGAAGCGCTCTCCGATGGTGAGGGACACTTCGTACTGTCAGACGTACCTCCAGGACCGTTTCAACTGTCTCTTGCGGCCTCCGGTTTTGCGCCTGTGCAGAAGTCTGGAGTTCTTCAGCCCGGCGAAAACTACACCATTCCCCAGATCACACTCGCAGTTGCCGAGAACATTGTTGACGTGGAGGTGACGTTGTCACAGGCGCAAGTGGCGGAAGATCAGATCAAGATCGAGGAGAAGCAGCGTCTGTTTGGAGTTCTGCCGAATTTCTATGTCAGCTACGACCCCAAGGCGGTTCCTCTCACCGCGAAGCAGAAGTTTAAGCTGGCCTGGAAGTCAACCGTGGATCCGGTCTCGTTCGGAATCGTCGGCGCGGTTGCCGGAATTGAGCAAGCTGACAATGCCTTCAGCGGCTATGGGCAGGGAACACAAGGCTACGCCAAGCGCTATGGAGCTGCCTACGCCGACCTTGTGTCGGGAACGTTCATTGGCAGCGCGATCCTTCCCTCCCTGCTAAAGCAGGACCCGCGTTACTTCTATAAGGGAACGGGCAGCCGGAAATCGAGGTTTCTGTACGCCGTCGCAAATTCAGTGGTTTGTAAGGGCGACAACCGGCACTGGCAGCCGAATTACTCGTTTATCATCGGCGACCTCGCCACCGGCGGTATTTCCAATCTGTACTATCCCTCTCAGAATCGCCATGGGGCGGCTCTCACCTTCGAAAATGCTTTCATAGCCGTTGGCGCTGGCGCGATCGGTAATCTCTTTCAAGAGTTTTTCTCTCGAAAGCTCACGCCCCACGCTCCCGCGCAAGACTCGGCCAAACCTTAATACTCCGCAATGGCGCTGAGGACATTTTTGAGTTGGCCGGGAGCTGAAACCCGGAGGCCGGAAGCCGCTGACCTTGTGCTCGCGACATCTTTTAGGGGAGAATCTTCATCATAGGGAATGGTTAGTCCGTTTCCTGGAGATTCTCCTTAATGCAGATTTGCCTTCGGCGCGCCCAGAGCGTCCTGTCGATTTCCCTCACCCTGCTGGCGTTGGCCTTCGTTGCGACCCCCTCACGGGCCGTCGACAAGACCCACTTGCGCGTCGAGGACTATCAAATCGAGGTCGAACTGACGCCTCATCAGCATCAGATTTCGGCGCGCACGAAGGTCAAGTTCACTGCGCTCCAGGAACTTAGCGTCGCCGTCTTTGAACTGCACAACAACCTGCGTGTCACCCGCGTTCTTGACGACAAGAACCAGCCGCTGTCGGCCGAGCGCGTTACCCAGGATTCAACCATTCGTGTACCGCTGCCCGCCGGCCTGCCCAAGGACGCTTCCACGACGCTCACCTTCGAATACGAAGGCCAGCTCGAGACCGCCGACGACAGCCCGGTTCCGGGCCTTAAACTCGCCTATATTGGCGACGACACCAGTTACCTGCTCTATGCCGGACGCTGGTTCCCAGTGAGCGGCTACGGGCTGAACCGCTTCACCTCGACCATCAGCGTCACCGTGCCAGCGCACATGCTCGTGATCGGCAGCGGAAAGTCCACGGTCACCGATAATCCGCCTTCTAAGAAACCCAATACCAACGGCCTTCCTACCAAAACATTCACGTTCGTCTCCGCAAAGCCGAGCTTCCCCGGCACCATCGTCGCCGGCATCTTCCAGGAATACAAAAGTGACGAAGCCGGAATGGACCTGCACGTCTTCTTCAAGCCCGGACATCAGGCACTGGCTCCCGAATACACCACCACCGCGGTTCAGGAATTCACTTATTTCGTCACTCTTTACGGAACTCCGCTTTCGCAGAAGCTCAACGTGGTTGAGTTGCCGGGCGACACCGTCCCCTACGCCTGGGCTCCGGAAATTGCCGGCCTCGCCAGCCCATCGATCACAGAGAAAACCAACTACCGCCTGCTCGCCAACGCGATCGCCCATCAATGGTGGGGAGTTTCAGTCAGTCCCGCCACGAAAGATGATTGGTGGCTGACCGACGGTTTCTCCCGCTATTCCGAAGCCATGTACGTGGAGAATGCTGCCGGCGCGGCCGGTCTTGAAGAGGCGGTAAAGGACATGTCGGTGGGCGCGCTGGCCTATGATACGGTTCCGCTCTCCAGCGCCAGCAAGCTCGATCCCTTCTCCACCGAGTTTCAATCGCTGGTGACCGACAAGGGAGCGATGATCCTGCACATGCTGCGCTGGGTGCTGGGTGAGGACAAATACCTCAAGACCATGCGCGAGTTCGCTGAGACCAATGCCGGCAAGTCGGCCAGCATGGACGACTTCCGCACCATCGCCGAAAAATATCATGGCGAGCAACTGACCTGGTTCTTCTCCCAGTGGCTCGATTCCACTGGCGCCCCGGAATTCAAGGTCAAGTACTCGGTCTATCGTCTGGGAGGAACCCAGGCCAAGTCGTCCAAGGACGACAAACTTCCAGGCTTCCGCGTCACCGGCGAGATTTCTCAGGATCTTGACCTGTTCCGTATGCCTGTTGACCTGCGGATTGACACCGACGGCAAAACCGAAGACAAGAAACTCGAGGTAGTCGGCACCAGTTCACCCTTCACGGTCGAAACCTTCGGACGCCCGCGGCGCATCGCCATCGATCCCGACCATCGCGTCCTCACCAACTCTTCCGACGTGAAACTGCGTTCTTCCATCCTCCGCGGCATGGCGCTGCAACAGCAGGGCGACCTGCCCGGCGCGCTCGCCGAATTCAACAAGGCGCTCGACCAGAACAGGAACAGTTCTTTGGCCCACTATCGGATCGCGGAAATTTTCTTCCTCCAGAGAAACTACCAATCCTCGGCCAACTCCTACCGCGCTTCGATCAACGGCAACGGAGAGCCGCGCTGGACTGAAGTCTGGAGCCATATCCAAGTGGGCAAGATCTTCGACGTCACCGGCCAGCGCGAACGCGCCATCAACGAATACCGGCAAGCCATCCAGACCAACGACGATACCTTCGGGGCGCTCGAGGAAGCGCGCAAGTATTTGGCCAAGGCTTACGAGCGGCCGAAAAACAAAGAGTAAGAATTCAACGGCGTGCGGCACGGTGGAAGAGCTGCGCTTAAGCGCCGCGTAAAGCGAAAAAGTCGGTGCAGGCTTCAGCCGTTGTGGTCCTTATCTTGCGCCCACACCGGGCTTTCCGCAGATTCTTCACCCGGTCTTTGTGCCGGTTCCCAAAGCTTTGGACTTCTTCTCCCGGGCGGGGCCGAATTCCAGAACCTCACATGGCAGGACCTCGCCGGAAAGTGCGTCAGGCATCGGCGCGGCCGATCGCCGCATGTCGCCAAGCTGGCGACGAATGTACGGCATAGCCCGGCCATAAGCGTGCGCAAAATCGAATCGCACCTTCTGCAATGCGTCTTTTTGTAGGGCGTTCTGCTGTGCGCCCAGTTGCGATCGATCCACCATGCCAACCCTGCCGCGTAATTGCTGAATGCGGGCTACCGCCCGATCAACCACGCGCACGATCTCAGCCTCGCCATCGTTCTTGCGCCCTTCCCGCAACCGGCGCCGTGCATCCTCAACAGAAAACCAGGTGCGATCTCGCTTGAACTCCTGCGGAGGACTAAGCCGTAACACTTCGCAGAGATAAGCGTTGACCGCAACTCTTTCTCCGTCAGACCTCGACCCACGATTCTCTCCATCGTCCCGCTTGCGGCGATACCGCGTGAAGGCAGCTTCTTCGATCCGGCCATGAACTCCCGCTTCCTCAAACGCCTCCAGCGCCGCCGCCTGGGCATGGGTCAGCCCCGGTTCCGCGCTGCCCTTGGGAAAAGTCCAGCGCTCGCCGCCACTAGTGCGAACCAGCAGGAACTCGATAGCGCCGTTGTGGACCCGGTAGCAAACTGCAGCCACCTGCTCGCACCCGCACAATTTGCGAAGCTGCGACAGTCGAATAAACGGGGCCGATGCCTCACGCTTCCCGGCAGTTGGGCTCATCGCATCAGAGTGCACGATGCGCGGGCCTCTGCCTAGAGCACACCTTGGTTCCGAAGCTGGTTTCCAGAAATGCTCATGTGGAGACAGCCGTCTCGGCTGTCTGCCAAGCAAAGCGAGGCAGCCCAGAATCTTCCTGCATACTTGCATCGCACCACTCCCCGAAGACAATATTCATAATCTCGCCGTCCGTAATCCGCCCCGGGAGATACTCGTTGGAGAACATGCATTGCCTTCGCTGCAATCGCGAACTAGGGCCAGGACAAAAGTCTGTCGCCCTCTACATGTTCGCGCAGACGGTCGGTATCAAACCGCGCCAGAAGTCCACCGCCCATCGCATTTCTTTCTGCCCGCAGTGCGCAGTCTCCCTGGCCATGGGACCGCCTCCCGAGGGCGCCCTGAATCTCGCTGCCTGGAATATGATCCGCGATCTGGTGGGTTCCGACCCGGCACTGAACCAGGCTGCCTGGGAAAGCCTAAGCGGAGTCTTAGGCTTGCTGCCGGCAACTGGCACCGACGGCGCATCCCGCTCACCGCAAGCCGCAGGTTATTTCGAATTCTGACGGCCTAAAGTGTTTTTCCCTCCGATCACGCCGCTACTCAATTGACCGTCCCAAAGCCCATCCGCAACTAACCTTTTTCGTCTTCCCATCGTCTAAAGAGCTAAGCACAGCGGGGAACTTCTCAAGGCCCGGCTGCGTATTACTGATCAGATGCTCGAACGGAAACGGCTGGGCGGGACTAAGACCCCTCGCCCGATCGTACCCGGGACCCCCACGCCCCTCCCCGGAAGCGTGGGGGAATAATCATGCGAATACTTTTCGACATTGTGCGGCAATCGCTCGCCACGCTCTGGGCGCACAAGCTGCGCTCTTTCCTCACCATGTTCGGCATCGCCTGGGGCGTTGGATCGCTGCTGCTTCTGGTGGGTCTGGGAGAAGGCTTCCGCAGCGGTCAGGAAAAACAGCTCGCGACGCTGGGGCAAAACATTATGTTCATGTTTCCCGGGCGCATCCCGGCCGTCGAGGGCAGCACACAGTCTGGGCAAACGTATTATTTTACCTACGCCGATTTTTCCGCCATCCGGCAACAGGCGAAGTTCGTCGGCGCCCTGTCACCAGTTCTCAATCGCGAAGACATCCGCGCCGTCAGCGACTACGGCTCGACCAACGGCCAGGTCTTCGGCGTAGCCTCCGATTACAACCAGATTCGCAACGTCCCCATCAGTCCCGGCCGCTGGTTCAACGATGGAGACAACGCCGAGCGCCGCCGGGTCGCTGTCGTGGGATGGGAACTGCTCAAGAACATGTTTCCCGGACGCCCCGCCGTTGGCTCCACGATTCTCCTGAACGGAATCAGTTTCGACGTTATCGGCGTGGTTGCCAAAGTTGGACGCGACGGCAATAACGGAACCAATTCACGCATCTTCATCCCCATCGAAACCATGCGCAACCTGTTTCGTCTAACCAAAGCGAACTCCGAAGATGCCATCTCGTTTATCAATTACGCGCCCATCCGCAAAGACCTGCATATCGAAGCGAAGAACGAGATTCACCAGATCATCGCCAGCCGCCACGGCTTCGACCCAAAACTGGAAGACACCTTTGAAGACTGGGACACCGTCGAAAACATGCAGCGCGTGGGCAAGATTTTCGACGCTATGGATTGGTTCCTGGGGGTGGTCGGCGTAGTGACCCTTGGACTCGGTGCCATCGGCATCATCAACATCATGCTGGTCTCGGTGAGTGAGCGCACCAAGGAAATTGGCCTGCGCAAAGCGCTGGGCGCAACTCACAAAAATATTCTCACGCAATTCTTTGTCGAAGGAGCTTTCCTCACCGCATTCAGCGGCGGCATCGGATTGGCGCTGGCCACGGGCTTCGTAACGCTGCTGGCCATGTTGCCGGCGCCAGAGGGTTTTGACACACCGCGAATAATTCCCGCGTCCGCGCTCGCGGCCATCGGATCGCTGGCAATCGCCGGAATTTCCGCCGGCCTCTACCCCGCGCGCAAAGCCGCGCTCATGGAACCGGTAGAAGCATTGAGGCAAGAATGATGGCAGCACCGATGACAGTGTCATCCCCATCAACATTGGCAATCCCAAGATGCTTGTCATCCCGAGCAACGCAAGGAATGACAAGAGTTTATTCGGTGCACGAGCTGGAAGCTAAAAGCTAGGAGCTAAGAGCCAAATGATCGTCGATCTCGTCAGCCAGGCCTACCACGCGCTCCGCCACAATCGCCGCCGCAGCGTGCTGACCATGCTCGGCATGGCCTGGGGCATCGCCACGGTCGTCCTACTGCTGGCCTACGGATCTGGTTTCGAACGCGGCCTCTGGGTGGCCTTCCGCTCCTTTGGCACGAATCTGGTTTTCATCTTTCCCGGCCGCACTCAACTACAGGCGGGAGGAACCAAGGCCGGCGCCGAAGTCAAGCTGACGGTCGAGGACCTGGATTACATCCGCGACGAAGTGCCCCTGCTCAAGCACGTTTCTCCTGAGGTCGCCAAGCAGAGTCTCGTCGCCTACGGCACGCGCAGCGGCACCTATGGCGTCAGCGGCGTCTACGCTTCCTACGGCCGTATGCGCCGTCTGGACACCTCCGAAGGCAGCTTCTTCAGCGAAGCCGACGACTTCACTCACACTCGCGTCGCCATCATTGGCTCCGACGTGAGAAAGAAACTTTTCTCCGGCCAGAATGCCCTCGGCGAAAGCATCCGCCTCGACGGCATTTCGTATCAGGTCATCGGGATTCTCCGGCACCAGGTCCAGAACGGCGACGACAACATCAACGGCCACGTCTACATTCCGTTCAGCGCCATGAGCGATCTGGCCAAGACCTATTACCTGAATTCTATCGTCATGGAATATGAAGGCGATCACTCCAAGGTTGTGAACGCAGTGCGTCACTCCATGGCCTTCCATCACAGTTTCGATCCTAAGGATCAGCGGGCGATCTTCGTCTTCGACGTCTTTGCCGACCTGCTCGATCTTCAGGTGATCAGCACGGGCATCAAGATCCTGCTCGGCTTCATCGGATTGCTCACGCTCGGCATCGGCGGCGTCGGCCTGATGAACATCATGCTGGTTTCAGTGACCCAGCGCACCCGCGAGATCGGCGTGGAAAAGGCCCTGGGCGCGCACCGCTGGCACATCCTGTTTCAGTTCCTAACCGAAGCCCTGGTAATCACGGCTCTGGGCGGCCTGTTGGGTGTGATGCTGGCCTATCTGGTTTCCTGGAGCGTAGGCTCGCTCACATTGTGGAGCGCCTTCGAAGAAAACGCCAGCGAAGGCGATATCCACCTCTACATCAACACCGCCACGCTGATCTGGTCAACGGCGATTCTCAGCTTCGTAGGCATCATCAGCGGCATGCTGCCCGCGATCAAGGCAGCCAGGCTCAATCCGATCGAAGCCCTGCGTTACGAGTAGCGCGGGAGTAGCGCCGGCATTCTAGTGACTTGTCATCCTGAGCGGAGTTGTTGGTTCGCGAAGCAACAACGCAGTCGAAGGATCCCTCGGAGCTCAACATTACTTGCGCCCAGATGAGGAGTTTCTACCAGGATCTTTCGCCACCCTGATACGCGACAGAGCACTGAGCAGCCGACGCGCATTTCTGGGTGATCGCAACAAATACTCAGTCTCCGTCAGCCCGACCAGTTCGTCCGCCGGAACTTGGGCAACCATCGTCTTGCCACCCTTGCGAACGACTTTGTTCGCCATCATTTATCTCCATCGGCTGCAGAACTCTCGCGCATAACCTATTTTACAATCGTCCAGTGTCAGAATCCTCCAATTCTCGCCTAGACCGAGTCCTAACCCAACTCCGCCTCTACGAGCACCCCTTGCTGAACTTCTCCGCACGCTCCAAGGGCGAAGGCGCAGAACTAATAATCCAGTTCAAAGACGCCTCCATTCCCATGCACACGTATTATCTAGAACTCCATCCTCGCGACCTTGACCATCCCCAGTTCGAATGGAGTTTCCAGCGCCAGCTCTATGACGCGCTGCACGACTACTTCGTCGAAATGTTCATCCGCACCCCGCAGGACCGCGCCGACCGCCAACGGAAGGGATTGTGAATCCGCTTCGTGAAAAGATCGAGGAGGAAATCCGCGAGCGCGGCCCCATTCCCTTCTCGCGCTACATGGAACTCTGCCTGTACGATCCCGAACTCGGCTACTACGCGCGCAACGCGGAACAGTTCGGCAAGGCCGGCGATTTCTATACGTCGAGCGACGTCCACGCCGTCTTCGGCCGCCTCCTGGCCCGCCAATTCGATGAAATGTGGCGCGTGCTCGGCTCACCCGAGCACATCAACCTGGTCGAACTCGGCCCCGGCCGCGGCTTATTCGCGCAGGACGTGCTCGACTGGTCGGAGAAGAAGTTTCCGGATTTCTTCCATGCGGTGCATTACATTCTCGTCGAAAGCTCGCCCGCCCTGCGCCAGCGGATTGAAAAGACTCTGGGACATCGCCTCGAATTCGGCAAAGCCGAACTCATTGCGCTCTATTCGCCGAACCAAGCGTCGACTGCGAATACCATTGTCTTCGCCAACGAGTTCTTCGACGCCCTGCCAGTCGAAATCCTAGGCACGAAGGGTTCCCTGCGCATCGACGCACGCGATGGCCGTTTCATCGAAACTTGGGCACCCTCCTCGCCCGAGGAACAAGAATTCCTCGACCGCTACTCCGTCCACCCCGAACCACACGAACACATCGAAGCTTCTCTGGCCGCGGAACAATTCGTGAATCGCATAGCCGCCGCCATCCATCGCGGATTCCTCATTGCCATCGACTACGGCTATACCCGCGAAGAACAGCTAGCGGGCCGCCATCGCGGAACGCTGAAAGCAATTCGCCAGCACTCCAGCAGCGCAAACCCCTACGAAGCCCCCGGCGAGCAAGACATCACAGCCGATGTAAATTTCACCGCGCTAGCCGCGGCCGCTGAACAACAAGACATGCAGACACAAAAACTCGTCACGCAATCCCAATTTCTGATGGGCATCGGCGAAGCGAATCAATTTGCCGATGCCTTCGAAGACTGCCGCCTTCCCCAAGAGCGCACGAAGGTCGCGCTGCAACTCAAGCACCTGGTCACGCCCGCAGGCATGGGCGAAAGCTTCCACGTTCAAATTGCGAGCAAGGGAATCGAGACAGAAAAAGTCGGAGCCTTGGCAGGTCTAAGCTTTGGCCGAAGCACTGCGGCACGCTGAAATAACGAGGCCCATCCCAAATCCTGTCATTCCGAACCCGGCGCCAAGCCGGGTGAGAGCTTGCCCTGAGCCTGCCGAAGGGAACCTGCTTTCCTCGCAGACACCGTGGCCTCCGGATACTCATACACCCCGCGCCCCGACTTCCGCCCCAACCGACCCGCCTTCACATACTGCACCAGCAGCGGCGCGGGACGATATTTCTCGCCCAGCGATTTGTGCAGATACTCGAGAATGTTCAACCGCGTGTCGAGTCCCACCAGATCAACCAGCTCGAACGGCCCCATAGGATGGTTGAGCCCCAGCTTCAAAGCCTTGTCGATGTCCGCCGCCGAGGCGATCCCCTCCTGCAGCATGTAGAACGCCTCATTGCCGATCATCGCGTTAATGCGGCTGGTGATGAATCCCGGAGCTTCCTTGATCACCACCACTTCCTTACCCATCCGCTTCCCTACTTCAACGGCGGTCGCCAGCGTGTCGTCGTCGGTCTCCAATGCCCGAACCACTTCGAGCAGCTTCATCTTGTGCACGGGATTGAAGAAGTGCATACCCACGCACTTTTTCGCACGGTAAGTAACGCTGGAAATTTCCGTGATGCTCAAAGAAGAAGTGTTCGAAGCCAGAATCGTCGTCGGACGGCAGATCTTGTCGAGCAGAGTAAAAATCTCAATCTTCGACTCCATCTCCTCGGGAACCGCTTCAATCACCAGATCGGCCTCGCGCGCGGCCTCTTCCACCGATCCCGCGTATTCCAGCCGCTGGAAGGCTGCGTCGGCATCCGGCGACGACACCTTCCCTAATTCAACCGCCTTGTCGAGATTCGCCCGGATTTCGCTCTCGGCCTGCCGCAAGGCCGCCGGCAGCAGGTCTTCCAGAATGGTGCGGTAGCCGCCCAGCGCCGCGGCATGGGCAATGCCACGGCCCATAATGCCGGCGCCAATCACCGTCACGGTTTTCACCTGCGACACTACGGGCCCACCTTTTCCAGATCCGCAATCGCGGCATTGACGGCACCGACGGTCGTGCGCAGAGACTCCGCCAGGCGCCGGCGTTCCTCGGCATTCATATTCGGAATGTAAATGCAGATGCGGCGCAATGTGTTCGTTATGTCTTCCACGTAATTCATCGCGCGAATCAGTTCACCAGTTACGGGCATGAGTGCTCCTGTATTCGTCGGCTTTTCTCGCGAGCCGACCTTCTATTCTGGACGTGTCCGCCAATTTAGTAAAGGCAGGAGCGCCAGCGAATGGTGCCGTTTGCGAGATTGCCCGTGTGGGGACGGCCGCCTTCGGCTCTCCTGCAGAGCAAAGCGAGGCGACCTCTTCATCGGCACTGCGTCCCTTCCACGTCACGCTCCCCACAATTCATTGTGACGCGAGAGAATGTGTGCGACACTGTCGTCCCCACTGCGGAACAACGAGGCAACCATGCGAATTCTCAACATCCTAAGCGGCTTTGCTGTTCTATTCACCACGCTGGCCTTCACCCACCTGCTGTACCACCATTTTCTTGGCGCATCTCACGAGGACGTTCACAATCCCGCTTCCCTGGCAGGCATGGCGGTATTGCTGATCGTCGGAGTCCTTTCCTTCATCGGCGGATGTTTACTGCTGAGGCGTGGCCGCTAATCTCACGTCAAAGTTAGCGAACCAGCAGGTCCAGTTGGCGCGCATCCAGGCCGGCCTGTCGATAATGTTTTCGGCACAAGTCCAGGGCGCTGAATCCATCCTCGTAGGCAGCGAAGCGACCATCGTCCGCTTTGTCCAGATAGATTAACCCGCCGCTAACTACGAAGATGGCCACCATCGGCTCTGGTGAGTCCTCGGTCACAACCAGCGTGTGGGCCTCGCCTGCGGGCTCAAAAATAAAGGTCCCGGGCTTTGCAACCCAGTCATGTTCCAGGTATCGCCAGTATCCGCGCAGCGTGTAGCCGTGAACTGTGCCAACGTGGTAGTGAGTTCCGATCCTCGAACCCGGAAGACCTTTAAGCACGACACTGAATCCTCCAGTCGTAACGTTAAAGTGGCAGGGCTGGAACCAGACGCCGTCCGCGTAAGGAACCCATAGCCGATCGTCTTCTAAGTTGATGTTGGTGATGAAATGTTCGCGGCTCCTCTGGTCGCGTTCGAGGCCGTCGGTGAAACTGAAAAATGTGGCAATTGGCATGTTTCCTCTCTAGTTGTTGAGTCGGCGTCAAGCTTAACCGGAAACGGCATATAATCCCTATCGATTCTTTTAATGGGCCCTCTTAGCTTGCCGGGAATCTAACGCACATGGTAGATAAACCATTAAAACGCTATATTTTCGCAAGTGATTTCGATCAGACGTTAACCTTTAACGACTCCGGCTACGTGCTCGCCGAGTTGGTCGGCATTCCCACTGCGGAGTTCGAACGCAAAGCCAAGGGGATGGCAAAGATCAACCTGGTGCAGCAGGGAGCGGAACTGGCTTACCTCCTGCTCCACGATCCCGAGTTCAAAGCCAAGGTGCGGAAAGAGCATCTTTACGAGGTGGGAAAACGCATCCGCCTCAAAGGGGACATCAAGCTTCTTTACCAGATACTCGAAAAGGGCATGGATGGATACGCTTTCGATTTTTATGTTCTATCGGCCGCGCCGGTGGAAGTGATTCACTCGGCCCTCGAGGGCATCGTTCCCAAGGATCACATTTACGGCACTGAGTTCCGCTACAAGCACACCGGCGAGATCGACACCATCGTTCGCGCTACGGCCGGTTACGGCAAGGTCGCGGTCCTCAACCAGTTGCTCGCCGAGCACGTCACCGGCCCCGATCACGTAATTTACTCGGGAGACGGCAGCTCCGATATTCACGTGATGTTGCAGCTCAACGCGCGCGACGGCCTGACGATCGCGGTTTCGGAGTCGCCCCACGTTTCGCAAATCGCGAAACGCACAGTGCTCAGCACCAGCGCGCTGGCAGTGCTGGCGCCGATTCTCGAAGAAATTGCCGGATGGGAACATTCCCGCATTCGCAGCTTCTTCGAAGCCAACGGCATGCTGATCCAGGAGTGGGAGCGAGTCCGCACCGACTGGCTCACGGTGCGCCCCGTCATCCCCGAGCCAGCAGAACCAGTGGGCGTGGAGTGATGCCTCAACTAAATCCAAGCAGGTGAGTTTGAGGGCGGTCAGCGTGTGAGGAGCAATGGCAGAAAGCAGCTGGAATCCGCTCGCACATTTCAAAGAACTGCACTTGCTACCGCGTGTAATCTTTGCGCTCGGCTGCCTGCTATTTGGCGGCGCGATTCTCGCTCGGGAGTGGGCCCTCGCTCTCTTTAGCGCGGCTGTTATTTTCGTGGCGGTCGGCTTCAACTTCATTCTCAACTTGACGTGGATGGACCCAAGCCCGCCATACTAAGGACCACATTTCTTGGGAGTCACTCGTTCAGGCCCTAATTGCATTTGCCATTGCGGCGTCGTGCCTTTACCTCGCAGCGTACCGCTATCGGCATGGGGCCTTGCCGCCACTTCCACCCCGTTTCTCGCCATGAGTCGGGCGTACGTCGAAACAGCCGGCGCTTCTGTGGGATAATCTCGCGATGAGCAACACCGGGCGGGTCGTCCTCGTGGCCGTTGTTCTTGGCGGTGCGTTAGCCTTCGTGTCGCTTGACGATGGCGGGTGGATTTCGCATGAGCAGGACAACCGAGTCGCCATTTCTGGTAACTGGATGGCCGGTGAGGTTCGGGAGTGCAGCGCCATGCCAGACGCCCGGGGCGAGATTTACCTTTTGAACTGTTTGAATGACGGGGAGGGCGATCAAGCGCTGGTCACAGTTCACACCTTCCTTGTTCGCTACTGGGGAAAGACAACCCGTCCCGACCTAAAGTCTAAGTCTAGCGCCATTTGGAAATGGCGCTGCCAACGCAAGGCAGAATCGGTGACATGTAAGGCTATCAATTGACTCCTGCGACGCAACTGCATGCTGCGCGATAAAAGCCTGATTCCGCTCTCCCACCAGCACCAGCGGGCGCTGGCTCTATGCGTGCGCATCGATCGCGCCCAGCCCATACCGGTCGCGGATCTTGAATCCTGGCAGGCGGAGATC